>Ga0194129_10003737_pt1 | contig 20951 bp, 14 predicted proteins | sample TA2KigCa35mmetaG_FD_150862 | JGI IMG/M metagenome (GOLD analysis project Ga0194129, IMG submission 150862) | Freshwater microbial communities from Lake Tanganyika, Tanzania - TA2015038 Kigoma Deep Cast 35m | ecosystem: Environmental > Aquatic > Freshwater > Lake | place: Tanzania: Lake...
TCCGCCGACGAGCAGGCACTTGTCGCCGGGGCCATTCGGAGTCACGGCACGCTCCGCCGGCAGGATATCCGGTCAATCTGCCGCATCCGCTGGGGGCACGCCTGCGGATCCAGTGTGATCCGTATAACGCTGCTCGACCCCGTAGGCGTCGGCCATGGCATCGAGCTTGTCCCGGGACCGCTGACAGACGGCCACGAGCCTGCCTAGCGGATGCCGCTGGTGGAGGGGATGAACTCGGCACCGAAGCCGAGCCCGACGATGGCAGTGCGGAGCGGGCGGTCCATGGACCTCATGACGGGCGCCTCCTGGCCAGGAGTCTTCCGCATCGCCTGCCCGCCGTCCACGACCGAGCCCCGCCGACCCGTCAGGCCCGCGGAATCTCGAAGCCGCGGCGGGGCGTGCGGGCCGTCATGGACTGCGCCTGCTCGTCGCCCTTGATCGTCTCGGTCGCCGGATCCCAGGTGATCGTCCGGCCCAACCGGGCGGCGATCGCGGCCAGGTGGCAGGAGTTCATCGTGATCAGGTGGCTGAAGGCGTCCGAGACGGGCAGCCCGCCGTCGCGGATGCAGCGATAGAAGTTTTCCTTGTGTCCCTCGTAGGGCTTGCCCTTGTAGAGGGCCATCACGTCGGCGTCGGTGTATTGGTCCTTGTCCCAGTGCTCCTCGATCGGCTTGCCCGAGATCTTGCCGCGGTTGACGAACAGGTTGCCCTTCTCCCCCTCGAACAAGATGCCGTTGTCGCCGCGGCTGGTGATCACCATCAGCGTGCCGTTGGGGAACGTGCAGTTGATCGCGAAGTCGTGCGAGGTGTTGTAGAAGTCGTCCCGCTCCGGAAAGCCGTCCTTGAAGGGGACCGGGTGCTTCGCGTCCGTGCCGTCGATCGTGACGGGGCCCTTGCCCTTCTCGTCCTGGCGAAGCGCCCACAGGGCGATGTCGACGTGGTGAGCGCCCCAGTCGGTGAACTTGCCCCCCGAATACTCGTACCACCAGCGGAACTCGTAGTGGCACCGCTTCTCCCGAAAGTCGACCTTCGGGGCCTGGCCGAGCCACATCTCCCAGTCGAGTTCTTTGGGCGGCTGGGCCACCGGGAACGGACCGCCGGTTGGGCTGCCGTTGATGCCCACCGTCACCTTCTTGATAGGACCGAGCAGGTTCTTGTGGACCATGTTGACGGCCCGCAGGAAGCGGTCCTTGTCGCTGCGCTGCTGGGTCCCGATGACGAACCGCAGCGTGGGGTGCTTCTCACAGGCCGCCCGGATCAGCTTGTTCTCCTCGATCGTGAGCGTGAGCGGCTTCTGGCAGAAGACGTGCTTGCCGGCCTGGAGCGCCTCGATCGCGATCTTGACGTGCCAATGATCGGGCGTGACCACGCTCACCACGTCAATGTCGGACCGCTCGAGCAGTTTGCGGTAGTCGCTGTAGGCGTCGGCCTTCCCCTTGCCGATGCCGCCGTCGTTGCGCGCCTGGTCCGCATGCCGGCTGTCGACGTCACAGACGGCGAGCACGTCACCGAAACGGGCGTGGTCGCGGGCGTCGCCGGTGCCCATGCTGCCCACCCCGATGCAGCCGATCCGCGGCCGGTCGTTGGCGGCCCGATTCGCGAAGGCGGCCTGCGTCCAGGCGAAGGAGGGAACGCCCCCAGCGGCCGCACCGAATGCCGCCGAGGTGCCAAGGAACGTCCGTCGCGAGGTCTTCTTCGTGGCCGCCATGCGTGTGCTGCTCCTGAACGGAAGGGAAATCGATCCGGAGGGAATTCCCCAGATTCTACCCGCCCGCCCCCGGGGCCGGAAACAGCCCCGTCGGTGGTTGACACGGGACGTCGGAGCGGGACACTCTTGAAGCATTCGCGTCGCCCGCGGCCGGCTTTCGCGGGACACGGTCGCCGCACCGGGCCGGTCGACGATGGGGTGTGAAGGATGGCAGCCGGCCTGCAGACTCCGCGCGGCGTAGCCGCTTGGCACGCGGCGGCCGTCGCCTGGCTCGTGGCCGTGATGCCCGTGGCCACGGCGACCGTGGCGGCAGACCCGGCGGCCCGACCCGACCTGCGGGCCGCGGCACGAGCGCGGCTGGCCGAGGCGGGCGACAACCGCGCGGAACTCGAGCGGGCCCTGGCATCGGCACCCGACGACGACCAGCGGCGTGGCCTCGAGTTCCTGATCACGCACATGCCCCGTCGCGACCTCGAGAGCCTGTCGGCCGCGTACCTCCTCGAGAACTCCCGACTGGCCTGGCAGGCGCGGCGGGAGCTGCCCTGGGGCGACGCGATCCCTGAGCCGCTGTTTTTCAACGACGTCTTGCCCTACGCCAACCTCGACGAACCGCGGGACGACTGGCGGCGGACGTTCTTCGCGGCCTGCCTGCCGATCGTGAAAGACCACCGCACGCCCGCCGCGGCCGCGCAGCGTCTGAACCGCGAGCTGTTCACGAAGTTCTCGCTTGCGTACTCGACTACGCGACGGGCCGCCAACCAGGGGCCACTGGAGTCGATCGCCGCGGGCAAGGCCTCGTGCACCGGGCTCTCGATCGTGCTGGTCGACGCCTGCCGGTCGATGGGCATCCCGGCCCGCGTGGTCGGGACGCCGCTCTGGTCGAACAAGCGGGGCAACCATACCTGGGTCGAGATCTGGGATCAGGACTGGCAGTTCACCGGGGCCTGCGAGGCCGACGACCGGGGTCTGAACAGGGCCTGGTTCGTGGGCGAGGCCGCACGGGCGCTGGCCGACTCGCCCGAACACGCGATCTACGCGGCCAGTTTCGCCCCCACGGGCCAGCACTTTCCGCTGGTCTGGGCGGCCGCCGACACCTCGGTGCCCGCGGTGAACGTGACCACGCGGTACGCGCTGCCGGCCCACGCCCCGCCGGCGGCCGGCAGGCGGCCCGACGCCGCCGCGTCGGCCGATGCGGTCGTGGACCTCGAACGATTCGTGACGGTGGCCGACCCCGGGGCCACCGACATCGCGACAGCCACCTTCGCCACGGTGCCGCTCACCCGGGCCGACGCCGAGTCGGCCCGGGCCGCGCTGTGGACCTACCGCGCGGCGCGGCTAAGGTCCGAGCGGAAGGCCGAGCACGACGCCCGGCGGCTCCAGGACGGGGACCTGCGGATGCCCTTCGTCTTCTCGGTGCACGGCGACAAGCCGGCCGGTGGACGGAGTCTCTGGATCTCCCTGCACGGCGGCGGCGAGGCCCCGCCCCAGGTTAACGACCAGCAATGGGAGAACCAGCAGCGGCTCTACCGGGTGCCCGAGGGCGTCTACCTCGCGCCCCGCGCGCCGACCAACACCTGGAACCTCTGGCACGAGGCCCACATCGACGGGCTGTTCCAGCGACTGATCGAGAACTGCGTGCTTTTCGAGGACGTCGATCCCGACCGTGTCTTCCTGCTGGGCTACTCGGCCGGCGGCGACGGCGTCTATCAACTGGCCCCCCGCATGGCCGACTACTGGGCGGCCGCCGCGATGATGGCCGGCCATCCCAATGGCGTGTCGCCACTGTCGCTCCGCAACGTGCCCTTCGCGCTGCAGGTCGGCGCCGATGACGCCGCCTACGACCGCAACCGCGTGGGCCGCGCGTACGGAGAGACGCTCGCCACGCTGCACGCCGTCGATCCCGGAGGCTACCTGAGCTTCGTGAGGATCCACGCGGGCAAGGGGCACTGGATGGACCGTGCCGATGCCGCGGCGGTGCCCTGGATGGCCGAGCGGCGACGCACCCCCGTTGCCGACCGCGTCGTCTGGAAGCAAACGGGGCGGACGCACGAGCGGTCGTATTGGCTGGCCGTGCCCGCCGGTCAGGCCCGCCCCGACAGCCTCGTGGTGGTCCGCCGTGACGGGCAGCGAATCGTGGTCGAGGCGGCGGCGAACGTGCCGCGGCTGATCGTCCGACTCGACGACCGGATGCTCGATCTCGACATGCCGATCCGGATCGAGATGGGCGACCGCACGCTCTTCGAGGGCACGCCGCCGCGGACGATCAAGACGCTCTGGGAGTGTCTGGCGACGCGGGCCGACCGACCCCTCTGTTTCTCCGCCAGCGTGACGGTCGATCTCGCCGCGCCCGACCGTTAGCCCGCCCGGAACCTGCCATGCGTTCAGGAGTCCTCCGCCGCATCGCCCCGGCCGTCGGCCTCGCCGTGACGACGCTGCTGCCGGCCCTGGTCGCGGCCGCCACGCCGCCAGTTCGCGTGGTTTCCGGAGAGGGCTTCGTGGAGGTCGACAACGGGCTGGTCAAGGTCCGCGTCGCGCGCGACGACGCCGGCCTGCGGCAGGAGTATCTCGCCGCCCGCGGCGACGCCTGGGTGCCGCTGGCCGCGGGCTGGCGCCCCCGCGGCGGCCCGCAGCCGATCGCCCCGCTCTACGACACCGCCATCGATCCGGCCCACCGCATCCTGGTGACCGAGTGCCTCGGGCGGATCGACCGGGTGGCGGGGGACGACGAGGCCGCCGTCACCGTCCTGGCGGGCGCGACCGACGCGGCGCGGATCGAGCAGTCAATCACCGTGCGGCGGGGGGAGCAACTCGCGCACGTCGAAGTACGGGCCACGCTCGCCGGAGAGGCACCACGACTGGAATACCTGCTGCTGCCGTTCGTGATGGCGTGGCAGGGACCGCCGGACGTCAGCCACGCCCCGGCCTACGAACCGACCAACGAGGCGGTGATCGGCGATCGGTCCTTCTTCTCGCCCGCGGCCTGCCTGCAGCAGAACGGCCTGTTCGTGGGACTCATGCCTGACCTCGACATCGTCGAAGGCCACGTCGTCCGCGGCCCGGGGTCGCGGCGGCACCCCGATTCCAACTCCTTTCCCGTGCCGGTCGACGAGACGCAGGTCTCGATGCCCACCGCCCTCGATGTCGAGGTGCGGCCGGAGCGGGGCGTCGCGCCGGTGCTGTCCTACGGCATGATGGACTACGTCGTGCACCAGCATGTCTGGTTCCATCACCCGAGCGCCGGCCGCACGATGGTGCGGACGTTGTCGCAGGGGGACGTGCGGATCGGCATGGACCTGCTCCTGGCCGCCGACGCGCCGCAGCACCGCGGGTACCAACTGGCCGCGCGGCATCTCTGGCGCCGCTACGGACGGCCAAACTTCGCGAAGCCGCGGCCCCAGGCGATGCCGTTTGCCGCCTATGCCGAGGCCTGCTATCCGGCCCACTTCGCCTACCAGGGCTACGACGTGGCCGGCACGCGGCTCGCCCACCGGCAGCTGCCCGATCGCCCCGACCGACGGGTCTGGCAGGCCTGGGAACTCGACGGCCAGGCGGTGGGCGGCCTGCGGCTGCACGCCCCGCAGTGGGAGAACTTCGTCGTCAACCTGGCATGGTGGAACAACGCCTGCGACGCGACCGGCCTGTTCGCCTGGAGCCGCCGGCTGGACCGGGGCGGGCCGCTGGCCGCCGAACTGGGCGAGAAAGCCGAGCGGATGATCGCCCTCGCGCTGGCCGCGCCGCAGGACCGCGGCCTGTTCCCGGCCATCTACGATCTTCGCGGGCAGCGCTGGCTCCGCGGCCTCTGGAACCCGCCGCTCGAGGGCTACGACCCGACCGCGGCGCGGGCCTTCTGGGACTGGGACAGCGGGCAGGCCGCCTACCAGACGGCCGCCGCCAGCGTGACCGCGGGATACCTGATGACGTACCGGCGGACCTGCCGGGACGATCCACGAATCGTCGACTACGTCCGTCGCTACGGCGACTTCCTGATCGCGGCGATGCTACCCGACGGCCGCGTGCCCGGCTGGTTCACGGCCGACCTGCGACCACTGCCCAGCCTGGCGTGGAATGCCGACGGTGGGGCGCACGCCTGGGTGCTGGCCGAACTCCACCTCGCGACGGGTGAGCCGCGCTACCTGGAGGCGGCCCGGCGGGCGGCGGCCTTCCTCGAGACCGAGGTGCTGCCCCGGCAGCGGTGGGCCGATTTCGAGGCCTTCTATTCCTGCGCCATCAAGCCCGAGACCTTCCACGACGCCCGCACCGGCCAGGGACCATGCAACACGATGTCGATCTCCTGGGCGCTCCAAGGGTTTCTTGCGCTACACGAGGCCACCGGCGCGCGTCACTACCTCGACGCGGCCGAGGCGACGGCCGACTTCGCCTCACTCTTCCAGGCGGTCTGGGCGCCCCACTTCGTGATCACCGCCCATCCCTTCGGCGGCATCACGTCGCAGCTCGGCGACGCCGACTGGCTCGACCAGCGGGCCCACCGCTTCGCCGAACCACTGGTGCGGATCGGACTGCTGACGGGCCGGCAGGATCTGGTGGAGCGCGGGGTGGCCGCGGCCCGCTCGTCCCTGACGCTCGTCAACCATCCCCGCCACCGGGCCAACGGCATCTACGTCCACACCGACTTTCCCGAGGGGCTGGGGCCGGAGAACGTCGACCACGAGGGCTTTCCCCAGCGGCCCTTGAGTTCCGGGCCCAGCTGGGGCGCCGTCGGCGGCCTGGCGGGCGCGGCGCACGTGCTCGCACAGTTGGGTGGTGCCTACGTCGACCTGGCCCGTGATATCACCGTCGGCGTCGACGGGGTGGGCGTGCGGGCCGCCCGGCGCGAGGGCCGCGTGGTGCGGATCGACCTGGTCGACCAGTTGGCCGCGCTCGCGATGCCCTACGACGCGCCCCGCACGATCGAGCTGCGGGTGGTGGGGCTTCCTGACGCGGGAGACTTCGAGCTCGTGCTCGACGGCGGGCCGCCAGCGCCGTTTTCGGCCGCCGCACTGGCGGCGCTCGAACTGCGGGTGGAGGGGGGCGGCTTCTCGGCCCCGGCTGTCCCAGCGCCCCGCTGAGCCGCCGCAGCGTCGGGCGCTGCTCCGCGATCCGGTTCAGGCGAGCGCCGCATGCAATATCTCGGCGGTATGCAGGGCCCGCCGGCCGGTGCCGTCGGCGATCTGGTGGCGGCAACTCGTGCCCGGGGCCGCCAGGATCGTGTCGGCCGCCGCGGCCCGCACTGCCGGAAAGAGCACCAGCCCGCCGATCTTCATCGAGACAGCATAGTGCTCGCGCTCGTAGCCGAACGCCCCGGCCATGCCGCAGCAGCCGCTGGGGATGACCTCGACCTCGTAATGCCGCGGCAGGGAGACCGCCCGCACGGTGTGGTCGAGCGACGAGAGCGCCTTCTGGTGGCAGTGGCCGTGCACGAGCACCCGCCGTGGCCGGTCGGTGAAGGCCTGCACACCGATCCGGCCGGCGGCGGCCTGGCCGGCAAGAAACTCGTCGAGCAGCAGCGTGTTGCCGGCGAGCGCGCGCGCCCGCGGCGCGAGCGACTCGGGCACCAGGTCTGGATACTCGTCCCGGAAGGAGAGGATCGCCGACGGCTCGATGCCCACCAGCGGCGCCTCCGCGGTGACGAGATCCGCCAGCAGCTCCACGTTCCGAGCGGCGAGGTCGCGGGCCTCGCGTACGAGGCCCTGCGAGAGTTGGGCCCGGCCGCTGTCGACGTGCGGCGGGATCACCACCTCCCAGCCGAGCCGTTCGAGCAACTCGACCGCCTTGATGCCGACGTCGGCGTCGAGCGTGTCGGTGAACTCGTCGGCGAACAGGTGCACGCGGCCGAGCCGGCCGGGCCCGCGGCCGCCGCCGCGTCGCCGCCACCAGTCCCGCAGCGTCGTCGCCGGCAGCGTCGGCAACGAGCGGCGCGGGGCGAAGCCCAGCGCCCGCTTCACCAGGCCGGCGATGCCGGGCGTGGAGACGGCCAGGTTGTAGAGCGGCCGCACCCGGGCCGCCCGTCGCAGCGTTGCGGCCGTGGCCGCGATCAGGCGGCTGCGCCAGGGCACACCCAGTCGGTCGTGCCGATGCTGCTCCCACTCCGCCTTCAGCCTGGCCATGTCGACGTTCGAGGGGCACTCGCTCTTGCAGGCCTTGCACGACAGGCAGAGATCCATCACGGCCGCGAGCTCCGGTCGGCCCCACGGGTCGGCTGCCGTCGGGTCGGAGAGCGCCTGCCGCAGCAGGTTGGCCCGGGCCCGGGTGGTGTGCTCCTCGTCGAGCGTCGCCATGTAACTCGGGCACATGGTGCCGCCGGCCGCCGCCGGCTTGCGACACTGGCCGACGCCGGTACATCGCTCGGCCGCCCGCAACACGCCGCCGACCGCGGCGAACCGGAACACCGTCTCGTGCCGTGGCGCCGGCTCGCCGGGCAGGATGCGGAGCGACGTGTCCATCCGCGGCGCGTCGACGATCTTGCCCGGATTGAAGATACCGGCGGGATCGAACGCCCGCTTCACGCGGCGGAACAGGTCGTAGCATTCTTCCCCCACCATCCCGCGGATGAACTCGCCCCGCAGCCGGCCGTCGCCGTGCTCGCCGGAGAGGCTGCCGCGGTACTTCTTGACGAGGGCCGCGACGTCGCTGGCCACGTCGCGAAACATCTTCAGGCCGGCCGGCGAACGGAGGTCGAACAGCGGCCGGAGGTGCAGTTCACCGTCGCCGGCGTGCGCGTAATGGACGCAGTCGATGCCGTACCGCTCCGCCAGCAGCCGGTCGAACTCGGCGACGTAGGCGGACAGGTCGGCCACGGCCACGGCGGTGTCCTCGACGATCTCGCGGGGGCGCGCGTCGCCAGCCAGGTTGTTGATCAACCCCTGGCCCGCGCGGCGGATCTCCCAGACCTTGCCAGTGTCGGCCCCGGTCAGCAGCGGGTAGGCGTAGCCGAGCCCGGCCTCGCGCAACTCGGCCTCCAGGCCGCGGAGCCGCGTCACGACCGCCGCCTGGTCGGCGGCCCGCATCTCGACCACCAGGACGGCCCCGGGATCACCCACCACGAACGCGCGGTTGCGGGCCTGCTCAAGGTTGTCCTTCGTGCAGCGGAGGATCTTGTCGTCGATCAGCTCGCAGGCCGTGGCCCGCGCGTCGGCCGGACGGTCGGGTCGCATCACGACCAGCGTGGCCCGCAACGCCTCGTCCACGCTGCCGCAGTGCACGCACAGCAGCGCCCCCGGCGGCGGCAGCGGGATCAGCCCGAGTTCGTACTCCACGCCGAAAAACAGCGTCCCCTCGGAACCGGCCAGGAGCCGGCAGAAGTTGAAGGGCCGCTCGCTCGCGGGATCGAGCGGGGCGGCATCCATGAGCGCGTCGAGCGCGTAGCCGGTGTTGCGGCGGGTCACCTCCGGTCGCGGGAACGACGCCCGTACCAGCCGGCGGGTCGCCCCGTCGCCGAGCATCTCGTGGACGGCGCGGTAGACGCTCGTCTCGAGCGACGCGGGACCGGCGCACTTGGCCGCGAACTCGGCCGGCCCGAGCGGTCCGAAGGCGGCCTCGCTGCCGTCGGCGAGAAACCCGCGGGCCGAGAGAAGGTGGTCGCGGGTGGTTCCCCAGGCGATAGAGTTGGACCCGCAGGAGTTGTTGCCCACCATGCCACCGATCATCGCCCAGGCCGCCGTCGAGGTCTCGGGCGCAAAGACCAGCCCGTGCGGTGCGAGCACGCGGTTGAGTTCGTTGCGGACCACGCCCGGCTGCACGCGGACTCTGCGCCGCGCGACATCGACCGCCACGATGCGATCGAGGTGCCGGCCCATGTCGACGATGATCCCGCTGCCGACCACCTGCCCCGCGAGTGACGTGCCCGCCCCCCGCGGCACGAGCGGCACACGGTGTGCCGCCGCGAAACGGATGATCGCGTGGACGTCGGACTCGCTGCGGGGCAGCGCCACCGCCAACGGCCGCTCTTGATACTCCGAGGCGTCGGTCGCATAGCTCGACCGCGCCAGGTCGTCGAGTCGCAGGTCCCCCTCCAGGCGGTCGGCGAGGGCACGAAGGGCGGCGAGGAGGGCCGGCGTCGTCATGGCGGCCGTCACCGTACCATGCCGGGGCCGGGCTCAGGCGGGCCGGGCCGGCCCGACGCCTGCGGATCGTGTGGCATCCGGATTAGGCCGCCGCGCCGGCCCGCCGCTCGTGATGGGGCGTGGCCCGGAGCAGCACGCAGCCCTGCAGCACTTCCGCCCGGCCGGGACTACCGACGGCCGCCGTCGGGCAGGCGACCAGGCCTCGCAGTCGCGGCCAAGTCTCCTTCAGCGCGTGGGGGACCGAGCAGGCGCTCGTGTTGCCCGTGCGGGCCACCAGGCCGTTGACGAGCTCGGCTCGGATTCCGAGCGCGTCGAGTTGCATGCCGGTGAACCGCACGATACCGGTGCCGGCCTGATGGGGCACGACGAAGTCGACGTCGCCGGCCGCGATCCCCGCCGTGGCCAACGACGAGGTGGTGGCCGCTGCCATCGCTCGGGGCGCGAGTTCGGCGATCGCCATCCCGTCGAGCGAGTAGACGAGCCGCTCGTCGGCCACGATCCGGCCGCCGCGGGGCGACGGCACCGGCACGTCGCGACGGAGGTGGAAGTCGAAGGCCGGCCGCTCCGCCGGCCGCCGCTCCGCCGCGGCATAGACGATCTCGAAATGGATGGGATGGCGGCGGTTGGCCGGTGTCGTGAGGAGCGTGGCGGAGGCCATGTCGCCGAACAGGCCCCCCGTCTGCCCGCAGCCGTAGTCGGTGATCCGGCTGATCCGCGTGGCCACCACCACGATCACGTACTCGCCCCGCCGCAGGCCCAGCCGCGGCGCCCAGCGCTGCTGGACGAGCTCGACCGCCCGGCTGAAGCCGCAGCAGAACCAGTTGATGCCCACCGTGCGGCTCGCCGTGAGCCCGAGCGCGTTGGCCAGCCTCCGGGCCGCAACCGAAGGCCGTTCGGCCGCCGCGGTGACCGGGTCGAGCACGCGACGGGCGACCGCGGGCGGAATGAACGATGGGGAGACGAACATCAACCCGCGACAGTCCGCGAGGTGGCAACCCGTCTCCCGCTGCAGGCGGCGGACGGCCGCCAGAGCCATCGTCGTCTCGTCGACGAGCGAGACGCCGCGAGACTGGATGCCGGTGTGGCGGGAAAACTTCCGCGGCATCGTGTCGCCGAACCAGCCGTTGTCGAGATGCCAGGCAGGCTCGTGGACGGCGATCGCGGAGATGCCCAGCGGAAACGGAAGCAGACGGGACATGGCGGGGACGCCCGAGGGGCCGACCCCGCCGTCCCAGCGACGGCGGGGGCGGAATCATGACGACGTAGACCCCCGCGGGCCAGCCGAGTTTGCCCCGCAAATCGTGCGGTCGGCCTGGGTCAGGCCCCGGCCGCCGCCTTCCGCCCAAGCTCCTGGTCGACCAGGATCAGCCCGTGACCGTCGCCGCCCACGAGTTGCAGGCGATCGTGCAGGTCATCGGCCTCGGCCGTGTCGTGGATCTGCTGCGGGGCGAACTGGTGCACGAAACTCCGGGCCCCCTGGTCGTTGTACTTAACGGCCATCCCGATCAGGTGGTTGAACCGCCTCGGGAGCGTGTGCTCCTGCGACCGGATCATCTCGAACGCCTCCACCGGATTGGCCCAATCGTAGGCAGGCGCCTCGATCGTCGCGAAGCGGGCCTGACAGTCGCGGTCGTTGAGATAGTCGACAACCTGCGACGTGTGGGCGAGTTCGCCCTGGGCCTCGGCGCGAAACCAGTCTGCCATGCCTGTCAGCCCTCGGACGCTCGCCCAGGACGCCAGCGAAAAGTAGATGACGGCGGCGGAGGCCTCGTGCTTGATCTGTTCGTTGAGGCCGGCGGCTACTTCCTTGTCGAGCGTTGTGCGGAAACTCACTGGTCTGGCTCCCTGTCGGTCGTCGTGGACATGCCGCGGCGGGCCGGACCGACCACGAGGTCGCCCGGCAGCGGCGCATTCGATCGCGACGATCCCGCGACGTCCGCGGGAAAGGCGATCACTTCGCGACCAGGCGGAGTTCGATCTCGCCGCCATCCTCGGCGCTGCCGCCGCGACGCACCTTCACGAGCACGATGTCACCGACATTGACACTCGTTTTCAGCATCCGGTCGAAGGCGCGGCGTTCGTCGCGACTCGAAAACTCGAGCCGCTGACCGGCCCATGCCACGATCTCGTCGCCGGCCTCGAGCCCGGCGGCCGCGGCGGCCGAGCCCTCGGCGACCTGCTCCACCCGCGGTGCGAGGTCGCTGCCGCGGGCGCGGACGAGATCGAGGCCGAGCTTCGCCCGCGCGGGCGCGGTAAGCGTCACCTCGAGCCGGACTTCGCCGTCGCCCCGCCGCACCACGACGGGCACGGTCTGGCCGTCGGGATAGATCCCGAGCAGGCCCCTGAGCCGCTGGCCGTTGGCCACGGCCGCGCCGTCGAGGCTCACGATCGCATCGCCTCGCATGAAGCCGCCGCGGGCCGCCGGCGACCCGTCGGCCACGTCCTTCACAACGACGCTCTCAGCCGCCACCAGGGCCGCCGCCTCGAACTCGAGCCCCGCGATCCGGGCGTGCTTCACCTCGCCCCCGCCGGCCGCCTCCAGATGCGGCAGCCAGAGCTTCAGCTGCCGCGCGCTGATCGCGAAGCCGAGCCCGGTGTTGCTCCGCAGCCCGAACCGCGTGCTAATCTGGCCGTTGATGCCCACCACCTCGCCGGCCATGTTGATCAGCGGCCCGCCGGAGTTGCCGGGATTGACCTCGGCGTCGGTGACGATGCACTCCGCGTAATTTCCCTGCGTGTGGTTGAGCGCGGAGATCATGCCCACGGTGAACGTCGGCGCCTGGTCGAGCACGCCGAGCGCGAACGGATTGCCCACGGCCAGGGCGTCGTCGCCGACCCGGAGGGCGTCGGAGTCGCCGAGCTCGAGGTGGGGCACCGTCTGGCCCGCGGGGACGTCGAGCTTGAGGGCCGCCACGTCGCCGACCGGGTCGCAGCCCAGCACCTGCGCGCGGAACGACCGGCCGTCGCCGATCCGCACCGTGAACGACCGCTTGCGGCCGATGACGTGGTCGTTGGTGAGCATCAGGCCGTCGGGCCGAACGATCACCCCGCTGCCGCCGCCGATGAACACGAAGGCGGGGCGGACGCGGATGCAGAGCTCCGCCAGGTCGACCGCAGCGCCGACCGCGGCCGGCGCCGGCGTCGCCTCCCCGCGGACCAGCGTCGCCGCTGCCACCGCCACCGCGACGATCCCGACCAGCCGAAGCGGGCGGACGCGAGTCATCGACGCTCCTCCAGCACGACCTCGATCTCCCGCGTGTCGTCGGTGGACAGCGTCCCCTCGAAGGTGTCGCCCGGTGTCAGCGACTTCTTGAGCCGCTCGAGGTCCTCCAGCGTGTCGACGTCGCGTCCGGCGATCACCAGCCGCGGCCCCCGGCTCGGCCGCTGCACCACGAGCGTCACCGCGTCGCCGGCGCGGCTCGCCGCCACCCGCTCCGTGAGGTCCCGCCATGTCTGCAGTTCGACCCCGTTGAACTCCAGCAGCCGGTCGCCCTTCCGAAGCCCAGACCGATCGGCCGGCGACCCGGCGGCCACCCCGCCGATCACGACGTCCTCACCGAAGGCCTGCTCCATGTCGGGCTCGACGCCCAGGAACGGGCCCGGAATGCGGTCGAACGAGCGGCCTCCCTTGAGAGCCTCGAAGGCGGCCGCGATCCGGTCGGCACGGGCCACCATCCCCACGCCCGAGTTGGGAGCCCGCGTCCAGCGCATCAGCTGCGGCGGCGGAAACAACCGACCCTGTACGGTGTCGGGTTCGATTGGCGCCGTCGCGATGCCGAGGAAGTTGCCCGCAGCGTCGACCACCGGCCCGCCCGAGTTGCCGTAGTTGAACAGCGCGTCGGTCTGGAACTGGTAGCCCCGCAGCCGCGACGGCGCGCTCACGATGCCGGCGTTGAGGGTATGCGGCGGGGTCCGGCCAGGACCGCGGCCGACAACGGCGACGGCGTCGCCGAGTTGCGGCGACGTCCCGGCCGCGGCGACGTCGAAGGCCGGAAGGCCCGTGGCGTCGATCTTCAAGAGGGCGATGCCGAGCGGCTCGTGGCGGGCGATCACCTTCGCCTCGCGACGCGTGCCATCGCCGAGGATCACCGTGATGCCGTTGACGGCGTTGGGCTGGGCCGCGAGCCCGCCCGGCGGATCGGCCAGGAGCTTCTGGATCGGCTCGTCGGCGGCGAACGACCGCGGCGTGCCGGTCGCCTTGGCCACGAAGGCGGTGTCGGCGGCAAGATTGAACAGGCTCGTGAGCACCAGGCCATCGGCCGAGACGACGAGGCCCGTCACCGCGCCCGGCGGGCGACGCAGCAGCTGATTGACCTCGAAGGCTCGGTCGACGTTGGCGAAGGCGGCGAACCGCGCCGCCCGCTCGGCCGGGGCGAGCCCTTCCCAGCCGCCGATCCGGCCACGGTGTGCGGCCCAGGCGACCCGCGGCAGCCGTTCCGGCGGAAACCGACGCGTCACCTCGATAGCGACCAGGTGGGGCGCAATCGCGGCGGCCGACCGCGTCAGGTCGGCCATGCGGGCGGCGGTGGCGAGCGTCGCCGGATCGGTCCCGAGGCCGGCCGGCGGGTCGAACGAAAGCGGCACGTCGGTCGACCGCAAGGCCGCGAACCGTTCTAGGAGCACGGCCGTCGGCACCGCCACGCCCTGCCAGCGGAGGGGCGAGACCCCGAGGCTGATCACGCCGACGAGCCGGCCGCGGGCATCGACCAGCGGTCCGCCGTCGGAACCTGGATTGACCGCGGCCGAAGTCTCGATGGCCGGCCCGGCATAGGCCGACTCGCCCTGTGGGGTGACCTCGTAGAGGCCGCTCACCACGCCGCGGCTGAAGGATGCCCGGCCGTTGGAGAGCATCACGCGGTCGACGTCACCGGCCGTGTAAGCAAGTTCACCGAGGGCGGGCACCTGCCGCGCCAGGGGCAGGCACGGCAGCCCCGCCCCGTCGACCTGGATCAGGCTGACCGCCAGATCGGGATCGGCGGCCACCAGCCGCGCCTGGTTCCGCACGAAGCCCGGCAGCATGACCTCGATCGCGGTCGCGTCCGGCGGCACGACGCTCGTCGAGGTGAGGATGTGACCCCGCGGCGATACGAGGCTGCCGGTCCCCGAGAACGAAGCCCCGCCGTCGGCCGCCTTGGAGGAGATGCCGGCGGTGGCCATCAGCACGTGGTCGGCGAAGGAGCGGGGGGCGGCCGGCTCGGCGGCGGCGCACGCAGCGGCCACCAGCCAGCAGGCTGCCGCGCCACCGCACCGTGCCGCTCGTCGTTCCGAACGCATCTCGCCCATCCCTCTCGGTCACCATCTTCGCCGCACACCACACCGCACCCGCTGATTCTATTCGTCGTGCCGGCCGCTCCCTAACGGACCGCACCACGCGACCGGCGCCGGTGCATGCCAGGCTCGTCGGCCGACGACACCCCGCAGCCCGTCCACCGGTCAGAAAGCACGAGAAAGGTCGCGGCTGACTTTTCCCACGGACGGCCGGCGGCTCCTTGCGGGCGGGTAGACAGGCCCTTACAACAGTCGACTCCCGACACGTCCGATTCCGTCGCAGAGGGGCTCTTTCATGGTTCACGGCACCGCTCCCCGTGGCTCGGCCCGGCTCCCCGAGGCCACGAACGTCGGCTCCGCGCTGGGCCGCGCCCTCGACGCCGGCAAGGGCGTGCTGCGGCTCTCGCCCACCTGGGTGCCGCGGAGCTTCCTGCATCCCGGCAAACGGGTCCGGCTGCACCCCGACGACTACTACGCCTACGGCCTGGACCGCGGTGGCATCGACGAGCGGTGGTTTGCCAGCACCACCGAGGCCGCCAACGAGGGGCGGGTGCCTGACGAGGGGCTCTCCTGGTGCGTCTTCGAGGGGGAGCGGTTCCTGCTCCGCGATGCGGTCGCCGAGGGCAACGGGCGGCTCGTCGGCAAGTCCATCTGGGACACCTACAAGAAGTGGCCAGTGTACTCGAAGTTCTTCGACAACATGGGGCCCATCCCCCACCACATGCACCAGTCGTTCGACGACGCGAAGCTCGTGGGCCAGGAGGGCAAGCCCGAGAGCTACTACTTCCCGCCGCAGTACAACAACTGCGACAACAACTTCCCCTACACCTTCATGGGCCTGGAGCCGGGCACTACGAAGGCCGACGTTCGCCGCTGCCTCGAGAACTGGAACCGCGGCGACAACGGCATCATCGATCTCGCCAAGGCGTACCGGCTTGAGCGGGGAACCGGCTGGCTGATCCCGCCGGGCGTGCTCCACGCGCCGGGCTCGCTGCTCACCTACGAGCCCCAGTGGGGCAGCGACGTGTTCGCGATGTTCCAGTCGCTCGTCGAGGGCCGGGCCGTGCCCTGGAGCCTGCTCGTCAAGGACATGCCCGAGGCTAAGCACTGGGACCTCGACTTCATCATCGGCCAGCTCGACTGGGAGAAGAACGTCGACAACCACTTCAAGGAGAGCAACTTCCTGCGGCCGATCGTCGACGAGAAGCGGAGCACGGCCGGCGCGACCGACAAGTGGATCGTGTACGGTAGGGTGGACGGCAAGCAGCTGTTTTCCGCCAAGGAACTGACGCTCGAGCCGGGCGCGAAGGTGACCGTGAAGGACACCGGTGCCAGTGGCTGGATCACCGTCCAGGGGGAGGGCAAGGTGGGCGTCCACGAGGTGGCCACGCCGACCCTGATCCGCTTTGGCCAGATGACGGCCGACGAGCTCTTCATCTCCGCCGACACTGCGGCGGCGGGCTACGTGGTTGAGAACACCGGCCCCGGCCCGCTCGTCGCCCTCCGCTACTTCGGCCCCGATGTCCACAACGACCTGCCCACCAACGGAAGGCAGGCATGAGCTGGGAAACCGGCGATCAGCGTTCCGTGCGTCGCTTCGATGGCTCGCTTGGGGTTGCCCGTGCCAATCGAGCGGGGCGTCGGAAACCGACCGTAGCCAGGATGGCGAAGAGCAGTTTCCATCGAGCGAGCGGAGGCCTGGAGAGCCGTAGCGAGCGTCCGGCAAGATGGCACGGGCAACCCCGAGCCAGCGCACCACAAGACTGACCGAGCCAGAACGAGGACCACCAGATCATGCCCACACACCCGCTTCCGAAACTCCACAACGCCATGTGGCCAGGCCTGGTCGGCAAGGGCACCGATCCCGGCCAGGAGCCTCCGATCTCGCTCGAGCGGATGCTGCAGTTGACCGCCGCGGCCGACGTGGACGGCCAGAAGTTCGACGGCATCGACTACTTCCTCTTCCGGCCCCACACCGACCCCGAGGCGGGCGACACCGAGCTCGGGGCGATCGCCGACAAGATCGCCTCCTATGGATTCAGCGTCGGCTCGCTCGTGGCTCCGGTCTGGCCGGGCACGGTGGGGGACTCGGCGATGGGCAACGCGGCGGCCCGGCAGAAGTTCCTGTCGGCGGTGCGGATGGCCTGCCGGATCGCCAACGTCTTCGAGAATCGCAGCGTGCGGAAGTACGGCGTGATCCGGATCGACTCGGCGGAGTTCGGCGTGGCCACGTGGCGAGGGAACCCCCAGGCGAACACGAAGAAGATTGCCGAGACCTTCCGCGAGGCGGCGATGATCGCGAAGGATCACGGCCAGCGGCTGGCGGCGGAAGGGGAGATTTGCTGGGCGGGCATGCACTCCTGGAAGGACGTGCTCGACCTGCTCGAGGCGGTCGGCATGCCCGAGGTGCTCGGCTTTCAGGCCGACCTCGCCCACACCTATCTCTACCTCCTCGGCTACAACGCCCCGGAGCACGCACTGGTGCAGCCCGGCTACACGGACGCGGAGTTCTGGCCGGCCTACGAGCAGATGGTGGCAAAGCTGCGGCCGTGGACGATCGACTTCCACGTCGCGCAGAATGACGGCGAGGTGCACGGCGCGGGGGCCCACGACAAGACGGGCAAGCACTGCCCGGCCGACGACCCCAAGGGAAAACTCGACATCGTCCGCTGCTCGGGGCCCTGGCTCCGCGGGGCGGCCGACCGCGGCATCCAGCACATCTGCTGGGACGGCTGCATGTTCCCCAACAAGACGCTCGAGGACCCACGGACCTGGAACATGATCCTCAAGACCATGATGGCCGTCCGCGACGCGCACGGCTGGACCTGAACGAAAGGATCTCCTGATGGCAAAACCGCTCCGCATCGGCATGATCGGCTACGGCTTCATGGGCCGCGCCCACTCCAACGGCTACAACCGCGTCAAGGATTTCTTCGACCTCGACTACCTGCCGGTCCTGCAGGCCGTGACCGCCCGCGATACCGACAAGGCCAAGGCCTTCGCCGACCGCTGGGGTTACCAGCGGGTGGAGCCCGACTGGCGGAAGCTCGTAGCTGCTGACGACATCGACGCGGTCGACATCTGCACGCCCAACAACCTGCATGCCGAAATCGCCATCGAGGCGGCCAAGCATGGCAAGGCGATCCTCTGTGAGAAGCCACTGTCGATGGACGTCGCCGAGGGGGAGCGGATGTGCCAGGCCGTCGAGAAAACCGGCGTGCCTAACACCGTCTGGTACAACTACCGACGCATCCCGGCGGTCACCTTCGCCAAGCAGATCATTGATTCCGGACGGCTGGGGCGGTGTTCCCACTACCGCGCCGAGTTCCTCCAGGACTGGACGATCAACGCCGACCTGCCCCAGGGGGGCGCGGCCCTCTGGCGGCTCGACTCCAAGGCCGCCGGCAGCGGGGTGACCGGCGACCTTCTGGCCCACTGCATCGACACCGCGATCTGGCTCAACGGCACCGTCAAGGACGTCACGGCGATGACCGAGACGTTCGTGAAGGAGCGGAAGCACCAGCTCACCGGCAAGGTCGAGCCGGTGGGCATCGACGACGCCTGTTCCTTCCTCTGCCACTTCAGCAACGGGTCGCTGGGGCTGTTCGAAAGCACCCGCTACGCCCGCGGCCACAAGGCCCTCTACACGTTCGAGATCAACGGCGAGCACATGAGCCTCAAGTGGGACCTCCATGATCTCCACCGGCTGCAGATCTTCAATTACAAGGACGCCGGCCCGGAACGAGGCTGGAAGAGCGTCCATGTCACCGACGGCGATCATCCCTACATGGGCAAGTGGTGGGTGCCGGGCCTGGCGATCGGCTACGAGCACTCCTTCGTCCACCAGGTGTCCGACTTCCTAGAGGCCTATGCTACGAAGCAGCCCTGCCGGCCGACGTTCCGCGATGCCTTGGAGACGCAGAAGGTCTGCGACGCGGTGCTCGCCAGCGCCAAGAGCCACCAGTGGGCCACCATCTAGCCGCCCGTGGCCGGCGTCGACGCCGGCCGTTGGCCACGTGACCGACCGGCCGACTCGCCGCGGTGTTCGGCGGTCGGTCGGCCGACGTCGGTGTCGATGGGCGTCCCGATCCGGCGGGCCGAGCCCGTGCAGCGCGTGAGCCGTCGCAGCCTGACCGTCGTAGCAGTGCTCGCCAGCGTGGTGGTCGTGATCCTCGTCGCGCTGCCGCGCCGCTACGAGGTCGACGGCTGCTCGATGGGGCCCGGACTGCTGCCGGGAGACGTCGTGGCGAGCGGCTGGCTGCCGGCCCTCGACCGCTGGCGCGGACCGCGGCGGTTCGACCGCTGGATCGTGACCCTTCCCGACCGCTCGACGGGCCTCAAGCGGGTAGCGGGCCTGTCCGGTGAGGTCGTCTCGTTCGTCGCCGGCGATCTCGCGATCGACGGCCGCACGGTGCTCAAGAGCCCGCGGCAGCTCGCCGCGGTCGGGTCGGTGGTCGAGGTGGTCGCCGGTACCGCCGGTGATGGACGAACCTGGTCCCGGCCGGCGACGGTCGTCCGCGACGACGCCCCGTTCGCCACAGGTGAAGTGAGCCGGCAGTTGCTGGCGGTCGTCGACGTCGGCCTCGCCGCGGTGGTCGCGGTGTCGCCCGCCGCCCTGGGCCGCGGGCCGGTCCGCGCACGAAGCCGGGCGGGGCCGCTGGCCGTCGGGTGGCGACTCCATGCCGCCGGACGCTTCGCGGTCGTCGTCGGCCGGCTCGACGGCCATGCGGTCGCCGCGGCCTGGCCCCTGTCGCCCGCGGCCGACGCCCCCCTCGATCGCCGCTGTCTGCCGGCAGCCGCGCCAGCCCGTTGGCCCGTCGCCAGACCGTGGCCGGTAGGCACGGAGGCCGGCCCCGACGGCGAGCCCGTGGCTCCGGCCTTGGCGATCGACCTCGCCGCGGTGGGCGATGCGGCGGTCGTCATCGAACGACTCTCCGTTTGGCGCGACATCCTCTACCGCGCAGCCGCTGACGGCACGACTGCCTGGCGGCTCGGGACCGACGACGTCTTCCTGCTCGGCGACTTTCCCTCCGGCAGCCGCGACTCACGGCACTTCGGCCCCCTCGCCACGTCGGCCCTGCGGCACGGCGTTCCGTGAGGCGCGGCAAACTGGGTGGAGCGGCAAGTCTCCGGCGACCCCGCAAGCAGGCCAAGGGCCGCGGCGTGACGGAGGGCGGGCCAGCCCCGGAACCGGTGTCATCCCCATCGTGCCACCGCGGCCGGCGCTCTTTTACGCTCTCGGTCACGACGACCCGCCCGCCCCGGTCGAAATCGCGGGCGAGTCCTTCCGGCTGCACGAGATTCTCAAGCACGACTCCTGGGCGGCCACGGGCATCTACGACTTGGCATCTCGCCGCGCGTTGTACAAGTTCAACCGTCGGCAGCCGATCCTTGGCATCCCGATGCGGTGGCTGGGCAGGCGGTTGGCCGCGCGGGAACGCGGGTTCATGGAGAGGCTCGCCGGCATCGAAGGCGTGCCCGCCTCTTTGGGAATCGTGAGCGTCGCCGGCCGCGTGCTGCCCCACGCCGTCTCGAGGCAAGTGGTCCCCGGGCACGCGCTGGCCGAAGGGGAGCCCATCGATCACCTCTTCTTTCCGACGTTCCGCCGTCTGCTCGCCGCCGTGCACGCCCGTGGCGTCGCCCACGTCGACCTGCACAAGCGGGAGAACATCCTCGTCGACGACGGGGCCGGCCTTGCCTGATCGACTTCCCGATCTCCTTTGCCCTGCCCCGCAGCCGGCTGGCCACCATTCTGCTCGGCCGCCTGAGCGGCGGCGTCAGTTGGCGGCGGTCGCGACCGTCGCCGGGATCAGCACCAGCGTCACCGCGAAGACCACGCAGCACCTGGCCGGCGTCGAGACGCTGCCATCCGCACTCCCGGATCGGCGACTCGACACGATGGCCGGGGCGACGGT
>Ga0194129_10003738_pt1 | contig 20950 bp, 9 predicted proteins | sample TA2KigCa35mmetaG_FD_150862 | JGI IMG/M metagenome (GOLD analysis project Ga0194129, IMG submission 150862) | Freshwater microbial communities from Lake Tanganyika, Tanzania - TA2015038 Kigoma Deep Cast 35m | ecosystem: Environmental > Aquatic > Freshwater > Lake | place: Tanzania: Lake...
GAGCGCCTTATCGAGGCGCGCGCGGTCGTCCCTGCTCAGCTCCCGCACGTTCATCTCGCCGCGCGCGTAGGCCAAGAGCAGCGAGCGCGCCGGGTCGTCGAGGTTGATGAACTCCGCCGTGTCTTGATAGGAGGCGATGAGGCGCTCATCGGTGAGGTCATCGAGGTAGATGCGCCACGCCGAATCCCCGAGCGCCACCGGCATCGCCGGCAGGTCGAGCACGTCGAGCGGGCGCTGCGCCCCCTCCTCCGTGTCCGCCACGGGCTCATAGCGCCCCGCCGAGGACCCCTGCCCGCGCACCCCGTGGCACACCCCGCAGTCCGCCACGAGGCGGTTGTGGAGCTCTGCGCGATAGAGCAGGTAGGGGTCGCTGCCCACCTCCACCTGCGGCGGCACGCACACGGTGTTGGCGCAGACGGCGCCCACCTCGCACTGCGAGTCCGCCACGCAGCCGAGCTGCGCGTCGCAGGCGGAGAGGGCGCAGAGGGCGCAGAGGGCGCAGAGGGCGCAGAGGGCGGCGAGGGCGGCGAGGGCGGCGCGGGGCTTAGGCATGATGAGACCTCGACGGGGAGGGGGTGAGGGGCGCGGCGGAGAGGAGCGGCGGCAGGCGCCCCGCCCACGGGCGCGCCTCCTCGAGCTCGGCGGCGAGCTCAAAGAGCAGCCCCTCCCCCCCAAAGGGCGCCGCCACCTGCACGCCGAGCGGCAGGCCCTCGGGAGTCCAGTAGAGCGGCACCGACATCGCCGGCTGCCCCGTCTGGTTAAAGAGCTGCGTGTTGGGCGTGCGCGAGAGGGCGTCGCGCCCGAGCGTCTCGAGCACGCGGTCGAGCAGGGCGCGCGAGTTGAGCGCGCGCACCACCGCGAGCTGCGCGCGCCGGGCGAAATCGAGGGCGAAGGCCCCGATCGGCAGCGGCGGCTCGGCGTGCACGGGCGACACGAACACGTCATAGCGCTCAAAGAACGCCGCCACCCCGCGCGCCGCCCGGTGCATGTCGCGCTGCGCCTTGAGGAGCGTAGCGCCGTCGCACTTCCAGCCGATCTGCGCGAGCAGCCAGGTGGTGGGCTCAAAGTCTGAGGGGCGGGGGCGCACGCCCGCGTACGCCGCCGTGTCCTCCACAAAGCGCGCGGTGCCGCACGCCACCGTGTAAAAATACGCCTGCACGAGCGCGTCGCGCTCAAAGGGCGGGCAGGCCTCCTCCACCTCATGCCCGAGGTCCCGCAGGAGCGCCGCCGCCTCGTCCACCGCCCGGAGGCACTCTGGGTGCGTGTGGTCGCCGTAGAGGGCGCCGCGGTGGAGGGCGACGCGCAGGCGGCGGGCGGGCGGGCGCAGGTGCGCCGTCCAGGGCTGAGGCTTGTGGGGCGCCGCGTAGGGCTCGCCGGGGGTGAGCGCGTCGATCTGGTCGAGGCAGAGGGCGGCGTCGCGGACCGAGCGCGACACCACGCCCTCCTGCACAAACCCGCCCCACGCCTCCCCCGCGAACGGCGCCATCGAGACGCGCCCGCGCGTGGGCTTGAGCCCAAAGAGTCCGCAGGCGCTCGCCGGGATGCGGATGCTGCCCCCGCCGTCCCCCGCGTGCGCCACGGGCACCACCCGCGCCGCCACCGCCGCCGCCGCCCCCCCCGACGAGCCGCCGGGGGTGCGCGAGAGGTCCCAGGGGTTGCGGCAGGGCCCCCACACCGCCGGCTCGGTCACGCCGAGGATGCCGAACTCAGGGGTGTTGCTCTTGCCGATGGTCTGCACCCCCGCCGCCTCAAAGCGCGCCGCGATCAGCGAGTCCTCCTGCGCCACCGCCCCCTTCATCCGCCGCGTGCTGTTGGACGTGGGCGTGCCCTTGAGCTGCGCCTTGAGGTCCTTGAGCAAAAAGGGCACGCCGTAGAGGGGGCCGCGCGGCAGGGCGCCCACCCTGCCGCGGGCGCGCTCAAAGAGGCGCGTCACCACGGCGTTGAGGGCGGGGTCGCGCTCCTCCACGCGCTCGATGGCCGCCTCGAGCAGCTCGCCGGGGCTCACCTCGCCCCGCAGGGCGAGCGCCGCCATCGCCGTGGCGTCGAGCGTGTCGTATTCGGGTAGGCTGCGCGCCATTTCGTCGTCTCCTTCTCGCCTTGGGCTCTCGCGAGCCCCGAGTGTTGTAGCATGATGTGGCGCGCACACAAAGACGCTCGTCGCGTGTTGTGTGTCGCGTATGAGTGATGAGTGATGAGTGATGAGTTATGAAGGCGCGCCCGCGAGGCGCTGGGCGCGAGGAGTCGACAGGGATGTTCAAGCTGTGCTACGGCAACCAGATGGAGGCGCTCGTCGAGCCGCTCATCCGTCACATCGAGGCGTCGCAGGCCGCCGACCCCCTCACCCCCATCACCCTCATCATCCCCAACCCCTCCATCGCGCAGTTCGTGCGCTTCAGCGTGGCGCAGCGGCTCGGCGTGTGCGCCAACGTGGAGTTCCATCACCTGCGCCGCTACCTGAGCGAGCGCGCGCAGGAGGCGGACCCCCACATCAAGATTCTAGAGGGCGAGTCGCTGCAGCTGTTGATTTTTCGTCAGCTCAACAACCCCGAGGTGCTGCAGCAGATCAGCCTCGAGCCCGTGCGCACCTACCTCGACATCGCCGAGAGTCCCGAGGAGCGCGAGGGGCGCTGCGTGCAGCTCTCGGCGCAGCTGGCGGCGCTCTACGAGGAGTACGGCTACTCGCGGCAGGCGATGCTCATGAAGTGGCGCAAGGGGGAGGCCACGCTCACCGAGGACTCGTGGGGGCGCACGGAGCGCTGGCAGCGCGTGCTCTGGCGCAGCCTCTTTGATGAGGACGGCGCGGCGCTCGTGGACGCGCCGGAGGAGGAGGGGGGCGCGGAGGAGGCGGGGGGCGCGAGCGCCCCCTCGGCGCCGCCGGCGCGGGCGCGGCGCGGCGGGCGCGCTCGCCAGCCCGCGCTCTTCTACCAAGAGGAGGAGGCGCCCGCCCCCCGCCCCCGCCGCCGCAGGGGGGGGCCGCGGTGGATGTTCTTGCCCGAGGCGGTGCGCGCCACGGCCGCCAAGATGGCGCTCCCGCGCGCGCTCTATGTCTTTGGGCTCTCCTACGTGGCGCCCGCCTTCGCCGAGACTTTTGCCCTGCTGAGCGCCTACACCGACCTGCAGGTGTACGCCCTCAACCCCTGCTGCGAGTTCTGGGAGGACGTCGACAACCGCCTCGAGGCGGCGCGCGCGGGCTGGATCTCTCGGTCGCTCCGCGTGCCCGGCTTCGCCGAGGAGGAGGACCCCTTCCAGCTCGAGGACCCCAACGACTCCCCCGCCCTGCGCCTGTGGGGGCGCCCGGGGCGCGAGTACATCCGCCTGCTCAACCAGCTCACCGACTGCGAGTTTGACGAGCGTTTCGTGGACCCGCAGGAGGGGCGCCCCGAGACCACCCTGCGCGCCCTGCAGCGCGACGTGCTGCTCCGCGCCCCCGCGCGCCCGCCCCTCCCCAGCGACGCGCCCGCCGACGGCAGCCTCCGCCTGCTCGCCTGCCCGGGGGTGCGCCGCGAGGTGGAGATCGTGGCGGACGCCATCTGGCGGCAGGCGCGCGAGGCGGAGGAGCGGGGCGCGCCGCTGCGCTTCCACGACATCGCCGTCATGGTCACCGACCACAAGCGCCAAGACTACCTCACCCACATCGACGCCATCTTTCGCGAGCGCTACGGCCTCCCCTTCAACATGATCGACCGCGCGCTGTCGGCGCAGAGCAGGGTGGTGGAGGGGGTGTCGCGGCTGCTCGAGCTGCCGCTGGGCGATTTTGGCTACCACCAAGTGATGGGCGTGGCCACCCACCCCTGCGTGGGCGGCGCCCTCGAGGGCGTGAACCTCGACCGCTGGCGGCGGTGGGGGGAGGCGCTCAACGTGCGCTTTGGCGCCGATGAGCGCGACCTCGAGGGGACGTACGTGGACCGCGACGTGTACCACTGGGACCAAGGCCTGCGCCGCCTGGTCCTCGGCGCCTTCATGGAGGGGGAGCGCGCGGGGGACGAGCGGCTGTTTGAGGTGGGGGAGCGGGCGTGGGTGCCCTTTGACGTGGGCGACGACGGGCTCAACGACGCCGCGCAGCTCACGCACCTGTGCCGTGCCCTGCTGCTCGACGCTCAGCGCGCCCGCGCGGAGCGCCTCACGCTGTCGCGCTGGTGCATGTACTTCACCCGCCTCCTCAACCGCTACGTGGGCGCGCGCTCCCCCGCCGACGAGCAGGCGCTCAGCCGCTGCCTTGAGGCCATCGAGGAGCTCAAGGCCACCGACCTCGAGGGGGCGCGCCTCTCCTACGAGGTGGCGCAGGCGCTGCTCAAGGGCCGCCTCCGCCGCCTCGAGTCGCGGCGCGGGCAACACCAGGCGGACGGGGTGGTGGTGTCGTCGATGCTGCCCATGCGCGCCATCCCCTTCCACACCATCTACATCCTCGGGCTCGGCGAGCAGGACTTCCCCGCCAAGAGCGCGCAGGACCCCCTCGACCTCCGCCAGGCCAAGCCGCGCCCCGGCGACGTCAGCCCGGCGCAGCGCGACCGCTACCTGTTCTTGGAGACGCTCCTGTGCGCCCGCGAGCGGCTGGTGCTCTCGTATGTGGCGTCGGATGACCGCACGGGCGACCCGCTCGAGCCCTCCGCGGTGGTCAAGGAGCTGCACTTCATCCTGCGCGGCTACCTCGGGCCGAGCGGGCTGCGCGCCGAGCGCCACCCCCTCAGCGCCTATCACCTCTCGTATGACTGGGCGCTCCCGCGGGCGCTCAACGACGAGGAGCGCGCGCAGTGGGCGGAGGGGGCGGGCGGCTTTGGGGGCGGGTTCGCGCCGCCTGAGGTGCTGCGCGGGATTCGCGCCGCGCGCCTGCGCGCCTCGCTCAACCTCGAGACCGGGGCGGGGCTGGCGCGGCGCGACGAGCTCGAGGCCGCCGTCAAGCTCTGGAGTCGCCCCGAGCTCAACGCCTACCTCGGCGTGGAGCCGCCGCCCGCCCTCGAGCAGGGGCAGGGGGGGGTCGTGCGCCTCACGCTCAGCGACCTCCGCGCCTTCCTGTGGTCGCCGCTGCAGGGGTCCGCGCGCGCCATGCTCGGGCTGCGCGAGGAGAGCGCGCGCGACGAGGAGGCGCCGCTGCACGACCCCCTGCACGTCGCCTACGGGCGGCGCGTGGAGCTGCTCCGCCGGGCCTTCTGGGAGGGGGCGGGGCGGCGTGAGCGCGTGGCGGAGCGCTACGAGGAGCTCTTTGAGCGCGCGTCGCTGGTGGGGGAGGCGCCGGTGGGCATGTTCGCCGACGAGCAGCGCCGCCGCGACGGCGAGGTCCTCTCGTCGTGGATTCAGAATCTGCAGGTCTTCCAGCCCCCCCCGCTGCACCTGTGGCGGCGGGTGAGCGTGGGCGCCACGGGGGAGTTCGAGCGCGTCGATCAGGCGCTGCCGCCCCTGCGCCTCCCCGTGGCGCTCGCGCAGGGCGGGGAGGTGGAGGTGGAGCTCGCCGCGCCCCTCTCGCCGCTGCAGCCCGACCTCGGCGGCACGCTCCACTGCGTGCCGCGCGGGGGCGTGGGCGAGCACCTGTTCCTCACGGGCTGGCTCGAGATGGTGGCGCTCGCCGCGGCGGGGCAGCCGCTGCCGCGCGCCTTCTCGGTGCGCCTCAACCCCTTCGGCGACAGCGCCCTAGAGCGCCTCCACCGCCGCTACGCCACCCCCACGGCGCCGCAGGCGCGGGCGTGGCTCACGGAGGTGCTCGGGGAGCTGCTGCAGGGCTTCCACGCCTACAGGCTGCCTATCCGCTCGGTGCTGCAGTGGCGTGAGCACTTGGCGCGCGACCCTCAGGCCCCCCTGCGGCTCCACTCGGACGAGGACGAGCGCGGTCCCCTGCGCGACGTCGAGCGCTTCCCGCTCCCCCCCCCCGCCGGCGCCCTCGACATGGTCCGCCGCCGCCTCGGCCCCTGGTTTCAGTCGGAGATCGTCTGATGCAGCCCCTGCGCTACCCCTACCCGCCCGTCCTCGATGAGATTCCGCTCGACGGTCACGCCGTGATCGAGGCGAGCGCGGGGACAGGCAAGACCTACACCATCGAGCACCTGGTGGTGGACCGCCTGCTCCGCACCCCCGCGCGCCTAGAGCAGCTCCTGGTGGTGACCTTCACCGACAAGGCCACGAGCGAGCTCCGCAAGCGCATCCGCGACCTGATCGAGCGCATCTTGACGCGCGCGGAGGAGGTGCGCCTCAAGGGCGAGGGCGAGGGCGAGGGCGAGGGGGCGGGCTGGCTCATCGATGACGAGGCGCGGCGCACGCTCGAGCGGGCGCTCTTCTCGTTTGACCGCGCCGCCATCCTCACCATCCACGCCTTTTGCCGCAAGGTGCTCGTGGACCTCGCCTTTGACAGCGGGCAGCTCTTTGAGCAGGAGCTCGTGGACGGGCGCCGCGCCTTTGAGGCGGCGTGGCGGGTGGCGCTGCGCGCGCGCCTCAGCACGCAGCCCGAGCTGCGCCGCGGCGTGGAGCAGTGGCTGCGCTACAGCGGCGACCTCGGCAAGCTGCAGGGGCTCCTCTACAACGCCCACAAGGCGGGCTACGAGGAGCTCGCGCGCCCCACGCAGCACGAGCTCACGCAGGTGATGGAGCGCCTCGCGCGCCGCTGGGACCACGCGGCGCTCCTGTCTTGCTATGAGCGCGCCGCCATCGTCTCCGCCGCCCTCGAGGGCGCGCGGGAGGTGCTCCGGCGCGCCGATGAGGTGATGCGCGAGCGCCTTCCGCTCTCTGAGAAGGCGCGGCAGCTCCTCAAGCTCGAGCTCGACGCCCTGATCACCCCGCACAGGAGCAGCAGCAAAAAGAAGCTCGCCTTCCCCGGCGCGCTCCCCGAGGAGGCGCGCGACGTCCTCTACCTCCTCACGCAGCTCCGCCTGATCGCCGAGATGGAGGACGCGGTGGAGCGGCAGGTAGTGGAGCTGTTGCTGCCCCCCGTGAGCGCGGCGCTCACCGAGCGCAAGCGCAGCGCCGGGGAGGTGGACTACGACGACCTGCTCCGCTGCGTGTGGCGCGCCCTGCGCAGCCCGCAGGGGCCGAGTCTAGCGCAGACGCTGCGCGAGCGCTTCCGCTACGCCCTCATCGACGAGTTTCAGGACACGGACCCGCTGCAGTGGAAGATCTTTAAGCGGATTTTCGTGGACGGCCCCGCGGGTGGGCGCGGGCTCTACATCATCGGCGACCCCAAGCAGGCCATCTACACGTTCCGCGGCGCCGACGTGCACACCTACATCCACGCCCGCTTTGAGCTCACGCAGGCCGGGGCGCCGCGCGTGCTCCTGCGCAAGAACTACCGCTCGAGTCCTCGGCTGGTGGACGCGGTGAACGCCATCTTGGACCAGGGGGGGGCGGCGCCCATCTTCACGGGGGCGATTCGCTACGACGAGCCCGTGGAGTGCGGGCGCGGCGCCCTGCGCGTCCTCGACGCGCGCGGGGAGGAGGTGGCGCCGGTGACGCTCTGGAAGCACCACCCGCCGCCGTCGCCGCAGGGCAAGAACTCCGTCTCAAAGCGCCTCCTCAAGATCACGTTCTGCGAGCACCTCGCGCAGCACGTGCACAGGCTGCTCACCGAGGACTCAAGGGCGCTCTACATCGAAGAGGGCGGGGCGGTCGCGCGCCGCGTCAACGCCAGCGACGTGCTGATCTTGGTGCGCGACAACCGCGAGGCGTTTGAGGTGGCCAGCGCCCTGCGCTCCTATGAGGTGCCCTTCACGCTCTACAAGCCCGAGGGGCTGCTGCAGGGGGCGGAGGCGCGCGAGGTGCATACGCTCCTGCAGGCGGTGGTGGACCCCCACGACCGCGGCGCGCGCCTGCGCGCCTTCACCACGCCCTTTTTCGGCGTCCCGTGGCAGGAGGTCTACCACTACTCGTCGCTGCCCCCGGGGCACCACCGCCTCGAGCGCCTCCTCGACTGGCACCAGCTCGCGGCGCAGGGGCGCTACGGCACGCTGTTCTACCAGCTGCTCCACCACAGCGGCCTCAGCGAGCGTGAGCTGTTTTTCGCAGAGAGCGAGCGCGAGCTCACCAACTACCAGCACATCTTTGAGATTCTGCTCGGCGTCACCGCCCAGCACAAGTGCACCCCGCGCGAGCTGTGCGCCCTGCTCGGCCGCTACCTAGAGGGGCTCGAGGCGCCCCCCGGCAGCGAGGACAATATCCACCGCCTCTACAGCGACCGCCAGCTGGTGCAGGTGATGACCATCCACAAGAGCAAGGGGCTCGAGGCGCCGGTCATCTACCTCTACGGTGGCTTTGGGCGCCCCCCTGACGCCATCGTCAACCTCGTGCACGACGATGAGCTGGGGCGGCGCGTGATCGTGGGGGCGACGGCGCGCAGCGCGGTGAAAGAGCGCCTGCAGCTCGAGCAGCGCCAAGAGGACCAGCGTCTGCTCTATGTGGCGCTGACCCGCGCGCAGGTGAAGCTGTTTATCCCCTTTGTCCACACGAGCCGCGCCCTCCCCGGCACCTACGAGCCCCTCAAGGAGCGCCTGCGGGCGATGTTTGGGGGGGAGCGCGAGGGCGACGAGGGGCTCGAGCGCTGGCCGGGGCTGTTCGCCGTGGAGGAGGTGGGCGCCGAGCGCTCCCGCGTCTACGCGCCCCCCACCGATAAGACCTTCACGGAGTGGGCGCCCCCGGCGGAGCTGTTGGCGGTGCCCGACCTGCGGGCGGAGCGCGAGCGCCTCCTGCGAGCGCAGCGTCCGCTGGAGGTGACGAGCTACACGCGCATGAAGCAGGCGAGCGGGCTGGGGAGTCTGTGGGCGCTGCGGGGGGGAGGGCGCGGGGGCCGAGCGCTCGACCTGGAGCTCGGCGGGCTCGGCGGGCTCGGCGGGCTCGGCGGGCTCGGCGAGCTCGGCGGGCTCGGCGGGCTCGACATTGAGGGCGACGCGGGGGGCGGGGCGGACGTGGACGCGCTGGTGGAGCCGCTGCCGCGCGCGCGCCTCGGGGAGCAAGGCGAGGGGGCGGTAGAGGGCGCGGGCGAGGGCGGCGAGGGCGGCGAGGGCGGCGAGGGCGCGGAGGCGCTGCCGGGGGGGCGCCACGTGGGGCGCTGCCTGCACGAGGTGATCGAGGAGGTGCGCTTCAAGACGCTCGAGCGGGCCAAGACGGCGGAGGAGTGGGCGGCGCGCCCGGAGGTGCGCGAGGCGTGCGAGGGGGTGATGCGCCGCCACGGGGTGGAGGCGCGCTGGCTTGAGGCGGTGGCGGCGTTGGTCTTTGGCGCCCTCAAGACCCCGCTTGTCCTCCCCGGCGGGCGCCGCCTGCCGCCCCTGTGCGCGCCGCGGCACGTCATCGAGATGGAGTTCATGTTCCCGATCCCGGAGGCGTCCCACCCCCCCCTCGGCGCCCCCCCCCCCCCCCCCCCCCCCCGCGGCCCCCCCCCCCCCCCCCCCCGCGGCGAGCCCCTCCCGCCGCGCTGGCGCGTGGAGCGCGGGTTCGTCAAGGGCTTCATCGACTACCTCTTTGAGCACGAGGGGCGCGTCTATTTCGCCGACTGGAAGAGCGACCTGTGCGCGCGCTATGAGGGGGACGCCCTCGTGAGGCACGTGGAGGAGCACTATCTCCTCCAGGCGCAGCTCTACACCCTCGGCGTGGTCCGCTGGCTCAAGATTCGGGACGAGGGGGACTACGAGCGCCGCTTCGGCGGCCTCCTCTACCTCTTCCTCCGCGCCTTCACCCCGCCGAGCGCCCCGCCGAGCGCCCCGCCGAGCGCCCCGCCGAGCGCCGCGCCGGACGCCACACCGGGCCTTTATTTCGCCCGTCCCTCGTGGGCCGAGGTGCAGGCCTACGAGGAGCTCCTCAGCGCCGCGCTGCCCCCCCGGAGCGCCTAGCGCGCCGCCGCTCAGGGGGCGCGCCGCCGCTCAGGCGTCGCCCTGCGCCTCTAGGGACGCCGCCTCGCGCCGCGCTAGGCGCCAGCCCACCACGCCGCTCAGCGCGAGCGACGCGAGCAGCGTGATGAGGAGACTCTGGGTGCTCGGGGCCGCCGCCTTGATGATGGTGGCGGGGGTGGCGCTCTTCTGCGCGTAGGCGATCGCGAGGAACAGGACGCCGAGGTACCAAGAGCGCCTGTAGTAGTCGCGGGCGACGCTGGTGGGGGCGAAGGCGGAGAGGGCGTAGACGCCGATGAACAGCCCGAGGCAGGAGGCGGCGAGGTAGGTGAGGAGCGTGGGCATGGAGGAGTCCTAGAGGGTGGGGGGCGATGTGGGCGCCGCGTGTGATGTGTACTGGTTTTCTGAGGTCTTGTCACCTCACCTGTCTTGTCGCCTCACCTGTCTTGTCGCCTCACCTGTGGTGCCCCAAAAGCGCACACCCCGCCCCCTCCCGCGTGAACGCGCGATCACATCGCCGCGACAGCGCGCCCCCCGCCCGCCTCCCCATCCCCTCACATCAGCGCCCGCTGTGCGCACATTATCGCCACAAGTGACTAGAATTCAAACACCTTTGTTGTTATACACGCCCCCAGCGCCTCAGAACGGCACGCCCCTTGCTCTCTAACGGCGCACCCTCCCCCCTCCTCGGAGCCTCCCCATGACCCAGCACAAGACCCCCAGCGCTCAGCGCCTCCTCACCCTCGCCCTCGCCCTCACCCTCCCTGCCCTCAGCGCCGCCCACGCCGCCGCGCAGGAGTGCGCGCAGGACGCCGACTGCGCCAGCGGCGACCGCTGCGAGTTCGTTGTCTCCAGGGGCGCCTGCGGCGTGGACGACCAAGGCACCGTCACCTGCGAGGAGCCTGATGAGACCCCCCTCGGCTTCTGCTACACGCCGCCCACCCCCTGCATGTCGGACGCCGAGTGTGGCCCCTTCACCGAGTGCCTCCTCGGCCTCATCGGCGGGGACGTCACCGTGAGCGTGGACTGCGCGGAGGGCGACGAGGGCTGCGGCGCTCTTGAGGCGCCCGCCCCCGAGGCGCCCCCCGCCGAGGGCTACTGCGCCCCCCGCCAGACCTCCTGCGCCGCCAACAGTGACTGCCCCAGCGACTTTCACTGCGAGATCTTCACCTACGAGGTCGGCTGCGAGCGCCCCGCCGCCCCCTGCGCGGAGGGCGAGGACTGCCCCGAGCAGCCCCCCGTCGACGACTGCGCCGACCTCGAGCCCGTCACCGAGGGCATCTGCCTGCCCAACGAGATCGACTGCGCGGGCGGCGCCGCCTGCCCCGCCGACTGGCGCTGCGTGGAGATCGAGTCGGTCAGCTGCTCAGGCGGCGCCATCGAGGGCGGCGCGCCGCGCGACTCCGCGCCGCAGCCCTCTGAGGGCGGCGCGGGCAGCGCGGAGGGCGGCGCCCCCGAGGCCCCGCTCCCCACAGAGGAGTGCGTGAGCGCCACGCGCTCCCTCTGCGTCCCCGAGGGCTGGGAGCAGGGCGTCGGCTTCGCCAACGCCCCCGGCGGCGTGGAGAGCCAGGGCGCCCTCGGCGACCTCGCCGGGCAGCCCGGCGAGGCGTTCGAGAGCGAGGAGGGCACTCCGAGGGCCTCCGGGGCCAGAGACGCCAACGCCGCTAGCGACGTGGAGGAGGGCGGCTGTGACGCGGCGGGCGGGCGCGGCGCGTCCCACCTGTCCCTCATCGCCCTCGCCCTCGCCGGCCTCGCCGCCCTCCGCCGCCGCGCGCGCCTGGAGCGCTGAGCGGGGCGCTCGCCCTCGCAGGTGGCGCGTCTCGCAGGTGACGCGTCTCGCAGGTGGCTAGTCCTCGCAGGTGTTCGTCTGATCGCAGGGGCGCACCTCCCACCGCGCGCCCCCCGACTGCACATAGCGCGAGAGCACCCCAAAGAGGAAGTAGCCCACGTCGAACCGCCCCTCGTGCGCCCCCGCGCACCCCTCTAGGCACGCGGCGTCCTCTGGCGCGCAGGCGGCGCGGCAGCGCTCGATGTAGAGGTCGGCGTCGCCGCCGGGGAAGTTGAAGCCGTGCTGCCCCTCGGGAAGCGTGTAGGGGAAGATGGCCCCCGAGGCGCCCCCGAGGCGGTCTGGTCGGTCGAGGCCCGCGCGGAGGGGGTTGCGCAGGCGCGGCACCCCCCGCGCCGTCCACAGGTCTTCGCCGCCGCTAAAGAGCTCGATGTCCATGTGCACGGGCTCGCCGTTGGCGTCGCGGTGGCGCCCGAGGCGGTGGACGGCCTCGGCGCTGTAGGTCTCGAGGAGCACCTGGTTGGCCGTGCGCCCCCCCTGCTCTGGGATAGCGCGCTCGTAGTCGATGAGTCCCATCGCGCGCCCGAGCGTGAGCCCCGAGTTCGCCGGCACGTTCATGTCGCCCATCGTGGTCACCACCAACATGTGCGCCCCCGTCCGCTCCCCCGTGCCGTAGGTGAGCGGCTCGAGCTGCGCGTGACGGGCGTAGGAGGCGGGGTCGCCGCCGTCGAGCACCACCTGCCCGATCCCGAGGAAGCGGCGCATGCCGGGCGAGGCGCGGCGCTCCCCAAAGCCCTCTGCGAGCGCCACCAGCGGCGCCCCCGCCCGGTGCGTGTGCCCCAGGAAGCGCGCCTCCGACTCAAACGCGTCGAGCGTCGCGAGCGGCTCCGGCGCCCCCGCCCGCAGCGCGCACCCCTCCCCGCCGGCGAGCTGCGGGCCGCGGTAGGCGCGCAGGCGCACTCGGTCGCCGCGGTCGCTCTCCATGTGCGCGCGGAACACCCCGCCCTCCTGCACGTAGGCGCAGCCGCGCTGCCCGCTCGTGAGGTTCTCCACCACCACCGTGTCGAGCGGGCTGAGCGCCGGCCACGCGCCGAGGTCCACGCGCCCGGCCCTCTTGAGGTCGGTGGCGAGGCTGTAGACGCGCGTGCCGCCGTCGCGCGGCTCGCCGAGCCACGCGGGGCCCATCACGCGCAGAATCACCGCCTCCCGCACGCCTCCCTGCAGCGACCGCACCCCCACGTCCCCCAGCCCGCCGCCCCCCGAGATGGGCACCGCCACCTTGACGCTCGGCTCAAGGGAGGCGAGCAGCGCCGAGGTGATGCCGCCGAGGGAGCCGCCGAGGGCGCTGAAGCGCGCGTCGGGGGGCACGTCCACCCGCCCGTCGGCGTCAAAGTCCCCCGCCAGCTCCGGGCGCCCGTCGCCGTTGAGGTCAAAGGGCCACAGGCGCGCGCCGTCAAAGCTCTTAAAGACGCGAATCAGCTGCATCGAGTCGAGCACGCACTGCCGCACCACGTCGCGCGTGTGGAACACGTACGACGTCCAGAAGTCCGCCCCCGAGTCCCCGCGCCCGTCAAAGTTGAGGTCGCGCGACCGGCCGCGCGTGGCGGCGTTGAAGAAGGGCGTGAGGCCAAAGGCGGAGGTGAGGCGGGTGGCGAGGTCGCGCTCGCTTTCGCTCAGCTCGAGGCCGTGCGAGGGGCAGTCGATGGCCAGCACCGCGATCCCGCGCTGCGCGAAATAGCCCGCGAACGCCAGCGCCTCAAAGCGGTTGCTGCCGTAGCCGTGCCCCAGGACCGCCACGTTGAGCGGCCCGGCGGGGCGCACGTCCGCGCGGGGCATCATCAGCCAAAACCACACCTCCTCCGGCGTCGCCTCCGCGCGGCGCAGACTCAGGTCCGCCGGCCACGACTGCTCATTCAAAGGCTGCCAGCGCGCCGGGTTGAGCTCATCGGGCTCGCAGCGCTCAGGCGCCGCGCAGGGGCGCACCCAGCCGCCGTCCGCGTCCCGCGTCGCCTCCGCGCCGCGCGCCACATCCGGCGCTGGGGGCGCGAGCGCTTCGGCGGCGCTCTGCCCCTCAAAGCGCGGCGGGGCGCAGGTGACCAGCGCGTCGCAGCCCGCCACCCGCGCGAGGCAGGCGCCGTAGGAGGGGGGCAGGGCGGCGCACGCCGCCTCGCAGCCCTCCCCGAGCCCGGCGTAGTCTAGGTCCTCGGCGGCGCACGCTCGGAGCGCCACGCAGCGCGCCGCGCAGCCCTCGCCCGCGCCCTGCGCCTCGGGCGCGCGCCCCTCGCGGCTGTAGAGCTGCGGCGACGTGAAGCTGCCCACCACGTGATAGTCGATGTACTGCTGCGCGTCGAACTGCGCCTTAAAGGACTGCGAGTCCGCCGACTGCCCGAGCAGGTTGGAGGCGATCAGCGAGAAGGCGTCCGTCCAGTCGGCGGTGTACATGACGAACGGGTTGTCCACGTCGGCGAAACGCGGCGACGAGGTGTCGCGCAGGCGCGCCACGCGGCGCACGTCGGCGGGGAACTCCGCGGCCAGGTGCGCTTGCGGCCCGAGGCCATAGAGCCCGTCGCGCGCCGCGCGCCACTCGCTCGACAGGGACTGCGTGGTGAAGGTGAAGGCGAACGCCACGTCGTCGGCGCCGAGGGGGGCGGGCAGGGCGCGCGCCACGTCGCGGAGCGCCTCGCGCTGACTCAGGTGAAAGGGCGCGTCGAACGGCGAGCCCACGGGCGCGCCCTCGGGGTCGGTGAGGCGCTTGGTCACCACCACCGCGTAGGTGCTCCGCTCGCGCAGCGGCACGAGGGGGCGGAGGATGAGCGTGTTCGTCTCGCGCTCATAGAACGTCATGAGCGCGTCCGCCCGCCCGGCGAGGTCGTCGCGCGCGGGGCTCGCCAGCTCGCCGCGGGCGTCGCAGGGGAGGTCCTTGGCCTTGTCGAGGCCGCAGGGGAGGTAGTTGGGGCGGTCGAGCACGCCGTCAGCGTCGAGGTCCTCGCCGAGGTCGAGCTCGCCGTCACCGTCGACGTCCTCGTCGAGCTCATCGAAGTTGAGCGACAGCGTCCAGCCGCGCGGGTCGTGCTCCCAGTAGCCCCCCGTGTCCTCGAGGATCACCGGGTAGTTGCCCTCGCCCACGTCGAGGCGCTCGAGCTGCCCGTGCCGCTCGCCCGGCGTCACGTTCACCAAGAACACCACGTCGTTCTCCACCCGATAGTCGGCGTCGCGGTGCCCGGCGAGCAGGCTGGCGACGTCGATGAGCCCCGTGAACGGAATCGTGATGGGCTGATTCACCCCCCATCCGTCCAGCTGGTCGATCTTGGCGCGCACGCGCGACTCGAGGTACGTGGGCGCGATCATCGAGGCGTTGAGGCGGCGCTGCGTGGGCGAGGAGGGGTCAAAGCGCGTGGCGAGGTCGTTGGGGAGCGGAATCTCCGGCAGCGGCCTGTGGAGGAAGTCCATCTTGACGCGCACGGGCGCGCCCTCCTCCCGCGGCGCGAGCTCGAGGTGCGAGAGGCAGCCCGTCGCCCAGCAGAGCGCTGAGCTGAGGGCGGCTAGGAGGGACGAGGCGCGGGACGAGGCGCGGGACGAGGCGCGGGACGAGGGCGCGCGGCGTTGGCGCGAGGGGGGGAGGGGCGGCTGTGGCACGATGAGCGGGGCCTGTGCTGGTGGGGGTGAGGGGGGCGCGGGTGGCGGGCGGCGGGCGGCGGGCGGCGGGCGGCGGGCGGCGCTCAGTCAGCTAGGAGCGCGCCCTCAGCGTGTCCTCAGCGCGCCCTCAGCCCTGATCGCGGAGCTCGCGGCGCGAGCTCTTCTCCTTCTCGTCCTCGCGGCGATCCCAGCTCTTCTTACCACGCCCGACGCCGATCTTCAGCTTCACCCACGCCCCGCTGAAGTAGAGCGAAATGGCGAACGCCGTGAAGCCCTGCTGACTGGTCTTGCGCTTGATCTTGGCGATCTCGCGTGCGCTCAGCAGGAGCTTGCGCTTGCGGTTGGGCTCGTGATTCTCGCGATTCCCGTGCGAGTACGGCGGGATGTGCGTGCGCATCAGCCACGCCTCATCGTCCTTGATCTCCACGAAACCGTCGTGAATCACGGCCCCGCCCGCGCGCAGACTCTTGACCTCCGTGCCCGTGAGCACTAGGCCCGCCTCATAGGAGTCCTCGACGGTGTAGTCGAACGTCGCGCGGCGGTTAGTGGAGATGACGCGCCCCTCGGCGCCGCCTTTCTTTTTGCTCATGTGGACGCACTCCTGTCGCTGGCGCGCGATGTGTGAGAATCAAAAACAGGCTGTGAGCACTCTGAGAATAAAAAATCGGGGGGAGACCTGAGCCGCCCTTAAGCCGAGTCCTGTCACCCTCCCGCGTCGCCGCGAGGAGGGGGGTGATCATTCATCTTAGTCCAGCATCGCTGCTGGCTCGAGCGGGACCGTGGGGGTGCTAGGCGGGCACCTAGGTGAGTCGGAGCTCACTCCCCCAACACCCTTGCTTCAGGTGGGGTTTACCATGCGAGGCGTGTCACCACGCCCCCGGTGCGCTCTTACCGCACCCTTTCACCTTGACCGCGCCCCGAGGGGCGCGGCTGTTTGCTTTCTGTGGCACTTTCCTTCGAGTCGCCTCGACTGGCCGTTAGCCAGCACCTCGCCCTGTGAAGCTCGGACTTTCCTCTAGCGTAGCGCGCCAGCGATCACCTCTGCGGCTCAGGCTCCTCCCCGAACTGCTGCGGCGTCCCCCGCCTCGGCGTCCCCCGGCGTCGCGGAGGGCGGCGCGCTGAGGGAGAGGGTGAGGGGGACAATGTAGGAGGAGCAGTGCGGGCACATGGAGGAGAGGTCCTCCTTGGGCACCAGCGCCTCGCGCGTCTCCTTGTTGGCGTACAGCTCATTCTTGCAGTTGCTGCACGCCGGAATCATCTCAATCTCCCCGCGCACCTCCATGGCGACGCGCTCCTCCTCGCTGACGAGCAAGGGGTCCACCTCCATCTTCACGAACTCCACGCTCCCGAACGGCACGAGCACGCGCTGACAGGAGGGGCAGCGGCACAGCTCTTCAAAGCGGCGGACGCGCTGGCGGAGCGAGGCGGGGATCGTCACCTGGCACGCCGAGCATGAGCTCTCGCGTGTGGGGAACGACTTGGAGTCCTTGGCCGGGAAGGTGCGCTCAAAGATATACGCCACCGCCCTGCGGTCACGGGTGGCGGCGAGGCGGTCAAAGGTGCGCAGGAGGGGGGGCGGCAGCTGCGCCTTGAGCGCCGACTGCAGGTCCACCTTCGCCTGCTCCTTGCTCTCCTCCGCGCGCACCTCCATCATCTGCAGCGCCTCCACCTTGTCCATGCGGCGGCGGAGGTCGTCGAGGCGGTCGCGCTTCTCTTGGAAGAAGTGCACGAAGCCCTCGGGGTTGATGGTGCAGTCGGCCTTGAAGCGCGGGCACACGGGCGCCTTGGAGTTGGGCAGGTCGCCCTCCACCGACAGCGGCAGCGCCGGGGCGAGGCGCGCGCGCAGGTCATCGAGCTCGAGCTCCGCGCAGGCGCGCAGGAGCCCCTCATAGTCCTTGGGGCGCGGCTCCTCGCCGAGGCGGGTGAACGAGCGCGCCGAGGCGTTAAAGCGCTCCTCGATGTAGCGCACGCGCTCGCGCGCCGCCCGGCGCTCCTCCTGCGTGTGGTGCTTGGCGTTGATGACCGCCTGGTCCTCCTCGGTGAGCTCGTCAAAGGCGCTCTCGGTGAGCGAGCGGCACTCCGCCTCCGAGAGCTTGAGCAGCTGGTTGTAGCGCGCCACGCCGCCGACCCGCTTGAGCTGGTCTGCCACGCGCAGGCACAGCCCCGCCAGGTAGGGCCCGAGCTCCTCGTCGCTCACCCCGGGGAGAGGGAAGCCGGCGAACGACATCTGCAGCTCGCGCTCCATGTCCATCAGCGCCAGCACGCTCTTCTCGGAGGACGCCGCCTCGCGCTCGGCGCGGGTCGCGCGCTCCTGCGCGTCTCGGGGCACGTCGGTGCCGTCGAGGGCGGCCTTGAGGAACGTGGGGTGGCGCAGCGGCTCGCCGATCTGCCACAGGAGCTGGTTGAGCTCCTTGAACTTCACGTGCAGCGCGTTCTGGTAGTTGGTCAGCTGGCGGTCGAGGCGCACCTCGAGGCGATAGTCGATGCGCGACATCACCTTGCCCTGCTTGTGGCGCACATCGAAGATGTTCTGCGAGAGCACATAAATCTCGCGCGTCACCTGCTGCTTGAGCTTCACCGCCTCGTCGAGCGCGGCGCTCTGCCGCTTGAGGAGCTCCTCGAGCCGCTTGAAGTCGCTCTCGTTCTGCGCGCAGAGCTGGCGGTGCTCGTCGCGCTTCTTGTCGGTCGACATCAGCTGGTCGTTGAGGACCTGGAGCTGGTACAGCATTGAAAGCGTCGTTTTCACGCTCTCTCCTCGAGTTGATCTGGAGTGTGAAGACTGGGCCCACCAGGGATTGAACCTGGGACCGACCGGTTATGAGCCGGCTGCTCTGACCACTGAGCTATAGGCCCGTCGGGGAGCACATCTATATGCTTCCCCACCTCCAAGCGCAAGGACAATCGTCGCGCAAGGAGCACCGCCCCCCCCAACAGGTACGCAAAACCGCGTCTAAAACAGCAGGTCGCTAGTCCTTGGCGTAGTCCTCCAGGCGCTTGAGGCGAGAGGGGTGGCGGAGCTTGCGGAGCGCCTTGGCCTCGATCTGGCGGATGCGCTCGCGCGTGACGGCGAAGTCCTGCCCCACCTCCTCGAGGGTGTGGTCGGAGCGCTCGTTGATGCCAAAGCGCATGCGGATCACCTTCTCCTCACGCGGGGTGAGGGTGTGGAGGACGAGGCGCGTCTCCTCCTGCTCCGCCTCGCGGATCAGCGCGTCGCTGGGGCTCTCCATGCTCTCGTCCTTGATGAAATCGCCGAGGTGGCTGTCCTCCTCCTCGCCGATGGGCGTCTCGAGGGAGATGGGCTCCTTGGCGATCTTGAGGACGCGCTTGACCTTGTCGGCGGGCATGCTCATCTCCACGGCGAGCTCGTCGGCGGTGGGCTCGCGCCCGTGCTGCTGCGCGAAGAGGCGGGTGTGGCGCACGAGCTTGTTGATGGTCTCGATCATGTGCACGGGGATTCGAATCGTGCGCGCCTGGTCCGCGATCGCGCGCGTGATCGCCTGGCGAATCCACCAGGTGGCGTAGGTGCTGAACTTGTAGCCGCGGCGGTACTCGAACTTGTCCACGGCCTTCATCAGGCCGATGTTGCCCTCCTGGATCAGGTCGAGGAACTGCAGGTTGCGGTTGGTGTACTTCTTAGCGATGCTCACCACCAAACGCAAGTTCGCCTCCACCAGCTCCGTTTTCGCCCGCTCCGCGCGCCGCTCAAAGGTCTGAAGGCGCTGGCAGATCTGCGCGAGCTCCGAGAGGGTGCAGCTGCTCTTGAGGCGGATGAGGTCGAGGCGGCGCTTGAGGCGGCGGACCTGCTCGGCGAGGCGGATGAGGACGCGCGCGTCGCGCTCGTGGTAGCGCTTGAGAATCGCCCGCGCGTCGGCGTCCGACGGGGCCCGCCGCAGGAGGCGCGCGTCGGCCAAGAGGCGCTGCTCGTCGGGGGCGCCCACCTGGCGCACGATGCGCTTGATGTCGCGCTCGGCGTCGTGGCCCTTCTGGTTGAGCTCCTTGAGGCGCGCGCCCACGCGATCGGTGACGCGCTTGACGAAGTTGAGCTCCTTGAGGCGCTCGGCGGCGCTGAGGGTGATGTTGTGGTTGCGGGTGACGAGGCGCTTGCGGTAGGCGGGGCTGAGGGGCTCAAGGGAGGCGAGGCGCTCGCAGTTCTTGCGTCGCTCGCGGGCGTCGCGCTTGAGGTCCGCGAGGAGCTGCTTGAGCTGCGCGCTGCGCTCCTCCACGCTGGGCGGCTCGCGGTCGCCGTCGCCCCCGCCGCCGAGGTCCTGGTCGCGGTCGCCGGCGGCGAGGTCCTGGTCGCGGTCGCCAAACTCGCCGTCGTCCTGCGCGGCGCCCGCCGCCCTCAGCTCTTCGTCTTCTTCGTCGGGGGCCCCGGGGAAGTCCGGCTCCTCCTCGCGCACCTCAAAGACGTCCTTGAAGCGCGCGCCGCCCTCATCCACGCGGGTGATGTACTCGAGGGCGATCTCGAGGCTCAGGTGGCTCTCGAGCGCCACGCGCCGGTACTCGTGCTGCCCGAGCTCGATGCGCTTGGCGATGCGCTGCTCGCCGTCGCGGTCGAGCAGGTCCACGTCGCCCATCTTGTGGAGGTACACGCGCACGGGGTCATACATGCGCCCATAGACGTCATTGTAGTCGTCCTCGCGCGTGACGCGCGCCTCTGGGGCGAAACTCGTCTTCTCCTCGGCGGGCTCCTCGCGACTCTCGAGGACGCGCACGCCCATCTCCTTGAGCGTCATCATAAAGTCTTCGTAGTGCCTGTGGGCGGAGTCGTCGCTCACGGCCTCGGTCACCTCCTCGGAGGTCATATAGCCGCGCTGCTGTGCGAGGTTGAGCGCCTCGCGCATCTTGTCACGATTCACGGGTCGCTGTGGTCGCGTGCTCATCTGTGCTCTCCCTCTGCGCGCTCCGAGTGGGGGGGCGCGCTCGACGAGGCGTGGGCGTGGAGGGGCGCCGCCGGGGGGGGGCGCCGGAAGGAGTTGAGGGCGTGGTTGGCGCGCTCCACGGCGGCGCGCGCCGCCTCGAGGACGGGCGCGGCGGCGGCGGCGGGGGAGCGCGCGAGGGCGTTAAAGGCGTCGAGGGCGCGCTTAAAGTCGTCGGCGAGCCGGCGCTCGCGCATCTTGCGTAGCCCGCTGAGGAGCTGGCGCTCCTGGTCGCCGCTCAGCTGGGCGAGCGGGCGGGCGGCGAGGCAGTCCTGCAGCTCCGCGGCGAGCAGCGCCTGCGCCCCGCCGGCGCGCATGGCGCCCTCGAGGAGCCCCTCGTCGCCCACGTAGCCCGTCTGGCCATAGACGCGGTGCAGGGCGCGCACGAACTCAGCGGCGAGGGGCTGCGAGAGCTCCTCGAGCCCCCCCTGCTCGATAAAGGGCGACAGCAGGCGCGGCTGGTAGTAGAGGAGGCTGATCGCCTCCCGCTCAAACCCCACCAAGAGTCGCGGCCTGACGCCCACGTCGACGCGGGTGAAGGGCGCGGGCGCCGAGGGGGCGTTGATCTCGATCTGCCCGAGGGCGCTCACGGGGCGGGGGCGATGGAGGCCTAGGCGGCGGAGCTCGAGCGTCTTGTACTTCTCCGCCTCCTCCACCCACCACTGCGCCGGCCCCTCGTCCTCATCCCGCCACCGCCCCTCGCGGCGGTCGCGCCCCCCCTGCGCGCGCCCCCCCCCGGCCCGCCCCAGCCCCCGAGCCCGCCCGTCGCCGCTGGAGAGGTCGCCGCTGGAGAGGTCGCCGCTGAGGAGGTC
>Ga0194129_10003739_pt1 | contig 20948 bp, 18 predicted proteins | sample TA2KigCa35mmetaG_FD_150862 | JGI IMG/M metagenome (GOLD analysis project Ga0194129, IMG submission 150862) | Freshwater microbial communities from Lake Tanganyika, Tanzania - TA2015038 Kigoma Deep Cast 35m | ecosystem: Environmental > Aquatic > Freshwater > Lake | place: Tanzania: Lake...
GCCATGCGTCTTCGGGCAGGCGACGAAGCCGATGTCGTGCAGGAGCGCCATCACGACGTATTCCTCGTCGCGGCCGTCCTGCATCGCGAGCGTCGCGGACTGGATGCAGTGCCTGTAGTTGTTCACCTGGTAGCCGAAGCCAGGGTCGCCGGCGCTAGCCGCGAGAAGGCGCAGCGCCTGCGTCGCCTGCTGCTCCGCGTAGTAGGGCGCGCGCTGGGAGTTCAGCAGGGTCCAGTCGGCGGCGCGGAAGTCGTCCAGCGCCTCCTTCTCGACATAGCTCCATTCCGGACGGAGCAGCGGGGTGCGTTCGCCCGTCATCGCCGTGCCTCCGCCAGGACATCGCCGAGCGCCCCGAGCACGGCCTCGTTGTCCTCGCGCGTGCCGATCGCGACGCGCAGCTGCGTCGTCCAGTCGGGATGCCGCCAGTCGCGCACATGGATGCCGCGCGCCGCCAGCGCCTGCATCGCCGGCTGCGCCGGCATGCCGAGGTCGACCGACACGAAGTTCGTGAAGGACGGGCAGGGGCGCAGCTGCAGCCTGCGAAGACCCTCGGAAAGCCAGGCGCGCTCGACCGCGGTGGCGTCGAGCGAGGCCTGCATGTGGGCCTCGTCCTCGAGCGAGGCCAGCGCGGCCGCCTGCGCGACCTCGGTGACGTTGAAGGTCATCTTCACCCTGCGCAGCGCCTCCGCCTCCACGTCGGAGCCGCAGAGCGCATAGCCGACGCGCAGCGCGGCGAGGCCATGCGCCTTTGAGAACGTGCGCAGCACGATCCAGGGACCCCTGCGGGCCGCGAGCGCGGCGAGCGCGTCCGGCCCGCCGGCATGGCGTCCATACTCGTGGTAGGCCTCGTCGACGACGAGGAGGACGTCCGCGGGAACCTCGCGCGCGAGGCGCTCCAGCGCCGCCGCCGCCATCATGCCGCCCGAGGGCGCGTTCGGCGTGCAGGCGAAGACGACGCGCGTGCGCGCGTCGATCGCGGCGAGCAGCCCGGCCGCGTCGCTCGCGCCCCCGGCGTCGATCGGCACGCCCGCGACCTCGGCGCCGCGGATGCGCGTCGACACCGCGTAGCGAGGGAAGCTCGGGACAGGCATGACGCAGCGATCGCCGGGACCCAGCGCGATCTCGGCGATGACGTGGATGAGTTCGTCGCTGCCCACGCCGAAGACGATGCGCCCCGCCCCGACGCCCGTGCGCGTGGCGAGCGCGGCAGCGAGCTCGGGCGCGCGCGACTGCGGGTAGCGGTTGAGCGGCCCGCGCAGCGCCGCCGCGGCGGCCTCGATCGCGCGCGGCGAGGGCGGGAAGGGGGATTCGTTCAGGTGCAGCGCGCGCTGCGTGCCTGGCAGGCGCTGCAGGTCGCGGAAGGTCGGGGGCGCGGCATGGGGCGGCAGCGCGCGGACGGCGGGCGTGATCCACGACACGGCCGCGACCCGGTCGGCAAGGTCGCTCATGGCCCGGGAGAGTGCGCCGGGCGAGGGAAAAATGCACTCTCGTTTCCGTCGGGGGACGGGGTAGCTTCGCGGCCATGCAGCTCACGATCTCGCCGGGCAGGCTTGCCCTCGCCGACCTTCGCCGCTGGCGCGCTTCCGCCGATCCCCTGCGCCTCGATCCCGCCGCCGCGCCCGTCGTCGCCGCCTCTGCCGCCGCGGTGCAGCGCATCCTCGCCACCGGCGACGCCGTCTACGGCGTCAACACGGGCTTCGGCAAGCTGGCCACCACGCGCATCGCACCCGACCGGCTGCGCGAGCTGCAGACCTCGCTGGTGCTGTCGCACAGCGTCGGCGTCGGGCCGGCGCTGCCGCCGGCCACGGTGCGTCTGGTCGCCATCCTCAAGGCGGCGAGCCTCGCGCGCGGCCATTCCGGCGTCCGGCCGGAGGTGATCGATGCGCTGCTCGCGATGGTCAACCGGGGCGTCGTGCCGGTGATCCCCGCGAAGGGCTCCGTCGGCGCGTCCGGCGACCTCGCCCCGCTCGCCCATCTCAGCGCGACGCTGATCGGGCATGGCGACGCCTTCCTCGGCGGCGAGCGCATGCCCTCGGCCGAGGCGCTGCGCCGCGCCGGCCTCTCGCCGATCCAGCTCGAGGCGAAGGAGGGCCTCGCGCTCCTGAACGGCACGCAGGTCTCGACCGCCCTCGCGCTCGAGGGGCTCTTCGCCGCGGAGGACGCCTTCGCGGCCGCGGTCGTCGCCGGCGCGCTCAGCATCGACGCCGCGAAGGGCAGCGACGCGCCCTTCGACGACCGCATCCACGCCATCCGCGGCCAGCAGGGCCAGCGCGACATCGCCGCGGTCTATCGCGCGCTGGTCGCCGGCTCCGCGATCCGCGCCTCGCATCTCGACTGCGAGCGCGTGCAGGACCCCTATTGCCTGCGCTGCATGCCGCAGGTCATGGGCGCGTGCCTCGACTCGATCCGCCACGCGGCGACGATCTTCGAGCGCGAGGCCAACGGCGTCTCCGACAACCCGCTGGTCTTCGCCGAGGACGATTGCATCCTGTCGGGCGGCAACTTCCATGCCGAGCCGGTGGCGATCGCCGCCGACCTGCTCGCGATCGCGATCGCCGAGATCGGCGCGATCTCCGAGCGTCGCATCGCGATGCTGGTCGACCCGTCGACCAATGGCGGCCTGCCGGCCTTCCTCGTGCGCGAGCCCGGCATCAATTCCGGCTACATGATCGCCCACGTGACCGCGGCGGCGCTGGCCAGCGAGAACAAGTCCCTCGCGCATCCGTCGAGCGTCGACAGCCTGCCGACCTCCGCCAACCAGGAGGACCATGTCAGCATGGCGACGCATGCGGCGCGGCGCCTCGGCGAGATGGCCCGCAACACCGCGACGATCGTGGGCATCGAGATGATGGCGGCGGCCGACGGCATCGGGTTCCACGCGCCGCTCGCGACCAGCGCGAACCTGGCGAGGGCGATCGCGGCGCTGCGCGCGCGCGTCGCGCCGGTGGAGCGAGACCGCTTCCTCGCGGGCGACCTCGAGGCGGCGCGCGACCTCGTGGAGAGCGCCGCGCTGCGCGCCTGGATGCCCGACGGGCTGCTGCCCGCCGGCGCGAAGTGACGGGAGAGGGACGATGACGAGCTGGATCAGGATGCTGCAATACGAGGAGTCGACGGGCTACCTGCGCCAGCTCTACGACCGCGTGAAGGGGCCCGGGGACTCGCTCGACAACGTGATGAAGGCGCATTCGCTGCGCCCGCACACGATGGAGGGGCACTCGGCCCTCTACAAGAGCGTGCTCCACCACACCGGCAACTCCACGCCGGTCTGGTTCCTCGAGTGCCTCGGCATCTACACCTCGCTCGCCAACCGCTGCGACTACTCGGTGGCGCACCATTTCGCCGGGCTGACGCGCCTGCTGAAGGACGAGGGGCGGGCGAAGGCGATCTACGAGGCGCTCGCCGCCGGCGCGCCCGAGCGCGCCTTCGAGGGGCGCGAGCTCGCGCTGCTGCGCTACGTGCGCAAGCTGACGCTGGCGCCGCAGAAGATGGAGGAGGCCGACGTGCAGGCCTGCCGCGACGCGGGCTGCAGCGACGAGGACATCTTCGAGGCCAACCAGGTCTGCGCCTACTTCAACTACTCGAACCGGCTGCTGAACGGGCTGGGCGTGACGACCAAGGGCGACCTGCTCGGCTTCTCGCCGCCCAACACTGACAAGCTCGACGACTGGGAGCACCAGTGACCATGGCCGCGCCGTCCCGCCGCGACAATTCCCGCCGCATCGCCGCGCCGCGCGGCGCCGCGCTCTCCTGCCGCTCCTGGCAGAGCGAGGCCGCGCTGCGCATGCTCATGAACAACCTCGACGCCGAGGTCGCCGAGCGCCCGGAGGAGCTCGTCGTCTATGGCGGCATCGGTCGCGCCGCGCGTGACTGGGAGAGCTTCGACCGCATCGTCGCGAGCCTGCGCACGCTGGCGGACGACGAGACGCTGCTCGTGCAGTCTGGCAAGCCGGTGGGGATCTTCCGCACCCATGCCGACGCGCCGCGCGTGCTGCTCGCGAACTCGAACCTCGTGGGCCACTGGAACAACTGGGCCCATTTCCACGAGCTCGACCGCAAGGGCCTCATGATGTATGGCCAGATGACGGCCGGTTCGTGGATCTACATCGGCTCGCAGGGCATCGTGCAGGGCACCTACGAGACGTTCGTGGAGGCCGGGCGCCAGCACTATGGCGGCGACTTGCGCGGGCGCTGGATCCTGACGGGCGGGCTCGGCGGGATGGGTGGCGCGCAACCGCTGGCCGCGGTCTTCGCTGGTGCCTGCATGCTCGCGGTCGAGTGCCAGCCCAGCCGCATCGAGAAGCGGCTGGAGACGAAGTACCTCGACAGCTGGACGCGCAGCCTCGACGAGGCGCTCGACATGATCGCGGCCGCGACCGCGAAGGGCGAAGCGATCTCGGTCGGCCTGCTCGGCAACGCGGCCGAGGTCTTCCCCGAGCTCGTGCGCCGCGCGAAGGCCGGCGATCGCCGCGCGCGCCCTGACATGGTCACCGACCAGACCTCGGCGCATGACCCGATCAACGGCTACCTGCCTGCGGGCTGGACGCTCGACGAGCACGCGCGGCTGCGCGAGAGCGACCCGGCGCGGATCGAGAAGGCGGCGCGCGAGTCGATGGCGACGCATGTGCGCGCGATGCTCGACTTCCATCGCATGGGCGTGCCGACGCTCGACTACGGCAACAACATCCGCCAGATGGCGAAGGAGATGGGCGTCGCCGACGCCTTCGACTTCCCCGGCTTCGTGCCCGCGTATATCCGCCCGCTCTTCTGCCGCGGCGTCGGGCCGTTCCGCTGGTGCGCGCTCTCGGGCGACCCCGAGGACATCCATCGCACCGACGCGAAGATGAAGGAGCTGTTCCCCGAGGACAGGCACCTCCATCGCTGGCTCGACATGGCGCGCGCGCGCATCCGCTTCCAGGGCCTGCCCGCGCGCATCTGCTGGGTCGGGCTCGGCGGGCGCGCGAAGGCCGGCCTCGCCTTCAACGAGATGGTGCGGCGCGGCGAGCTCAAGGCGCCGATCGTGATCGGCCGCGACCACCTCGATTCCGGCTCGGTCGCCTCGCCCAACCGCGAGACCGAGGCGATGAAGGACGGCTCGGACGCGGTGGCCGACTGGCCGCTGCTCAACGCGCTGCTCAACACCGCCTCTGGCGCCACCTGGGTCAGCCTCCACAACGGTGGCGGCGTCGGCATCGGCTTCTCGCAGCACGCGGGCATGGTGGTCGTGTGCGACGGCAGCGAGGCGGCCGACCGCAGGCTCGAGCGCGTCCTGACCAACGACCCGGCGACCGGCGTGATGCGCCACGCCGACGCGGGCTACGACATCGCGGTCGACTGCGCGCGCGAGCACGGGCTCAAGCTGCCGATGCTGGACTGATCGGCATGGACCTCGCGGGGTTCAGGTCCAGCCTCTCGGGGCAGGCGCCGCCGGCGGGCGTGGCCCGCCCGCTGGCCGCGCTCTGGCATTGCGCGCGGGGCGACTGGGACGCGGCGCACAAGCTCGTCCAGGCGGACGAGGGCGAGCCCGACCACGACTGGGTCCACGCGCACCTGCACCGCGTCGAGGGCGACCTGTCGAACGCGGGCCACTGGTATCGCAGCGCGGGCAGGGCGCCCGCGCGCGGCTCGCTGGAGGCGGAGTGGGCCGAGATCGCGGCGGCGCTTCTCGCGCGGCGCGCAACGTCGGCGAAAGGGCCGGGGGAACGGGAATGAAGGCCATCGTGTGCGTCGAGCGCGCCTCGCTCGGGCCCGGCGTGACGCTGCGCGCGCCGCGCTTCGCGCATCGCTGGGAGGACCACGAGCGCGTGCCCGCCGGCGACGTCGCCGCGCGCCTCGCCGAGGCGGACATCGCGGTCGTCAACAAGCTGCCGGTCGGCGAGGACGTGCTCGACCGCGCGCCGCGGCTGCGCATGATCGCCGTGTCGGCGACGGGGACGGACAACGTCGACGTCGCGGCGTGCCAGCGCCGCGGCATCGTCGTGTCCAATGTCCGGGGATACGCGACGACGACGGTGCCGGAGCACACCTTCGCGCTGATCCTCGCGCTGCGCCGCGGCGTCGCGAGCTACGCGCAGAGCGTCCAGCGCGGCGACTGGCAGCGCGCGGCGCAGTTCTGCTACTTCGACTTCCCGATCTCCGACCTGCGCGGCTCGCGCCTCGGCATCGTCGGCGGCGGCGCGATCGGAGCGGCGGTGGCCGCGATCGGCCGCGCCTTCGGGATGGACGTCGTCTTCTCGACGCAGCGAGGCGGGCCGGAGCGGCCGCACTACATCCCCTTCGAGGCCGTGGTCGAGACGGCGGACGTGCTGACGCTGCACTGCCCGCTGACGCCGACGACGCGCGGGATGATCAACCGCGACGTCCTGCGCCGCATGAAGCCGGGCGCGATCCTCGTCAACACGGCGCGCGGCGCGCTCGTGGTCGACGAGGACCTCGTCGAGGCCGTGCGCGGCGGCTGGATCGGCGGCGCGGCGATCGACGTCACGACGCCCGAGCCGCCGCCCACCGACCATCCGCTGATGCGGCTCGCCGGCCACCCCAGCTTCATCCTCACGCCGCACGTCGCCTGGGCGAGCGTGCAGGCGCGCCAGGCCGTTGCCGAGCAGGTCGTCGACAACATCGAGGCCTTCGTCGCCGGCGCGCCGCGCAACGACGTCGCCGCCGGCTGAGCGCCAGGCGAGCGTCGCGGCGCCATGGCCCTCGACATCGCGATCCGCGGCGGACGGGTCCATGACGGCACCGGCGCCGACCCGGTCGAGGCCGATGTCGGCGTGCGCGACGGGCGCGTGGTCGAGGTCGGCCGGGTCGACGCGGCGGCGACGCGCGAGATCGACGCGCGCGGCCTCGTCGTCGCGCCGGGCTTCATCGACATCCACAGCCACTCCGACTACACGCTGCTCGTCGACGCCCGCGCCGCGAGCGCGATCGCGCAGGGCGTGACGCTGGAGGTGGTCGGCAATTGCGGCTTCGGCTGCGCGCCGCTCGGCGGCCGCGCGCTGGCCGCGAGCGCGATCTATGGCTTCGACGGCAGCGTGAAGCTCGCCTGGAACTCGGTCGGCGGCTATCTCGAGGCCCTCGAGCGCGCGCGCCCCGCGGTGAACGTCCTGGCGCTGGTGCCCAACGGGCAGCTCCGCCTCGCGACCATGGGCCTCGTCGAGCGCCCGGCCACGCCCGCCGAGCTCGACGCGATGCGCGGCATGCTGCGCGACGGGTTGGCCGAGGGTGCCTTCGGCTTCTCGACGGGGCTCGAGTACCCGGCGGAGCGCGGCGCGGGCGAGGAGGAACTCACGGCGCTCGTGGCGGAGGCCGCGCGCGCCGGCGGCCTCTACGCGACGCATACGCGCAGCCGCGACGCCGGCGCGGTCGAGGCGATCGAGGAGGCGATCCGCACCGCCGGGCGCGCCGGCGCGCGGCTGCAGATCTCGCATCTCCTGCCGCGCAAGACCGACGAGGGCGAGCTCGAGCGCGGCATCGGGCTCGTCGACGACGCGCGCGCCCGCGGCACGGACCTGCGCTTCGACATGCACACGCGGCTCTTCGGGACGACCTATCTCGACACGATCCTGCCGCCCTGGGCGAGCGCGGGCGGGCCGGAGGGGCTGCGCCGCATGCTGGACGACCCCGATGCGCGGGCCCGCGCGCGCGGCTTCACGAGCGTCGTCGCGGGCGGCGGCTGGGACCGCGTCTTCCTACTCGACACGCCGGTCGCGCCGGCGCTCGCGCGCCGTTCCCTCGGCGAGGCCGCGCGCGAGCTCGGCCGCGACCCGCACGACCTGGCCTTCGACGTCCTGCGCGACGCCATCGGCGCGCCGGCGCGGCCGATGGTCATGATCCGCGCCTACACGCCCGAGCAGCAGGAGCAGGTCTTCGCTCATCCCGGCTGCATGCCGGGCTCGGACGCGACGACGCTCGCGCCGGACGGGCCGCTTGCCGGCGCCGTCTTCCACGGCGCCTATTCCTGGGCGGCGTGGTTCTTCCGCTTCATGGTCCGGGAGCGCCGCGCGCTCGGCGAGGCGGAGGCGATCCACCGGCTGACAGGCCTGCCTGCGCGCGTGCTCGGCCTCGCGGACCGCGGCGTGCTCAGGCTTGGCGCACGCGCGGACATCGCGGTCTTCGACGCCGACGACTTCGGGGAGCGGGCGACGACGTTCGAGCCGAACCTGTTCGCCGCCGGCATGAGGCACGTGGTCGTCAACGGCGCGCTGGCCTTCGCCGACGGCGCCTTGACCGGCGCGCGCGCCGGCGAGGTGCTACGCCGCCGCCTGCCGCCGCGCTTCTGACGCGCTCGCTGGAACCGCCGGGCGCCTTGCGTCTAAGCTTGCCCGTCGTCGGGGAGAGACGCGCGATGGGCAAGGGAATGATCTGTGCTCCGCAGCCGGAGGCGGTGGAGGTCGGCGCCGCGGTGCTGGAGCGCGGCGGGAACGCCTTCGACGCAGCGATCGCCTGCGCCTTCGCGCAGGGCGTCGTCGACAACCTGATGTGCGGGATCGGCGGCTTCGGCTTCGCGCAGGTCTACTCGGCCGCCGACGGCGTCCATACCAGCTACGACTTCATGGCCACGGCGCCCGCGGCGACGCGCGCCGGCATGTGGGAGGACCTGCTGGAGGGCGAGACGCGCGACGGCTTCGGCTTCATCCTGCGCGGCCGCGTCAACGACGTCGGCTACCGCTCCGTCGCCGTGCCGCCGATGCTGCGCGGCTACCACGCGATCCATGCGCGCTTCGGGAGGCTGCCCTGGGCCGACGTGGTCGCGCCGGCGGGGGCGCTCGCCGAGGGCGGCTACACGGTGACACCCTTCGTGCGGAACTACTGGGTGACGCCCGAGCGCATGGGCCGCGTCGAGATCATCGACCGCATCGCCCACCGCGAGGCCGCTCGGTCGCTCTACTTCGACGCGACCGGCCAGCCGCACGCGGTCGGCACGAAGGTCCGCAACCCCGACCTCGCGCGCACGCTCGCGACGATCGGCCGCGAGGGCATCGAGGCCTTCTTCTCGGGCTCGATCGCGGATCGCATCGACGCCGACTTCCGCGCCAACGACGGCCTGCTCTCGCGCGCCGACCTCTCGGCCTGCCGCGCCACCGAGCGGCCGGTCCTGCGCGGATCCTATCGCGGCTGGGACGTCGCGGTACCCGCGCCGCCGGCGAGTGGCCTCATGCTGCTGCAGATGCTCGGCACGCTGGAGCGCTTCGACCTCGCCGCGCTGGGATTCAACTCGCCCGACTACATCGCGCTGCTCGCCGAGGTGATGAAGCGCGCGCAGGTCGACAAGGAGCGCCTGATCGGCGACCCGGACTTCGCGCCCGTGCCGCATGGCCCCTTCGTCGACGCCGCCGCGCACGACGCCGCGGCCGCCGCCATCCGGCGCGGCGAGCGCGCGGTCGTGCCGCGCATCGCGCCGAAGGCCGCGGAGAGCGCCGACACGACCCATCTCTCGGTCGTCGATCGCGAGGGGAACATCGTCTCGATGACGCACACGCTTGGCATGCAGTCGGGCGTCGTCACCCCCGGCCTCGGCTTCATGTACAATGCGGCGATGGCCATGTTCGACCCGCGCCCGGGACGCGCGATGTCGCTCGCGCCGGGCAAGAAGCGCGTCAGCTCGATGGCGCCGTCCATCCTGTTCCGCGACGGCAGGCCCGCGATGGTGATCGGCGCGCCGGGCGGCAGCAACATACCCATGGGCATCCTGCAGGTGATCCTGAACGTCGTCGACTTCGGCATGTCGATCGTCGAGGCGGTCGACGCGCCGCGCGTCGCGGCGACCGGCAACGTCCTCGACGCCAGCCACCGGATCCCGGCGCGGACCTGCGACGCGCTGCGCGCGCGCGGCCACGACGTGGCGCGCTCCGCGCAGAGCTACGTCGTCGCCCGACCGCACGCGATCCTGGTCGAGGGCAACCGCCTGACCGGCGCGGCCGACCCGTCCGCGGGCGGCATGGCGCTGCTGGCCTGACGCATGCCGTCGATCCGCAGGCGCGGCGAGTTCCCCGCGGGCGTCCCGCGGACGCTGCCCGCGGATCGGGGCATGGCGCTCTATCGCCGCGTCCACGAGGCGCTGCGGCGGGCCATCGCGGAGGGCGGCTGGGCGCCCGGGGATTCCCTTCCCAGCGAGGCCAGCCTCGGCGCGCGCTTCGGGGTGAGCCGGATCACCGTGCGCCAGGCGATGCAACTGCTGCAGGTCGAGGGCTACATCCGCACCCAGCGCGCGCGCCGCGCCGTCGTCGTTGCGCGCAACCCGCTCGGCGCCGGGCCGGACAAGATCGACACGATCGAGGAGCTGATCGAGGCCGCGAGCGATGCGCGGCTGCGCATACTCAAATGGCGCCGCGAGCTCGCGCCGGAGGAGGCGCAGATCCTCGGCGTGCCGCCCGGCAGCGACCTGCACTGCCTGCGCAGCCTCCTGACCAAGGACCGGATGCCGCACGCCCGCTCGATCATCTACTTCCATCCCTCGATCGGCGCGCGGCTGCGGCGCCGCGACTTCGACGACGTGGTCGTGTTCCGCGTGCTGCTGCGCGAGCTCGGGGTCAGGCTGGTCGACGTCAAGCGCACGATCTGGGCCGAGCTCGCCACGCCGGAGGACATCGCGCAGCTGGGCGTGCGCCGCGGCGACCCGATGCTCTGCACCCGCCTCGTCTATCGCGGCGAGCAGGGCCTGCCGGTCGAGACCGCCCTGACCCGCTACGTCGCGCGCGACGTGCGCCTCACCTACAGCATCGATGTCGGGCTCTCCCCTTGACTCGGCGCCGCGACGGGGGATCATGTCATAACAAGTTCGACGGCAAGGGGCCGCGCCGTCGCCGGGAGGGGGCATGCAGGTTGACCTGAAGGGCCAGGTCGCGCTCGTGACGGGCGCGGCGACGGGCATCGGCAAGGCCGCGGCGGAGACGCTGCTGGAGAACGGGGCCACCGTGGTCTTCAGCGACCGCGACCTCGACCGCGTGCGCGAGACCGCCGGGAACCGCGGCGACGCCGTGGCGATCGACGTGGCGGACCGCGGTGCCATCTCCCGCGGCGTCGCCGAGGCGCTGGCGCGGCACGGCCGCATCGACATCCTCGTCAACAATGCCGGCATCGGCGTGCGCGCCGCGGACCGCAAGATCGTCGACGAGTTCCCGGTCGAGGCCTGGGACGAGATGATCGCGATCGACCTGACGGGCGTGTTCCTGATGAGCCGCGCCGTCTCGGCCGCGATGCGCCAGCGGCGCAGCGGCGCGATCGTCAACATCGCCTCGGTGCTCGGCCTCGTGCCGATGCGCCTGCAGAGCTCCTACGTCGCCGCCAAGTCCGGCGTCGTGAACCTGACGCGCAGCATGGCCATCGAGCTGGCGAAGGACGGGATCCGCGTCAACGCGGTGGCGCCCGGCTCGACGGCGACCGAAGGCTGGCAGCGCTGGATCCAGGACCCCTCGAGCGAGGTCCAGGACCTGCATCGCAGCCTGATGTCGCATATCCCGATGGGGCGTCCCGCCTCGACGCGGGAGATCGCCAACGGCGTGCTCTTCCTGAGCTCGCCGGCGGCCTCCTACGTCACCGGCCACACGCTCGTGGTCGATGGCGGATGGACCGCGGGCTACGCCCGCGACTGGTGACCGGAGCAGGAAGAGGAGCGCGCGCGATGACCACGGCAGCCAGGCGCAAGCCCATGGCGAAGACACCTGCCCGCAGCCAGCCGCGCGCGGCGCGCGCCAAGGCCAACGACGCGCTCGCGGACCTGGACCGCGACCAGCTCCTCGGCCTCTATCGCGAGATGCAGATGCTGCGGAAGTTCGAGCTCGCCGCGCAGGTGGCCTGCCGCAGCGGCGAGACGCCGGGCTTCCTGCACCTCTATGTCGGCGAGGAGGCGGTCGCCGTCGGCGTCTGCGCACACCTGCGCCGCTCCGACTGGGTAACGTCCACCCATCGCGGCCATGGCCACGCGCTCGCCAAGGGCATGGACCCGAACGTGCTGATGGCGGAGCTCTACGGCAAGGGCGATGGCTGCTGCGGCGGGCGCGGCGGCACCATGCATCTCTACGACCCGAGCGTCGGCCTGTTCGGCACGAACGGCCTGGTCGGCGGCGGCATCCCCTCGGCGGTCGGCGCCGCGATCTCGGCGAAGCACCGCAAGACCGGCGACGTCGCGGTGGCCTTCTTCGGCGACGGCGCGACCAACCACGCGGCGTTCCACGAATCCCTGAACTTCGCGGGCTTCATGCGCGCGCCGGTCGTCTTCGTGTGCGAGAACAACCTCTACGCGACGGCGACCGCGCTCAGCAACGTGACGCTCAATCCCGAGATCGCGTCCCGCGCGGCCGCCTACGGCATCCCGGGCGTCGCGGTCGACGGCAACGACGTCGTCGCGATGTGGCGCGCGATGAAGACGGCGGCCGAGCGCGCGCGGCGCGGCGAGGGGCCGACCCTGATCGAGGCCAAGACCTACCGCACCGTCGGCCACCACGAGGGCGACCCCGTCACCGGCGTCTATCGCAACCAGGCCGAGGTCGACGAATGGGCGCAGCGCTGCCCGATCAAGAGGCTGCGCGAGGCGCTGGTGGACGAACTCGAGCTCGCCAAGCCCAAGGAACTCGACGCGATCGACGCCGAGATCGACCGCGCCGTCGCGGGCGCGATCGACTTCGCGCGCAAGTCGCCGGAGCCCGATCCGAACGCCTATGCGCGGCATGTCTACGCGGACCAGATCAACCCGGCAGAGGCGATGCTGCCGGGCGCCGAGAAGGGCGGCGGGCCGGAGACCAGCTGGCTCGACGCCGTGCGCGACGGCATCGCCGAGGAGATGCGCCGCAACCGCGACATCATCTACTTCGGCGAGGGCACCGGCGAGCGCGGCGGCACCTTCGCGCACACCAAGGGCCTGTGGCAGGAATTCGGCGCCGACCGCATGGTCGACACGCCGATCTCCGAGCTTGGCTTCACCGGCGCGTCGCTCGGCGCCTCGGCGACGGGCGTGCGCTGCATCGCCGACCTGATGTTCGCCGACTTCCTCTTCGAGGCGGCGGGACAGATCGCGCTGCAGGCCGCGAAGCTGCGCTACATGTCGAACGGCCGCATGCAGGCGCCGATGGTGGTGCGCGTGGGCTCCGGCGCCGTGCGCTCGGCCGGCCCGCACCACAGCGGCACCTACCACCCGGCCTGGGCGCATATCCCCGGCCTGATCGTCTGCATGCCCTCGACGCCCGCCGACGCCAAGGGCCTGATGAAGACCGCGCTGCGGGCCGGCGACCCCGTGCTGATGCTGGAGACCAAGGCGCTGTTCTCGACCAAGGGCCCGGTGCCCGCGGGCGAGCATTTCGTGCCCTTCGGCGTGGCCCGCATCGCCCGCCAGGGCCGCGACCTCACCATCGTCTCGGCGGGCCAGATCGTGCATCGCGCGCTCGAGGCGGCCGAGGTCCTCGCGCGGGAGGGCATCGAGTGCGAGGTCGTCGACCTGCGCACGATCCAGCCGCTGGACGTGGACACGGTCGCGGCGAGCGTGCGCCGCACGCATCGCCTGCTCGTGGCGGACGAGGGATGGGCACCGTTCGGCGTCGGGGCGGAGATCGGACAGTCGATCCAGGAGGCCTGCTTCGACCATCTCGATGCGCCGGTCGCGCGGCTCCACACCGACTTTACCTCGCATCCCTTCGCGCCCTCGCTGGAGCGCGCGATGCTCGTGAACACCGACCGCATCATCGCCGCGGCGCGCCGCGTCGTCGCGGGCGAGGCCGTGCCGATCCGCCGGCCGCGCGCGGCGGGCATCGACGCGGCCCTGCCGGCGCCTGTCGCGCCGGTCGCGGCGGCGCCCAGGCCCGCCGCCGCGCCGGCGGCAGCGCCAGCGCCGGCGCCGGCCGAGGTCGCGGTCGACGGCACGCCGATCCGCATGCCCTTCGGCGACCTGACGGTCAGCGAAGGCCGGCTGGTGCGCTGGCTCAGGAAGCCGGGCGAGCGCGTCTCCGAGAAGGAGACCGTGGTCGAGGTCGAGACCGACAAGGCGGTGGTCGAGATCGAGGCGCCGGCCTCCGGCGTGCTCGGCCCGCAGCTGCGCGCGGCCGGCGACGTGGTCAAGATGGGCGAAACGATCGGCTCGGTGAAGCGGGCCTGAAAGGCGAGGGTTCCATGGGCAGGCGTCTTCTTCTCGTCAACTACCTCCACGCCGACGAGTCCTTCGAGCGCAAGGTCGCGGCCGAGCATGGCGCGCATCTCGACATCTTCCGGCCTGCCGGCGGCAAGCCCTCCGAGGTGCCGGCCGGGATCGCCGCCGAGGCCGAGGGGCTGATCAGCTACTCGGCGGTGCAGAAGATCGCGCTGCCGCCCGAGGCCTTCCCGAAGGTGCGCTGCGTGCTGCGCTCGGGCGTCGGCTACGACACGATCGACGGCGCGGCCTGGGGCGCGCGCGGAATCCCGGTCTTCAACGTGCCGGACTACGGCACGTCGGAGGTCGCCGACCACGCGATCGCGCTGATGCTCGCGCTGACGCGCGGCACGGCGGCCTACCACGACGCGATGCGACGCGACCCCGTGAAGAACTGGACCTACACGGTCGCGCCGACCGTGCGACGCCTGCGCGTCTCGACCTTCGGCGTCGTCGGGCTCGGGCGCATCGGCCTCGCCGCGGCGCGGCGCGCGCAGGGCTTCGGCATGGACGTCGTCTTCCACGACCCGTACCAGCCGAGCGGCTTCGAGCTCGCGACTGGCCTCAAGCGCGCGCGCACGCTCGAGGACCTGCTGAAGGTCGCCGACGTCGTCAGCGTGCACACGCCGCTGTCGCCGGAGACGACCGGCCTGCTCGGCGCGAAGGCCTTCGCGGCGGCGAAGCCGGGCCTGGTCGTGGTGAACACGGCGCGCGGGCCGATCGTCGACCTCGACGCGCTCCACGACGCGCTCAAGTCGGGCAAGGTCGCGGCCGCCGGCCTCGACGTGCTGCCGAAGGAGCCGGCCGAAGCGAACCACCCGCTGATCCGCGCCTTCGTCGACCGCGAGGAGTGGCTCGAGGGCCGCTTCACCCTCAGCCCGCACGCCGCCTTCTACAGCCCGGACGCCAACGACGACCTGCGGCGCAAGACGATCGAGACGGTTCTCGACCACATCGAGACGGGGTCCCTGTCGAACTGCGTCAACCTGCATCAGCTCCGGCGCGGCTGAGCCCTCACGCGCCGGCGCGCATCCGCGCGACGAGCGCGGCGCGCTTGGCCTCGAAGCGCGGGGTGCCGAGGACCTCGGGATTGACCGGGGCGTGCGGCATCCCGCCATCCGCGATCGCCAGCAGGTCAACGACCGTGCTGCGCAGCACGTCGGCGCGCAGTTCGTAGGTGTCGCAGACCGCGTGCGGGCAGAGGACGACGTTGTCGAGGGTGGCGATCGGGTCGCCGGCGGGGACGGGCTGCACCGAGAAGACGTCCAGGCCGGCGCCCGCGAAGCTGCGCGCGCGCAGCGCCGCGACGAGCGCGTCCTGGTCAACGACGGGGCCGCGGCCGACATTGACGAGGAAGGCCGTCTTCCTCATGAGCCCGAGCTCGCGCGCGCCGACGAGGCCGCGCGTCTCCTCGCTGAGCGGGCAGCAGATCGCGACGAAGTCGCTCTCGCGCATCAGGCGGTCCAGCGGCACGGCCTGCGCGCCCTTCGCGGCCGCGCGCTCCGGCGTCAGCCGCGGCGAGTAGGCGAGGACCCGCATGCGGAAGGGCGCGACGAGCCGGATGAGCTCGCCGCCGATGCGCCCCGGGCCGACCACGCCCAGCGTCTTGCCGTAGATCTCGCGGCCGCGGTGGTTGACGCGGTCGTCCCAGCGGCCCTCGCGCGTCAGGCGATCCATAGCGACGAGCTGGCGGCTGGCGGCGAGCATCAGGGCCAGCGCCCCCGCCGCGGTGCCCTCGGTGAGCGCGTCGGGGGCGTTGAACAGCAGAACCCCGTTCGCCGTGCAGGCCTCGATGTCGATCTTGTCGACGCCCACGCCCGCCCGCGCGACCAGCGCCAGCGTCGCCGCGGCCCGTTCGATGTCGGCGCGCCGCAGGTACTGGCCGAGCATGAGCAGCGCGTCCGCGCCCGCGAGTTCCGCCCCCGGGACGGCGGCCGTCTGCGGCCCGGTGGGCAGGAAGCGCAGGGCGAGTCGCGCCTCCGCCTCGCGGTATGCCCCGAAGCCCATCGTCTCGGGCGTCTCCGGGCCCATCGTGTGGAGGTAGTCGCCGCTGGCGACGATCCGCATCCGCCTGTCGTCCATGTACCGTCCCTCCCTGGCCGCGCCGCCCTTGACGCCGTTCCCCGGCGCGGGGAAGTTATCATGACAAGTTGCGCGCGGAAGGGAGCCGGGCCGCTCGCCGGTCAGCTCCCCCGAATGCGCGACGCCAGACAAGCTAGGCAGAGGGGAGAAACGCCATGCTGAGGACTGCACTCGTCGCGGCCGTCGCCGCGCTCGGACTTGCCGGCGCCGCGCAGGCGCAGAACAAGGTCAATCTCCGCTTCGCGGTCGGCGCGAACGAGAACCCGACCGACGGCATGTCGGTCGGTATGCGTGCGCTGCAGCAATATGCGCAATTCAAGTCGCGCGGCGAGATCGAGATCCGCATCTTCTGGAACACGCTCGGCGGCTCGCTGCAGGTCACCGAGCAGGTCAAGAACGGCACGCTCGACATGGCGCTGACCGACGACTCCGTGCTCGGCTCGTTCCACAAGCCGATGCAGGCCTTCCAGATCCCGTATCTGTTCGGCTCGTCGATGGCGGCCTGGGAATTCGCGAACACCGCCGCGGTCCGCGGCATGGTCGAGGACATGCGCAAGGCGACCGGCATGCGCACGCTGGCCTTCTCCGAGAACGGTTTCCGCAACCTGACCAACAACGTGCGCGAGGTGAAGACGCCCGACGACATGAAGGGCCTGAAGATGCGCACGATGCAGAGCCAGGTCTATGTCGCCTTCATGCAGTCGATGGGCGCCTCGGCCACCCCGATCGCCTGGCCCGAGCTGATCCCGGCGCTGAAGACCAACGTCGTCGACGGCCAGGAGAATGCCTCGACCACCGTGCTGGACGGCAAGCTGTTCGAAGTCCAGAAATTCATGAGCGTCAACGAGCACATCTACGGCTTCCATCTGATCCTGATCAACGACGGCGTCTTCCAGAAGCTGTCGCCGGACCATCAGAAGATCATGATGGAGGCGGCGCGGCTGCATTCCGAACTCGCCAACGCCCGCAAGGCGGTGGACGCGATCGGCGCGGTCGACGAGATCCGCAAGAAGGGCGTGCGCGTCTACGTGAACTCGCCCTCCGAGAAGGAGCAGTTCCGCAAGCAGACCCAGCAGGCTGTCATCGAGTTCATCGCCTCGCAGGCCGGGCGCGACACGGTGGACAAGGTGCTGGCCGCCGCGGACGAAGCCAACAAGCGCGTCTACGGCAACTGACGGCAACGGCGCGGCGACGCCCGGGCGGCGTCGCCGCGCCCCTTTCGCCGGGAGGGGCGTGAGCATGAGGACGTTGCGTTCGGGCGTGCGGACCCTCGCACGGACGGCCGACCTGATCGCCGGCGCGACGCTGGCGACGATCGTCGGCGTCAATCTTCTCGCCGTCTTCATGCGCTACGTGATGTTGGATTCGATCTCCTGGAGCGAGGAGGCGATACGCTATCTTTCGGTGTGGATGACGTTCATGGGCGCCGCCGCCGCCAGCTGGCTGGACGAGCACATGGACATGAACATGTTCGCCGATTTCGGCGGCGCCGCGTTCCAATCCTGGCACCGCGCCATCCTGCACGCGCTGACCGCGGTGTTCGGCGCCTTCGTGCTCTGGCAGGGGACGATCTACTGCATCCTCAACGGCCGCCAGACCGCGCCCTCGACCGGGATGATGATGATCTACGTCTACTCGGCGCTGGCGGTGGGCGGCGCGCTGCTGACGATCGTCTCGCTGATGAAGATCTACGACAGCTTCGTGCCGCCCGAAGAGGTCGAGAGCGGCAACAAGGCCGTGCTGTGACCGCGCTCGGCCTCGCTCTCGCGGTCCTGCTGCTCGGCGGCCTGCCGATCGCGTTCTCCTTCGGCCTCGCCGCGCTGATCGGCCTGTGGTTCGAGGGGCTGCCCTTCCTCAATCTCGCCTCGCGGATGTTCGCCGGGCTCGACAGCTTCGTGCTGCTGGCGGCGCCGTTCTACATCGTCGCAGGCGAGTTGATGAACCGCGGCGGCATCTCCGAACGGCTGATCCAGCTCTCGACGATGCTGGTGGGGCGCATCCGCGGCGGCACCGCCTATGCCGCGATCGTTGCCTCGGTGCTGTTCGCGGGGATTTCCGGCACCGCGATCGCCGATATCGCGGCGCTGGGCCAGATCTTCATCAACTCGATGCCGAAGGAAGGCTACAGCAAGGCCTTTGCGGCGGCGCTGGTGACCGCGGGCAGCATCATCGGGCCGATCATCCCGCCTTCGGTGATCATGGTTCTCTATGCCGCGGTGGCCGACGTGTCGGTGCTGCGGCTCTTCCTGGGCGGCGTCGTTCCGGGGCTGCTGCTGGGCGTCGCCTGCGGCGCGGTGGTCTTCGTCAAGGGCCTGCGCGGCGAACTGCCGCGCTCGTCGATGGTCGTGCCGCGGGCCGAGCGGCCGCGCGCCTGGCGCGACGGGCTTCTGGTCCTGACCCTGCCCGGCTTCATCGTCTTCGGCACGCTGTCCGGTGTCTTCACCCCGACCGAGGCCGGCGGCATCGCGGTCGTCTATGCGATCTTCCTCAGCACCGTCGTCTTCCGCCATCTCGACTTCGCCGGCCTGGTCGCGGCGTTCCGCGCGGCCGCCCGGCTGACCGCGGCGCTGTTCCTGCTGATCGCGAGCGTCGAGGTCGTCAACTACGTCCTCATCCTGGGCGGCATCGAGGACTGGACCCGCGACCTCGTCAGAATCTTCAAGGCCTATCCGACGCTGTTCCTGATCGCCTGCGTCGTCGCCTTCCTGGTCATCGGGCTGGCGCTCGACGCCGGACCGGCGCTGCTGCTGCTGGCGCCGATCCTGCTGCCGGTCTCCCGCCAGATGGGGATCGACGACATCCATTTCTCGATGGTGATGATCGTCTCCACCACGCTGGGCCTGATCTCGCCACCGGTCGGCATCTGCCTCTTCGTCGCGTGCCGCATCGGCAACATGACGCTGGGCGCGCTGTGGAAGGAGCTCAGGTGGTTCTTCTACGCGGAGGTCGGCGTGATCCTGCTCCTCTGCTTCTTCCCGGTGCTGTCGACCGGGCTGCCGAACCTGCTGCGGCCCTGACCGAGGGGCGCCCGCGCGATGAAGATCGCCAAGATCGAGACGCTCTGGTTCCAGGCGGTGCCCGAGAGCGAGTGGGTGGCGCAGAACGGGCATTCGCGCCAGGCGCTGCCCAACAATCTCTGGGTCAAGATCCACACCGACGACGGGCTGGTCGGGCTCGGCGAGACCTACTACCTGCCGCGCGCCGTCGCCTCGGTGATCCACGACGTCTTCGCCCCGCTGCTGCTGGGCCGCGACGCGATGGAGATCGAGAACCACTGGCAAAACATGTTCTCGCTGGTGAATTTCTGCGGCTTCGCGGGCGCCGAGATGCGGGCCATCTCGGCGATCGACGTCGCGCTCTGGGACCTGGCGGGCCAGCATCTGGGCAAGCCGATCCATGCGCTGCTGGGCGGCCGCAACCGCGACCGGATCCGCGTCTACAACACCTGCGTCGGCTACGGGCGCCACCAGGACTACAGGGCCTGGACGTCGGGACGTGCCGGCGAACTGGCGCAGGAACTGGTCGCCCAGGGCATCACGGCGATGAAGATCTGGCCCTTCGATGCCTTCGCCTCGACGCTGTCGGGGCCGGCGCGGCTGCGCGAGCCCTTCACGATCTGGGGCGCGGCCCATGCCGGGGGCATCCTCTGCCACGACATCTCGAACGACGACCTGCGCCGCGGCGTGGCGATCATCGAGGACATCAGGCGCGCCGTCGGCGACCGGATCGCGATCGCGATCGAGGGCCATGCGCGCTGGAACCTGCCCACCGCGACGCGCATCGCGCGGGCGATCCAGCATCTCGACATCATGTGGATCGAGGAGATGATGCCGCCCGACAACGCCGACGCCTACGTGCGGCTGAAGGCGTCGACGACGATCCCGGTCTGCCAGAGCGAGCGCGTCTTCACGCGCTGGAACTTCCGCCACTACATCGAGAAGCCCGCCGCCGACATCATCATGCCGGACTTCGCCTGGGGCGGCGGCATCACCGAGGGGCGCAAGGTCTGCAGCCTGGCCGACACGCACTACCTTCCCGTTACGTCGCACGACACGATCGGCCCGGTCGCGCTGTGGTCGGCGGCGCATCTGATGCTCCACATCCCCAACGCCTATGTGATGGAGACGGTGCGCGGCTACGTCGACGGCTGGTACGACGACGTGCTGGTCGACCGCATCCCGATCGCCGACGGCCACCTGACGCTGCCCGATCGGCCGGGCCTGGGCACGCGCATGCGCGACGACCTGCCGACGCGGCCGAACGCGCGCCTCGAGGTCACGACGCTGGACGACCTCCGCCGCTGGTAGGGGCCGCGCCCCCCGCGAACCACCTGCCGATGCTGTCGGCCACGCGCGTGGCCGCCCTCCCGTCCCAGCCCGGCGGGCGCCTGCCCTCCGGCCACGCGCCGCGCAGCACCGCGTCGAGCGCCGCGCCGAGCCCTTCGCGCGACACGAGGCGGTTGGTGCCGAGCGTGACGGTGACCGGCCGCTCGGTCGTGTCGCGCAGCGTGAGGCAGGGTATGCCGAGATAGGTCGTCTCCTCCTGGACGCCGCCGGAATCCGTGATCGCGCATCGCGCGCCGCTGACGAGCGCCATGAACGACACGTAGCCGAGGGGCTCCACGAGGCGTATGCGCGGCTCTGCCTCGAGCCGGGGCAGGAGCCCGAAATCGGCGAGGCTGCGGCGCGTGCGCGGATGGACCGGGAAGGCGAGCGGCAGGCGCCGCGCGGCGTCGGGCATCGGCCTCCACGGGGCT
>Ga0194129_10003742_pt1 | contig 20931 bp, 19 predicted proteins | sample TA2KigCa35mmetaG_FD_150862 | JGI IMG/M metagenome (GOLD analysis project Ga0194129, IMG submission 150862) | Freshwater microbial communities from Lake Tanganyika, Tanzania - TA2015038 Kigoma Deep Cast 35m | ecosystem: Environmental > Aquatic > Freshwater > Lake | place: Tanzania: Lake...
TTCGGCGAGAACTCACTTTTCATGAAGGAGAATTATTCAACGGGACCAAAAAAAGGGAGAGTAAAGAAAACGTTACTCGGTTAGGTTTTTTTGATTCTGTTGAGTTTCATCAGACCACGTCAAAAGACGACCCCAATGTGGTGGATATCGATATTAAAGTGAAAGAAAGGTCCACTGGACAACTTGTCATCGGGGCCGGTTATTCAACTGGGGGGGTTGGGTTTATAGCTAACGCCCAGTTGTCACAAAACAACTTCTTGGGCAATGGCCAGGTTGCTAGTTTCTCGGCTCAAATCCAGACGGGAACGCAGTTGTATGAATATTCGTTAAGCTTTCAGGAACCTTATTATGGAGCTACTCTGTGGAGTGTTGGCGGCGACCTCTATCAAGTTCGTCGAAATGTCGCTGTTCTGGAGGCGATCAATAGCTTTGAAGAGATTAAGACCGGTTCGGCAGTTAAATTAGGCCATCCAGTTTACAATTTCATGAATCTATTTTTGACCTATAAGTTTGAACACGCCTATGTTCGACCTTCTTCCATTATTGATAAAACACTGTATCCCAAAGAGGATGTTAATGGGTACACGAGTTCACTTGCTGGCAATTTGATTTATGACAAACGGGATGATCGTTTGGATCCGAGACGCGGATTTTTCGGTAGCCTCACTTCCGAATATGCTGGATTGGGAGGGGACCGTTATTTCGTTAGGTCGACGGCGACTACAAAGTATTTTCATCCTTTATTCTGGGATTTTATTTTCAGGCTTCATTTGACCGGGTCTAATATCTCTAGAACTGGGAGTCGACGAGTTCCCAATAACGAGCTCTACTTAATGGGGGGCCTTTTTTCGCTGAGAGGTTATGATCCCTTTAGTATCGGGGGAGATCCGGTTACTTTAAGTACTAATCCCGATGATCTGTCCGAAGAAGCTAAAAAACAGGGACTTGCCGGAAAGAAAATTCTAATTGGGGGATTGAACCAAGTACTGATGAATGCAGAGATTGAATTTCCCCTCTTGAAAGAGGCTAGAATTCGTGGGGTCGTTTTTGCTGATGTGGGGAATGCTTTTAATGATTGGAGCAAAATAACGGGGCCAAAGCTTTATGCGAATTTGGGATGGGGATTTCGTTGGTTCACACCGATAGGCCCCTTGCGTTTTGAGTTTGGTTACCCTATCGTTAACTCTGGTGCTTCGAAATTCTTTTTCACAATCGGACCACCATTTTAAAAAAAGGATCATCATATGCGTCTATGTTTAATCACTTGGTTTGTTTTAATAGTAACTGCTACTTCTTTTGGATCTGAAGGGTTTCAATTGGGGTTAGTAGATCTGCAAAAAGCGTTGCAAACTGTGGATGCCGGAAAAAATGCTAAGAAATCTCTAGAAAAAGAGGTCACTACCAAACGGACAGAATTAGAGAAGCGGCAGAACGAGCTCCAAAAAGAGGCTGAAGGTTTTGAGAAAAAGTCAGCTCTTTTAAATGACGCTGCAAAGACTAAGAAACAACAAGAGCTCCAAAAGAAGTTCATGGAGCTGCAAAAAGAAGCTGCTGAAAGCCAAATGGATTTGCAAAAAAGAGAACGTGAGCTGACAAAGCCCATCATCGATGAGTTAAGAACCGTCATTGAGAACCTCGGAAAAGAAAAGGGAATCACTCTCATACTTGAAAAAAATGAAGGAGCGGTACTTTACAGCCATGGGGCAGAGGATCTCACCGAGCAAGTGATTGAGAAGTTTAATTCAAAAAAATCTGGAAAAAAATCTAACTAAAGTATTTCGCTTAAGGCGATGAGATCTTTTTCTTCGTTCAGGAGAAATTGTGTCGTTAAACGAGAATATCTGCTGCCTTTTAGCGAGCTTTTTAAGAAGCTGGTCGGATATATTGTTTCTAAAATTGCAAAGACTTATAGAGAACCTAACTTAAGTTTTAAAGAACTAGAAGGCTCAGAACTAAAACAGTTAAAACGGCAAGTAATCGTAGGGTCCAGTCGTCGCAAACTTCTTGTTTAATGCCGTCTATCCAGCTTCGTCGTATGGCTACTGTTGAATAAGTTTGTCTTGATTCATGTAAGGGTGAGCTTTTTGGTAGCTTTGCGGCAAGTGTTTCAGAGTGGATCTGCCGAATGTCTACTGTCACTGGTGTTTTTAGAGAAGGGACTGGGACCAAAATCTCTACTGTTTTATCGTCATCTTTCACAGTTGAATCCTTTTCTTTTGAGTTATCGGGAGTAGTAGTTCATGACTCTTCCGTAGGGAGAGTTACCAATTCTAACGTCCACGCAGCCAAAGATTCGATTGTTGTTGATATAAGCGGGGCAACTCATTCCTATGTTAAGCCGAATGACCTCTTGGCCCATTTGGGGAGCGGGATAAGGTTGGTAAGCCCCTGGATAGGTGTTGAACGCATTGTACAGAGGAACTTGTACCGAGCCGGTTAAACTTAAGCGGATAGTCCCATTTCCCATATTAAAAGTTCCAGGGTTGTAACCCGTGGCTCCAAGATTGTTAGAAGAGACACAAATATTGGTATTATTGGTTTGGGTTCCAAGGAGATAGTTTAAATCTTGAAAAATAAAAGAACCGCTACCTACGAGATTTTGAATAACCGTTCCAGGTCCGGTGTAGTTCGTAAAAGATAGACCGAGGGTCAAAGAATTGGCGTTTGCCCATCCTCCACTTGAGTTCGATTGAAGTGAGCCAAAGAAGGGGCTTCCATTGGAATTTAATGGAACTCCGCCTGAAACGACCGCACAATTGGTTCCAGGAACGGTAGGGATGACTGGGGGAGGGGCCGGATTAGAGGGAGCCGGAGCCAGAGCCGGAGTCGGAGTCGGGGTGTTGGCGTTACCGCCTCCACCACACGCTGTAACTAAACAGAAACAAGTGTAGACAAAGGCATTGGCTAAATATCTTTTTGATGAATGAATGGGATTCATTGTGCCTCCGGTAAAGTCGCAATGATTGAATAAGAATTTGTAAAATTCCCTAATCGTTTGACCTGAGCATTGCTCGGATTCATGTAGTTACGGCAAGGGGTTACTAAATCGGGTGGTGCGTAATTGGGACACTGATTAGGAGGAAAAGTATAGGTGCCCCACGGGTAAGTGATTGTGCAACCCGCTGAAACTTGGCGACAGGCTGTATCTCCAGATTGCCTTAAGCGATAATAAATCGCCCCAAAGAAAACTTCGCTGACTACCGCTCCTTGGGCCCGAACGACCAAATCGTCATCGGCAAAGATAATGTCCAGGCTTCTTCCCTGGTTAGTGGTGACTTGAATTCCGGTTCCTGGGAATTCGTTCTCCCATCTGGCTCCCCAGAACCCCTGCTGATCTTCAAAAGATAAGAATAACTTTCCATGAATTGATTGAAGTCGTGTTGTGCTGGTCTGTAGACGCACTCGCGCGTCCCCAACGATAGGAAGAAAGACGTTGCCTGGTTGTCCACCGGACCCTGATATGTCGGCCAGTCCTGCATATTGAGTCCTATCCGCTAAATCAATGGGTACGCTAGCTCGGATATCTGGGCCGTAGGGGTCTTGTGCCGGTGGCTGCCCCGGATTCACGGGGGTTGTGGGTTGCTCGGGAATGACGGGCGAATTTGTACTAGATGATTTTGAACAACCTACCAGGGATAAAGAAAGGATAACACCTAAATATAGAATATGCCGTTTCAACTTCTACTTCCTCCAAAAAACCACTTCAGCTACAACAGTTCGCACTACTGGCATTTTATAAGAGTGTTCGCCCCTAAGTTAAGGCAGATCACTCGTGCGCTGAAGCTCAGAGTGCAAGTCAAATACCAAGGCAAAATCCCTTTGAAATAACCTAAAAGCCCTTAAAAGAATGTGTATAAACTAGACAGTATTAGCTGTGGCCAAGATAGCATTTTATCTTATTCAGAAGAAACAGTGCGGTGGTAGCTCCGATTCGAGTTCGCTGTAAGGTGAAAAAATAATAAACAGTAGAGGCAACTATTTAGGGATGGTTTTTTAATTTAGCCCTCGCCGGATGTGGATTTTGGTGGTAATTTACTATTGGTTTTTTAACTCTATTTCGGGGGTGTTTATGACTTATATTGTGACTCAGCACTGCGTAGATTGTAAATACACGGATTGTGTTGCTGTTTGTCCTGTGGATGCGTTCCATGAAGGAGAAAGAATCCTTTACATTAATCCGGACACTTGTGTTAATTGCGATGCTTGCGTTCCTGCTTGCCCGGTTGAAGCAATTTATTCGGAAGAAAACCTTCCTAGTAAGTTTCAAGCCTATCTAGATATCAATAAAGATGGGGCTGCCGCCACCCCTGTGATTAATCAGAAGAAGGATCCGATGCCATCGGCCAAACCTCTGGACGAGCTAAAACAGTTAGATACTCAAGGGTTCGTTCCACCCAATTGGCCCTAAGTTTTGAATACGGCTAGACCGGATTTTTTTTGAATATTAGACCCAACTTCTTTAAACAGAAGTTGGGTTTTTGTTTTTTAGGTTGTCCTCTCATGATCTCACAGCTTTTGTTGGATGAAATGGCTCGGTTTTCGATGATATTGTGCTCGCGGTATTATTGTGTATTAAGCGAATCAAATTTATTTGTAAGACATCGGCACTTGCCATTTTAGGGCTGACAGGTGTCTGTGACTTAGTCAGTATACAATCGAAGTTCAGAGTACACGTATACTTTAAACCTAACGAGCTAAATCCAAAGTTCCATTCAGTTTTTATTAGTGAACTCTTACTTTGAAGAGTTGGCATTCGTTATGCTTTAACCAAACTTTATAACAAAGAGATCCATAAGAACCATGGGTCGAGAAGGTTGAGGTTGTTTATGTGGTACGGAAAGTTCTTGAGTGGGCGAAAGCTCTCATTCCTTTTACTATTAAGTTTATGCATTTTAGTTTTGACTGAAGAAACGGCAGAGGCTAGGCGTGGACGGTTTTTTCGGCGTAGAGGACCTGCCTTTGGTCGCAGGTTTCGTCCAGCTCCGCGCAGGAGAATGGTTCATGTTAATCGTGGATTCAATCGTGGATTTAATCGCGGATTCAACAATCTAGACGGTTTCGATCGCTTGGCTTTGGCCAGAGAAGCGGTGGACCCTTTTTCAAGTTTGGATCTAGATCCTAGTGGAGATCTCTCAAGATTGGCTGGGTTGAGCGGTTTAGGTTCTCAAGGTGGATTAAGAAGGATTGGAACTAGTAATATTCTCGTTAATGCTCAAGGACAATTTTTCGAAACAGGTGATACAGAAGAGTTAAGCACGGACCGTCCCTTGGTATTTAATGACGGAAAGATTTTAGGCGGAGCTATTGTTCCGTTGAGAAACGACACGCTCGAGCAAGTAAGACAGCTTAATGCGATTGGAGCTTTTAGAGGCTTTGGTCGAAGGAGATTTTAGAGCAGTGGTGAAATTGCAGAGAACTGTCTAATTTTTAGGCAGTATTCCGGTAGTCGATTACTGGTTAGGAAAGAAGTTTAGTTAACGGAGGTTATCGAACCCACAAGTGAATTATCGCGAATACGGCAGAAGGTCTTAAGTGGCCTGTAAACTGCATCTTTGTTCACCACATCAAGCTGAATTTGGAGTAACTGCGAATTTGAAAGCAATTTGCGGAAAAGATATGAAGTCAAAACAGAGTGGAAATTATAAAATTTTATTGTTGCTGTTGGTCTTAAGCCAAACAACACCCTCTTATGGATTCATTTTTAGGGGCTTATTTGGGCGCAGATTGTTTCCTCAAAGACCCAGATTCGTTCAAAACCGTTTCATTCCCCAAAATCAGTTTGATTCTCAAAACAATTTAAGAAGAAATATAAATAACAATCAGATCAATAGAAATAATTTACAGGAGATTGCAGGTTTTTCCAATTTGCTTAGGAATGGAAACAATTTGATAGAAAGAAATTCACGAGGAGAGGTGAGACAGCTTTTTATCGATGGAGCCGGAAACCTTTTGGGTGCTTCGGAAGTTGATACGGTCCGACAAGCAAGAGAGTTCTTTTTGTTAAATCGCGATAATTTCAATGCTGGTCAAAGGCAATTGGTTGATAGGTTTCTTGTTCGTAATGGCGGAGCTTCGGATGGTAGATTTACCATTGATCTCAAAAACATTGTTTTAGATGAAGCAATCCCCAGAGGGCGAGAATTGGAAGCGGCTCTAGCCTCCCTTAACTTTTTGTTAAATACGATTCAGACTAACGTGAGACTCAAAATCCCTCCTGCGAGAGTAAAGCCGGATGGGACAGTGGACTTGGATTTGTCCCCTTTCTTTCGAGGAGAAGCCTTAGCTTTACTTAGAGCCGCTGACCCTACTTTTGCCTGTACTGGAAAACTTCGATTAGACCGGCTTATCACGTTTGCGATGAATCCTGATAATTACTACAAATTTATTAATGCTCCAAAAACTCGTGCAGAAGTTGCTGCTGCCATTGGAGTTGAAGAGGATAAGACAAGAACTTCCGGAAATAAGCTTCTTGTCGGCACCAATCGTGATGGTGAGTATGAATCTGGAGTAACAAAAAACTTAAGGGTAATTGAAGTTCAATCGAGTCAAAGAGTTCCTGGAAGCACCTGTTATCGAAGTTTAGATGTGATCGATCGAAACTCTCCTGGAGGGCCATCGGCCTCAAGAGATGTGAGACAAAAAGGGATTTTTTTTACTCATGATGCCGAAGAGTGGTTGTGTCTTGGTAGAAACGGGATGATGCAGGGATTTCTCTTTAATGCGGCTGGAAATTTATTAGGTAGAGCTCCGGCTGAAATAGCAACGGGTGCCTTAGGAAGTGTTGGTCCTGCCATCACCGCAGTTACTGCTTGTTTGGACTGCCACGCAGGCGGATTTATCGCAGGTGGGCCGATTAAAGACGGGGGTGGAAGGAACTACACCGATAGATTGAATGACATTCCTCCTACCGATACCGTTTTTAGAGATACTTTTGGAAGTCGATTAACCCACAGAGATTTTTTCACCCAAAATGCAACTTACGTTCAAAGAGCGGCTAGAGACAGTGCTATTTTCCTTGAAGCTCAAAGAGCGACTGGATCTTTGTTTTCTGTGAACGGCCAAACCCCTTTTCCGCTACTCCCTAAAATGGTTAGAAAGTTTGATAAACCTCTTAAAGCTGCTGATATTGCTAAAACTCTGGGTGTCTCGGAAGCCGAAGCTCAGAGAATCATTCCTGCAGGAGAAAATGCCATCGATAGAAATAAGTTCGAATCTGATTTTTGTAATTTACGACAGGGGTCTGTAGGAGCTATTGATGAAAATCGACGTAGAGAATTGTTTGAATCAGAAGTGCGGAATGATCCAACCGGTGGTGGAACTCACTTAAGGTAATCGCATTACTTCATACCTGCTCCACCTCATCGTCAAACGGCCAGTAAACTTCACGCATTAAATCAACTTCATGGCCGCTTGAAGCTCTTAAAAAGCCCACTCAAAGGGAGCAGGTATCATTACTTCTTAAGGTTTTGATAATAATCGTGAAGCTCCAAATCAAACACCGGTATCAAACTTACTTGAGAGTCGTTTCTAAATTGAGACTGGCAGAGATAGCAACATCCCACCTCCCCGACTTTTCGGTACAGGCACCAATCTAAAATCGTGACGGCCACTAAAGAAAGCCCGTAGGTCCAGTAACTAAAAACAATTCCCAAGGCCAAAAGGGCTATCCCTGTCTTTCGGTTAAAATCTTTCTGCCGATAAAGATGTTCGGCCCCACAGTGTGGGCATTGATTAAATCCAAAGTTCTCTTTGAATTCATCACTGGCTTGCGGAAGAAGATCCCGTTCGCATTTTTTGCAGTTGCGATTGCTAAAAGAGGGAAGCGAATATTCCTGGTAAGTTTTGCAGTGGGGGCAAAAGGTTGAAAAGTCCATTTACAACGGAATTCCAAAAAAAGCAGCTAGATAGAGACTTAAAATTTCACCTGTGATGATAAAAAGTACTGCGACATAAAGGATTCCAGTGGCCGATTGGGTTGAACGTATTTTTACCGTCCCCCAGATGGGATACGCCAAGGCTAGTGGGCCCAGAAGTCCCCAGCACCAACGCATTAGAATAAAAATCCCCGGAGAAGAACTTAAAAGGTATCGGTAGATTTCTCCTTCGCCTTTGCCATGGAGAAGCATAATGACTCCGTAAGTTCCGTAAATAAAACGAATAATGATGAGAACAACTAAGACAAGACAAACCCGTTTGAGTTCATTGATCGAAAGTTTGGGTTGGACCAAATACCAGTGGCCTAAGCATAGCGCATTCATGGAAAATCCTAAAGTAAGCGTCGCCATTCCTAGATTGAGGATGAGGGGAATATGTAGAGGATAGGGGTGTAGGGTTGTGATTTCAAGAACCAAGGTGCCTAAAACGGAGAGAACTCCCAGGAAATAGGCGGCTAAAGGGGTTCGATTTCGTAATCCTACCGAAAAGGAAAAGAGAACGATAAAAGCTAAGGAAGCGGTTAACCAATATGTGGTTTCAGAATCTAAAAAGGATTTCCCTGCAAAAAGATAACTCGCCCATATGATAGCAGCGATTGCTAGTCCATGATAAAGGAAGTATCTTCGGCCCAGTTGGCTTTGTCTTAAGATACCAAAACTAATAAAAGTCCCGGAACTTAAGTAATAAAAAAAATCGAAAATAACCTGTCTGATACTCACAGTGGTTTCCTTTGGCACCTGCCTCTCTTCTGCCTTCGCCGTCGGCTAAAGTCAAATTTGACAGTTTTAAGGGCCAGCTTCTAAGATGCATCTATGATGAATGCTTTAGTTAATATCAATGGGATTATTTGTTCAGCCGAAGAGGCAAAAGTTTCAGTTTTTGATCGCGGATTTCTATTTGGCGATGGTGTTTACGAAACGGGTAAGTCGTTTAAGCGCTGTTGTCTCTTTCTCGAAGAGCATCTAGAGCGGCTAAGAAGGTCAGCTGGAAAGTTACAGATCCCATTTCCTCTTTCGGATGAGGAAATGACGGATGAGATTTATCGAACAGCAAAAGCCTTTGGAAGAGAGGATGCCTATTTTCGTGTCATTCTTTCTCGTGGGGTGGGCTTAGTTATGGGACTTGAGTCTTTAGAAGATTTAAAGCCTACGCTGGTTATCATTTTTCAGCCTTTATCTGAAAAACTAGATCGGATTAGAACTGAAGGTCTTAACATCATGACTTCAAATATTTTAAGAAATTCAGCTGCGGCACAAGATCCCAACATTAAGACCAGTAATTATTTAAATAGTCTGTTAGCGATTCAAGAAGTGCGGGCTAGAGGCGGAGAAGACGCCATCATGAGAGATAATCAAGGAAATGTCGCAGAAGGTACGACCTTTAGCATTTTTGGAATCACTCCTGACAATTCTTTAATTACCCCTTCTCTTAAAGTGGGTATTCTGGATAGCATCACCCGGCGGCATGTTTTGGAATTGGGGAGGGGACTCCTCAAAGTAGAGGAGGGTTTTTTCCAGCTAGAACAATTTCAAGAATGCTCTGAGGTCTTTATTGCAAGTAGTGTGAGAGAAATCGTTCCGGTTAGAGAATGGGACTCTCATAAGTATGCTTTACCGGGGACTATGACTGAAAAACTTAAAACAGCCCTAAAAAACGAGATCAAATCATACCTAGAGATGCACCGTAAGTATTGAATAATACAGTTTAAAATATCAATAGCCTAGATTGAGATTGGGTAATATGGTAGCGTTTGGGTCCAAAATTCTTCGTGGGGTGTTTGTGCGAGCTTTCTTCTTATCTTTTTTATTGGTTTTAAGTTCTATTTCTTTCGGTGCCATTCAAGTTGAGTCATTAGAACTTTGGGTTAAACAGAATCCCAAAGCAAGTTTAGAACAATTCCTTGATTGGATTACTCTAACCGACCCCGCTCAAATGGAATGGTTTACTTTGATGAGGCAGAGCCAAAGTGCTCAAGGGGCAAGTCCACATTTTCCAAGAGCTATAGTTTTTGGACCGGAAGCCAAATTCATTTTTACTTTTAATGGTCATGAAAGCCAACAGGGCTATCAGGACATTGAAATGATTTTTTTTAAAGAGAAACCCAAAGCTCAATGGGAATTTAGAAAACTTTCTTTTGATTCGGTGTCAAAGCAAGCTCAGTTGTCCGGCCCGAATCCAGCTGCCTGTCTTTTTTGCCATCAAAATTCACCTCGCCCCATTTGGAGCGAGTATGACCAGTGGCCCGGAGCTTACGGTCAAAATGACGATGCTATTCCGGATTTTGAGAATGATAAATATGCGACTCCTGGATTTAAATCCTCTTCTCTTGAAGAGAGAAAAAAAGAGTTTTATCAGTTTGCAGAGTTTGTCAAAACCAAGAATGCTCACTTAAGATATGCTAAACTTAAATTTCCTGAAGGGTCTCCTGTCTCTCCCTTTAGCCCTACTAGCAGATACTTTGATTACAGGTTTAGACCTAATTTGAAGTTAACAATGTCTCTTATTGAATTGCATTCGAAAATTATATTGGAAAGAGTTAAAGAGCATTCGGAATATCCAAAAGAAAAATATCTTCTTTTGGCTAGCTTGCTCGCTTGTAAAGAACGAGTGAAGGATAGGGGGGATGGCGATGGGGAAGAGGGTAAAGAAAAACAGCTTTTTATCGATTTGAAAAAGAGATTTGAAGAGTTCGCTGTAGATGTTCCACTTTGGAATCGAACGGGATATGTGGGTTACGATTCGGACAAACACCATTTGTTATATTTATTGGGAGTTGAGCACACCGATTTTTCCTTGGAAAAAGAACCCTCCAGGTGGGCCTACTTTGAGGGCCAGCTGTACAGCGATGAAACGTTGATGATGGCTCTTTATCGTGAGCTCAAGTCTAACGATTCTGCTCTGCCTATATTGGAATATTATGGGGCCTATGGGGATCGAACCCAAATCCCATACGGGGTCCCCGGGGAGGCTAAACACATCGGTGAAGTCTGTGAGTTTTTATTGAAGCAACGTTTGAACTTAGGCCCTATCGTTGCCGATGGGAACGCCAAGATAGAAAACCCCATGGTAACCTGTTTGGCTTGTCATTCAAACAACGGTCGAGCTCCCTATATCCCCTTCGAGAATCGATCGATGATAAAAAGTGATCCAAAACTTATTCAGAGAATATGGGCTAGAGTTGAATCAAAAGAAGCTGACACGAAAATGCCACCCACGAGATCTCTTTCTCAAAAAGAGAAAAAGGCTATTCGAGAGTGGCTATTTCAGTAAACTTTAAGATTGGCTCTTAAGTTTTTTTAATTCTTCGGTCAGAAGCGGAACAACTTCAAAAAGATCTCCCACAATTCCATAATCGGTTTTTTGGAAAATCGGAGCTTCCGGATCTTTATTAATAGCTACGATCACTTTTGAAGTTCTCATTCCAGCTAAATGCTGAATCGCTCCCGAAATCCCGCAAGCAATATAAAGTTTAGGACTGACTGTTTTGCCCGTTTGTCCTACTTGCATGTCGTGTGGAGCATAACCCGCATCGACCGCGGCTCGACTGGCCCCCACTGCGGCTCCTACGGTAGCAGCACAATCGTTTAAGATTTTAAAGTTGTCAGCACTCTTGAGGGAACGACCGCCCGAAATGATGATATCGGCTTCGGTGAGTTCCACTTTTTTTACTTGGGAAGCGACGGTGCTCATCACTTTAGCGCGAACCGTTCCGGGATTGGCAGCGACTTTTTCGACAGTTCCTGATTTATTGGCTTCTTGGGTCGCTAAGACATTAGGTCGTACCGAGAAAACAGCGGGACCTGTGGTGAAGTCCACTATTTTTGAGCATTTTCCAGCATAAATGGGTTTGCGAACGCTGACTCTCTCTCCCGAAAATTGAAAAGAAACACAGTCGGCTGCTATGCCGGCTCCGAATTTAGCAGCAACTCTTGGAAGAAAATCCTTACCATGGGACGTGGCTCCGGTGATGATGACCGAAGGGTTTTGTCCAACTAAATAAGTGTGAAGAGCCTTCGCATACGCTTCCGTGGTATATTCATTAAGAACTTCATGCTCTAACACCACCACTTTGGCGGCACCATGTTTCACTAGGCTTTCTGTGACTTTGGCTAAATCCCCAAATCCAGGAACCACTGCGGTAGTAGTCACCCCTTGCCGATTGAGCTCGGATAGGATTTCCAGAGAAACCCGTTTGATATTTCCATCTTTTTGTTCTGCGATTAAGAAAACGTTTCCCATAAATGTCTCTTTCTTAAAAAAGTTGTGATTAGATAACTTTAGCTTCTTCTCTTAGTAGGCGAACCAATTCTTTCACTTGAGTTGGAATATCTCCGGAAAGTTTCTTTCCAGCAGCTCGCTCTGGAGGTAACTGATAATCGGTATCGATAGCCCGGGCTGTTTCAGCCCCCAGCCCTAAATCATTCAAAGTATAAGTTTTGATCTCCTTTTTCTTGGCTTTCATGATTCCGGGAAGGCTAGCGTATCTGGGGGTGTTGATTCCCTTATTGACGCCGATGACTGCAGGTAAGGAGGTCTCGATAATGTTTTTTGCTCCGCTATCTGCTTCTTGTTCCAAAGTGGCTTTGGTTTTGTCAGCAGAGATATCGCATTTTACGATTACCGTGGCACTGGGATAGTCAAGAAGTTCTGCGACATAGGCAAAGGTAGCGGCTTGGTCGTCATCGATAGCTTGTTTTCCGGTGAAGATAATCTGTCCATTTTCTTTTTTGCAAACTTCCGCGAGAGCTTTTGAAACTAAGTAGGTATCGAGAGTTCCCTCTGCTTTCACATGAATAGCATTGTCAGCACCCATGGCTACTGCCGTTCTTAAAGCTTCTACGGTTCGATCGGGTCCTACGGTGACGACTGTAACCGTTCCTTCTTTGAGTCTTTCTTTAGTTTTTAACCCTTCTTCAATCGCAAATTCGTCATAGGGATTAATGACCCATTTGATGTCATTAGTTTCGATACCTTTTTTATCGCCGGTAATTCTTACTTTCGTTTCGGTGTCCGGAACCTGTTTAATCAATACGATAATAGTCATAAGTTTTTTCCTTTAACTTTATGTTAGTCCTTTAATAAGTGGCGAGCGATCACAATGCGTTGGATTTGACTGGTCCCCTCGTAAATTTGGACCAGTTTTACATCTCTCATGATCTTTTCGACAGGATACTCTTTGGTATACCCATAACCACCGTAAATTTGGACTGCATCTGTGGCTACTTCCATAGCCATGTCGGCCGCATGTCTTTTCGCTAAAGCTGAGAAATACCCTCCTTGTTCAATTTGGCCATTGTCGATAAGCCAGCCAGAGTTGTAACAAAGAAGTCTTGCACTTTCGATTTTGACGGCCATATCGGCCAACATAAATTGAATAGCCTGAAAATTGGCGATCGGTTGCCCGAATTGTTTGCGTTCTTTAGCGTAGTTTTTTGAGTAAGTCATAGCAGCTCGAGCAGCTCCCACCGCTCCTGCTGCTATCGGAGTTCGAGTTCTATCTAAAGTCCGCATAGCGATTTTAAATCCCTCTCCTATTTTTCCGATGAGATTCTTTTTAGGCACTTTAACGTTGTCAAAATTGATAGCCCGAGTGTCGGAGCAGCGCTGCCCCAATTTGTTCTCGTGTTTCCCGAACGAAATCCCGGGAAGGTTGGCCGGGACGGCCAAGCAGATGATACCTTTAGTTTTGAGTTCTTTGTTCGTTGTACAAAAGACCGTGAAGAGATCGGCATGACCGGCATTGGTGATCCACATTTTGGATCCGTTAAGAATAAAATGGTCGCCCTCTTCGGTTGCCATTGTAGATAAAGAACCCGCATCCGATCCGGCTCCAGGTTCGGTTAAACAGAATGAACAAAGTTTAGGAGAGCTTAAGAAAGGAACTGCGAACTCCTCGATTTGGGCATCGGTGCCCCCGAGAATAATCGGATATAGCCCTAAAGTATTTACGGCAATGCTTGTAGTTATGCCTAAACATCCGGCCCCCATCTCTTCGTTGATAATGACGTCACTTAAAACACCTAGACCCATTCCACCGAACTTTTCAGGAATGTTGATATTCATCAAGCCCGCTTCCCAAGCTTTGTTGATGATTTCTCGAGGGAACTCTCCCGTTTCATCATATTTGGCTGCGTTGGGAATGATCTCCTGCTGAACAAATTTTCTAACCATGTCTCTTAAGGCTGTTTGCTCGTCGCTAAGGGAAAAGTTAAGCATGATTGGAGCTCCTGGGTTAAGATTTTTGCAATTAGAAAATATGCGCAAAAGTAGCGCTTTTCAATAGATTTTCGCTCCCCATAGGCGACTTCTTCGTGATACTAATAAGTACGTAACGTTATCCTTAAGAACTAGGGGATATTTGTGCCAACAACCAATCTTGCAACGGACCGAACAGGATTTCTTATTATATTTGATGGATTTGGGATTAATCCTAAAAAGGATTTTAATGCGGTTGAAGGGGCTCAGATGCTCAATTATCGAAGACTTTTGACGCAGTACCCGCATACTCAGCTAGAGGCGTCGGAGGAAAATGTAGGGTTACCTAAAGGGTTCATGGGAAATTCCGAAGTCGGTCATTTGAACTTAGGAGCAGGTCGAATTGTTTATCAGGACTTTTCCTTAATTAGCAAAGCCATTGAGGAAGGGAGTTTTTTTAAGAACTCAGCGCTCAATGGACTTGCCAGTAAAATGTTAGAGTCCGGGCGAAAGGCTGTGCTGCATTTGATGGGGTTGGTCTCGGACGGAGGGGTTCACAGTCATATCAGTCATCTTTTTGCTCTTCTTCAATGGGCCAAACTGAAAGGTTTAAGAGAAGTTCAAATCCATGTTTTCACCGATGGTCGAGACACGTCTCCGACGAGCGCTAAGAAATTTGTGACCGAGCTAGAATCCTTTTGCCGAGACCTGGGAGTCGGAAAAATCGCAACTGTGTCGGGTCGTTTCTTTTCCATGGATAGAGACTCGCGGTGGGAACGAACGGAAAAAGCTTTTAAGGCGATAGCTCAAGGTGAAGCGGAACAGGTTTTTGAAAGAGCAAGTCAATATGTGGAGGCCCAGTATCAGCAGGGAAATTCCGACGAGTTTATTTCTCCTGCCATAGGTAAGGTCTATCAGGGCATCCAAGATGGAGATGGGGTTATCTTTTTTAATTTTAGGGCGGATAGGGCTAGGCAGATTACTCGAGCATTTACACAAGCTGATTTCAACTATTTTCAAAGAAATCAATTTCCAAGTCTCTCGGACTTTGTGTGTCTGACTCCCTACGATTCTTCTTTTAAATTACCGACAGCCTTTGAAAAGTCCAAAGTCCCCCAAACATTGGGTGAATTTGTTTCCAGTAAAGGGTGGAAGCAATTAAGAATTGCCGAAACCGAGAAGTACGCTCACGTCACCTATTTTTTTAATGGGGGAGAGGAAATGGCATTCCCGGGCGAACATCGAATTTTAGTTCCTTCTCCTCGAGAAGTGAAAACCTACGATCTTAAGCCTGAAATGAGTGCAGCCGTAGTTACTGAAAAACTCTTATCGGAGATTTCGACGCAAAGTTATAGGCTTGTGGTCGTTAATTTCGCCAACCCTGATATGGTAGGCCACACGGGTAATTATGCAGCTGCAGTGAAATCTTTAGAGGCTTTGGATTCTTGTTTGGGGAAAATCTTAGATTGGATCGAGTCTCATCAGGCTTTTGCTATACTAACTGCGGATCACGGAAATTGTGAAATGATGCAAGATGAATCTGGCCTTCCCATGACCGCCCATACTTTGCTACCTGTCCCTATGATATTGATTGATCCCTTGCGAAAATCGATTCGGCTTAAAAAGACTGGAAAATTATGCGATGTAGCACCCACTTTGCTAGCCCTATGGGGAGAACAACCGCCAAATTTAATGACTGGCAGCAGCATGATTGAGTCATTCCGATAGATTCCCGCACGCTCGTTAGGTATAATTATTAAGGTCCCCTCTATTCTTTTTTTGCGTAACGCAACCCAAGTATCTAACAAAGGTTTTCATCACTTATGTCGGCTGCCGGAAATAAACTAGGCCAACTTCTTTTAAAGCAAGGGCTTATCAAGCAAGAGGCCCTTGATAAGGCTTTGGACCATCAAGAGAAGAATAAGACCCGTTTGGGAAACTCTTTAGTCAGCTTGGGCCACATTAATGAGAAAGTCCTTGCTACTTTTTTGAGTAAACAATTTGGAATTCCTGCAATCTCTTTAGATGGGGTTTCGGTTAAAGCTGAAGTCGCCAAACTGATTCCAAGATCACTTTGTGAAAAACACCACATGGTGCCCCTTTCTGTGGAAAATAATAAAATTTTGGTGGCGGTAGCCGATCCTTCAAATCTCACAGTCGCAGATGACATTCGTTTCCTATGCAACATGGACCCTCAAATCTATCTTGCAACCGAAGGTGCAATAGCCAAACTAATAGCTAGGACCTACGATGCCTTAAGCAACTCTCTCCAAGATGAATTAGAGAAAATGACCCAAAAAGGCCAGAAAGATGAGAGTGGAATTGAAGTTGATGCTAAAGCGAAGCCTGAATCTGGTGTTTCAATTGAGAATGATAACGAAGGGGATAAACCGGTCATCCGACTCATCAATAAGCTGTTTGTGGAAGCTGTGCGACGCAAAGCGAGTGATATTCATATAGAACCTTTTGAAAATTACTCCCGTATCCGTTTAAGAATTGATGGCTCTTTATACGAAGTGATGCGCCTGCCTCCCCAGTTTAAAGCTTCAACTCCAGCTAGGATCAAAGTGATGTCGGAGCTTGATATTTCGGAGAAAAGATTACCACAAGATGGTCGTCTCGACCTTAAGACTAAAACGGGAAAATTGGATGTTCGGGTTTCGGTCCTTCCAACCATGTTTGGGGAGAAGGTCGTCATGCGTCTATTATCTCAGAGCACTAAAACTCCCGATCTCTCTCAAAGCGGATTTGAAGAGCAGCAGCTCCAGGCTTTTAGAAAAGCCGCACTGCAACCCTATGGAATGGTTTTAGTTACCGGGCCTACCGGAAGCGGAAAATCGACGACTCTTTATGGTGTATTATCCGAGTTGAATCAGCCCGATGTCAATATCTCGACCGTTGAAGATCCGGTGGAATATAACATGGCCGGGATTAATCAAACGCAGATGAAAGAAGCTATTGGGATGAACTTTGCTGCAGCTTTGAGGTCTCTATTAAGACAGGATCCCGATATCATCATGGTGGGGGAGATTAGAGATCACGAAACGGCTGAAATTGCAATTAAAGCCTCCCTTACCGGGCACATGGTTTTTTCCACCCTACATACCAATGATGCTCCGGGAACCATTAGTCGACTTCTCCATATGGGGCTAGAACCTTTTCTGATTACGGCTGCTTTAACTTTAGTCGAAGCTCAGCGATTAATTCGAGTGAATTGCCCTCATTGCTCGGAACCGGATCCGCGAGTGAATGAGAAAGAATTATTGAGTGCCGAAGTTCCTCAGGAGTGGATAGGAAAATTTACAGCCCTAAGGGGAAAAGGCTGTGAAGAGTGCGGCAATACGGGTTACATCGGCCGTCGAGGTATTTATGAAGTCATGCCTATGACTGAAAATTTAAGAAACCTGATTATTAAGGGGGCAAATACCGACACCTTGAAAGAGGCTGCTATTGCTGAGGGATTAATTACTTTAAGACAAGGCGCATTATTAAAGCTTTTTCGAGGGGAAACGACTCTTGAAGAGGTATTAAACAACTCTCGACCGGATGGAGACCTAATCAAAAAATGATCACTCTAGCTCAATTACTAAAAGCGATGATTGATAATAAAGCCTCTGATCTGCATATTTCAGCAGGTTCTGCACCTGGATTTCGGGTTCTAGGATCAATTAATCGCGCTAAAGTTCAGCCTCTGACCGGTGGTGAAACAAAGGAACTCTGCTATTCAATTTTAACAGAAACCCAAAAAGCCCTATTGGAAGAAAAGCGACAGATCGATTTGTCTTTTGGGATTAGAAATCTAGCAAGATTTAGAGCGAATATTTTTTATCAAAGAGGAACGATATCGGGAGCTTTCAGGCATATTCCGTTTGAAATTCCGAAATTAGGAATCTTGGGATTTCCGCCTGCCGTTGTTAACCTCATTAAGCGTCCGAAGGGTTTAATTCTTATAACTGGAGCTACCGGAAGCGGAAAATCGACGACCTTAGCGTCATTGATAAACGAACTCAATGAAACTGAGAAATTACATATCGTTACTATTGAAGATCCGATTGAGTACATTCATTCCCACTCAAAATCTATTATTAATCAAAGAGAGATTGGAGTGGATGCTCTTAGTTACCCTGATGCCGTTAGGTCAGCGCTGCGTGAAGACCCTGATGTAGTTCTCATTGGGGAAATGAGAGATCAAGAGACGATTGAGACAGCTTTGAGTTTGGCTGAAACTGGGCATTTGGTGCTGAGCACTTTACATACGAATGGGGCTTATCAGACTATTAGTCGGATTGTGCAAGCTTTTCCCCACGAAAACCAAGAGAGAATTAAAGCGCAGCTCTCGATGGTGCTTGAGGGGATATTGTCTCAAGTCCTCTTAGAAAAGGCGGACAAAAACGGTAGGGTGTTAGCTATGGAGTTGCTGCTTCCAAATTATTCGATCCGAAACTTGATCCGAGAAAATAAGATTCACCAAATTGCTTCAGCAATGCGGGTTGGGCAAGAAATGACTGGGATGATAACGATGAATCAAAGCCTAGCGAATTTGGTGGAACGTAGAATAATTTCCTTGGATATTGCTTTGGAATCAAGCCCTGAACCTGAAGAGCTTATTAAAATGGTCGCAATGACCGAAAGAAAAGTGGGCTAATAAAATATGAGGTTCAACTATAAAGGAAAATCTAGAGCCAGAGAAGCTGTTGCGGGTGTTCTTGAGGCTCAAGATGAATTCGAAGCCAGAGTTAAGTTGCGGGCCATGCAGATCCGGCCGGAAGTTTTGACTCCAGAGAGTAAGCCCCTTTTTTCATTAAAGCTAAATTTTTCAATAGGAAGTCCTGTAAAGTTAAAACAGCTTATTATTTTTACTCGTCAATTCTCATCCTTGATTGATTCGGGTGTTTCGATTGTTCAAGCCCTAGATCTATTGGCACAACAAGAGACCAATAAAGCTTTTAAGAAAATATTAATTGAAATAAAAACCACCATTGAATCAGGGGGAACTTTGTCGAATGGAGTTTCTAAATATCCCAATGTTTTTAATGAGTTTTTTGTGCGAGTGATCGAGGCCGGGGAGATGTCGGGAACTTTAGATCAGTCATTGAAAAGTATTGGGATTCAGTTGGAAAAGCTGGCAAAACTAAAGTCTAAAGTCATTAAAGCTCTTACTTATCCGGCATTAACGCTAGTTGCCTCTATCGGTGCTGTGATTTTTTTGCTGATTAAAGTGATTCCAGAAATATCAAAACTCTACGGATCTAATAAGCTGCCCGATATTACTGTGGCTGTTCTGAATTTTTCCAATGGTTTTCAGGAAAACCTGAGTCTGATTTTCGGAGCAATCATTGTTGTTCCTTTAGGGATGACAGCCCTTTATAAAGTTTCGAAATTTAGAGAATTTTGGGATCCTATTGTTTTAAGAATTCCACTTTTTGGTGCCTTAGCTATGAGGGCCGCAGTTGCCAGATTTTCTCGTACGTTGAGCACATTAGTGTCAAGTGGTGTTCCGCTATTGGCCGCTTTTGATATTTGTGCCAAAGTGATCTCAAACCGGGCATTAAGGAAATCGGTAGAGAAAGCTTCTTTGGGTGTGAGTGAAGGTAAGACTATCGTAGATGGTCTTGGAAGCACCGGTTATTTTCCACCGATGGTAATTCATATGATTGGAATTGGAGAGGTGACTGGTCGTTTAGATGAACTTCTTCTTAAAATAGCGGAAATTTACGACGATGAAGTTGATAATGCAGTAGATGCGATTACTAGTCTTTTACAGCCGTTATTGATTATGGCAGTTGGCGGAATTATTCTCTTCTTAATGGTTGCCATGTATATGCCTATCTTTAATTTGGGAGATAAGATAAGTGCCGGTTAACCTTCATGCTAACTACGGTTAAAAAAATTCAATCGGAAGTCAGTTTGAGCTTGCCACCCTATGTCGGCATGGAAGAAGCACTCCAATGGATGCTCCTAGGCCGAACTTTCTGTTTGTTCTTTTTACAGTTTATTCTTATAACCCGGGACCTTTTTGGGCGTATTTCCGAACAAAGCAACGAATTGTCTTATGGGCTAATATTATTGTCTTGTAGTTTTGTCGTTACTCTTCTGCAATCTTGTTTAATTGAAAAGTTTCGAATTAATTGGGTAGGGGTAATAGTACAGATTTTATTTGATGCGTTGGTGATTAGTTTTTGGATTTATTGGGCTGAAAGTGAAAGTAGCGTTTTTCCGTTATTTTATTTGGTTCAAATTTTAATTGTTTCTCTGACGTTCTATCAGCGTGGAGCGTGGGTATCTAGTTTTGTGGCAGTGTTTTTTTTAGGGGGAGTGACTCTTCTAAAGAGCCCATTGAATTCAGGGGCAGGATTTCTTTGGATTGCCTATTCGGTTATTTTTGTCGTCCTGGGAGTCGTTGGGGGTTTTTTAAGCGAAGAGGTTCGAAGAACTGCGGAAAGTTTAAAAAAAACAAAAGCGGAAGTTGATAGACTGACGAAGTTTCAAGAACGAATTATTTCAGAAATTCCAACAGGACTTTTGGCCATTGATCATGAGATGCGATTAAATTTTATTAATCCTGCCGCGGAACATATTTTAGGAATACTTGCGAGAGATGTTGTCGGAAAAACTCTCACGGAAGTGGGACGGGAGCTAATGCCTTTTTTTTCCCAGATCGATTCTCAGGAAATACCTGAAGAGGATGAATTGGTTATTGATCCACGAGAGACATCCATTTCAGCCACTGGGTCGGAGTTTCATCGCAGTGTTTTTTTAAAAGCCAAGTCAGAAACTGGCGGACAAGCGAGGCTTCAACAG
>Ga0194129_10003747_pt1 | contig 20928 bp, 15 predicted proteins | sample TA2KigCa35mmetaG_FD_150862 | JGI IMG/M metagenome (GOLD analysis project Ga0194129, IMG submission 150862) | Freshwater microbial communities from Lake Tanganyika, Tanzania - TA2015038 Kigoma Deep Cast 35m | ecosystem: Environmental > Aquatic > Freshwater > Lake | place: Tanzania: Lake...
GCTCGTGAAGCCGGCGCTGACGAACCTCGACGTGCTGCGCGAGGCCCGCGACGGCTGCGACCTGCCGCTGTTCGCGTACCAGGTGAGCGGCGAGCGGGCAATGCTCGTGGCCGCCGCCGAGAAGGGGCAGCTCGACCTCCGCCGGGCGGTGGACGAGTGCCTGCTGTCGATGCGCCGGGCGGGCGCCGACGCGATCGTCACCTACGAGGCGCGGGAGCGGGTCCGACGACCGTGACGCTGGCGACGGCGGCGGTGCTCTACAACGTCGCGCGTCGGCAGGCGGCGCCATGCCGATGGGCGCGGCCTGATCTGTTCTGTCTCTCCGCCGGCCACGGATTTGCATCCGCACGTCGACGGCGCGATCGTCGACGCGTGCGCCGCCCTGCCCGTGCCTTCTCGTTGATCGAGGTCCTGATCGCCTCGGCCCTGCTTGGGATCGGCGTGACGGCCATGGTCTCGGGCTACCGCTCGGCGACGTCGCTCGAGGCCCACCAGGAGAAGGTCTCGGTGGCGCTGCACGTCGGTGAGCGCGTCGTCGAAGAGCTGCTCTTGCGCTACCGCGAGGACGTCGACATCGCCGTCGACGGCGCCGTCCGTCCGACGCCGCCGTTGCGCTTCGGCGCCGACGGCACCCCGGTGACCACCGGCGGCCTGTACAGCGTGACGTGGCGGGCGACGCCGGGTCCGGTGAGCGGCAGCCGCAAGCTCGACGTCACCGTCAATTGGACCGAACAAGCGTTCACCGGCGCGCAGTCGTTGGTACTGACGACGCACCGGAACTGACATGGCACGCAGCCCTCGCCCACGCCCTGGCCACCGACGCGCGTTCTCGGTCCTCGAGTTCGCCATCGCGCTGTCCATCGCCGGCGTCATCGTGGCGACGGCGGCGTCGCTGGCGGTGGGGCTGACGCGCAGCATGCGCTACGAAGAGAAGCGCGCGCAGGTCGACTCGGACGCGCGACGCCTGGTCGACTTCCTCGTCGGCAACGCGCAGGCGGCGGGGGGCGGCGCGGTGCGACCGTGGACGGCCCTGTGGCGCGAAGAGGCCTGCGGCACCCGCAACGGTCTGCCGACGTGCGCGGGCTCCGACCGGCTGACGTTGCTCGACGTCGACCCCGCACGGGCGGCGTGCCCGATCACGGCGTTGACGAACACGGTGGTGACGGTGCAGCAGAATGCCGACGGCAGCTGCTGCTCCGACTGGAGCGCCACGCCGACGAGCGGCGCGGCGAACCAGTACGACGACATGCCGCTGGTGCTCGTGCGCGACGATCGGTGGATCATGCGGCAGGCGACGCAGGCGACGGAGGTCCCGTGCCAGTTCGGCCTGTCGGCGGTGTCGCACCTGGACGCCACCGAGCCGGCGACGCCGGCGGTGGGCACGGGCGACGGCGAGCGCGAGCCGACGTCGCTGTCGGCGCTCGTCGGCGGCTCGGTGGTGGCGGTGCGCCCGCGCACGCTGTTCGTCGACCACGTCGATCGCCGGCTGATGGAGTGGTACGACGAGGACGGCGACGGCACCGCCGACGACGACGAGCAGCGCGTCGTGTTCTCCGGCGTCTACGACTTCCAGGTCGCCTTCGGCTACGACGGCGCCCCCGAGAACGGCAGGCTGGTCGAAGGCCCCTCGACCACCGACGAGTGGCTCGGCAACGTCGCCGCCGACGCGCTGCCGGCGGGGACGCGCGACGACCACCTGCGCATGGTGTCGTTCGGCGTGGTGACGGGCGTGCGCTTCGTCGACGCGCCGGTGCGCACCGAGCGGGCCTTCAACGGGCCGACGTTGACGACGACGGGCGCCTTGCAGGGCGTGCTGCTGCGCAAGGGTGTGGGTCACGCGATGCTGCGCAACCTGCTGGTGTTCTTCTGAGGGTCGCCACGATGCTCTCTGCCCGGCTCCCTGTCCGGCTCCCTGTCCGGCTCCCTGTCCGGCTCCCTGTCCGGCTCCCTGTCCGGCTCTCTGTCCGGCTCTCTGTCCGGCTCTCTGTCCGGCTCTCTGCCCGACTCTCTGCCCGACTCTCTGCCCGACCGCCGCGACGTGCGCCGCACCGCCGACGACGACGGGGCTACGCGCTGCCCTTCGTGATCGTCATGTTGATCCTGCTGGCGGTGGGTCTGTCGTCGATGCTGTTCGTGCTCGGCGCCGGCGCGCGGTCGACGGAGAACATGGTGGGCCGCCGCAAGGCGTTCTACGTCTGCGACGGCGTCGGCCGGCTGGCGACCATCGCCGCCGCCGACTACTTCGCGCGCACGGCGGGCACCGCCACGAGCGCGGGGCTGAAATCCCACGTGCAGGCGCTCGGGCGCGGCCCGCTGTTGCCGTCGTTCGTGGCGCCGACGCCGGGCTACGTGCTGCAGGACTTCGACATCGCCGCGGTGGGCGGCCGGGTGCTGGAGCCGCTTTCGTCCGGGCCATTCAAGGGGATGATGGCGGCGCAGGACGGCGTGACGCTGAGCTTCGGCGCGATGCGCTCTTCGACGGGCTGGATGTGCCGGCAGGAGCAGTCGGTGACGCTGGGCAAGATCGGGATGTTCCAGTTCTTCGTGTTCTCGGACCAGCCCTACACCGACTGGGCGCCGGGTCCCGAGATGGCGGCGACGGGGCGCGTGCACGCCAACGGCACGCTGTGCATCGGCGCGGGCAACGCGCTGTGGCTCGACCGCGTGACCGCCCACGGCGACATCCGGCACACGTCGGATGGGGCGTGTCGCGACGGCACCGGGGCGACGGACGCGCAGCCGGTGAAGGTGGCCTTCGTCGACGGCGCGAACTTCGACGTGAACCCGCCGCCGGCCAACAACGACTCCATCGAGCCCGACACCGCGGACTTCCGCAACTTCGGCAACGGGTCGCGCACGGCGACGTGGGCGTCGTTCGCGCTCAGCGAGTACGGCGGTCGGCTGCTCGACGCGGCCCACAACGTGCCGCTGCTGCGGATACCGGTGTTCGGCGCGGTCTCGGTGCAGAGGGGCTACGACGCGTCGGCCGTGAGCCCGTCGATGATGAACCCGACGACGCGGATCCTCGTCGATCCGGTGCTTTCGAGGGACAGCGCCGACGTCAAACGGCAGAAGCTGGCGTACCAGGCCGACATCCGGATCATCAACGGTGTGTGGTACCTGCGCGACCGCACCAACCCCGACGCCTGGCCGGGCATCGCCATCTGGTCCGACCACGCCGGCATCTACACGACGACGGGCGAGGAGGGCGTCGAGCCGGCGAACCGCGCCGTGGGCCAGAACCAGCTGGCCACCAGCCAGGGTTGGTCGACGCGGCCGAAGCGCTACTCGTACTACCGCTACAACGCCGCCGGCGACCTGACGACGTCGACGAGCGATCCGCCGGCGGTGATCTCCTACGGCGTCCTCGCCCGCGACACCGGCAGCGGCAGCGCGATCTGGCGGCCCGGCGTGCGCTGCGACGGCGATGGCGCCATCGAGGCCTTCAACGCGCCCGTCCTGTTTCCCCCCACCTGTGACCAGACGACCAAGGCCAACCCACCGCAGGCCGCGGCGATCACCGCTCCCGACAGCCCGGGCGAGCGCCTGCTGCGCGGCACGCGCTCGGGGTTCCGCAGCGGGCACGTCGACAGATTCGAGCAGAGCCGTCCATTGGCGGACCGGGTGCGCGAGCGCGCCAACGTCATCCCGATCAACTTCGACGTCGCCGCCTTTCAGCACGCGCTGGCCACGGCGACGACGGGTGAGCTTGGCGCGTACTTCACCGCCGAGCCGTTCAACGGGATCGTGTGGATCTCGTCGACGTGGGAGCGGTCGATGATGGAACCTGCGGCGGACGAGCCGCCGCCGCAGGGCTGTGCGTCATCGAACCCGCCGAACCCGTCGTGCCCCCCGGTCGATGACGCGAACCAGCCCGCCGTCATCAAGCAGAAGGAAGACGACATTTTGCCGACGGAAAAGAACATCGAGAACCAGGCGCTCGTCTATCCGCTGTGCACCGGGGCGGGTTCGGGCTCGCTCGTCAACCACGCCGTCTTCGACGCCGCCGACGGCAACAAGATCACCGGCTTCAAGCTGCCGTCGTGCGAGTTGTACGCGGGCACAGGCACGATGAAGGCGGCGCGGCCGACGGCGCTGCGCATCTTCAACGCCCGCAACGTCAACAACGCCGTCGACCCGCGCCCCGACCTGACCGACGCCACCGGCACGCTGCCGAACGGGCTCACCATCGCCACCAATCTGCCGGTCTTCGTCCTTGGCGACGTCAACGTCGGCAGCAACCCCGAGGACCTGACGCCATCGAGCCCGTGGGTGCCGGTGCTCGTCGCCGGCGACGTCACCCACGTGCTCAGCAACGCCTGGGTCGACAACAAGTCGCGCTGGTCGAAGTCGGTGAACGGCGGCGAGCAAGCCACGGAGACGACGCTGCGGATGGAGCTGGTGTCGGGCTGGACGCCGACGACGAACACGCCGGGGCAGTACTCGGGCGGGCTCGAGAACTTCCCTCGCTTCGTCGAGGACTGGCGCAACAAGATCTTGAACATCCGCGGCTCGTTCGTCGTGGGCTGGTCGACGGTCTACAACCGCGCGCCGCGGCAGGGCTCGGTCTACGCGGCCCCCCTCCGCGACTGGGGCTTCGACCGCCACCTCGAGCAGCAGACGAAGCAGCCGCCGGGTGCGCCGCTGCTCGACGTCGCCGCCGTGCGCCAATGGAAGCGGTGAGGCGTTGACGCCATCGACGAGGCTGTCCGACTACGCCGTCGACGCGCCGCTCGGCGTGGGCGGCATGGCCCGGGTGTCGCGGGCGGTCTTCCGGCCGACGGGCGAGATCGTGGCACTCAAGGAGATGCTGCCGCACATCGCGGCGAGCGACGGCTTCGTCGCCCGCTTCGAGCGCGAGGTGCGGGCGTCGGCGGCGCTCGTGCACCCGCACATCGTGCGCGTGCAGGGCTTTGGCGTCGAGCCGGGGGCGATGTTCCTGGCGCTGGAGTTCTGCGACGGCGGCACGCTGGTGGACGTGTTGAAGCGGGCGCCGCGCCTGCCGCCGGCGGCGGTGGCGCTGTGGTTGGGCGAGCTGCTCGGAGCCGTCGACGTCGCTCACGCGCAGGGCGTGGTGCACCGTGACATCAAGCCGGCCAACGTGCTGTGCACGCGGTCGGGGTCGGTGAAGCTGTCGGACTTCGGCATCGCGCGGCTGTCGGGCGAAGAGGCGTTGACGGCGACAGGCGATATCATCGGGACGCCGGCGTACATGAGCCCCGAGCAGGCGCTGGGCGAGCGCGAACTCGACGGCCGCTCCGACCTCTACTCACTCGGGATGCTCGCCTACCGGCTGCTGGCCGGCGCGAACCCCTACCAGAGCAACAACATCGCCTCGAGCCTGCTGCGCCAGACGACGGGGCCGTCGCTACAGTCCGTCGACGCGCTGCCGGCGTGTCCGCCCGCCCTCGAAGCGGTCATCGACGGCCTGCTGCAGAAGGACCGGGCGCGGCGCACGCCGACGGCGCAGGCCGCGCTCGTGACGCTGCGGCCGCTGCTCGACGAGGTGCAGGCGCTGATGCCTGACCTGGGCGCGCGGCTGGTGGGCGACCCCGACGGCGCGGCGCGGGCGCTGTTCATCGACGCCGCGGTGGCCGAGCTGCGCGCGGCGCGGGCGGCGTTGTCGTCGTCGCCGGAGCAGGCGGCGCTGCCGGCATTCCGCGCGCGCACACTGGCGCCCGCGCACCCCGAGGCGCAGCGGCTCATCGAGGAGCTGACCGGGCGCCACGGCCTGCGCTTCGACCCCGTCGACGACCCGCGCGTCGCCGCCGCCGAGCGCGAGCTCATCGACGCCCCCGAGTCGCCGGCGGTGCTGCGGCGCCTCGCGAACCTGTACCGCGGCCACAAGAACCCGGTGCTCGCGACGCGCTACCTGAAGCGCTACCTGCTCGTGAAGCCCGACGACGTCGTCGCGCGCCAGCAGCTCGTCGACCTCACCGGCCTCGACGAGGTCACGGCGCTGCTGCCGCCGCCGGGCGCTGCGCCGCGGACGCAGGCGCTGCCCGCGAGCGCGCCGGCGGCGACGTCGGGGCGGCTGTCGTCGGCCGAGCTGGTGCAAGGCGTGCGCACCGGCGGTCTGCGGGTGGCGACGCCGGCGGCGCGGGCGGCGGCGGTGTCGACGTCGTCGTCGGCGGGCTTCGACGCGGGTGGTCCGCCTTCGGCGCCCGCGGCGCCCGCGGTGCCGTGGTGGCTCGTCGCCGGGGGCGTGGTGGTCGTCGTCGCCGGCGTCGGCGTGTGGTCGGTGGGGGCGTTCGTGCGCGCGGGCCAGCAGAGCATGGACCGACAGCTGCAGCAGACCGACGTGAAGGGCAGCGGGATGATGAACGGGCTCGTCGCCGAGACACAGCGGCCGCTGCTCGAGCGTGGCGAGGCGTCGCTGCGCGTCGGCGACTTCCAGGGGGCCATCGAGGCGTTCAACTTCGCGCTGGCGGCCGACCAGGGCCTCGACAGCCCGCTGTCGGGTCGGCTGCTGTGGCGTCGCGCGCAGGCCCAGGACGGGCTCGGCAACTCGAAGCAGGCGATGCTCGACTTCCGGCTGGCGGCGACCCGGCTGGCGCCGGGCAGCCCCGAGCGCGCCGACGCCGAGGCCAGCGCCGCGCGGCTGGCGCCGCTTTCGCGCTGAGAGGCGGACGGAAGAGCGCCTGCGACTTCGTCGCCCTTCGTCATCTCTTGCTCCCGTGGGACCCGTTGCCGACCGACGGGGCTCGCGTGGCTCCTCGCCGGGCGCCTGGTGTCGCTCGATTTCTCGTGCAACTCTGGTGCGCCGACGTCCGGCCGAAGGCGCGCCAGGATCACGTCGCCCGAGCAACCATCCTGCCGGCCAGCCGATAACGCCAAGGTGCGGAGGTCTGAGATGAAGACGATTTTTCCCGCATCGCCGCCGTTTCCGGGCCGGTCCGTCGTCTCGGCGAATGACCGCCCCCCGGCGGCGACGGCGACGCCCGCGGCCGAGCCGGCCGTCGTCGACCACTTCGTGCGGGCCGCACCCCAGGCGGGTGAGATCATGGCGAGCACCCTGGTCGGGGTCGTCAGCGCGTTCTTGTTGAACGGCGCCGCGATGGTCAGCGGGGCGTCCGGTTCGATGACCGGTCTGGGACCGACCCCGCCACCCCGCCATCCCATCGCGCCCAGCACGGAGCTCGTGGTCCGGCGCGGCCTCGGCGGCGCCTGAGCTGACGCCCACGCTCCGGCGGGACGTCGGTTTGCAGATCGCGGCCGAAAGAGGCGAGGATGCCGCTGCCATGCGGTTGTCGACGACGTTGTTTCAAGAGACGTTCACGTTCGCCGACGTGAAGGACGTGATGGCGCGCGCCAACGAGCCGCGCTCGGGCGACCGGCAGGCGGGGCTCGCGGCGACGTCGATGCGGCAGATGGCGGCGGCCAAGCGCGTGCTCGCCGGCTTGCAGTTGAAGGAGCTGCGCGAGCACCCCGCGGTGCCCTACGAGCTCGATGAGGTCACCCGCGTCATCGAGGACGGCCTCGCCCGCGACCCGGTGGCCACGCGCGCCTACCAGCGCGTATCGTGCTGGACGGTGGCCGAGCTGCGCGAGTTTATCCTCGACGACGACACCACCGGCGACATGATCAAGGACATCAGCCCCGGCCTGACGCCCGAGATGGCCGCCGCGGTGGCCAAGCTGATGTCCAACATGGACCTCGTCGCCGGCGGCAAGAAGGTCCGCGTCACCGCGGTCTGCAATAACACCATCGGTCTGCCCGGCCGGCTGTCGTCGCGTCTGCAGCCCAATCATCCGCGCGACGGCGTCGACGGCATCCTCGCCGCCATTCAAGACGGCCTGTCGTTCGGCAACGGCGACGCCGTCATCGGCATCAACCCCTCCACCGACGACGTCGACAAGACCGCCGACATCCTGAAGGCGGTCAAAGACCTGATGCGTCGCGTACGCGTGCCGACGCAGAACTGCGTGCTCGCCCACATCACCGCGCAAATGGAGGCGGTGAAGCGCGGCGCGCCGCTCGACCTGATGTTCCAGTCCATCGCCGGCAGCGAGGGCGCCAACAAGAACTTCGGCGTCACCGTCGCGCTGCTCGACGAGGCGTATGACCTTGCCAGCCGCGAGGGCACGGCGAAGGGGCCGAACGTCATGTACTTCGAGACCGGGCAGGGCACGGCGCTGTCGGCCAACGCCCACCACGGCGCCGACCAGGTGACGATGGAGGCCCGTGCCTACGGGCTGGCCCGTCGCTACGAGCCCTTTCTGTTGAACAGCGTCGTCGGCTTCATCGGGCCCGAGTACCTACAGGACGGCAAAGAGATCACGCGCGCCGGGCTCGAGGATCACTTCATGGGCAAGCTGCTCGGCATCCCGATGGGCTGCGACGCCTGCTACACAAACCACGCCGACGCCGACCAGAACGATCAAGAGAACCTCGAGCTGCTGCTCGGCATGGCCGGCGTGAACTACCTGATGGGCATCCCCATGGGTGACGACGTCATGCTCAACTACCAGACGACGTCGTTCCACAACAACGCGGCGCTGCGCGACATCCTGTCGTTGCGGCCGGCGCCCGAGTTCGAGCGCTGGATGGAGGACGCCGGCCTGTGGCGCCACGGCAAGCTGACGAAGAAGGCCGGCGACCCGTCGATCTTCGGTGCGGCGTCGCGCGCGGCGCTGTCGACGTCGCTGTCGTCGCAGGTCGAGCGCGCCAGGGGCACACAGCGGACACGCGGCGGGAGAAACCCATGAGCATCGATCGCGCGCTGCTCGAGCGGCTCGTCCGCGAGGTCGTCACCGAGACGCTGACCGGGTCTTCTTCTTCTTCTTCTTCTTCTTCTTCTTCTTCTTCTTCTTCTTCTTCTTCTTCGGCGTCGTCTTCGTCCTCGTCCTCGCCCTCTTCTTCTTCAGCGTCGTCGAGCGACGCGGGCGGCGGCTGCGACGACGACAAGCGCTGCGCGCCGCCGGCGCGGCACGAGCGCATCGAGGACAAGGGCGAGGTGCAGCGCGTCGTCGAGGCGAGCCCGTCGCGGCTGGCGCAAGGGCGGGTGGGCACGCGCTACACAACCAGCGCGTACATCACGCTGCGGGCGGAGCACGCCATCGCCCTCGACGCCGTGCACTCGAGCGTCGGCGCCGACTTCGCGGCGAAGCACGGCTTGATCTCGCTTGCGACGAAGGCGAAGGACCACGCCGAGTACCTGCTGCAGCCCGAGCAAGGTCGGCGCCTGAACGACGAGAGCCGCGAGCGCCTGCTCAAAGAGGGCAAGCGCGGCGTCGACGTCGTCGTGATCGTCGGCGACGGCCTGAGCGCGGTGGCGACCGAGCAGCAGGCGCCGAAGCTGCTGCCGGCGCTGCTGCAGGCGCTCGCGGCCGAGCAGTTCAGCGTGGGCAAGAGCCTGTTCGTGCGGCACGCGCGCATCGGGGTGCAGGACGAGATCGGGGTGCTGCTCGGCGCGAGGTCGACGATCGTACTCGTCGGCGAGCGCCCGGGCCTTGGCACCGGCGACTCGCTGTCGATCTACACGGCGTACAAGCCGCGCCTCGGGCAGGACAACGCCGAGAAGAACTGCATCTCCAACGTGCGCGAGCTGGGCTTTCCGCCCGCTGAGGCCGCCGTGGAGTGCGCGAAGCTGATGCGGCGGACCTTCGACGCCGGCGGCGGCGGCGTGCACCTGGTGCGGCCGGTGCGCGACATCAGCAAGCGCGCCCAGGTGTAGGGCGAGGTCGTGGTCGAGGAGTCGGCGCGACGACGACGACGACGACGACGACGACGACGACGACGACGACGACGACGATGCGCGAGGGCGGCGCGCGGGCTGAAGGGGCGCAGGCGACGTCATGGCACTGGCAGCGACGGTCTTCGAGTTCGACGAGTTGGTGGTGGCGCGCGAGCTGGGCGGGCTCGTGTTCTCGCGGGTGATCACTGACAACGCGATGGTGATGGTGCGCGCGGCGCACTGGTACAACCTGCTCGACGGGATGGGGCTCGGGCTGCCGTTCTTCCTGGTGCACGACCTCGGCCTGCTGTTGACGCAGCCGCCGGCGAAGCTGGCGCTGCTTCGGCGCGACAAGTCGTGGAAGACGGCGGCGGCGCGGCCGGGCTTGAAGCTCGACGGCGCGCTGGAACGGCTGGCGACGTGCTACGGCGAGCTTTTGGCCGACCTGGCCCGCAGCGAGCTGGCGCAGAAGGCGTCGACGTCGGGGCTGCCCGACGAGCTGCTGGCGGCGGTGATCGCCAAGGTCGTCGAGCCGGTGCAGCAGACAGTGGTTCGCAAGGGCCACAACCGCAAGCTGCCGCTGACGACGCCGACGTACGAGAACCTCGAGCCCGCGCAGCACGTCACCGCCGCCGCCGTCGCTGACGCCCGCGACGTGCTCGCCGCTGTCGTCGAGGCGCGCACGCGGCTGCGCATCAGCCTTGAAGAGGTCGACCTCGACACCCTGAAGCTGCTCGAGATGTTCAAGGGCGAGGGCGGTGTCGGCGACGACGGCGCCGCCGACCTGCTCGACCTGTACCGCGCGCTGGCGACGCCGGCGGTGCATGACATCGCCAACTTCTCGCTCGATCTGCTGCCAAGCGTGCTCGAGACCAAGAAGGCCTCGGGCGTGCAGACCTTCAGCGTCGATGGGTACGCCAGCGTCGAGACCAGCGGCAACCTCGACAACGTGCTGCCGTCGGAGCTGGCCTACGACGACGACCTGTTCGACCGTCGCTACGCCGACAACGAGCTCTTCTATTACGGGCGCGAGAAGCAGGACACGCAGCGCGAGCGGCTGCACTACCTGCTCGTCGACTCGTCGGCGTCGATGCGCGGGCTGCGCACGGTATTTGCGCGCGGGCTGGCGCTGGCGCTGGCCAAGAAGATGACCCTGCGCGGCGAGCTCGTGTGGCTGCGCTTCTTCGACTCGCGGCTGTACGAACGACAGGAGCTATCGTCGGCGAAGATGAAGATCCCGTACCTGCTGTGCTTCCGCAGCGAGCGGGGGCGCAACACCACCCGGGTCTTTCTCGAGCTCGACCGCGAGCTGCAGCGGCTGCAGCGCGAGAGCCCGCGTGACGTCATCGTCACCGTGATCACCCACGGGCGCTGCCAGGCCGACGTGGAGGTCGTGGAGGGGCTGCGGGCCCGGGCGACTTTGTCGGGCGTGTTCGTGACCACCCAGTCCGACGCGGTGCAGCTCGACTGGCTCGACCGGCTGCACACCCACCACGTCGTCGCCCCCGACGTCCTCAGCGACAAGGCAGCCCGCAAGGGCGAGGCGCTCAAGATCCTCGGCGGTCGCTGAGCGAATGCTTTCCCCCCGGGCGCGCTCGGGTCGTGCATGATCATGGCATGCGTCGCATCGTCGCTGTTCGTCCCTACCCCATCGCCATCCGGGCGCGCGTCCTGGCGTTGCTCGGTCAGGCGGACTGCGCGCTCGCCGGGGACGACGCCCTCCCGAAGGCCGCCGACGACACGACCGCCATCGCCTGGCTGCGGGACCGCTGCACCCCACGGTTGCCCGACGTGCTGCTCATCCCGTTTCACCATCACCGCGACCAAAGCGGTCAGTTCGTCGATGGACTGACGTTCGCACGCCGCCTGCACGACGAGCTGCCGGCGCTGGGGACGATCCCGATCGTGATGCCCGCCTCCGCGGTGGTCGTCGCCGGCGTGCGGCTCGCCCTCGGTCCACACGCCGCCCGCCCGCTGTCCCCGGCGCTGCGCGAGCGCATGCTCCTGCTGTCCGAGGATGAGCTCGAGCTGCCCGCGACGCGGGAGACCGTCCGCGCCCACCTCGCGCGAACCGCCGCGCCGCCCGGCTGACGCCCGGGGGGACCTCGGCCGCTGTCGAGCGCCCGCTGACCCACGCGGCGCTATGCTCGCTGCCGATGTCGACGTCGTCGCGCCCCGTCTTCCTCGTCTCTCCGCCCCGCCCCGACTGGCGCGTGCGCGGCGCCGCCAACGTGTTCTCGCAAGGCGCACCCGCAAGCGTGCCGCGCGGCGCGGCGCTGACGGAGTGGCTGACGCTCGTCGACGCGATGGTCGCGGCGGGCGCCGACGTCGCCGTGCTGCCGTTTGACGACCACGACGACACGCTGACCGGCCTGCCCTACGTCGCCGAGGCCGGCTTCGTCGGCCGCGCCCGCGACGACGACGGCGGTCCGGTGTGGCTCCTGCCACGGATGAAGCCCGCCCACCGCCGCACCGAGCCAGCGCACGTCGCGCGCTTCGCCGCCGAGTGCGGCATCCCCACGCGCACGGCGCCGGTCACGTGGGAGGGTCAGGGCGACGTCCTGGTCGTCGACGGCCCGCGCGGCGCGCCGCGTCGCTTCGTCTGCACCGCTGGCGAGGGGCCGCAGTCGCGCACGAGCTCCGACGCCTTCGCCCACGTCGCACGCTTCTTGCCGGGGCCGTCGCTGTCGCTGCGTTTTACCGCCGACCCGTGGTTCCACGGCAACACGTTCCTCGGGTTCTTTCCGGCGCGCGACGATGACGGCGTGGTGCAGGAGACCGTGGCGCTCGTCTGCCTCGACGCGCTCCTGCCCGGCGAGGCCGAGCGGCTGCGCGCGTTCTTGCCCGACGTGCGCCTCGTCGCCCTCGGTCGCGACGACAGCCTGCGCTACGCCACCAACGCGCTCGTCGTCGGCCGCACGGTGCTCGCGCCCCCCGGCGTGCCGGCGTTCGTGCACGACGTCTGGCGCGGGCTCGGGCTCGCCGTCGTCGAGCTCGCGCTGCCGACGTTGTTCGGCCGGGGCGGCGGCGCGGCGGTGTGCCTGACCAACCGGCTCGACGTCGACTTCGGCGTGATCCCGCCCCACCTTCGCTACGCTGCCTGCCGACCGGCGCTGGTTGCGTACGCGCCGTCGTCGATGGCGAACGACGCCCCGTAGCGCCTGGTTTGATGGGCGCCCCTCACTAGCGCAGGCGGGTCCAGACGGCGCGATGGTCGGAGTAGGGGTGGTCGCTGTCGCTGCCGGTCAGCGCCAGATCGGCGGCGCCTGCCTCGTTGAACATGACGGTGTGGACCTGCAACGACTCGCGCCGGTCCGCGGGTCGACGGTTGAAGACGAAGTCGATGCGGCGGTCGGCGGCGCCACGGAAGGTCCACTGGTTGATGAGCAGCTGCGCAGCGCGCCGGTGCTGTTGCAGGGGCGCCAGACGGGGTCGAGCCAGCCGAGGGTGCCGCCAAGGTCGACGGTCATCGTGGCGCACCAGGCCTTGGACGCGCTTGTCGTCGTGTGGCCCTCGAGATCGGGCTCGTTGGTGTCGCCGCCGGCGACGAACAGCGATGCGCTGCCGTGGTGCACGCGCACGATCTGGTCGAGCTCGTGGGCGTTCGCCGACGCGCACGCCGGTACGACCGCCCCAGACGGTTGGTCAAAAGGCCCAGCAGCACGCCGAGCCGGGCCTGTCCGCTCAGCGGCTGCACGAGGAACACATCGGGGCGCAGGTACTGCTGCACGAAGTACGAGCGGAGCTCATGGAAGTCGCCCGGACACTCGGTGTCGCTGGTGCGCGGCAGGTCCTCGACGTTGGCCGTCAGCGCGAGCAGCGCCGCTGGGCCGCGCGGCGGGGGGGCGGGGGGCGGGGGCGATGACGACCGCCGGATCGTACGCGCCGGCGACGGCGACGACGATCGCCGCGAGCAAGGGTCACAGTCACAAGGTCCGACTGTGACGCGCGCATATGGCTTCACCGCAGCCGTCGGCGCGTGGCGCGCGCCAACAAGGACGACAACCAGATGTCCCGGGGCGAGGCCGCGCTCGGCCGATGCGTCGACGTCACGACTCTGCAAAGGTCGCCCCATGACAAGATCCATGATCAACGCGTGGCTCTTCCTGAGCATCCTGTCGTCAGCGTGCGCCTCCACCCGACCCGAGGCGCCCGGCGAGGGCGAGGGCGAAGGCGAAGACGAAGGCGAAGGCAGGACCGGCCTCGACGCGCGGCCGTCGAACCCCACCTGCGTGGCGCGCCCCCGCCCGCCGAACGGTGGCGACTTCGTGTTGACGCGGGTCTATCCGCGGCTCGCTCTCGACAACCCGCTGTTCCTGCTGCCGCGCCCCGGCGACGGCGAGCACCTTTACGCCCTCGAGCGCGCTGGCCGCGTCGTGCGCTGGGCAAAGGACGACGCGCAGGTCACGACGCCGTCGGTGTTCTGCGACCTGCAGGACCGCGTCGAGACCAGCGACGCCGGCAACAGCGAGCAGGGGCTGCTCGGCGTCGCCTTCCACCCCGACCACGCGCAAAACGGCGCGCTGTTCGTCAGCTACACCGCGCGCCACGACGGCCCGACCTGCGGCCTGCGCGCGCCCTTCCGCTGCCAGTTCGAGTCACGCGTCAGCCGCCTCGTGGTCGGCAGCGACGGCCGCTGCGACCCCGCCAGCGAGCAGGTCCTGCTGCGCATCGACGACTTCGCCGCCAACCACAACGGCGGCCATATCGCCTTCGACCCGCAGGGCATGCTCGTGCTCGGGATGGGCGACGGCGGCTCGGCCAACGACCCCGCCGACGCCGGCCAGCGCACCGACACGCTGCTCGGCAAGATGGTGCGCGTCGACGTCGACCACCCCGAAGCCGGCCAGCCCTACGGCATCCCTGCCGACAACCCCTTTCTCGGCGAGCTCGACGTGCGGCCCGAGATCTATGCGCTCGGCCTGCGCAACCCGTGGCGCTTCTCGTTCGACCGCGACACTGGCGACCTTTGGGTCGGCGACGTTGGACAGGGCGCGCTCGAGGAGATCGACGTCGTGCAGGCCGGCGGCAACTACGGCTGGAAGGTCTTCGAGGGCACCGCCTGCTTCGACGGCGCGCGCTGCGATCTAGGCGGCTTCTTGCCCCCCGTCGTCGAGTACCCGCACCGAAGCGGCCGCGTCTCGGTCACCGGCGGCTACGTCTACCGCGGCGCCGCGATCCCCTCGCTGCGCGGCACGTACCTGTTCGCCGACTTCGCCTCCAAGGAGCTCTTCGCGCTCACGACGAGCACCACCGGCGTCGTCGGCTTCGCCCCCCGCGCGACGATGAGCGGGCGCGGCATCGCCTCGTTCGCCGAAGACGAAGACGGCGAGCTGTACGTCGTCGACCTCGGCGGCGCGCTGTTCCGTCTGGATCCCACCGGGCCCCCCGCGCCCGACACGTTCCCCACCCGGCTGTCACAGACCGGCTGCATGGACCCACAAGACACTCAAAAGATGGCCGCCGGCGTCATTCCCTATTCGCCCAATCACCCCTTCTACAGCGACGGCGCCACCAAGGAGCGCGGCCTCGCGCTGCCCGACGGCGCCACCGCCACCCTGCAGGTCGACGGCGACGTCGCGCTACCGACGGGTACGGTGCTGGTGAAGTCGTTCCGCGTCGACGGCGCGCTGGTAGAGACGCGACTGATGATGCGGCACGAGGACGGCGAGTGGGCCGGCTACAGCTACGCCTGGGACGGCGACGACGCCACGCTGGTGGACGCCGGCGGCCGCGTCGTGCGCCTGCCGGGCGGGCAGCAGTGGACATACCCGTCACGGGCCGGCTGCCTCGTCTGCCACACTGCCGCCGCCGGGCGCTCGTTGGGTCTGGAGGTCGGGCAGTTGAACGGTGCTTTGCTCTATCCATCGACGGGGCGTCGCGCGAATCAATTGCAGACCCTGTCGGCCATCGGCGTCTTCGACAATCCGCCCGCCGATCTGGCCGCGCTGCCGCGCTTCCCGGCGCTCGACGACGAGCGCGTCGCCGTCGCCGAGCGGGCGCGGACGTACCTGCACGTGAACTGCGCGATGTGTCACCGGCCCGACGGCGGCGCGCAGAGCGACGCCGACCTGCGTCGGTCGACGCCGTTTGCGGCGAGCCGGACCTGCGACGTCGTGCCGTCGGAGGGCGACCTAGGCGTCGACGGCGCGCGGCTGTTCTTCCCCGGCGACCCGGCGCGGTCGCTGTTGTCGATCCGCATGCAGCGCCTGGGCGCCGGCCGCATGCCGCTGCTCGGCAGCAACGTCGTCGACAGCGTCGGCGTGGCGGTGATCGACCGGTGGATCGCGCAGACGAGGTCGTGCCCGCCGTGATCCAGGCACCTGTCGTCCGTGGGCGCGCAGCGCTTCAGCCGGCGGCGGCGACGGCGGCGCGGTCGGCGAGACCGTCGGCGAGACCGTCAGCGAGACCGTCGGCGAGGCGGTCGGCGAGGCGGTCGGCGAGGCGGTCGGCGAGACAGTCGACGAGCCAGGCGGCGACGGCGGCGGCGGCGTGCTTCTGCAGGAAGTGGCCCCCCTGACGCAGGCGCCGGTGGCTGACGAGGGGGGCGACGACAAGGGCGTCGACGAGGGCGAAGGACACCGCGCGCTGCACCAGCGGGTCGTCGTCGGCGCCCACCACCAGCGTCGGGCAGCGCACGTGGGCGGCGAAGGTGCGCAGGTCGGCGAAGTCGATGGCGCCGATCACCTGCGTCTCGGCGTGCATTGCCTGCGCGTCGACGGGCTTGTCGCGGCGGACGCCAGCGCGGTCGTAGGCCGCCTGCAGCGCCGCCACCGCGCGCGGTCCGACGACGGGCAGCGTCAACAGCCCGCCCAGGGCGCCGGTCAGCTCGTGGGGCAGCTGCAGCCCGCGGTGGCGGGTGACGCCCATCGTGCACACCAGCGCCAGCGTGGTGACGACGTCGGGCCACAGCGCCGCCGCCGCCAGCGCCGCGCTGCCGCCGAAGCTGTGGGCGACCACGCCGAAGCGCGCGTGGCCGCGGGCGCGCATGACGTCAACGACGAGAGCGGCGCGCTCCGCCGGCGTCTTCGCCAGCGTCCTATGGGCGGGCGAGCGGCCGAAGCCCGGCGCGTCGATCCGCACGGTGCAGACGCCGCGGGCGGCGAGCAGCCCGCCGAGCACACGGAAGTCGCGCGCCGAGCCGGGCAGGCCATGGATCGTGGCCACCGCCGGCCATGACGGATCGCCGTCGACCACGACGTGCACATCGCCGGCGCGCGTGTGCACGAAGACCCCGGGCGCATCGCCCGACGACAGCGCAGTCGCCGTTGTCGCCGCCGGCGTCGTCACCGTGGTGGACGTCGCGGTTGTCGTCGTCGCCGCCTTCCCCGTCACGTCACATTCCCTGCAGCTCGGACAGCTCGGCCCAGCGCGCGTAGAGGTGCTCGACCTCGGCGTCGAGGGCGCGTAGCTCGTCGGTGAGCTTCGCCGCCTTCGCCGTGTCGGTCTTGAAGATCGATCCGGCCTCGAGAGTGGCGCGCAGCTCATCGCGGCGCGTCTCGCGGCCGAGGATCGTGTCCTCCATCTTCTGGAATTCCTGCTCCTCCTTGTAGGACCGCTTGCGCTTCGCCGGCGCCTTCGTCGTCGCGGCCGTCGCCGTCGTCGTCGCAGCCGTCGTCGTCGCGGCCGTCGTCGTCGCGGTCCGCTGCAGCTTCAGGCGCTCGGACTGGGTGCGCACGTAGTGCGTCCAGTCGCCGAGCACGGGCGTCACCGTCGCTGGCTCGTCGGGGTTCGGCTTCTCGAAGGCGAGGATGCCGGTGGCGACGCGGTCGAGGAAGCGGCGGTCGTGGCTGACGAGGAACGCGCAGCCGGGGTGACCAAGCAGCGCCTCCTCGAGCACGCCAAGGGTGGTGACGTCGAGGTCGTTGGTGGGCTCGTCCAGCAGCAGCACGTTGGCGTCGCCGAGGAACAGCTTGGCGAGCACGAGCCGGTTCTGCTCACCGCCCGACAGGGTCTTCACGCGGCGGCTGCGGTCGCTGCCGTCGAACAGGAAGCGCTCGAGGTACGAGCTGACGTGCAGGCGGCCGCCGCCGTCCCCGGGGACGAAGACGTGGTCGTTCTCGGCCGACAGGGTCTGCTCGAGGGTGGCCTCTGGATCGAGGCTGCGGCGGTGCTGGTCGAACACGAGCACCTTCGTGTTGTCGCCGACAACGAGGCGGCCCTTCTGCGGCAGCACCGGGTCGCGCTCGGCGTCGGGGTGGCCGCAGGCGGTGAGGATGGCCTGCAGCATCGTCGTCTTGCCGGCGCCGTTGTCGCCGACGACGCCCCAGCGCTGGCCGCGGGTCACGATCAGGTTCAGGCCGGCGAACAGCGTCTTGTCGCCGCGGCCGAGCGTGACGTCCTGAAAGTCGAGGATGGTCTTGCCGAGGCGCTTGCTGGCCACGCCCTCGATGCCGACCGTGCGCTTCTGCTCGCGCAAGACGCGCGCCTCGTTCTCGACCCACTCCTCAAGCTCGCCGGCACGGTCGATGCGCGCCTGCTGCTTCGTCGTGCGCGCCGGCGTGCCGGCCCGCAGCCACGCCAGCTCGCGCAGCCACAGGCGCTCCTTCTTGTGCTGCGTCTTCGTCGCGATGTCGTCGCGCAGGAGCTTCTGCTCGACGAAGCTGTGGGTCAGCGTCGTCGTCTTGTCGGCGGGCGGCGCGTAGGCGTGCAGCTTCCCGCGCGACAGCTCGACGACGCGCGTGCAGGTCTCGTCGAGGAAGGCGCGGTCGTGGCTGACGACGACGACGGGGCCGCGGTGCGTGCGCACGCGCTCGGCCAGCCAGGCGATGGCGGTGGCGTCCAGGTGGTTCGTCGGCTCGTCGAGCAGCAGGACGTCGGCGGCGAACAGCAGGGTGCGCGCCAGATCGACGCGCCGCCGCTGGCCGCCCGACAGCGCCCGCACCGGCTTGTCGGGCTCGGCGACGGCAAGGCGGCCCAGCGCCTCGTCGATCTCCCACGGCTCGCGGCCGGTGTCAGCGAGGATCGCTCGCGCGCTCTTGTCGCCATCGAGCTGCGGCTCCTGCGCCAGCAGCGACAGCGTCTGCCCACGGCCGCGCTCGACGACGCCGTCGTCGGGCTTCACGAGGCCGGCGACGACCTTCATCCACGTCGACTTGCCGGCGCCGTTGTCGCCGACCAGCGCGACGCGGTCGGTGTCGTCGACGACGATCGAGGCGTCGTCGAGCACGGTCTTTGCGCCATGGGCGAGCTTCAAACCACGGACTGCAAGCATCCTTTGGGTGTCGCGATCGACGACGTCGACGTCAACCGCCGTCGCGCCCCTGGGGACGAGGCCGCCGAGCGCCAGATCGCTGCGCAGGCCGCGCGGCGGCCCGCGCGGGCGTCCTGCGCGGGCGTCCTGCGCGGGCGGTCCTGCGCCGCGCCCGGCAGCCAACGCCGCGCTCCGACGACGCGACCGGTGACCGCCGCCGTCGCGGCGGGCTACCCTCGGCTCCCCGCTCCACCCTCTTCTTTTCCGGCTCGGAGACCTCCCGCTTGTCCCTGCCGCACCCAGGACCCGCGTCGGTGGGCCCGTCGCCCGGCCGCAGCCACGGCGACCCGTCGGCGCGCGACAGCCACGTCCGGCGCGTCGCGATCGCGGCCTTCGTCGTCACTGCGGTGGTCTTCGCGCCGGCGGTGCGCAACGAGTTCGTCAACTACGACGACCACGCCTACGTCGTGGAGAACGCCGAGGTCTTGCAGGGGCTCGGCCTTCGGGGGGTCCGCTGGGCGTTCACCACGGTGACGCTCAGCAACTACCACCCGGTCACGTGGCTCGCGCACATGCTCGACGTCACGTGCTTCGGGACGAACGCGGCGGCCCACCACGCCGTCTCGGTGTTCTGGCACGCGCTCAACGCCGCGCTCGCCGTGCTGGTGGTCGTGGCGTTGACGGGACGGGTCAAGATCGCCGCTGCGACGACGGCGCTGTTCGCGCTGCATCCGTTGCGCGTGGAGTCGGTGGCGTGGGTCTCGGAGCGCAAGGACCTGCTGTCGGGGTTCTTCTTCCTCGTCTGCCTGCTCGCCTACGTCCGCCATCGTCGCACCGGCGTCGCTTCGTGGTGGGGAGTCGCCTTCGTCGCCTGCGCGCTCGGGCTGCTCGCCAAGCCGATGCTCGTGACCGTCCCGCCGCTGCTGGTCCTGCTCGACGTCGTCGTGCTCGGCGAGGGCGCGCCCGTCGACCGCGCGCGGGCGGCGCTGTGGCGTTGCCTGCCGTTCTTCCTGCTGTCGTTCGTCTTCGTCGTGCTCACGCTGCAGACGCAGGCCGACGCGATGATGGACGTCGCGACCTTCCCGCTCGCGACGCGCCTGCAGAACGCGCCCGTGAACCTCGCCCGCTACCTGGCCCTCACCGTCTGGCCCGACCCCCTCGCGGCGATCTACCCGGTCCGCCCGACGGGCGCGCCGGCCACGCTGGTCATCGTCGCGCTGCTCGTGCTGGGCGCCGTCACCGCGCTGGCCGCGCGCCGGGCGCGACGGGAGCCGCTGCTGCTGCTCGGCTGGCTGTGGTTCGTGGGCATGCTCGTGCCGGTGCTGGGTCTCTTCCAGGCCGGCCGCGCCGCCGTCGCCGACCGCTACACGTACCTGCCGCACCTCGGCCTGTTCCTCGCCGTCGCCGTGCTCGCCGCCTCGGTCGCGGCGCGGGGCCCCGTCGTGCTCGCCTGGGCGAGCCTCGCCTTCGTGCCGCGCACGCTCGAGCAGATCGCGGTGTGGCAGGACACCCGCACCCTGTTCGCGCACTCGGTCCGGCACGAGCCGGAGTCACCCTTCGCCCAGGACGCCCTCGCCGGCGAGCTCCTCGCCGACGGCGACGTGCCGGCCGCCGTCGATCACGCCCGCGTCGCCGTGGCGCTCGCGCCCGACGTCCCGCGGTACCGCGAGCGCCTCGGCCAGGGGCTCGCGGTGGCGGGACAGGTCGGCGAAGCCGAGCAGGTCCTGCGCGGCGTGCTCGCGACCCACCCCGACCACGCCTCGGCGCGCTTCCTGCTCAGCAGCCTGCTGCACCAGACGCAACGCGACCCCGAAGCGACAGCGCAGCTGCAGCGGGCCCACGCCGACGCCGAGGCGGCGGGCGACGCCGCGCTGCTGCGGCGCATCCGCCCGATCCTGCAGCGCCTGCAGCTTCCCCCGGCCGCCCCTGCCAAAGGCGAGCTCCCCGCCGCGCGCGCGACGGACGAGCCCCCCGCGGACGAGCCGTCGGCGTCGCCGCGGGGACGGTGACGACGCCGGTTCACCGCGCCCGACCACCGCGCCCGACCACCGCGCCCGAC
>Ga0194129_10003753_pt1 | contig 20905 bp, 14 predicted proteins | sample TA2KigCa35mmetaG_FD_150862 | JGI IMG/M metagenome (GOLD analysis project Ga0194129, IMG submission 150862) | Freshwater microbial communities from Lake Tanganyika, Tanzania - TA2015038 Kigoma Deep Cast 35m | ecosystem: Environmental > Aquatic > Freshwater > Lake | place: Tanzania: Lake...
GTTCGGGCCGCGCCTCTACGGGCTGCAGCTCGCCGTCACCTTCGCGGCGGCGCTCGCGTCGTACATCGCGGTAGAACAGCCGATCCGTCAGCATGGCCTCCGCGTCCGGCGTCCCGTCGTCGTCACCTCGGGGGTGCTCACGGCAGCAGTGGCGCTCGTCCTCGTCGCGACGCGCGGTGGCCCGCGTCCCGAGGACCGGCTGACGGAAGAGCTGCGCGGGCTCGCACCGACCGACCGCCGACTGCTCGTGCTTGGCGACTCGACGGCCAACAGCATCGGCTGGACCATCCGAGGCTTACGGCTGGGGACCGTTTCGGTGGTGCTCGGCGGCGAGGACGGTCTCGACCTCTTGAGCGACGGGCCCGCCGAAGAGGCCTGGATCAAGAAATTGACGGAGGTCAATCCAGCCGCCGCGGTCGTCATCGTGAGCGGCGCCTTTCTCTATGGGCTCACGGCCGATGGAGCGTGGCGCGACGCCTGCTACCCCGCCTGGGACGAGCGCTTTCGGTCGGCACTTCGGGCTCGCCTAGCCCCGCTCGCGACGCGCTCCGAGCCGGTGTGGGTGGCCAGCGTGCCGCACGCGCTTGGTCGCTACGACAACGACGAGTTCCGCCAGCGGATTGCCTGCATCAACGGGTCGATCCGAGCGGTGATGGCCGAGCTCCCGACGCTGCGGTCGCTCGACCTCGCGGAGCTCCAGTGCCCATCGGGCGTGTGCGAGCGAACGTGCGAGGGGAAGACCACGCGACCTGACGGCGTCCACTACGACATCCCTGGTGGGCGCTGCCTCGCAAGGCGCGTCGTCGACCGGCTCGGGCTCGGCGAGGCCGCGCCGACGACGGGCGACCGGTGACCCGGGACGCGCGGCGTGAGGGCGCCCCATTTTGTCGGCCGGATCGCGCGATTCGCGAAGAATTGTAGCCAATTAAGAGGATCGCTTCGCCCCGCATCCTCGCTCGTCAGGCACTCTATTTCGCGCTCTCGCTCACCGTCTGGGCGGCGCTCGAGCGTTGCTCACCCGAGAAGCAGGACAAGTGGTTCAGCGCTCAGGCGCTCTCCAGCAGCTTCGGGCTCAGATGAGCGTGTAAGGGCGCATGTTGCAGCCGTACGCTCACTCCGCTCGGTTGGCAGCGCTCGCTGCCGCGCATGGCATCGGCGCGGCGACCTTGGGAGCGTTTCGCTACCTCGCGTTTGGCTCCGGCAGCGGCGAAGAACTGCTGTCGCTCGCGTCGCGCTTCCCCGCGTCCGAGCTCGTCGGGGTCGACCTCGGTGAGGGGCTCGACCTCGCGCGCCGAGCCGCGAAGGCTTGCGGTCTCGACAACGTTCGCTTCGTCACGCTCGAAGCTGTCGACGGTGCCTTCGATTTCGTGGTCGCGCACGAGCTCTTCGCGCGCCTCGACGCCGAGCTCCTCGCCCTGCTCGCGCGGCGCCTCACGCCGACGGGGGTCGCGCTACTCGGCTACCACACGCTCCCGGGCGCGGCGCTGTCGGCCCTCGCGAGGCGCGTCGTGATGCGTGCGGTGCGCGAGGACATGTCACTCGCGGAGAGGCGCTCGGTCGCGCAGACGGGGCTCGGCGTTGTCGCGCGGCACGTCGGGGCACACGACGACGCGCTCTCGGGGCTCGTGCGGAGTGAGCTCCTCGATGTCGCGGCTCGGCTCGAGGAGCCGCATGTCGAGGGGGTACCCCCGATCGATGACGCGCTGAACGTCGCCGAGTTCGTGGCCGAAGCGCGTCGCGCCGGGCTCGAGTTCGTGGCCCGAGGGCCTCACGGGTGACACGCTTGACGCCGCGGCCCACGACAAGCTCGTCCGGCTGGACCTCGTCGTCGAGGCGAGCGGCAGCCTCGCGGCGCGTGATGGGCTGGTCTCCGATCTGTGCGAGCTCGTCCCGCGGCGTCAGGTCGAGCTGCTCCCTTGGGCACCATCGATCGCGGCGGAGCTCGACTACCGCGCCTCGCGTCCACGACGCGGCTCGAGCTCGGTCTCGGTGAGGCGGTCACGAGCGCGCGACACACGGCGGTCGTCCTCGAGCCGATGCTGCGCAAGGTCGCCCACCTGCTCGACGGCGAGCGAACGCTCTCGGCCTGCGTCGAGGCCGTGACGTCGGAGATCGCCGCTGACACGCTCACCCTCGGCGAGCTGCCGACGGACACCGAGGCCCGTCAGAACATGCTTCGCTGGATGGTGCTCGATGCCATGTCCCGACTGCGGAAGCTCGGCCTCCTCGAGCCGCCCTTGCCCGAGCCGGTTGGCGAGGCGAGCCAGGGCGACGACGACGCGGGTACGTAGCGCGCGATTGACCGCGTTTTTAAGCGATTGTCGCTAGCTATGGTGCACGCGTCTCGTTCGGTCGGCCGCCGCTCGACGCCGAGCTGTCTCGGTCGTTCGAGGTCGAGTCGGCGCTCGAGCGCTCGTCAGAGCGGCGAGGTCAGCAGCTCGGGGTAGAGGCCCTTCCAGAACGCGCAGCGGTGCTGCGCCTCGGCGTCGTACACCGCGATGTTGCCCGGCTCGAGGCGGAGCACCGACGCGGGCCCGGTATAGTTCGGCCAGGCGGGAAGGTCGTTCACCTTGGGCTCGCCGGTCTTCACGAACGTCGACCAGTACGCGATCATCTGGTCGGCGAGCTCTTGCGACGTCATGCCGAGATCGGGGGCTGCGATCTTCGAGGTGTTGTCGAGGTTCGGGAACAGGTAGTTGAGCTCCGACGAGTGGACGGAGCCCAGCGCGAAGTTCGGGTAGGGCTTCGCGATGGCGACCCCGAGCACCGGCGCGGCTTCGTCGGCGAACTCGAAGAAGTAGATCGGCTTGGCGTTCGGGACCGCGGCGATCCGGTCGGCCGTGAAGTGGTAGAGGCAGGTGTTGATAGGGAACTTCAGGGCGAAGTCGGACAGCAAGACGCCCAGCGTCTCGGGCGCATCGGTATCCTTCACGAAGCCGCCCGCGGGCGTGTACTCGGCGAGGATCTTCTCGGCGTAGGTGCCGCCGCCGGGCGCCATCCCCGGGTAGAAGAGCGGCAGCCACTCCGTCGCGAGGGTCTCGGAGTCGATCAGCGGGCTCTTGCCGAGCTGAGCTCCCTGCCAGAAGTAACCCACGTAGAGCCGCATCTCGTGGCGTGTCCCGCCGTACAGCATCGGCACCTTGGCGACCTTGTTCTGGGCGACGGACTGCAGGAAGCTCCGCGGGTAGATCGCGTTCGGTGAGGAGGCGTCGCCAGGCGTCGGCGCGAAGGGGATCAGGTTGTCGGGTTGCGAGGCCACGAAGGCGCCCTCTGCCTTGAGGAGTTCCTTCACGTCGGCGGCCTGCAGGCACGCGAGCGTTTCGGCGTCGTCGGCCTTCTTGCAACCCACCGCCTCGATCACCGAGTCGGCGGCCCCGCGGGCGGCGGTCGGGGTGTTGAGCTGCGCGAAGCACGCCGCGCTCTGTGCGATGGCCTGGTCGAAGAGCCCCTCGACGAGCTCGGGCGCCGCGAGGTGTGCGCACACCGAACCTCCGCCCGCCGACTCGCCCGCGATCGTGACCTTGGTCGGATCGCCGCCGAAGGCCGCGATGTTGCGCTGCACCCAGCGCATCGCTTCGCGCTGATCGGCGAGGCCAAGGTTGCCGCTCGAACCATCGGTCTCGAGCACCGGGTGCGGCATGAAGCCGAACACGCCGAGCCGGTAGTTGACCGAGACGACGACGATGCGGCCCTTCGACGCGAGGCGATCCAGCCGATAGAGGTTTGACGAGCCGCCGATGAATGCTCCGCCGTGAATCCAGAAGAGGACCGGCAGCTTCTCTCCGGGGGCGAGGTCCGCGGGGACGCTGACGTTGAGGGTGAGGCAGTCCTCGTTCAGGCTCGCCTCGGTCAGGTTCTCGCGCGCCTCTTGTGCGCACGCGGCGCCAAAGTCGGTCGCGTCGAGAACGCCTTCCCATGGGGTCGCCGGCTTCGTCATCGCCCAGCGCAGCTCCTTCAGCGGAGGCACGGCGTAGGGGAGCCCGCGCCACTCCTTCACGCCGTTGCGGACGACGCCGCGCGTCTCGCCGAGGTCGGTCTCGACCGTGAGGCCGTCGTCCATCGAGCCGCCGCTGCCGCCGTTGCCGCTCGTGCTGACGGAACCGCCGCTGCCGCCGTTGCCACCGCCGGAGGACGTGCTGAGGTCGACGTCGACCGAGCCGGAGTTGCAGGCGGTGCTGCCGGTGGCGGCGAAGACGAGCGTACCGAGGGCGGAGCCGAGGAGGAGTGCACGCTTCATGAACGCGCGGAGTACACGCGCGCGGGCCGCGCACCAACAGCAAAAAAGCCGTGGGGGACGTCGAATCAGGCCGGAAAATGCGGGAGCAACGGCGCCGCGCGGTGAAGGCTGATTGAGCCGCATCGCCGCCGCCTCGCCGGCGTATAGCGCGCGCCGACCGCTCCGACGCGCGACGACCCATGCAGCCTGCTGCCGCTTCGCCTCCTCCGTTCCTGCTCCTCCTCGGCGTGTGCCTCGCGTGCCTCGTGGCCGCCGGCGTCGTCGTCGACTTCACGCTCTCGTTCGTGTGTCGGCGGGCTCGGGTCTTGGACCCGGCGTTCGCCGCGCTAGGCCTCGTGCCGAGCGGTGCCATCCCCAACGTGCGCGAGTAACACGGCGTCTTCGCGGGCCGGGCTGTGGACGCGATCTCCAACCAGCGCTCTCGCTTGCTCGAGGTCTCTGTCTAGGCGCGGACCGCGAGCCGCGGGGTGGTCGGGAGAGAAGGCGGTGAAGCGCTCTACCCCTCGGCCGAACCTGGCCTCTTCCTCGACGGTGACGAGCCGCTCCGGATGCGCGCGTTCGTCTCGAAGCCCTCCGTGCGGACGGCGCTCGCGTGGCTCCTCCTCGACGCCTCCTCGAACGAGGTGCGGACCCTGCGCGTGCGCCCCGGTGCGATCGTGCTCGTGCGTAGCGGGCTCGATGCCGCGGCGGCGTGCGCGACCTTGCCGGCCGTCCTCCAGGCACAGCTCGCCATCGTGGAGGCTGCGAAGCGTATGCTGCCGCCGGAGCGTCCGCTCGCGGTCTCCAACCTCGAGGCTCGGGCGCGCAAGAGCCCGACGAGCCGCGCGCTCGTCGTCGTGCTCGGCCTCATCGTCACCCTGCTCGTCGTGAGCCTCGTCGTCGTCGCCCTCGTCCTCAACGCGGAGTCGTCGACGCCCTCTCGCGGACGACCAGGGTTCGGTACGGCGGCTGAACCTGCGCGACGACCGGCTTCACGCTGACCCTCCCGGTTCGCGCTATTTCGTCGACGCGCGTCCCGATTCGGGCGAGGCCTCGGCGCATGAAGACTACCGTCCTCGCCCGCTCCGCCTCGTTCGCCGTCGCGCTCTTGCTACTCTCCGGCTGCAAGGGCCCCGAGGGCGTCTACGCGATCGACAAGGACGAGACGAAGAAGACGCTCGAGGCCGAGATCGCGAAGGCGCCGGCGGAGCAGCAGGCGATGGGCAAGCTCGTGCTCTCGCTCTTCGATCAGATGGACATGAGCCTCGAGCTGAAGAAGGGCGGCGAGGTCGAGATGAAGATGAGCATGCCATCGCCGACGGGCGGCGAGCCGAAGGCCGAGACGAAGAAGGGCACCTGGACCAAAGACGGCTCCACCGTGGTGGTCGACTCCGACGGCAAGAAGATGTCCTGCGCCCTCGACGCCGCGAAGCTCACCTGCGAAGCGAGCGACAAGTCGCAGAAGCTCGTCTTTAAGAAAAACTGAACGCAGCCGACCGGCTTGCTCGTCGTCGCGGCGCAAGCTGCGCGTTGGCCATCGATGGTGCAGCCCCGCGGCCGCAGCGTCCGCGTGACGGGCCGCCGCGGAGGGGCTACGTCGCCTCGAGGGCCTCGGTCAGGGGCTCTCCGTCGAGCCGCGGGGCTCTGCCGCGAGCGGTCTCGCCGCGCGGCATCGAGGCCTTGCCCACCGCCACGTCGAGCATCTTGCGGAAGCGCGTCCAGACGCTCTCTTGCACGTAAGGGACGCCGTACTTCTCGCACAGCGCCTTCACGCGTGGTTGCACGCGGCGGTACGCGAGCATGGGCACGTCGGGGAAGACGTGGTGCTCGATCTGGTAGTTCAGCCAGAGCTGCAGGTAATCGACGACCTCGGTCCCTGTCGCGTAATTCACCGAGCCGGCGACCTGGCGAACCATGCGCTCGGCCTTCGTGGCTGGCCGCGCGTCGAAGCGCGGAATGTCGTCCCCCGTGTGGTTCGGCCCGACGACGAGGAACGTGTGCGCGTTCGTCAAGAGATCGGCCGCGACCGAGTTGAGGAACGCCGAGCCGACTGCGAGCGGGCCGAGCGGCGCGAAGAGGAGCGGCAGCAGGACGAAGTGGTATCCGGCTGCGGGCAGGTAACACGTGCGCCAGAGATTGAGGAGCCGGGCGGCCTCGGAGGGCGTCGTCGCGGCCTCGTCGCCCGAACGCTTCCGCTCGAGGCGAAGGTCACGGTCGTACAGCGCGGCGAGCGTCTTTGGCGCGTAATACGACGTCCGCCACGTGAGCATGAGGAGCCCCATCACCGCGTAGCGCGCGGCGAGCGGCAGGCGTCGCAGTTCCTCGGTGTTGCGCTCGATCAAATCGGGGTCGGTCTCTTCGCCCGTGTGAGTGTGGTGCAGCACGTTGTGCTCGTAGATCCACGCCTCGGGGAGCATCCAATCGGGCCAGTCGAGGAAGCGCCGACGCCCGCGTGCGAATGCCCGGCTCGTGAAGCGCTCGGGCACCCCGGGCACCCGATCGTAGCCTCGGTGGCCGCAGTGGTGCATGAGGAGCCAGCGCGTCGAGCGACCAAGGCTCAGCCCGAGAATGCTGACCGGATTCGGCGGGAGCCAGGCGGTCGCGAGCCCGACCGCTGTCGCGACGCGGCCGATGCGCTCGATCGTTCGGAGGTGGGCGAGGTCTTCCTCGCCGAACGAGGCTTCGAGTTCACGTCGCAGCTCGCTTAGCTCGGCGAGAAAGCCTTCGGCGTCGATCGTGGAGAGGTCGAGCGTACGTGCGGCGGACATCCTGAGCTCCTTCGATGCAGGGTGGAGTCCCACCTTGGCGTCGCGCCGCTCGGCTTGTGGCGGTGAGCCCACGACCGAAGGCCGACGTCTCCCTCGAACACCCTCGCGCGAATTCGTCGCGCGACCGCTCGTCGGGGTCAATGTCATTTCGGGTCCGAACACGCGCGCTCGTACGTTGTCACCCGTGAAGCGCCGCCAGACGACTCCCCGCATCGCCCTCGTCGCCTCGAGCCTCGTCGCGCTCGCGAGCGCATGCTCCGACGAGCCAGGCGCGCTCCAGATCCCGGGCTCCTCCGTGGTCGCGGTCACGACCGGTCCTGGCGGCGCGGTCGGTGGCGCCGGCGGTGAGGCTTCGAGCGGTGTGGACGTGGGCGGTACCGGCGGGGCAGCCGTCGAGCCGCTCGAGCCGGCGGGTCCCTGCTCGAGCGAGGGCGGGCAGTCGTGCGGCGGCAACGGAATCGGCGGGGCGACGACGACCCTGTACGTCTGCAAGGGCGGGCAATACGTCGTCGATCACGCCTGCGGCGAGCCGTGCGAAGCGATGCCCGCCGGCGTGCCCGATCGTTGTCCGGGTGATGTCGTGGTGCCGCCCGCGCTCGTCGCGACCCTGTCGGTGAAGCCGTACGTAGAGGGGGCGTGCAAGCCCGCGACCTGGCCGGGGTGGCCCTACGAGGCGAAGACCTGCAGCTACTCCGCGAGCGGCTTCTCGGCCACGGTCACGGTCGCGAACCCGTCGGCCGAGCGCGTCGCGGCATGGATCGCCGACGCTTCCGTGTTCATCCCCGCGCTGTGGCGCCTGCGCACGACGGCACCGGACGCGTACGAGGATGGGCTCGTCGCGACGGCGAAGCACACGCTCGGGCAGTCGTCGCGCATCTTCCCGCTCGAGGGCGGGGTGATCGAGAACATGGGCGGTGGCGCGGTCAACTACCCGTTCTCGTCGGGCGTCACCGAGGGGTGCTCCGGGGGCTGTTACTGTCGGATCAACTCGCTCCACCGCACGACTTGGTGCAGCTACGTCGCGTTCCTCGGCGAGCAGACGTACGACGCGTGCATCGGCGAGGTCGGCTCGATGGGGCACACGAAGGGCTGGACCGGCCAGTGCCTCCAGAACCACATCGACGCGTGGACCGCGGGCTCGAACGCGCACTACCGCGCGGCCGCTTGGAAAGCGAACGCCGAGGTGAAGACGATCTGCAATGCCTCGAAGCCGTGCACGCCGAGCGAGGTCGTCGCCGCGGTGGTCGTGGCTTATGACTGATGCCCTTTCGCGAGTCGTGCGTGCTCGTCTAGACTGCGTCCCATGAGCGAAGCAGATCCGGTCGCGCCCGAGGCGAGCAGCTCGAGCGAGGCGCACTCGGCGGCCCCTCGCGGCGTGGGCGATGTCGGTCCCGACCCGGTCTGGGGCGTCGCCATCGGGGCGTTCGGCCTCCTCACCATGGCTGTCGCCGGCGCTCTCACGCAGCACCTCTGGTTCAACGTCGGCGAGGCGTTCATGATGCTCGGCGCGGCCATCTTCCTCGCCAGTGGGCTCTTGACGCACATCAAGCAGTTCGGGTGGCCCAGCCTCGCCGACATCCGCGCGCGGCTTACGAGCCCGGCGGTCTCGACGAAGCCGCGCGACCCTGGCGAAGTCCGGTGACGTGAGCTGAGCCGAGGCCGCCCTCGGCTCGCGAGAGCGACCGCGAGGACGCTCGGCCTACGGGTCTCGCGGAGGCCGCGTCGAGCGGACCTCGGACGGGTCGTCCTCCGCCGTCGCGTCGAGCGGAGGCGCACTCGAGGACAGCGCGTCGACCTCGAGCTTCGACACGAGCTCCACCGGCACGTCGAGGTGCCCTGCGAGCCGCGCCAGCTCTTCGTGCTCTTGCGGCGCGACGGAGCCATCGACCGTCGCCTGGTGGGCGAGCAGGCGCATGACCTGGAGCCGCTCTTCGGCGTCGCAGAGCGCTTTGAGCTCGCGGCAACACAGCTCGACATCGGCGGGCGTGAGCCGCGGGACATGCTCCTCGAGCGTACGGCACAGGTCGTCGATCCCCTCCGCGGGCATCCGATCGACGTGCCGAAAAAGCACGCCGAGGTGATCCCGCTCACCGCGACGGATCGCACCGTCCGCTTGCGCGACTCGCGCGAGCAGGACCGAGACGACGACGATGTAGCGATGCACCACCGACTCGTCCTCCGGCAGGAGCCCCTTCACCCGGGCGTGAATCGCGCCGAGCTGCGACGACGCGCCACGCGAGCGCCCGAGGCCGAGCCAGGCGAAGGGATCCATCGCTGGAACGCTAGCAGAAGCCCGGTGCCGAGGCTTTGTTCGGGTTGCCCGAGAGCCATGCTATGCCGCCCCCGTGAACAAGGTAGCCGTCCTCGTCCTTGGAGGGTTCGTCGGGCTCGCCATCGGGATCGTCGCACTACCCCGCGGTGACTACCGGCTGCCCCCCGCCGCGCGACACGCGAGCCTCCGCGGCGCCCCGGCGAGCAGCGTGGCTCCGACCGCCGCCGCGACGACCGCACCAGCGTCGACCGCCTCACCGACCGGGAGCGCGGCTCCTGGCGCGGATGACGGTCAGGTCCCCGAGATCGCCCTCGAGCCGGCCGAGACCATGGACGCGGCCGAGCAGGCCGCGGCATCCGCGAGCGGCGTCCCCTCGCTCAACAACGCGCCGAAGCACGTCACGTTCGGCGTCGTGCTCGTCAGCTATGCGGGGGCACAGGGGGCGCCTCGCGACGCTCGCTCGAAGGCCGACGCCGAGAAGCTGGCAGCCGAGCTCGCCGAGGTCGCGCGCACCGACTTCGCCGCCGCCTTGAAAAAAGGCGACAAGGGCTCGATCGACGACGCTGGCAAGATGTATCGAGGGATCCTCGAGCCCGCAGCCGAGTACGCGCTCTTCAGCCTCGAGCCGGACCAGGTGAGCGCCCCCGTCGATACGCCGCGCGGATTCTGGATCTTGCGCAGGATCAAGTAATGGCGTTTCGCGCCGGGTTGGGGCAGCGTCCCGCCATGGCCACCATCGACATCAGCCGCTCGCACGCTCTCGGTCTCGACGTCGCGAGGCAGCGCGCCGAACAGCTCGCGAACGACCTCAAGGAGCGCATGGGGATTCAGTGGCGGTGGGAGGGCGACACCATTCGATTCACCGCGGATGGCGGCCCCGCGAAGGGCACCACCGGGTCGGTGGCGGTCGCGACCTCGCAGGTTCGGATCGAGATCGACCTGCCGTTCCTCCTCAAGGCGATGAAGGGCCCGATCACGACCAAGGTCGAGGAGAAGCTCGGCAAGCTCCTCGGCTGACCCACCGAGGGCCAACCCGCCCACGACCCCTGCCCGCCAAAGGTTGGGCCAACCGCCGAGGCTTGGCTAAGGTCCGCCCGGGACCACAGGGGCAATGACGGTTCACGTCTCAGGAGAACGACTCGATGCGATCCTGGCTCAATTGAGAGCCGAGGAGCCGCTTGAGACCGATCCGGCGCAGCGGGCGCTGCTCCGTTACGAGATTGGCGTCCTCGAGGAGCGTCGCGGCGACGGGCGCGCGGCGTCGCGCGAGTACCTGGCCGCGTTCGATCTCGCTCCCGATTTTCGCGAGCCCGTCGAGGCGCTCGCGCGCTTGACGACCATCACGGGCGAGGACCGCGGGAAAGTCCGCATGTTCGAGGCGCTCGTAGGGGCGGCGAAAGGGCCAGGTGAGTCGACGGTCGCTCTGTGGGAGCTCGCCGCGCACCGCGCCGACGTCCTCGGAGATCTGGCCGCTGCACGCCAGGCCCTCGAGCAGGCCGTCACGGCCGACCCGGACTCGGTCGCCGCATGGCTCGCCCTCGAGCTCGTGGCGGCGCGGGCCGCAGACGTCGACGGGCGCATCCGCGCGCTCGAGGCCCGGGCGCGGCTCACACGCGATCCGACGCTTCAAGGGGCGCTGCTCGTCGAGCTCGCTCACTTGATCGCGGACGCTGGCGACGTGACCCGCGCGGTGAAGCTCCTCGATGCGGCTGCGGCGCTCGACGGGCGTGCGCGGTTCCGGGCGCTCGTCTCGCTCGAGAACGTCGCCCGCGACGCCGGGGCGCTCGAGTCTCAGGCGGTCGCGCTCGAGTCGCAGGCCGAGCTCGTCGTCGCGACCGTCGCGGATCCAGCGAGAGGGGACAAATTCGGTGTCCCGCGGTCGGTGCGCCAGCCGGCGTACGCTGCGGAGTGCTGGCTGCGCGCCTCGCTCCTTCGACGGCGTACCTCGGACCCGTGGGGGGCGGTTGCAGCCGCGCGTGCGGCCGCACGTCAGCTTTCGGGCGATGCCCTCGTCGCGCGGATGGAGCTCGCCGCGGCGGACGCCTCCGGAGACGACGTCCTCGCGATGGAGATCGCGTTCCGCGAGGCGCAACGCGGCGTCGGTGGGGCCGTTGGCGCTGCGATGTGGACGCGCATCGCCCTCGCGCGTGAAAAGGAAGGACGCCTCGATGAGGCAGCGGCTGCCTACGAGAGGGCGCTCGAGCTCGATCCTGGGAGCGCCGTCGCGGAGGCCTCGCGGCTCCCTGCGCTCCTCGCGATGTCCGACGGCGCGACGCTCGCGCGCGCGCTCGAGTCGGCCGCGCGGACGGCCAGCCGAGGTGAAGCCGAAAAGGCGTGGCTGCTCGCCGCGTTCGCTTGGGGCGCTCGCAACGGCGATGCCGCCGAGGCTCAGCGCGCGCTCGATGCCTGCGTGCAGGCCGGCATGGACATCGGCGAGGCCGCGCGGATCGCGCGCTCGCTCGCAGCGACCTCCGAGGATTGGAGCTGGTACGAGGCGGCCACGGTCCGGCTCCTCGCGCAGGAGACCGAGCTCGCGGAGCGCGCCTCGCTGTCGTTCGAGCTCGGACGGCTCCGTCTCTTGCGCGGCGACGCCGCCGCGGCCGACGCTGCGTGGTCCGAGATCGCCGCGTCCCTCGAGCCAGAGTCGTGGCTCGGTCGGCTTTTCATGGCCTACGGCGGCGACCCCGGTCGCGCGCGCGGCCGCGCGGTCATGAGGCTCGCGGAGCTTCAGCCCGACGCCCTGCTCGCTCGCGGCCTCGTGATGGTGGCCGCCTGGCTCGCGATGCACGAGGGGGCGAACGAGCGCGCGATCGACTGGTTGTCGAAGGAGCACGAGCGCGCGGTTGGAGACATCGCGATCGCGGTGCTCCTCTCGGAGGCTCTGCGCGCCGTCGAGAATTTTGCTGCTGCCGCGCGAGTGCTCGTGCGTCTCTCGGCCGCGCTCGCAGAGCCCGAGCTCATCGGCGCGCTTCGAATCGAGGCGGGCCTGCTCTACTGGCGGGCTGGCGAGCGACACGAAGCGGTTGCCGTGCTCGAGACGGCCATCGAGACGGCGCCGGTCGCGGCTCGCCGCGCCCTCGCCTGGCTCCTTCGGGCGGCGAACCCCGACGAGCGCGCGGTGCGTCGCCGCGTCGCCGAGCTACAGGAGGAGAGCCTCGCAGACCGTCCCGTGGGCGCGCTCGAGCGGTTCGGCCTCGGCGTGCTCGAGCGGGGGGGCGAGACGGACGCATGGGCCGCGCTCGAGCAGCTCGACGAGCTCGATGAAGGTGGTGATCTCGGGCTCGCGACCGCGCTCGCGCGGGTGCTCTGGGCGAGCGAGTCCATCGACGCCGCCTCGGTCAGCCGATCGCTCGACCATATCGAAGCCCTCGGAGGGACGCCTGCGAGCCTCGCGCGCGGCGAGCGCTACCGGCAGGCGCGCTTCGTCGAAGGGGCGATCGACGCGTCGCTCACAGCAGCTCGCGTATGGGCGGCCGACGATGGTGCGACGCACGTGGCGCTCTCGTGGCTCGCCTCTGCCGCCGCGGCAAAGTCGCGCACGGACGAGCTCGAGGCGCGCCGCGCCATCGCCCGAAGCCTGGACGGGGAGGGGCGCGCTCAAGCCCTCGCGTCGGCTGCGACGGTGGTGCTCCTTGACGGCCGCGCGGACGAGCTCGCGCTCTTCTCCTCCGAGACGACCGCCGGCAAACTCATGAACCTCGAGCTCGCGCCCCCAGGGGCCGCGCCGCTGCGGCGCATCGCGGCGCTCGGGGGGGTGGGCGACGCGCTCGGCGCAGAGGCGCAGCATCAGGCCCGTCGCCTCGCGGCGTGGTCCGAGCTCGCCTGCGGCCAGAACGAACACGCGAAGGACGCCTTTGCCTCGCTCTGCCGCGAAGATCCCGCCGACGTCGCCTCCTGGGAGGGCCTCCGCGCTGCGGCCGATGCGCTCGGCGACGACGTGACCCTCGGCGCGGCACTTCTTCAGCTTGGTACGTTGTGCCGAGATGACGCACGCGGCGCCGAGCTCCTCGAGCTCGCCGGCGTCACGCTCCTCGAGCGAACGGCGGCGCACGACGACGCCGAGCAGGCGCTCTCTCGCGCCCTTGCCCGCGATCCCAAACGCACCGCGGCCTTCGAGGCGTTGTTTCAGCGCCTGCGTCAGCAGAACCAGGACGATGCGCTGCTCGCCCTCATCACGAAGCGTATCGAGGTCACCGACGACACCGCCGAGCTCGCTCGGATGTACTGGGAGCGGGCGCGAGTGTTCCGTCGGCGCGGCGACATTCGCGCGGCGCTTGGCGCGCTCGAGAACGTTGCCGAAATTGAGCCTGAGCACGTCGGCGCGCTCGCGCTCCTCGGCGAGATCAGGATCCACGCAGCGCGAAGCCTCGTCGAGCAGGGCAGCGATGCCCGCCGCGAGTTCACCGACGCCGCTCCGGTGCTCGCCCGGCTCGCGGCGTCCGTGACGGCACCAGAGCAGCAACGCCGCGTCTCTGCGGTGGCCGCCGCAGACGTGTACGAGAAGCAGCTCGGAAAGCCCGAGAAAGCCTTTGAGGTCCTCTGGCAGCTTCACCGTGACGAGCTCGCGACGCTCCCGGTCCTCGAGCGCGTCGCACGGCTCGCTGGGAAAATCGGAAAATGGGCGGAGGCCGCCGATCTGCTCGAGCTCTTGATGGAGCGGCGTGAGGACTCCGAGGGTCGTGCCGACGCGGCGCGCCTCGCGATGGCCATTCACCGCGACAAGCTCCGCGACGCGCCTCGCGCCGACCGCGCCGTCGCGCGCCTCCTCGAGGAAATTCCCGACGATCCCGACGCGATCGAGGTGGTCTTGCGCGCGCCGCTGGTCGAGCTGCGGCCGGTCGTGATGTCCTCGGGCCGCGCGGCAATCGAGACGCGGCTCGCCTCCCATCCGGTCGACGCGCGTCGAGTCCGTGTCCTCTCTGACATTGCTGCGGCAGCTGGGCAGTTCGACGCGCAGCGTGCGGCGCTCGGCGTCCTCGCCGCCATCGTCGACCCGGACGAGGGTCTTCGCCAGGCGCTCCTGCGGCTCGATACACGCGTCGCCCACGTCCCGGCCATCGCGCTCGACGACCGAGCGCTCGCGACGCTCTGCGACGACGACGACGCGGGACCGCTCGCGGAGCTCTTCGCCCTCATCGCCGAGGTCGTCACGGCCGCGCTCGGTCCGTCCTTGCGAAGCGAGGCCGTCACGCGAAAAGATCGCCTCGAGTCGGGGGACCCCCTCCGCGTCGACATCGCTCGCTGGATGGGGGCGGTCGGCTTCGACGACTTCGAGCTGTTGCTCGGCGGTCGCAAGCGGAGGGGTGTCGCGGGTGTCGCCGCGGACCTGCCGACGCTGATCGTCGGGGTCGACGTTCAGGCGCCGCTCGACGCCGGAGGGCGCGCCGCGATCGCGCGCGAGGCCTTCGCCTTGCGTCGCGGCATCACGGCCGTGCTCCACAACGACGAGCACACGATCGCGTCGATCGTCGCGTCGGTGAGCAACGACGTCGGCGTCGCAATGCCCGTGCCGCCGCTTGCCATCTACAAAGAAGTCGATCGGGCGATGCGGAAGGCGATGAGCCGCAAGCTGCGCAAGGACGCGGCCGAGCTGTGCGCGCAGATCGTCGAGACTCGGCAGGACGTCAGCGCCTGGCTCGCCGCCGCGCGGCGCAGCATCGATCGCATGGCACTCGTGGCGGCCGGTGATGCGGGGACCGTCCTCGACGCGGTGATCGGCTCACGCGGAACGCCGGCACGCGTGGGCTGGGAGACGAACCCGAGGGCCATCAGCTTGCTTCGATTCGCGCTCTCGCGTGACTACCTCGAGCTGCGTCATCGCCTCGGAATGGGGATGTCATGAGCCGCCGTCCGCCAAAGTCTCCAAAGGAACAGCCGAAGGAAGCGACGCCCTCGAAGGGCGGTTCGCCCGCCGCGCCACGCCCCCGCACGCGGTTTGCGAAGACGCAGGTCGGCGGCGGTGCGAAGGTGCCCGCGAACCTCGAGACAGCACCCCCGGCGAAGGGCTCCGAGCACGGCGACGCGCTGCTCGACGAGCTCTTCACGGAAGATCCGGCGCCGAGCTCGAAGGCTCCAGGCTCGAGCAAGGACGCTCCGCGCTCCAAGGGAGGACGGCGCTCGGCGAAGCGCTCGCTGCCGGCTGCCGCCGTCGACGTAGCGTCGCCGAAGTCCAAGGCGGCACCTGGCCGCGATGATGACGAAGAGCGCGAGACCTTGATGTTCAATCGCGCGCTCGCCTCGTCCGAGCTCGCCGACGAGGCCCCCGCAAGCGAGCTGCCAGGGGATGAGGCGCTGACGCGGGCGCCGTCCGACTGGCAGTGGCAATCCCTTGATACGGCGGCGCTCGATCCGTCGGTGTTCGACCCGGCGTCGGCTGCGCCGCCCGCCGTCGTCGCGAGCGATCCGATGGACGTGCTCGACCTCACGCCGTCGCTGTCCGAGGGCACGGCCGCGCTCGCCGTACGCGCGTTGCCTGCGGATCGCGGCTCCACCGAGGAGCTCGATCTCGACGACATCGAGCTCGTCGGAGATGTCGCGGATCTGTTCGACCCGCTCGCGGTCGGCGAGAGTGCGGCCCCTCCCGCCATCGCGATCCCCCCGGGCGCGGTGCCTATTCCGCTCGCGGCGCACGACGACGACGACGATGGCGTCCTCCCGACGTGGATGCCGCCTGGCCTCCCCGGTGACGACGACGGAACGATCGCACTTCCGCGCGTGGCAGGGCCAGCCTCTCCGGAATCGGACGGCCTCGTTGATTTTGGTCAACGCGGTGTCTACCCGCGCATCCAGCTCTCGGAGGTCCTCGCGGACACGCCCGTCCCGCCGCCCGCGCCGAGCATTCCGTTCGCGCTCGTGGCTCCTCCGACCGACGAGGACGCCTTCGAAATCCTCGTCGACGATTTGGAGTACGTGGAGGGGCCCGCTCCGCCCTCGCGCTCGTCGCTCGTCGCGGCAAGGCAGTCCGTCGCAGGCTGGCTCGCCTCCTCTGCGCCGCCCGTCGATCTCGACGGAGACGAGTTCGTCTTCGGGTTCGATGACGCGGTCGACTCCTCGTCCGTGGTCGCTTCAGAGAAGGCGCCTTTGCGCGATTCGCTCGCGCTCTTCCTCGAGCCCGGGGCCGAGCCCGAGGCCGCCGTGGTGTCCCTCGTCGAGCGCGGCGTGCGGGTCGAGTGGGTCGAGCGAGCTCGACGCATGCTCGCCGAGGCCCCGACGGGAAACGCGGCGGCTCGCGCGAGCTACCTCCTCGCCGTGTCCGAGCAATTCGCGATCTGCGGCGAGATGGACGAGGCCGAGCGCGTCGCGGCCGAGGCGCTCACGCTCGCGCCAGCCTCGCCGATGATGCAGCGCCAGCTCCGCGGGCTCCTCGCTGCAAAGCGCGCGTGGCCCCAGGTCGTCGAGCAGCTTGGACGCGAGCTCCGTACGGCTCCGACGCCCTCGTCGCGTGCGCACGCAGGGCTCCTCGCCGCGGAGGTATCGCGGGTCGCGCTCGGCGACGTCGAGGGCGCGAGGCGGATGCTCGATCGCGCGCTCGCAGCCGATCCTGAGGACGTGCGCGGGCCCGTCGCGCGCTGGGTCTTGCAGTCGGGCGATCGCGACGCGTCGCTCGAGGTCCCTCAAGGTGCGCACGCGACGGCATTTGCGGCAGCGTCGGTGGAGCTCGCGGCTCTTCGATCAAATGGCTCAGAGGGCGCGCAGGCGTCGTCGACGTTTGGTCGTCTCCTCGCCGCCCGCGCGGGTCTTCGTCGCCGTGACGCGAAGACGGCGGTGTCGGTGCTCGGAGAGCTCGCGAATGAAGCCGCGCTCTCCGGCGCCGCGTCGTGGCTCGCGGCGGTGCTCGGCGCTCCTTACGGCGATCTCTCGACGCAGGTCGACCACGCTCTCCGTGTGGCCGGGGCTGGCAGTCATCGACGGCTGGCGCAGCGCTCCCTCATCGCGCATGCGCTTGAGCGCTCCGACGTGGGGACGGTCGCCTCGGCGATCCGCGGCGGGGATGCGTGCGGCCCCGTTGATCGGCTGCTCCTCGGGGCGCTCCTCGGCACGCGGGAGGACCTACCTGAGCCGGATCTACTCCTCGCGGACGCGCGCGCGTGCGCCGCCGATGAGCGCCCGCTCGTGACCGCGGCGGCAGCACTCCTCGGTGCGGTGGTCCCGCTCGACGACGCGTCCGGAGATCTTCACGGGCGTCTCCGAACGACGCTCGCCCGCTCGCTCGGGGCGCTCCGTCGCGGCGTCTCGCACGCCGAGGCGATGCAGCGCCTCAGCGCCATCGTCGATGCCCTCGTCGAGCACGAGCCCGAAGACGGTGCTGCCCGCGCATGGATCCTCGAGCGCCACATCGCCGACGGCAACCTCGCCAAGCTCGTCGAGGCGGTCCCTGGAGGGACCCACGAACAGCGCATCCTGGGGCTCGCCTTCGCCTTCGAGCTCGCTCGTGCTCCAGTGCCAACGCAGGCGCTCGAGGGCCTCGCGCGGACTGACGCGGCGGCGCTGCGGCTGTTCACGGCGCACGCGGCGCCCGCCGCGGCTGCGAACGCCTTCGAGGCACGCGCCGCGGCCATCGATGACCGCGCCGCGGCGCTGCTCCTCACCGAGGCCGCTTGTCGGCTCTCGCACGACGTCGGGCGCGCGGACTCGCTCTGGGTGCGCGCGCACGAGCGCAACCCGGAGTGGCCCGTGGCCCCGCTGTTCGCGTTCGCGTCCGCGGTGCGAACGGGCGATGTCGCCAAGGCGAGGCACTGGCTCGATCGGTGCAACCTCGAGCCGCTCCACCAGCAGGTCCTCATCGGCCTGCGCCTCGCGCCGAAGGGCTCCGACGAGCGGCGCGAAGCACTCGCCGCTGCGCACCGCATGCGCCCCTCGGACGTGGTGCTCCGCGAGCAGCTCGAGCTTGCGGGGGGCAGTCCGACGGATCGCGCGCGCTGGCTCGAGGAGCAGTTTGATGCGCGAGGCGGTCGCGAGCCCGAGCTCGCTCTTGAAGCCGCGCTCCTCAATGAGCTCGATGGCGATTTCGAGTCGGCGGCGCGCTGCGTCGGTACGGCCGAGGTCGCCGCGACCTTCGTCGGTGAGCTCGTCTCGCGGCGGTTCGCTCGAGCGGGTCATGGTACGCGCGAGGTGATCGAGCGGCTCGAGTCGGCGGCCTTCCGAGCGGAGGCGCAGGCCGACAAGGTCGAGCTCCTCGTGGAGGCGGCGCGAATCGCCTGGCAGGGCTCGCGTGACCGCGTCGAGTCGGTGCGTCGGTTCCGCGACGCCGTCGACGCCGGATTGACGGATGTCATGACGCTCGTCGAGGCCGAGGCGCGCTGCTTCGACGTGGTCGATCACGCCGCGCACGCGCGCATCGAGCTTGCGCTGGCGCGCTCGGTCCAAGACGGGGCGCACGCCCTGGGTCACGCGATGCTCGCGACGCGCGGAGCGCTCCGAGCCGGCGATCTCGTCCACGCCTACGACGCCGCACAGCTCGCCTCGCAGATCGGTCGCCGTGGAACCTGGGCGCTCCGAAAGATCGTCGCCTTGTCACACGTCCGACGGGACGAGGAGGCCCTCTGGCGCGCCGCATCGGAGCTCGCGGGCCGGACCACGCACCCGCTCGAGCGCGCCGCGCTCCTCTGCCGAGCCGCCGAAGCGGCGCTCGCGTCGGGGGACAACGCCGCCGCCTCCGCGCTGCTCGCGGACGTCTTCAAGGCCTGGCCGCGGCATCCGGTCGCGAGGCTTGTTCGCGCCACGCTTCTCGAACGCTCGGGTGCCCTCGCCGAGGCGGCCATCGCCTTCGAGGAGCTCGCGGGAATGTCGCGCAGCCGCAAGGATCGCGCGCAGCGGGTGTTCAAGGCGGCGACCCTCTGGCTCGGCTCGAGCGACCCGCGGGCCACGGCCGAGGGCCGTCGCCTGCTCGAGGCGGCGTGCGAGCTCGATCCCGAGAACGCGTCGGCGTTCGAGCGACTTCAGGCGATTTACATCGCGGGCGGCGCGCGGATGGAGCTCGCCGAGCTCCTGTCGCAGCGCGCGCGTGGCGTCACCGATCCGAGGGAGCGAGGCGCGCTCGAGGGCATGCGCGGTCGCATGCTCGCCGAGGCGGGCGCGTCGGCCGAGGCGAAGGCTGCGCTCGCGGCTTCCCTCAAGGTTCGGCCGGACGACGTCGAGGCGTGGCGCGCGTACGCGGAGGTCTCACTCGCAGAGCAGGACGGCGAGTCCGCCGAGCAGGCGCTCTTGCAGCTCGGCCGCCTCGTCACCGACGCCAAGGGGCGAGCCGAGGTGTTCCTGAGGCTCGGCGACGTCTACGCTCGCTTGAAGCCGAACCTCGATCGCGCCGCGCGCGCGTATCGCGAGGCGGAGAAGCTCGAGCCCGAGCGCATCGAGGTCCGGGAGCGCTTGATCGAGCTTCAGGCCGCGAGAGGGGACCGCGTCGGCGCCCTCAGCGCGCAGCGGGAGCTCGTGAGCCGTGCCGCGACTGCGGCCGAGCGTGCGGCACGGCTCGTGGCTCTGTCCTGGCTCGAGGAGCGGCTTGGCGATCTCGCAGAGGCGGAGCGGCTCCTGGTCGATCTGCGGCGGCATCAGCCCGCGGATCCTCGCTCGGTGAAGGCGCTCCACGGCTACTACACGCGGCACGGCAAGCGGGCCCTCGCCGACGCGCTGCTCGAGCGGACGCCGGGTGAGCTCGCGCGCTTCCTCGTCGCCGGTCGTACCGAAGACGGCGTGTTCGACGCGATCGTCGCCGTTGCCGAGCTGCGTGGTCGTTCCGACGGCGTCGCGGTCGCGCGGACCATCCGCTCGGCAGCGCATGGCGGCCCAGGGCGACTCGGCGGCGCAGGGGCGCGGGGCGCGCATCCGTCCCTCGACGAGCTCGTCGCTCCCGAGGTCTTCTCCAGCGACCTCCGCGATCTCCTCGCCGCCACCGGTCACGCCCTCGACGGCGCGTCGCCGTTCGACGGCCTTGGGCTCCGAACGCGTCCGCTCGCCGCGAGCGATCCGCATGTCGCTCGCGCGAGAGAGATCGCGGCGGCTCACGGCCTCGCGTCGGTCGAGCTCGTGTTCGCGAACACGCTGTCGCCGACCATTGTCCCGGTCAGCGTCTCGCCGGTGGTGCTCTGCGTGGGCGCGCCGCTCCTCGATCCGTCGCAGCGCCTGCAGTTCGAGCTCTGCGTCCACCGCGCGCTCACCCTTTGCAGGACGCGCACGGCCGCGCTCGCGCGGACCGCGCCGATCGACGAGTGGCCCGTGCTCGCCGCGTACCTTCGCTTGCATGACCCTTCTCTTCCGGTCGACGGCGTCGACGCGGGACGGCTCGAAGAGCTCACGGCGCGAATGCGCGCCCACGCCCCCGACCTCGCGCTCGACGCGCGCCTCGCTGGGCTCGCCCGCCGCGTGTTCGAGTCGCTCGGCTCGCGACACCCCGCGGTCGGAGCAGGCGCAGTCGCCTGGTCGTGGCATGTCGCCACGCTCTGCATCGGCGACCTGGGCCTCGTCTTCGACGCGATGGGCTACACGACCAGCTCGGTCGGCGCCCCGTCACGTGAGGCGGAGCGGCTGCGATGGCTCGGCAAGCACGCCGAGGCGCGCGAGCTCCTCGCGTTCCTCGTCAGCGGCCCTCATCTCGAGGCGCGCGCCCGACTCGGCTTGCTTGTACCTCCTTGACACGGATCAAGTCGCCGAGCC
>Ga0194129_10003754_pt1 | contig 20888 bp, 15 predicted proteins | sample TA2KigCa35mmetaG_FD_150862 | JGI IMG/M metagenome (GOLD analysis project Ga0194129, IMG submission 150862) | Freshwater microbial communities from Lake Tanganyika, Tanzania - TA2015038 Kigoma Deep Cast 35m | ecosystem: Environmental > Aquatic > Freshwater > Lake | place: Tanzania: Lake...
TTGGGGGGCGTAAAGAACTCCTTTCACCGCATCGCGATCCAGAATGCGACGGCTGGGATTCAGTTCCACTTTTACAATCAACGCGGCGCGCGCAGCTACGGCAACCTCTTTGACCAGCTCTCGGTCGAGGCCTGCGCCAACCTCTTTCTCGTCGACCACCTCGACCACGATCCGAAGGGCATCGAGCCGCCGAACGCGCTCGTCAACTCGGTGATCAAGAAGGTGCCGAACTACGTCAAAATCTCCGCCTCGGGGCCCTATTCGCCGAACATCGGGGAAGGCAACGTCCTTCTCTCGGGCGATCGCGACAATGCCATCCCGCTGAAGCACGTCGTGACGCGCACGAACGTCACGTTCACGGAGAGCGGTCTCCCGCTTCCATGATGCAGGCCCGGGCGACCGCCTCAACTCGTGCGACGGCGCTCTCACTTGCCTCGACGCGTGCCGTGCGATCAAGGCTGCAACACCGCATCGTTGCTCAAAAGACTGCGGCGACTAGTTCCCCGGGTGGGATGCTGCTAACATGCCGCCGCTGAATTGGCCGTGAGCGGCCGTGGCAGGCGACACATGGGAAAGATCATCGGAATCGATCTCGGCACCACCAACTCATGCGTGGCGGTGTTCGATGGCTCGGGTGCGGTCAAGGCGACGTCGATTCGCGTCATCCCGAACGGGGAAGGTGCGCGCACGACGCCGTCGGTGGTGGGCTTCACGTCTGCGGGTGACCGCCTCGTCGGCCAGGTCGCGAAGCGTCAGGCGATGACGAACCCGACCAACACCATCTATGCGGTGAAGCGCTTGATGGGGCGCAAGTTCGAGGACAGCGAGGTCCAGCAGCAAAAGAGCCTCGCGCCCTACGCCATCGTCGCCGCCAAGAACAAGGACGCGTGGGTCGAGGCCGGCGGTAAGCAGATGTCGCCACCCGAGGTCTCGTCGATCATCCTCGCGCAGATGAAGTCGATCGCCGAGAGCTTCCTCGGCGAGACGGTCTCCGAGGCGGTGATCACGGTCCCCGCGTATTTCGACGACGCACAGCGTCAGGCGACGAAGGACGCCGGCACCATCGCTGGGCTCGACGTGAAGCGCATCATCAACGAGCCGACGGCCGCCGCGTTGGCGTACGGCCTCGATCAGACGACGGCCCAGACGGTCGTCGTCTACGACCTCGGCGGAGGCACGTTCGATGTCTCGGTCATGCGCATCGAGAGCGGCGTCTTCAGCGTCAAGGCGACCCTCGGCGATACGCACCTCGGCGGTGAAGACTTCGACCTCCGAGTCGTCGACAAGCTTGCGGACGAGTTCAAGGCTCGAACCGACATCGACCTTCGCCGCGATCGCATGGCGCTGCAGCGCCTGAAGGAAGCGGCCGAGAAGGCGAAGCACGAGCTCTCCTCGTCCCTCGAGACCGAGATCAACCTGCCATTCGTCGCGGTCGGCAAGGAGGGCCCGCTTCACCTCGAGCGGACGATGAAGCGCAATGAGCTCGAGATGCTCTGCGGTGACTTCATCGATCGAACGGTCGATCAGTGCGCCCAGGCCGTGAAAGACGCGGGGCTCACCGTCGCCGAGATCGACACGATCGTTCTCGTCGGGGGGATGACCCGAATGCCCGCCGTGCAGCAGGCGGTCGAAGAGTTCTTCGGTCGCCCCGCGAGCCGCGAGGTGAACCCCGACGAGGTCGTCGCGATCGGCGCGACGATCCAGGGCGCGGCGCTCACGGGTGAAGTCGATGACGTGCTCCTTCTCGACGTCACGCCGCTCTCGATCGGCGTCGAGACGGGCGGTGGCGTCATGACGGCCCTGATCCCGCGAAACACGACGATCCCGACCGAGTCGAGCGAGATCTTCACGACCAGCGTCGACAATCAGAACTTCGTGCCCATCCACGTCCTTCAGGGTGAGCGCAAGATGGCGGCGGATTGCCGTAGCCTCGGCGAGTTCGAGCTGACTGGGATCCCGCCCGCGCCGCGCGGCGTCCCAAAGATCAAGGTGACGTTCTCGATCGACGCGAACGGCATCCTTCAGGTCGCCGCGACGGATCTCGGCACCGGCGTGACCACCGCCGTCAGCATCACCCCCCACAGCGGCCTCAACAACGACGAGGTCGACAAGCTGGTTCACGACGCCGAGAAGAACCGCGACGACGACGCCGCGCGCAGCGAGCTCGCCGAGCTCCGGAATCAGTCCGACACGCTGCTCTACACGACCGAGCAGGCGCTCGAAGGCTATGCCGACCTCATCAGCGCCGAGCTGGTCGCCGAGATCCGACGAGACTGCGAATTGTTGCGAGTCGCTGTTGCCCGCACCGATCAAGGAGCGATCCGGGCGGCCTACTCGCAGCTCGAAGGCGCGGCGTTCCGCATCTCCGAGTCGATGTATCAGGAGTAACGGTGAGCGAGGGGAGGGGCACGCGAACGTCGTCCGAGCCCCCGCCCCCGCCGGCGGTCGAGACCCTCGGTCGATACTTGCTCCTTGACCGCCTGGGTGAGGGCGGCATGGCCGAGGTGTTCAAGGCCAAGAGCCCCGGCGTCGAGGGTTTCGAGAAGGTCCTCGTCATCAAGCGAATCCTGCCGAGGCTCGCGCGCCACGCGGCCTTCGTGAAGATGTTCGTCCACGAGGCGAAGCTCGCGGTTCGCCTCTCGCACGCGAACATCGTGCAGGTCTTCGACCTCGGTAAGGTTGAGCGCGGACAGGACGAGTCTCCCAGCTACTTCATCGCGATGGAGTACGTCGCAGGGCTCGACCTCGCGTCGCTGCTCGACGGTCTCAAGCGCGGTCGCCGCGGGAGCGAACAACGGCTCCCAATCGGCGCGGTGGTCTACCTCTGTGCCGAGATCGCGAAGGCTCTCGACCATGCGCATCGCCGCGTCGACGAGAAGGGCCGACCGCTCGGGATCGTCCACAGTGACATCTCGCCCCACAACGTGCTCGTCTCGTGGGACGGCGACGTGAAGGTCACGGACTTCGGGATCGCGCGCGCGAACGATGCCGTCCTTCACGAGGACTCGACCCCTGATGCCGCCGCGCCGGACGACGAGGCCGAGCACCTCGTCGCGGTCCGCGTGAGCGGGAAGGTCGCCTACATGAGCCCCGAGCAGTCCCGTGGAGACGGGACCGACCCGCGGAGCGACCTCTTCTCGCTCGGTGTCGTCCTCTACCAGATGCTCGTGGGAGCGAACCCCTTCGCGGCGCCGTCGCTCGCAGAGACCTCGCGCCGCGTCGCTGCCGCGGAAGTGCCTCCCCTCACGCTCGCCCGTCCCGACGTCCCGCCTGCCCTCGTCGGGATCGTCGAGCGACTGCTGCGGCGTGAGCCGGCGGACCGCTATCTCGGCGCGGCAGAGCTCTACGAAGACCTCCTCGCCTTCGCCTACACGTCCGGTGAACGCTTCGGTGCGGGTGACCTCGCCGACGTGCTCGCCCCGCTGCGTGCTCGCGAAATCGAGCCGGATGCCGAGGTCGATTCTACCGTCGGCGACGTCCTTTCGGAGCGCGCTTCTGCCGACGCCAGGACTCCCGTCGAGGTGCCGAGTCTGCGAGCGAACATGCTTGACGAGCCGCTCGTGGAGCCCGAGCGAGGCGACCGCCGCGAGGTGACGGTTCTCGTCATCACGCTCGAGGGAGATGGCGAGCGAGTCATGGCCGAGGCGTCGCCGCGGTCCACACTCCGTGAACAGCTCGAGCGCCAGGGAGCTTGGCTCGAGCGCCACTCTCCCACCGAGCTCATCGCGCTCTTTGGCCTCGGCGACACCGACGGCCGCGATGGGGAGGCCGCGGTTCGTGCGGCGCTGTCATTTGTTCGAGAGTCCGAGGTCGCGAGAAAGGCCGGCGTCGGTGTCCACTCGGGGCCCATCAGCGTCGATGAAGGAGGGCTTCCGCTCCGCGACGCTCGCCTCGATGCGCTCGTGTCCATGGCGGCTCGCCTCGCCGCGGTCGCGGGCGGACAGGTCGCGCTCTCGCCGGTGACCGCGCGACTCGTGCGCCGCAGCTTCGTCACCGAGGCGTTCACTCCGGACCGCAGCGCGCTCGTCGAGGGCTTCACCGCGCGCGGCCCGCTAGCGTTCGAGGGCGCGAAGTCGCGCTTCGTCGGTCGCCGTCAAGAGCTCCAGCGACTCGGCTCGATCCTCGCGACGGCTACACGCGGAGAGCCGCAGCTCCTGTTCGTGCAGGGAAAGACCGGCGTTGGCAAGTCGCGCTTCCTCTTCGAGGCGGGCCGACGGCTCGAGCGCGGCCAGTTCCGCGTCGCGTTCCATTCCGCAACATGTCCACCGAACGGCGCGACCGAGCCGTGGAGCGCACTTCGCGAGTTGATTCATGCCCTGTGCGGGACGCAGCCTGACGACGACGTCCAGCGAATACTCGATACGCGACCTCGACTCCGTGCCCTTGGCCTCGACGAGCAAGAAGCGGACAGCATCCTCGCGCTCGTCGGCGCGCCGATGAACGTCCCCGCCGCAGAGTTCCGCGCCGGTGTGCGCGCAGGCTTCGAGCGGATGGTGAAGAGCCTCTGCAAGGAGCGGCTCCACTGCTTCGCATTCGACGACGCCCAAGCGGTCGACGCCGAAACCTACGACGCCGTGTTGCGAATCGTGCAGCGGACGAAGCGCCTCCGCGCGGTGTTTCTCTTGTCGCAGCGCGGCGACGCCGATCTCGATGCCCCACACACCTCGGGTCTTCGCGCGCTCGAGGGCAAGCGTCGCCTCCAGCTCCTTGAGCTCGGCGAGCTTCGGGAGCGCGAGGTCGCAGAGCTCATCGAGCAGCAACTCGGCGCGCGCGCGCTGCCGGCGCCCTTGCTCAACTACGTCCGTCGCTGTGCGGGCGGCCATCCTCTTTTCGTCGAGGAGCTGGTCCGCGAGCTCTGCGACACCGGCCTCGTGCAGGTGGTGAGCGGAGCGGCGAGCCTTCGCTCCGACGAGCAGGCGACGGCGCCGCGTACTCTCCGAAACCTGATCGCCGACCGTGTGAGCCGCCTCCCGCAGCGCGAGAGACGCGTCCTACAAGGGCTCGCTGTCCTCGGTGAGCCGGCGAGCCTCATCACCCTCGCCGAGGCGCTCGACCAGCTTCTCCCCAGCATCGACCGCCACGTCAGCGCGCTCGAGCAGAAGGGACTCGTGGCGCGTACCGGGACGCACCAGGCTCGCTTCGCTTCACCGCTCTATCAAGAGATCATCCTCGACGCGATGGCGGCATCGGTTCGCGTGGAGCTCCACTCCGCGGCCGCCGCCGTCTACGCCAAGGCGCCCGCGGGAGTGGGGGACGCCGCCGAGCGCCTCGCTTCTCACCTTCATGCCGCTGGCGACCGGGCGGGCGCCGTCAGCGCCTACTGGCGCGCCGGAAACGAGCGTCGGGCGGCGGGGCAAGTCGAGGCCGCCGTGCGCGCGATGACGCGCGGAGCAGAGCTCTCCAACCCCAGCGAGTTTTCTGTCGACCGGCTTGTCGGATGGCTCGCCGACCTCGGCGCCGCCGTTGCGCAGGCCCGCAATGCTCCGGGTCTACGCGAGGCGGTCGGCCCCTTGCTTCGAGACGTGAAGGTCCGGGCGAAAGTGCATCTGCGCGTGCGCGCCGTCGTCGAAGCCGCACGATGCTTTGCTTCGGTCAACCTCTTCGAAGATGGCGTCTCGCTCCTCGAGGAGCTCGCGAGCTGGCGGAGCGCAACGCCCGATGCTGCCTCGCTCCCGGTCGACCTCGATGCTGCCGTGCTCTCGGCAGAGTGCGAGCTCGCTGCGCGTCAGGGGCGAATCGAACAGGCGATCGCGGCGAGTGAGCGACTCGACGCCCTCGGACTGGCCCCGGACGCACGGACGCGATTCGCGATGACCGTCGCATATGCCTCGGGCGGCAATACCGCGCGTGCGCTGCAAATCCTCGCCGACCTGGAGGCCGAGTCGCTTGACCTAGGCGTTGGGTTTCAGGTCTCCCTCGCGAAGCATCGGACGATCGTTCACTTCAACCAGCGAGACTTTGCCGCGGCGGCGCGCGAGGCGGGAACGACCGCGCGGCTCGCGCTCTCTGCGGGGCTTCGCTTCGAGGCGGCGCTCGCGCTTCACAACCTCGGCGATGCGTGTGACAGACTCGGTGACCATCCTCGCGCGTACGCGGCGTTCGTCGAGTCGCTCGAGCTCTCGCGCCAGCTCGAACACGACCGGCTCTCGAACGTAAACCAGCTGCACCTCTGCATGCTCGATGGTCTGAGGAGCTCCGAGGGGGTCGAGGAGAAGCTGAAGGCCTTGATCCGGTATGCCGATGCGCGCGGATATCTATGGGACGTCATCGAGGGTCGTTACCTGCTCGCCCGACTGCACGTCGCGCACGGCGTCCATGAGCGGGCGCGCAAGCTCCTCGAAGACGTGCTCGCGAACGCGACCGAGCACCGCCACGGGCTCATCGCGGCCGACGCGCGCGAGCTGCTCACGTGCATCTCGCCGCGGCGAGCCTGACGTCGCTGGGCTTATCGAGCGTCGCTGAGCGCCCCGAGCATTCGAGGGCAAGTCCAGCCTCGGGGCATGACGCTCGCGTCGCGGGCCTGCGAGGGCGGTGCTGCCCTCTCGTTACCCGTCACTCGACGGCGAGCTTGCGCTCGATGGCCTCGAGGTGAGCGCGCACCATCGGATCATCCTCGCGCTGGGTCTCGATCTTCCGAACCGCGCTCATGACCGTGGTGTGGTCGCGACCGCCGAACGCGCGGCCGAGCTCAGGGAAGCTGCATTTCAGTCGCTGCTTGCACAGGTACATCGCCACGTGGCGCGCGAACGCGATCGTCTTGTGGCGATCCTTCGACGTGAGGTCACTCGTGCGCAGGTGGAAGTGCTGGCAAACCGTGCGCTGGATGTCCTCGACGCTCAGCATCTGCGTGCGGTGGGCGACGGCGCTCGAGAGTTCGGCCTTCACGAACGCCATATCCACCGAGCGCCCGGTGAGCGACGACTTCGCGGCGAGTCGGATCAGCGTGCCCTCGAGCTCACGAACGTTCGAGCGAATCGCCTGCGCGAGGTAGATGGCGACGTCGTCGTCGGTGTCGATCCCCTCGAGCTGCGCCTTGTTTCGGACGATCGCGACGCGCGTCTCGAGCTCGGGGATTTGAATGTCGGCGACGAGCCCCGACGCGAAGCGCGAGACGAGGCGCTCCTCCATGCGCTCGAGCGCCTGCGGGTACTTGTCGCTCGTGACGACGATCTGCCTGTCCGCGTTGTGGAGCGCATTGAACGTGTGGAAAAACTCTTCCTGCGTCTGCACGCGGCCGGCGAGGAACTGGATGTCGTCGACGAGCAGCACGTCGCAGTCGTCGCGGTACTTCGCGCGGAACTCGTCCATCCGCTGGTGCTGGATGCCGGTGATAAACTCGTTCGTGAACCGCTCCGCCGACAGGTAGCGAATGCGCGCGAACGGACGCTCTTCGTAGACGCGGTGTGCGATGGCGTGGACGAGGTGCGTCTTGCCGAGGCCGGTGCCGCCGCAGAGGAACAGCGGGTTGTAGCGCCGCCCACCGCCTCCGGCTGCCGCCACCGCAGCCGCGTGCGCGAGCTGGTTGCTCGGACCGACGATGAAGTTCGAGAACGTGAAGCGCGGGTTGATGTCCTCGGGGGGGGATTTCCGGCGCTCGCTGTTCGGCGCGCGGTCGATCAACGCTCCCTGCGCGGTGCGCTCGATGACGCTCGAGCCGACGCGTGCATCGTCCTGGGCGGGGAAGGCGAGGGCGCGCGGGCGGACAGGGGACGTCATCGGGACGCTCGCGACGGGCTTGTCGAGGTGAGGATCGAGTACCCAGCTGACCTGGACCGCGAGGCCGCTCTCGACGAGGATCTGCTCGAGGAGGTCGGGGAGGAAGTTCGTCTTGACCCAGTCGAGCACGAACTCGTTCTGTGCCCGCAGCGTGAGGACCTCTCCGGTCCAGTCGTCGAACTGAATGCCCCCGAACCACTGGTCGAAGGTCCCCGGCGAGCGCTCTCGAGTGCGCGCCACGGCACGCTCGAAGACCAGTCGCGCGTCGCGATGAGTCCTACCGTCGTCGCTTCCGCCCCCTCGGATCACGCCGTCACCCCTCGAACGTCTCGGCCCGCCGTTGCGTCGCGAGCTTCACAAGTTTTCCACAGCCCCGAATGGACACCGTCGGCCTGGCAAGTGTCAGAAATGAATGATGATTCAGACGGTTCGACGACCATGCGGCCTCAGGGTCTCCACAAGTGCTCCTCGGCTCGCATCGCAAGCCGCCGAGCGACGACAACCCTCCCGGGTCGGCAGCGACCGACCGGTCAGGTGTGGGGTCTCTGCGAGGCGACCTGGGTGTGTGGAACCCAGCCGTCCCGAAAAGGATCGTCACCTAACATCGACTCGTTCCAGGAGTCCACCCCTCTCGCGTCATAAATCTGCAAGCATTGGGAATAACTTTGAATTTAGCCTCGCGCAGGCCCGCGAGGCGTGGAGGGTCCAGGCTGTGATCGGTCGATGTCGAGGTGAGCCAGCGCTTCGGGTGCCGGAAGTTATTGAAACGACAGCAGAAGAGTGTGACCGCGCGCGCGATTTATTGAGAGATCCCAGGGTGCTGGGATGTCAAGGGGTCTTCGCTCCAGTGAAACGCGGGTCTCGAGGGGGGAGCACCGAGCGCTTGACACGTTGCGGCATGAGGGTTCCGCGTCGAATGCTCGTCGCCCGAGCGCTTGGTCGCGCACGGAGGCAGCTCGCTCCCGTACGTCGCGAAGTTGGCCCGCTCGGCGAGGGTATGTAAGTCGCTCGTTCCGCGATGCGCGTTCGACATCTCCCGTCCGCGGCGACACTGGTGGCGTTCCTCGCCTTCGCGTGCCCCTCCGCGGCCGAACCGAGCCCGCTCTCGCCGACCTTTGCTTACGACTACGGCGCCACCAACACACCACGAAGCCTGGGAGTCGGCGCGATGCACGCGCTCGGAGCTGGGCTTACCGCGGTCTTCCTGAATCCCGCGAACCTTGGGCTCACCCGCGCTTACCACGCAGGCGCCCTCGCTCAGTTCACGCCCGAGGGCGCGCGCCAGCTCTACGGCGGCGCGGTGATGGACTCGACGCGGCGCTTCGCCGGCGGGATGAGCTTCATCGGTGGCTTTCAGGACCCCGACGGGATCGATCGCACGACGGTCGATGCTCGTGCGGCCATTGCCTTCGCCGCGAGCAAGCTGTTTCACCTCGGGCTCGGCGGTCGCTACCTCACCGTCGAGCAGGATGGCCTTGGGCCGCTGGGAAATAGCCGCGCGTCCGGTGGGCTCGTCGATCCCGAGGACGCTCCGCACGTGAGCGGCGCGCCTGGTCGCAAGAAGATGCTCGGCACGTTCACCTTCGATGCGGGCGCCACGATTCGCCTCATCGAGGCGCTGTCGATTTCGGCCTACGGGCATAACCTCACCTACCGCGATGACGGCCTGCTCCCCATGGTGGTGGGTGGCGGCGTGGGCTTCGGCAACGCCGACCTCTCCGTCGAAGTCGACGCCGAGGCCGACCTCACGACGTACGAGAAGGCAAGTCCGCGCATCATGGCAGGTGCGGAGTACCTCGTCGCGGGGCGGGTCCCGGTGCGGGCCGGCTACCGCCTCGACACGATGGGCGGTCCAATGGACGGCGCGTCGCACGAGAGCTCGGGCGGGCTCGGCTACGTCGAGCCTCGCTACGGCGTCGAGGCTTCGGTGAGGCGGACGGTGACCGGCCCTGAGGCGACGATGATCGCGGTGTCGGTCACGTACCACATCGACTCGCTCGGCCTGCCGGTGCAGAGCCTCTGAGCGCTCTTCGGCATGATCCCGAGCGCCGTCTTCTTCGTGTCTTGCTCGCGGCGCGCATGCGTCGAAGGCTGAGGTCCCATGTTCTGCCTAACGACCGAGACCGACCCCGAATGGGCCGAGCGCGCCGTCGAGCAGCTCGACCGCGTGCTCGTGGACCATGCCCATTGCGAGATGAAGGCCGCATCCTCGGCGCTCGCCCTCGCGGGACGCGCGGTGATCGCCCCCTCGATCGTACGGCCGCTCGTCGCGCTTGCGCAGGAGGAACTCGCGCATTTCGATGAGGTGCTTGCGGAGCTCGAGCGCCGGGGCCTCGAGCTCGGGCCACCGCCGGTCGACGACTACGCAGCCGAACTGCTCGGACACGTGAAGGGCCCGCGCTCTGGGCGTGAGCGAATGGTCGACCGGCTGCTCGCCGGCGCGCTCATCGAGGCTCGCTCGTGCGAGCGCTTCAAGCTGCTCGCCGAGGCGCTGGGGCAACGCGGCCTCCACGAACAGGCGGCGTTTTACCGGGAGCTCCTGACGAGCGAGGCGCGTCACTACACGCTCTTGCGGCGCCTCGCCGTCGAGGTGTCCGGAGACGACGCGAGCGTCGATGCGCGTATGCTCGAGCTCGCAAGCCTCGAAGGGGCGATCAACGCGCGCCACGGCACCGCGGCGGCCATTCACGGGTGAGCGCGCCATGGACCTCGAGGACTGGCCGCGACTCGACCGAACGCTCGCGCGCGCGCTCGAGGGCTGGCGACGGCGGACGTCGGAGCTCTCGAGGCTCACCGCGCCGCTCGACGTCGCCCACAATTTCGAGGCGCGGATGCTCGCGGAGAGCCCAATGCCCGAGGCGCTCGTGCACGAGGAGGTCGTTCATGCTGTCCGCGAGCGCAGCGACGATCCGCTCGTTGCTGCGCTACGCCCGTGGGTCGAGACGCTTTGGGTCGAGGGCGTCGTCTACGACGCTCGCGTCGAGGCCGCCGTCGCTTGGGGCGCTCTGCGTGAGGTTCGAGGGCGCTCCGAGCGTGTGAGCGCGCGAGGGCTTCGCCTGGAGGCACTCGCCGGTCCGCACCCGTCGGTTCGCGCCCGAGCCGCAGAAGATTTTCTCAGCATCGCGAACGAGGTGAGCGCCGCGTCGCTCCGCTTCGTCGAGCGGCGTCTCGAACGCGAGGCCCTCGTCGGCCATGACTGCCGATGGCTCGCGACCCCCGACGTTGCGGCGCGCGAGCCGTCCGCGGGCACCGTCGCGTCGCGGCTCGCGGCGCAGCTCTTGGACGCGACGGACGAACTCGGGGCGGAGCTCTGCGCTCATGCGTGGGAAGAGACGGCGCGCGCCGCGATGGTGACGGGCTCGCGCGACGGCTGGCCCGTTCGGCCAACGCCGCGTTGGTTGAAGGGGGTGCTCGGCGGTGACGGGATGATGCGAGGGCTTCGCCTCTCGCCGCCCCGCGCGCCCTCGGTGGTAGGAGCGATGTCGTACGCGCGCGCGCTCGGTTCGCTCGCGATGCGCATCCTCGAGGCCTCGCGGACACCTGCGACGCCCGTCTCGATGCATCAGCATCCGAACGGCAGTCGGCGACATGCGCGGCGTGCGCTCTTTTCCTCGGTCGTCGGTGAAGTCTCGTTCGCAGAGCGCGTCCTCGGCCTCTCCCGGGTGCGGGCTCGAGAGCATCGCCGCGCCTTCGCGCGAGGCATCGCTCTATCCCTGCGGTTCGACGCGCTCCGGGTCCTGTCGGGTGCCGCGCTCACGAGCGGCGTCTCCCGAGGACGCGAGGTGTTCCTCGAGGTCTCTCATCGAGTCCTCGCGCGCGACGTCCCTGGCTCGCTGCTGGCTGTCCTCCCGACGCTGCGTCCGGGCGATGGCGCCGCGCTCACGGGAGCGCTCCTCGCCGGCGCGCAGCGGCGCGAGCTCATCGAGCGGCACGACGAGGACTGGTACCGAAATCCGCGCGCGCACGCGGAGCTCCGCGCCGAGGACGAAGGCGTTCGCACCGTTGACCCGATTGCCGAGGAAACCCTCGCGGGGGAGGTCTCGCGGCTCGTCGAGGTGCTCGGCCACGCCATCGGTTGAAGCGGCACCGGCGGGCCGTGTTCCGCCCCGCAAGCCCGCAGGCAGGGTCCCCCTGCACATGCAAGCAGTCCCTTTCCCTCCGTGACCGGGCGTGGTAGGTGCGCGCTCGCGCGTCTCGACGAATGACCCTCGGGGGACCCTCAGACGCACGAGTCCTGCCATGCACCACATGAAGCTGTTTGCCTCGGGCGCGGTGAATCTCGACCTGGACGCGACCGCCGTCGCCCAGTTCATTCTGTTCACCGCGTTCGTCGTCCTCATGAAGGACCTCATTTTCGATCCGCTTCTCAAGGTGTTCGACGAGCGTGAGCGACGAACCGACGGCGCGATCGATGACGCTCGTGACCTCGACGACCGCGCGATCGAGCTCAAGGGTAAGCTTGACACCCGCATGGACGAAGTCCGACGTGAGGCTGCGGCCGACCGCGAGCGCTCTCGCGCCAAGCTGAAGGAGCTCGAGTCGGAGACGCTGACAGCGGCTCGCGCAGCGGCCACGACGAGGCTCGACGCCGGTCTTGGCGCCGTCGAGGCCGAGGCCTCGACTATCCGAAAGGATCTCGAAGCGCAGCGCGCCAAGCTCGCCGCCGAGATCGCAAGCCGCGTCCTTGGTCGGGAGGTGCAGTCGTGACTCGCTCGAAGCGTCCCCTGGTCGCGGTCGCCATCGTCGCCGTGGCGCTCGGGGTGGCCGGAGCCGCCGCGGCCCAGAATGATCCTTACGCGGACCCCGAGCCGCGCGCCGTGAAGCCGGCGGCCAAGCCTGTGGCGAATCCCGCGGGGACGGCTGCCCGGAAGGTGGCTCGTGCCGCGCCGACTGCGGAGCCAACTGCGGCCCCGTCCGCGGCCCCTGCCGCCTCCGTCAACCCTGCGACTGGGCTGCCGAACTGGCACCCGCCGATCGGCGGCCCGACGCCCCAGCCCCAGCCGCCGATGCGCCCTGGTCACGATCAGCAGCAGAAGATGCGCGAAATGATCGAGCAGCTGAGGCGGGAGAAGGGTGGCGCACCCGCTGAGGTCGTCGAGGCAAAGGCTCGCAAGTACCCGAGGGACGACCACGGCTACTGCATCGGTCAGGGCCCGACCGATCCTCCGAAGAACGTGAACCTGTTTCACGGCTGGCTCGGTGTCGACAACGCTCGAGCCGTCCCTGCGCCCCCGCGCCGCGTCGACGGCGAGACGGGCTTCATCGCCGAGCGCCTCGGAAGCTCCGCCTGGTGGAAGTGGCGCCTGACGCCCTACCCGTACCGCTACGAGAACCACGACGACGAATGCGATCCGCGCAACACGCCGATCCCGCTCCTCGCGAACCTCATCAACTTCGCGGCGCTGATGTTCCTCGTCACACGCTTTGGCGCCAAGCCGATCGCGGAGGCCTTGAAGAAGCGGCGGGACGCGGTGATGTCGGAAATTGACCGCGCGCGGGAGATCAAAGCGAGCGCCGAGGCTCGGCTCGCCGAGTACGAGGCCGACATCGAGCAGCTCGACGTCAAGCTCGAGACGCTCCGCAAGCAGTACGCGGATGAGGCGGCGCTCGAGGAGAAGCGGCTGCGCGAAGATCTCGCCCAGGCCCGCGATCGCCTGTTGACCGACGCGTCGTTCCGCATCGAGCAAGAGGGGAAGTCGACCCGCGACCGCCTCTCGCGCGAGGCGCTCGACGAGGCGCTGGGCGCGGCCGAGTCGCTGCTCGGCAAGTCGGTGAAGGACGCCGACCATGACCGGCTGTGCGAGGAGTTCCTCGACCAGATCGGCACGACCCTCTCCACGGCCGAAGGGCTGAAGGCCAACGGCGCGACTCCCGGAGCTTCTTCATGAGCCAAGCGATTGCACGCCGCTACGCGCGAGCGGTCTTCGAGATCGGTCGCGAGACCAAGAAGCTCGACGCCCTCGTCACCGAGCTCAACAGCTTCGCCGAAGCCTATCGGTCGAGCCCGGAGCTTCAAGACCTCGAGCGCCTACCGAACCTCAACGACGCGGCGCGCCGTGCGGTCTTGACGGAGCTCGGCAAGCGCCTCCAGGCCTCCGACCCGACGGTGAACACCGTGGCGCTCCTCGCCGAACGGCAGAGGCTGGTGTTGCTCCCTGACGTGGCGACCCTCCTCCAGGAAATGAGCGACGAGCACGCGGGCGTCGTTCGAGCGACGGTCCGGAGCGCGAAGAAGCTCTCGCCCGCCTACGTCACGCGACTCGCTGAGCGGATTCGAGACGTCACGGGACGCAACGTCATCCTCACGACCCAGGAAGACCCTTCGCTCATCGCGGGCGTCGTCGCTCAGATCGGCGATCGCGTCATCGACGGTACCGTTCGCGGGCGACTCGATCGGCTCTCGGCCTCGCTCCGATAGTCCTGAGTTCGGCCCATCCTAGTTTTCGATCCGACCCCACGTTTCAAGGGCGGCCTCCCGCCCCAAGCCCGACCCACATCACGAGGAATTCAATAAGTCATGCAGCTCCGAGCGGAAGAGATCTCGCAGATCATCAAGCGCCAGATCCAGGGCATCGACGGCGCTCCTAGCGTCGCAGAGACCGGGACGGTCCTCACCGTCGGTGACGGTATCGCCCGCATTCACGGCCTTGGGCAGGCGATGGCCGGCGAGCTCGTCGAGTTCCAGCCCGAGCAAGCGACGAACCACGCCGCCATTTACGGCATGGTCCTCAATCTCGAGCAGGACAACGTCGGCTGCGCGCTCTTTGGTGAGACCGCGCTCGTCCGCGAAGGCTCGAAGGTCAAGCGCACCGGACGCATCATGGACGTGCCGGTCGGCGACGCCATCCTCGGTCGCGTCGTCAATGCGCTCGGTCAGCCGATCGACGGCAAGGGCGAGATCGACTCGAAGGAGCGACGCCGCGTCGAGCTCAAGGCGCCGGGCATCATCGCGCGCCAGCCAGTGACCGAGCCGATGCAGACGGGCATCAAGGCCGTCGACTCGATGATCCCCGTCGGTCGCGGCCAGCGCGAGCTCATCATCGGTGACCGTCAGACCGGCAAGACGGCGATCGCCGTCGACACCATCATCAACCAGAAGGGCAAGGACGTCTTTTGCGTCTACGTCGCCATCGGCCAAAAGCAGTCGACGGTCCGTCAGGTCGTCGACAAGCTCGAGCAGAACGGCGCGATGGAGTACACCGTCGTCGTCGCCGCCACCGCCAGCGATCAGGCGCCCCTCCAGTTCATCGCGCCCTACACCGGCGTCACGATCGGGGAGTTCTTCCGAGACACCGGCCGCCATGCGCTGTGCATCTACGACGACCTCTCGAAGCAGGCGGTCGCCTACCGCCAGCTGTCGCTCCTCCTCCGTCGCCCGCCCGGGCGCGAGGCCTATCCCGGCGACGTTTTCTACGTCCACTCGCGCCTCCTCGAGCGCGCCGCGAAGATGGCCGATCGCCTCTACGTCGTGAAGAAGAACACCGCGGTCCCGTCCGGCGACCCGGCCTTCGTCGGAGCGGATGGCAAGGTACACGTCGGCAAGCAGGGCCATGAGACGGTCGAGGCTGCCGCGTTCGAGCTCGTCGACAAGGAGCTCTTCGAGAAGTGGGAGAAGGGCGGCGCCGACAAGAAGAAGGTCGAGCAGCAGCTGAAGGACAAGCTCACCGCGAGCGACTACGAGATCAAGAAGGACCCGCACTCTGGCGGATCGCTCACGGCGCTCCCGATCATCGAGACGCAGGCCGGTGACGTCTCGGCCTACATCCCGACCAACGTCATCAGCATCACCGACGGCCAGATCTTCCTCGAGTCCGACCTCTTCTACTCGGGCGTGCGCCCCGCCATCAACGTCGGCATCTCGGTCAGCCGCGTCGGTGGCAACGCCCAGATCAAGGCGATGAAGAAGATCGCCGGCACCCTGCGTCTCGATCTCGCGCAGTACCGCGAGATGGCGGCCTTCGCGCAGTTCGCTTCGGACCTCGACGCGAAGACCCGCGCGCAGCTCGAGCGTGGCAAGCGCCTCGTCGAGATCCTGAAGCAGGGGCAGTACGTGCCGCAGTCGGTCGAGCGACAGATCCTGATCATCTACGCAGCGACGAAGGGTCAAGTGGATGCGCTGCCGGTCGAGTCGCTCGCGCGCTACGAGGCCGAGCTCAACGCCTTCGTCGATACGAAGCACCCGGAGCTCCTCCCGAAGATCGTCAAGAAGAAGGAGCTCACCGACGACATCACGGCCGAGCTCGACAAGGCCATCAAGGCCTTCGGTGAGGTATTCGTCGCTGACGCGAGCCAGAAGGCGAGCAACAAGTAGCCTATGCCGTCGCTGAAGAGCATTCGCAAGCGCATCGCGAGCGTGAAGTCCACGCAGAAGATCACGCGCGCGATGAAGATGGTGGCTGGAGCGCGCCTCAACCGCGCGCAGCAGCGCATCACCGAGCTTCGGCCATACGCGCTCAAGACTCGCGAGGTCCTCGTCGAGGTGACCGCCGAAGGGCGCGCTGCCCTCGCGGGTGCGGGGAGTTCGGAGTCTGCCGAGGTCGAGGAGGTCGGTGCTGACGAGGGCGTCGTTGCGCTTGACCTCCCGGACCTTCGCTCGGTGGTCCCGGCGCATCCCCTGCTCGAGCAGACTCCGGAGCGCCGCGTGAGCCTCGTCGTGCTGACGAGCGATCGCGGCCTCTGTGGCAGCTTCAACGCGAGCATTTGCAAGCTTGCAGAGCAGGAGTGGAAGCGCCGTACCGCCGAGGGCCAGAAGGTCTCGCTCATCGTCGCGGGTCGCAAGGGCCGCGACTACTTCCGGCGGCGAAACGCGCCAATGGAGTACGTCGAGGGCGTCTGGGACGACGTGTCGTGGGCCGGCGCGAGGAAGCTCGCGCGTACCGCCCTCGAACCCTTCCTGCGCCACGACGGGCGCTCCGATGCGGTTTACTTCGTCTACAATGAGTTCAAGAGCGCCATTTCGCAGAAGGTCACCTGCGAGCGTCTTCTCCCGGTCGACGCACCCAAAAAGGAGGAGCGCGCCGCTTCGGATGATTTCGAGGTCGTGGCCGAGGTGAAGTTCGAGTTCGAGCCCGACGAGGGCGCGCTGCTCGAGCAGCTGGTGCCGATGTACGTTCAGGTCTCGGTGCTCCGCGCGATGCTCGAGTCGATCGCGAGCGAGCTCGGCGCGCGCATGACGGCGATGGACTCGGCGACGAGCAACGCGTCCGACATGATCGCGCGGCTCACCTTGCAGTACAACCGCGCAAGGCAGGCTGCGATTACGAAGGAGCTCATGGAGATCATTGGCGGGTCAGAGGCCTTGAAGGGCTGACTCGCGAGCGTGGAACCGCTCGAGGAGCCGGCCCTCGTGAGCGCGCGGCTGATGAACTCGTGTGAGCCCCGGGCCCGTGTTGGGCGCCGGGGCTCGTGCGTTTCGATTCGTGACGTTCTGACCGAGGCTTCGGCTCGATGCTGTTATCGATTCATCCAAAGCACCCCGAGCCGCGCAAGATCCAGCGCGTTGTGGAGATCCTCGAGGCGGGCGGGCTCATCGCGTACCCGACGGACACGGTCTACGGCCTCGGTTGTGATCCGAACAACAAGCAGGCCATCGAGCGGCTCTATCAGGTGAAGTCGATGCCGCGGACGAAGCCGCTCGCGCTCGTCTGCAAGGACCTGTCGGACATTGCTCGTTACGCCATCGTCGAGAACCCCGAGTACCGCCTGCTGAAGCGGCTCCTCCCGGGGCCCTATTGCTTCGTGCTCCGCGCGACGCGGGACGTCCCGAAGTTGCTGATGTCGAAGCAGAAGACCGTGGGGATTCGAGTCCCCGATCATGCGGTGCCGCGCGCGATCGTCGAGGCGCTGGGGCGACCGCTGGTGTCGACGACCGCGGCGCTAGGGGACGAGACCCTGATCGACCCATGGACCATCGACACGACCTTCCCGAGCCTCGACCTCGTGCTCGAGGCGGACGCGTGCGGAGACGTTCCGACCACGGTGGTCGATCTCTCGGACGGCACCGTTCGCGTGTTGAGAGAGGGCGCAGGCTCCGTAGACGAACTCGGCTGACGCCGCCAAGTCGAGGCTGGTAGGCTCCGCGAGTCGTGATCAAGGATCCCGTCGTCGGCGACCTCATCGACCAGCGCTACGTGCTGACGCGCGAGATCGCGCGCGGCGGGATGGGGCGAGTGTTCGAGGCCGAACAACGTGAGACCGGCCGAGCCGTCGCGCTGAAGATCGTCCACCGGCGATCGCGGTTCGTGCGCATCTCCGAGGAGCAGCTCTTGCTCGAGGCCCAGGCGATCGCGGCCGCTCGTCATCCTGGCATCGTCGAGCTCCTCGACGTCGGCGTGTGCGCGGTCAATGGCCCCTACCTCGCGCTCGAAATGCTGGTCGGTCGTACGCTGGACGGCATCATCGCCTCCCGGCGAAGCCTCCCGATCGAGGACGTCGTCCACATCGGACGACAGATGTGCGACGCGCTGGCCTTCTGCCACGAGCGCAACATCGTCCACCGGGATCTCAAGCCCAGCAACGTGTTCGTCGCGCTCGAGGGCGGGCGTGAGGTCGTGAAGCTCTTCGACTTTGGGATCGCGGCCCTTGGTGGCGCGGGCGACGCGTCGGCGGAGCAGGATGCCTTCGGTACGCCCGAGTACATGGCGCCCGAGCAGCTCTTCGCCGACGGCGCGATCGATCACCGCGTCGACGTGTACGCTGCTGGTGTCACGCTCTTCGAGTGCTTGACGGGCGAGGTGCCGTATCCCGGCACGGCCGCTCAGGTGGTGGCGCAGCTCGCGGACCGTACGCGACCCGTCCCTCGGGTGCGCGCGACCTTGAAGGATTTCAACGTCGACCTCGACGAGGTGCTCGCGATGGCGATCGCGCTCGCTCCCGAGCGTCGCTTCTCGTCTGCCAGCGCCTTCGTTCGAGCTCTGGGGCTCGCGAGCGGCCTCGAGGCGGGGACCACGTGCCTCCTCGGTGAGGCGACCCCGAGCATGCTCGAAGCCCTCGATCGTTCGAGCCGGCCGTCGCTGCCCGGCGCGCCGCCCTCCGACGGGCGGGTCCAGCGTCTCTTCGAGCGCGTTCCGTACGTGACCGTGACGGAGATCAATCATGGCGACGGCGCCTTCGTGGGGCATAGTGAAGACATCTCGCTCGGCGGCATGCTTGTCCGCGCGACCGCTTCCTTGCCTGCGCAAGCGAAGGTGAAGGTCACGTTTCAGCTGCCGGGCGTAGGGCGGAGCGCGTCCGTCCAGGCGAACGTGCGCTGGTCTCGCGCGGCCCGCGGCGGCGAGCACGCCATCGGTCTCCAGTTCCTCGATCTCGCGAATGACTGCCGAAAGGCGATCCTCGATTTCGTTCGAAACCCGTCGGGCGCCGAAGCGGGCGGGACTTCGTGACGTCCCTCGTCGGCCGCGCAGGACGTCCTCCGTGGGCGACGCGCCGCACCGATCGAGCTTGCCGCGCCTGGTCGAGTCACTAGGATGCCGACGACGCCATGGTAGAGCTGTCCGCTGCGAACGAGAGCGCTCCCGAGCTGAAGGTTCGGCGCATGCACCGGCGGGACATCAACCGCGCGTGGGAGTTTTTGAAGCGGGTGTTTCGCGACGTCCACGCACAGACGGTCGAGTACCAGCGACCGCGCAGCAAGGCGCGCTTCGCGGAGCAGTACGACGAGGAGGGCGTCGAGCAGCTCTTGTTCGAGATCGGCGGGCATATCGTCGGCTACGCCGAGTGCTCGTTCGAGGTCCTGGGCGATGACAACTGGATCAACCCGCGGTACTTCGACAACCGCGACATGCGCCCGATGTTCATCGAGGAGCTCGCGACTCACCCCGATCATCAGGGACGAGGGGTCGGCTCGTTCATGATCGAGCAGCTCATGCACCTCGCGCGGGTCCGCGGGTGCACTCACCTCGTACTCGAGGTCGCTGAGAACAATGAGGGCGCGCTCTCGTTCTACCGGAAGCGCCTCTTCCACAAGCTCGACGCCTCGATCTTCCTCGCGAAGAAGATCCCCGTCGAGCCCGAGCTCCTGCCGCCGCGTCGCCTCACGCAGCGTCGCCGTCGCGGTGAGGAGGATGGGGCTTCCTCGAAGCGCGGGCGGAGCCAGAAGGCCTCGAGTCGGGCCGTCGAGCTCCAGCCGTCGAAGGCCGGCGCGGCCAAGCACCGTCCCACGAAGGTCACCGACGACGGCGACGCGACGAAGAGACCGGCTCGCCGCGCGAAGAGGCGTTAGCCTTCGCCCGGCGTTGAATCTCCCGGCTGGCTCACCAGCCGGTCACGACCTGCGGGACGTTGGCATCCGTCAAGTTGCCAAGCCCGAGCTGGCCGTTCTGATTGCGGCCCCAGCAGCGGAGCGCGCCTCGCGCGAGCGCGCAGGTGTGGTTGTTGCCGCCTTCGACTTCCCGCGCGTTCGTGACGCCCGAAGCGACGACCGGCGTCGAGCTGTTCGTCTTCGTGCCGTTGCCGAGCTGGCCGTAGGAGTTGTAGCCCCAGCACATCACCTGACCGTCGGCGAGCGTCGCGCAGGCGTGGCTCGTACCGGCACCGACCGAGACGGCGTTCGCGAGGCCTTTCACCGCGACGGGCGACACGCTGTCGGTCGTGGTGCCATTCCCGAGCTGTCCGTTGAAGTTGTAGCCCCAGCAGCTCACGCTGCCAGAGTCGAGGACGGCGCAGGTCGACAGGTCGCCTGCTGCGACGGCCTTCACCGTCGAGACGCCCGCGACGACGGGGCTCGAGGAGCTCGTGTTCGTGCCGTTGCCGAGCTGACCGTACGAGTTGTAGCCCCAGCAACGGAGCGCGCCGGTCGTCAGGAGCGCGCAGCTGTGGTTGCCCGCCGCGGCGAGCGCCTTCGCGTTCGTGATGTCCTTGACGGCGACGGGGAGAGTGCTGTCCGTGGTCGTGCCGTTGCCGAGCTGCCCGTACAAGTTACGGCCCCAGCACGAGACCGTGCCGCCTGCGATGAGGGCGCAGGTGTGGTTCCCGCCCGCGATGACGCGCTCGACACCCGTGAGGTTCAGGACCGTGACGGGCGACTGGCTGCTTGTCTTGGTGCCGTCGCCGAGCTGTCCGTAGAAGTTGTAGCCCCAGCACTTGACCGTCCCGTCATCGAGGGCGGCGCACGCGTGGCTCGCACCGATCGCGATCGAGCGTGCGAGGGAGACGAGCGATTTCACAGGGACCGA
>Ga0194129_10003758_pt1 | contig 20869 bp, 24 predicted proteins | sample TA2KigCa35mmetaG_FD_150862 | JGI IMG/M metagenome (GOLD analysis project Ga0194129, IMG submission 150862) | Freshwater microbial communities from Lake Tanganyika, Tanzania - TA2015038 Kigoma Deep Cast 35m | ecosystem: Environmental > Aquatic > Freshwater > Lake | place: Tanzania: Lake...
GAGGGCGGGGGCGCGTTCTACGGTCCGAAGATCTCGGTCCAGGCCCGCGACGCGATCGGGCGCACCTGGCAGGTCTCGACGATCCAGGTCGACTTCCAGCTGCCCCAGCGGTTCGACCTGCACTACGTCGGCGCCGACAACGAGCGCCACCGTCCGATCATGATCCACCGGGCCCTGTTCGGATCGATCGAGCGGTTCTTCGCGATCCTGCTGGAGCACTACGCGGGCGCGTTCCCGCCGTGGCTCGCCCCGGTCCAGGTCTCGGTCCTGGCCGTGGCCGACCGTCACGAGGCCTACGCCCACGAGGTTGCGGCCCGTCTCCGCGGTGGCGGCGTCCGGGTCGAGGTGCACGACGCCAGCGCCGACACCCTGGGAGCGCGCGTCCGTCGGGCCAAGGTCGAGAAGGTGCCGTACGTGCTGGTCGTGGGCGACGACGACGTCACCGGCGGCACCGTCGGGGTGAACCGGCGGGGAGAGGAGCGGCCCGAACGCGGCGTGTCCCTCGACGAGTTCGTGCGTGAGCTCGACCGCGCGCTCGCCGGGCACCGCTGAACGCGACCGGCGGCCGTGGTGATCGAACGACTCTGGGCCGGGTGGCGGGCGGCCTACGTCGGCGGGCACGCCGCGGCGGTCGACTGCGTGATGTGCGTGCTCGCGGCGGCACCCGACGACGACGAGGCCCTGGTGATCGCCCGCGGGGCGCACGCGTTCGTGGTCTGCAACGCGTACCCGTACACGAGCGGGCACGTCATGGTGGTGGTCGACCGGCACGAGGGCAACCTCGAGCACCTGACCCCCGGCGAGGCCACCGAGGTGATGGGCCTCGTGCAGTGGACGACCGCCGCCGTGAAGCGGGCGTACCGGCCGGACGGCGTGAACGTGGGCATCAACCTCGGCGCGGCGGCCGGCGCAGGCGTCCCGGGGCACCTCCACGTGCACGTGGTGCCGCGTTGGGATGCCGACACCAACTTCATGACCACGGTCGCCGAGACCCGTGTGCTCCCCGAGGCGCTCCCCGACACCCTGGCCCGGCTCCGGGCATCCTGGGAACACTGAGCGCCGGGGCGGCTAGGTTCGCCGACGTGGCCGAGGGACCCGACACCGGCGGGGAGCGCGACGCGCTCCCCGAGGACCTCGACGTCACCGCGCTCGTCGGGCCGTACCAGTTCCCGGGCACGCACCGCCGCCGCATCGCCGGTACGTGCTACCTGGTCACCGCCGCGGTGTGCGCGCTGGGCGCCGCCGCGAGCGGGAACCTCGGGCTCGCCGGTGCGGCCGTCCTCCTCGGGCTGATCGGCGGCTACCACCTCCTGGCGGCGTGGCCGTTGCGGATCGACCAGACCGGGGCCCTCACCGTCGCGAGTCGGACCGTGGGGTTCCCGGTGGGCCACAGCTCGGGCCAGCTCGGGTTCCGGGGTCTGCGGTCACGCCCGTCGTGGCGCATCCTGTGCTACTCGGCCGACGACCCCCCCTCGATGCGGGGGCTGGTCGAGCTCGACGGGGTCGACGGCGCGGTCCTCGGCGAGTACACCGAGCGCAACCCGGAGGACTGGTCGGCCTTCGGCCTCGGGGGCCCGGCCCCCGCCACGGGCGCCTGACCCGGACCCGGGCGCCCAGCGGCGTCCGGCGCCATTGCGGGGGTACCCTGCGACCGGCGGCACCGCTGCCGACCCGCACCGGCCCCGACCCGGAGGATTCCGCCCCCCATGCTCGATGGACGCTGGCGCAGCAACGCCGAGCGGCTGCTCGACCCCCTCGGTCGGGGGCTGCACCGCATCGGGGTGTCCGCCGACGGCCTGACCGTGGTGGGGCTGCTCGTGGCCGCGGCCACCGCCGTCGCGATCGGCCGGGGCCACCTCATGCTCGGATTCGTCGGGGTGATCCTCACCGGCGTCCCCGACCTCCTCGACGGCTCCGTGGCCCGATACAGCGGCAAGGCGGGTCCCCGGGGCGCGTTCTTCGACTCGGTGTCCGACCGCGTCGCCGACGCCCTCCTGTTCGGGGGCGTCGCGTGGTACCTCGCTGCCGAGGGCCGGTACCTCCCTGTGCTCGTCCTCGCGGTGCTCGCCTGCTCGATGCTCATCACCTACGAACGGGCCCGGGCCGAGTCGCTCGGGTACTCCGCCCGGGGCGGGCTCATGGAGCGGGCCGAGCGGATGGTGCTCCTGGCGGTGGGGCTGTGCTTCGACGTCCTCGTGCCGGTGATGTGGGTGATGCTCGCCCTCACAGCGGTGACCGCGGTCCACCGCTTCGTCATGGTGTGGCGCCAGGCCAGCGCGGCGCCACCCGTCCCGCCCGCCGACCCCCCGGCGCCGCCTCCCGCCCCGACCGAGGGCCGGGCTCCCGATGATCGACGACGTCCGCGGTCACGCCGCCTATCTCGCGTACCGGGCCGGCGCTGAGCTCGCGCGGGTCGTCCCGCCCGCGGTCGGTGAGGTGGTCGCCGACGGTCTGGCGCGGGCGATGCGCGCCGCGCAGCCGGTTCGCCGGGCGCAGGTCGCGCGCACCCTCGGGCGCGTGACCGGGGGCGCCCTGCGCGGCGCGGCCCTGGACCGGGCGGTCGACGAGGTGTTCGCCAACTACGCGCGGTACTGGCACGAGTTCTTCCGCCTCCCGACGATGACGCGTCAGGAGATCCTGGGCAGCCTCGACCTGGAGGGCGGGGAGCACCTCGACGCGGCCCGGGCCGCCGGTCGCGGCGCGATCCTCGCGCTCCCGCACCTGGGCAACTGGGACCTGGCCGGGGCGAACCTCGCGGCCCGCGGCTACCCCATGGTCGCGGTGGCCGAACGGGTCGAGCCCCTCGCGCTGTTCGAGTGGTTCCTGGCCGCGCGTCGGCGGATCGGCATCGAGGTGATCCCGCTCGGCCCGGAGTCGGGGGCCGAGGTGACCCGGGCGCTGGCGGCCAACAAGATCGTGTGCCTGGTCGCCGACCGCGACATCGCCGGGGGTGGGATCCCGGTCGAGTTCTTCGGCGAGACCACGACCGTCCCGGGTGGGCCGGCGTTGCTCGCGCTGCGCACCGGGGCCGCGTTGCTCCCCGGGTCCGTGTACATCGCCGGGTCGGGCTACGTCGGTCGGATCGGCGCGCCGATCCCGGCGGTCCGCCAGGGTCGCCTCCGTGACGACGTCACGCGGGTCACCGAAGCGGTGGTGCGCCACCTCGAGGTGGCCATCCGGGAGCGCCCGGAGCAGTGGCTCCTGATGCAGCCCAACTGGCCGAGCGATCGCGTCGGGACGCCGGGCACGCCGGGCACGGCGGGCACGGCGGGCACGGCGGACGGTGCCGCGTGACCGCGGTCCCGGTGGCCGAGCGCCCCCTGCGGGTGGCGCTCGTGGGCCCGTACTCCCTCTCGGTGTTCGGGGGCGTGCAGGGGCAGGTGCTCGGCCTCGCCCACGCGCTGCGCCACCGGGGCCACGACGTCCGCGTCATCGCGCCGTGCGACGGCCCGCCGCCGGAGCCCGGGATCACCACCGTCGGTCCCACGCGGCGCGTCCCGACCAACGGCTCGATCGCGCCGATCACGTCGAACCACTTCGCCGCGGCGCGGACCCTCGAGGCGCTGCGGAGCTTCGACCCCGACGTGGTGCACCTGCACGAGCCCCTGTCGCCCGGGCCGACCCACGCCGCGCTCGTCGGCACCGAGCTGCCGCTCGTCGGGACCTTCCACGCGTCGTACCACTCGGGGTACAACAAGTGGTACGCCGCGCTGCGTCGGCCCCTCCAGCGCATGGTCGACCGGCTCACCGTGTGCGTCGCGGTCTCCCCGGAGGCGAGTCGCGACGTCGAGCAGGCCTTCGGCGTCGAGTGCCGGATCCTGTTCAACGGCGTCGACCTCGACCGGTACGCGGCCGCCGAGCCCTGGCCGAGCCCCGAGCCCGCGATCTTCTTCGTCGGTCGCCACGAGCCCCGCAAGGGCCTCGCGGTCCTGCTCGACGCGTTCGCCGGCCTCGACCGTCCCGCTCGCTTGTGGGTGGCCAGTGCCGGACCCCAGACCGATGCGCTGACCGCCCGGGGCGTGCCCGGGGTCGAGTGGCTGGGGCGGGTGGGGGAGACCGAGAAGGCGCGGCGGCTCCGCGGCGCGACCATCGCCTGCTTCCCGTCGATCGAGGGCGAGTCGTTCGGGGTCGTGCTGCTCGAGGGCATGGCGGCGGGCACGGCCGTGGTCGCGTCCGACCTCACGGGGTACCGGGCGGTGGCCCGCACCGGGGCCGAGGCCCGGCTGGTCCCCCCGGGCGACGCCGCGGCGCTGCGCGTCGCGCTGCGAGCCCTCCTCGACGACCCCACGGCGCGGGGGACGGTCGCGGCCGCGGGCCGGGCCCGGGCCGAGGCCCTGTCGATGGCCCGCCTGGCCGAGGAGTACGAGGCCGTCTACCGCGAAGCGGTCGGGTCGGAGCGGCGACCGGCGTCGGTGGCGCGACCGGTGCGGCTCGTCCGGGGCCGGCGCCACCGGTGAGCGGGACGGGTGCGGCCGGGGCCCTGGCCCGGCGGGTCGCGGCGGCGGTGGCCGCAGCGGTGCACCCGCTCCTCGGCCGGCCCGAGGCCCGGGCCCGGGTCGGGGTCGCCCTCGGCGGCGACGCCACCCTCGCGATCGACGAGGTGGCCGAGGAGGTGGTCGAGCGGCTGCTGCGGGCCGAGGGCGACGTGGGCTTCTACTCCGAGGACCGCGGGCTCGTCGTGTTCGGCCGACCGCGGTGGTTCCTCGTGGTGGACCCCGTCGACGGCACGCGACCGGCGGCGGCGGGGCTCGAGTCGTGCGCGGTGTCGATCGGGGTCACGCCGCCCCGTGAGGACGCCACGCTCGGTGACGTCACCGACGGGGTGGTCCACGAGCTCAAGACCGGCGATCGGTACTGGGCGACCCGGGGTGGCGGCGCGGCGGCGGCGCGGGCCGACGGCACGCCGATCCCGCTCGTCCCGTCGGCCAACACCGATCTGCAGGCGCTGTTCTGGACCGCGGGTCTGCGCGGGCGTCCGAGTCTGCCGATGGCCGTCGTCCTCGAGGAGCTCACCGACGCCGCGAGCATGGGCGGCGGCACCTTCGAGCTGGGCTCGGCCGCGTTCGCGCTCACCCGCGTGGCCAACGGCCAACTCGACGCCTACGTCGACGTCGGCCGCCGCGCGCTCGACACCCACCCGGTGCTCGAGCCCGCCTTCCTGCGGGTGGGGGAGGGCGCGGTCTGCACGAACTTCCCGTACGACGTGGCCGCCGGCGCGCTCGTCCTGGCCGAGGCCGGCGGCGTCGTGACCCGGGCCGATGGCTCCTCGCTGGCCCCCGTGCCCGCGATCGGCTCCGGCCGGGCCCACGGCCTCGACGTGCTCGCCACCGGCTCCGCCGAGCTCCACGCCGCCGTGCGGACCGTCCTGGACCGGGGGCTCGACGCCCTGGGGGACTGGCTCGCCCGCCCGGGGGGCTGACGGCACCCGGTGCTGCGGTCGGCGGCCGGGGTGCCGGTACCATCACTGTCGTGACCGTGTGGATCGTCGTCGGGGTGGTCGTGGTGCTCGGGCTCCTGCTCGTGCTCACCTACAACGGGCTCGTGCGGGCCCGTAACCGGGTCGACAACGCCTACTCCCAGGTCGAGGTCCAGCAGAAGCGGCGTTACGACCTCGTGCCCAACCTGGTCGAGACCGTCAAGGGCTACGCCGCCCACGAGCGCCAGACGTTCGAGGCGGTCACCGCGGCGCGCGCCGGCGCGATCGACGCCCAGGCCCAGGGGAGCGTGGCCGATCAGGCCCGGGCCGAGAACGTGCTGACCGGCGCCCTCAAGAGCCTCTTCGCCGTCGCCGAGGCCTACCCCGACCTCAAGGCGAACCAGAACTTCCTCAACCTCCAAGAGGAGCTGACCGCCACCGAGGACCGGATCGCCTACGCCCGGCAGTTCTTCAACGACAGCGTGCTGTCGTACAACAACGCCATCCAGACCTTCCCCCGCAACGTGCTAGCCGGGGTGTTCCGCTTCGGGCCCCGCGAGTTCTTCGACGCCGAGCCCGAAGCGGGCCAGGCTCCGCGCGTCGCGTTCTGAACCCGACCCACCCCATGACCCAGCCCGACCTCAGCACGGCCCTCGGCCACACCACCTTCGCCCGGGAGATCGGGCGGAACCGGCGCACGTCGTTCCTGCTCCTCACGTTCTTCGTGCTCCTGATCATCCTGGTCGGGACGGCGATCGACGTCCTCGTGGGGGGCGGCTTCGCGATCACCGTGTTCGCGTTCGTCATCGCGGTGGTCATGGCCTTCGTCGCGTACTTCAAGTCGGACACGATCGCTCTTGCCGCGACCCGGGCCCGACCCGCGGATCCGGTGGAGTACCGCCGGTACCACAACCTCGTCGAGGGACTGTGCATCGCGGCCGGCCTGCCCAAGCCCCGGCTCTACGTCGTCGACGACCCGGCCCCCAACGCGTTCGCCACCGGCCGCAACCCCGAGCACGCGGCGATCGCGGTCACAACCGGCCTCCTCGCGACGATGAACCGGGTCGAGCTCGAGGGCGTGCTGGCCCACGAGCTCTCCCACGTCAAGAACTACGACATCCTGGTCTCGACCGTCGCGGTCGTGGCCGTGGGTGCCGTGGCCCTGTTGTCCGACCTGGGTCTGCGGTTCATGTTCTGGGGCGGGATGCGCCGCGACCGGCGCGACAACGTCGATGCGGGACCCATCGGTGCGGTGATCGCGATCGCGGCGCTGGCGCTTCTCGTCCTCGCGCCCATCGCGGCGATGCTCATGCAGTTCTCCCTGAGTCGCAGGCGCGAGCTCCTCGCGGACGCGCGCGGCGTGTCGCTCACCCGGTACCCGCCCGGTCTCGCCTCCGCCCTGCGCAAGCTGCAGGCCGACACCGCCGTCGTCGACGAGGCGACGCGGGCCACGGCCCAGATGTGGATCGAGTCGCCGCTCGACCGCGAGCCGGGCCACCAGGGGGCCAAGCTCAACTCCTGGTTCGACACCCACCCACCCCTGGCGCAGCGGATCGAGATCCTGGAGTCCATGTGAGCACCCGCCGCGACCGCCGCCGGGGGGCTGCCCGGCGGCGGGTCTCACGGCGCGCGCTCGTCGGGGGCGGGATCGCCCTGATCGCGCTCGCGGCGGTCGCGGTCGCGGTCGCAGTCGTGATGGCGCGGGGCGGCGGCGATGCACCGAGCGCAGCCCGGCGCCCGACGCCGACCACCACGGTGGTCGTGCCCACGGCTCCGCTCACCGGCCGTCCCGACCCGAGCGGCGTGAGCCAGACCCGGGCCTCGCTGGCGGTGAAGATCGAGAACAGTCCTGACGCCCGCCCCCAATCGGGCCTCGCCGACGCCGACGTGGTCTACGAGGAGGTGGTCGAGGGCGGGATCACGCGCTTCTGGGCCGTCTTCAACTCCAAGGCCCCCGAGACCGTCGGCCCGATCCGGTCGGTGCGGCTGATGGATCCGGGCATCGTGTCGCCGCTCGGCGGGGTCGTGGTCTTCTCGGGGGGCACGGCCGACAACGTCGCGTTGATCCGGGCCACCCCGACCGTGACCGTCGACGAGAACAACGCCGGTCCGGCCTTCTTCCGCGAGTCGACGCGCTTCGCGCCGCACAACCTCTACGGGCGCACGGGGGCGCTCTGGGAGCGGGGCGGCACGCCGGTGCCCCCGCCTGCGCTCTTCGGGTACGTCGCCCGCGGCCAGGTCTTCGCCGGCACCGAGGCCATCGACCAGTTCCGGGTCGGCTTCCAGCCCGGCTACGACCCCACTTACACCTGGGACGCCACCGCTCGGGCCTGGCGGCGGTCCTACGGTGCGATCCCGTTCATGGACGCCAACGGCACCCAGGTGGCGCCGACCAACGTCGTCGTCCAGTTCATCGACTACCCCCGCGGCTCCGAGGGCGTGGTCGTGGGGAGCGGCGAGGCGTGGGTCTTCTCCGACGGCCGCCTCCTGCGCACGACCTGGACGAAGCCCGACGACGCCACCGCCACCGGCTACACCGACGCCCTGGGGGCGCCGGTGGCCCTGACCCCCGGCACCACCTGGGTGGAGCTGGTCCCGATCGGGACCGCGGTGGACCTGGTGGCCGCGCCGCCGCCACCCCCGACGACGGTCCCGCCCCCGACCACGCCTCCGACCATGGCGAAGAAGCGCGCCAACCGCTGACCGGCATCCGGTCGGGCCGAGCGTCGCCGAGCCGCACCGGGCCGTATTCCCGGGCGTGGCACCCGACCGTCGGCCCGGGGCGACGGGCACGGGCGACCGTGACCGCAGGCGGCGTCGGTACACTCACCCCATGGCTACCGACACACGCAACACCGGGACCGCCCGGGTCAAGCGGGGCCTCGCCGAGATGCTCCGTGGCGGGGTGATCATGGACGTCGTCACCCCCGACGAGGCGAGGATCGCCCAGGACGCCGGGGCCGTGGCGGTCATGGCGCTCGAGCGCGTGCCCTCCGACATCCGCCGCGACGGCGGGGTCGCCCGGATGAGCGATCCGGCCATGATCGAGGGGATCAAGGCGGTGGCGACGATCCCGGTCATGGCGAAGTGCCGGATCGGCCATTTCGCCGAGGCGCAGGTGCTCGAGGCCCTCGGCGTCGACTACATCGACGAGTCCGAGGTCCTCACCCCGGCCGACGAGGCGTACCACGTCGACAAGTGGGCCTTCACCACCCCGTTCGTGTGCGGCGCCACCAACCTCGGGGAGGCGCTGCGCCGCATCGCCGAGGGCGCGTGCATGATCCGGTCCAAGGGCGAGGCCGGCACCGGCAACATCGTCGAGGCGGTCCGGCACCTCCGCGCCATCTTCGGTGCGATCGAGGGCCTCGGGGCGGCCACGCCCAAGGACCTGAAGGCGGCGGCACGCGAGATGCGGGTCCCCAAGGCGCTGGTGCAGGAGGTCGCGGCGTGCGGCGAGCTGCCCGTCCCGCTGTTCTGCGCCGGGGGGATCGCCACCCCGGCCGACGCCTCCCTCGCGATGCAGCTGGGTGCCCAGGCCGTGTTCGTGGGGAGCGGCATTTTCAAGAGCGAGGCGCCCGAGATGATGGCCAAGGCGATCGTGGAGGCCACGACCCACTACCAGGACCCGTCGATCGTGGCCAAGGTCTCGACCGGCCTGCCCGCCGCCATGCGGGGTGACGGGATCGAGACCCTCGAGGTCAAGCTCTCCGAGCGCGGCTGGTGATCACCGCCGAGAGGCCCCCAGGCCGTGAAGGTCGGCGTGCTGGCCCTGCAGGGGGCGTTCCGCGAGCAGCGCGAGGTCTGTGAGGCCCTCGGCACGACCGTGACCGAGGTGCGCGGCCCCGAGCACCTCGACGCCTGCGAGGCCCTGATCATCCCGGGCGGCGAGTCGACGACCATGACGCGGCTCCTGCGGACCTCCGGCCTCCACGACCCCCTGGCGGCCCGCCTCCACGACGGCCTGCCCGTGCTCGGGACCTGCGCCGGCCTCATCCTGTGCGCGACGACGATCCTCGACGGCCTGCCCGAGCAGGAGTCCTTCGGGGTGCTCGACGTCACCGTGCGTCGCAACGGCTACGGCCGTCAGCAGGAGTCGTTCGAGACCACGCTCGACGTCGTCGGCGCGCCGGAGTTCCCGGGCGTGTTCATCCGGGCCCCGGTCGTCGAGGCCGTGGGTCCCGGCGTCACGGTCCTGGCCGAGCACGGGGGCCGCCCCGTCCTGGTCCGCGAAGGTGTGCGCTGGGGTGCCACCTTCCACCCCGAGCTCGCCGGCGACCTGCGCATCCACGAGCAGTTCCTCCATGCCGCCCGCGCGGCCTGACCGACCATCCGGGAGACACGATGAGCGGACACTCCAAGTGGCACTCGATCAAGCACAAGAAGGGCGCGGCCGACCAGGCCCGGGCCAAGCTGTTCGCCCGGCTGACCCGCCAGATCGAGGTCGCGGCGCGTGAGGGCGGGGGTGACCCCGAGGCCAACGCCACCCTGCGGACGATGATCCAGAAGGCGCGCGACAGCTCGGTGCCGGTCGACAAGATCGAGCGGGCGATCAAGCGGGGGACCGGCGAGCTCGAGGGCAAGCGCTACGAAGCGGTGTCGTACGAGGGCTACGCCACCAACGGGGTCGCCGTCTACGTCGAGTGCCTCACCGACAACCGGAACCGCACCACGGCCGAGGTGAAGAACATCTTCAACCGCAACGGCGGCTCCATCGCCGAGCCGGGATCGGTCGCTTGGCAGTTCGAGCGCAAGGGCCTGATCCTGGTGGGCGTCGGCGCGACGACCGAGGACGACCTCATGACGGCGGCGCTCGACGCCGGGGCCGAGGACATCGCCGACGCCGGCGACACCTGGCAGGTGACCACCGGACCGACCGACCTCCACGCCGTGCGCACCGCCCTCGACGACGCCGGCATCGCGGTGCAGAGCGCCGACCTGACCATGTTGCCCAGCAGCACGGTGCCCCTGCCCGACGAGGCCGCGGCCAAGTCGGTGCTCCGGGTGGTGGACGCGCTCGAGGACCACGACGACGTCCAGAACGTCTACGCCAACTTCGACATCCCCGACGACGTCCTGGCCGCGGTGCTCTAGGTCGGACCGGGGTCCGGTCCCCGCGGCCCAGCCACCCGCTCCGGCGGACCGGGTCCGGACCGCGCCCGGACCGGCCCCCCGGGGATAGAGTGCGGCCGTCCGCCGACGACTCGATCCGAGGTTCCCGTGCAGATCTCCATCACCGTCAACGGGGTCGCCCAGACCCACGACGTCGAGCCCCGCACGCTCCTGGTGCAGTACCTGCGCGAGGCCAGCGGGCTGACCGGGACCAAGATCGGCTGCGACACGTCGTCGTGCGGCGCCTGCACGGTGCTGTTCGACGGCGAGTCGGTGAAGTCCTGCACGATGTTCGCGGCCCAGGCCGACGGCGGCACCGTCACCACCATCGAGGGGCTGGCGCCCTCCAGCGACGAGATGCACGCGGTCCAGCAGGCCTTCCACGAGGAGCACGGCCTGCAGTGCGGGTTCTGCACCGCCGGGATGGTCATGGCCGCCGCCGGCTTCCTCGCCGAGAACCCCGACCCGACCGAGCGGGAGGTCCGCCTCGGCCTCGAGGGCAACCTCTGCCGCTGCACCGGCTACCACAACATCGTCCAGGCCGTGCTGTCGGCGGCGAAGAAGCTCCAGGGGGCCCGGTGATCCCCGCCGCGTTCGAGTACGTGCGGGCCGACTCGGCCGATGCTGCGATCGCCGCGCTCGCCGAGCACGGCGACGACGCCAAGCTCCTGGCCGGGGGCATGTCGCTGATCCCGTTGATGAAGCTGCGGCTCGCGACCCCGACCGTGCTGGTCGACCTCGGCCGGGTCACCGACCTCTCGTACGTGCGCGACGGCGGCGACCACGTCGCGATCGGCGCGCTCACCCGCCACCGCGACCTCGAGACGAGCGACCTCCTCGCCACCGCCTGCCCGGCGTTGCGGGGCGTGGCCGCCGAGGTCGGCGACAACCAGGTCCGCCACCGCGGCACCCTCGGGGGCTCGGTCGCCCACGGCGACCCGGCGTCCGACCTCCCGGCCGTCCTGCTCGCGCTCGACGCCACGCTGGTGGCCCGGGGCTCGGGCGGCACGCGCGCCATCCCCGCGGCCGACTTCTTCCACGGCTTCCTCGAGACCGCGCTGGCGCCCGACGAGCTCCTCACCGAGATCCAGGTGCCGAAGGCGGCCGGGGGCTGGAACTACCAGAAGTTCAACCGGCGGGCCCAGGACTGGGCCATCGTCGGCGCCCTCGCCGTGCGCAACGGCAGCACGCGGGTGGCGCTCGTGAACATGGGTGCCACCCCGGTGCGGGCCCGGGCGGTCGAGGCGGCCCTGGCGGCCGGCGCGTCGGCGGCCGACGCGGCCGCGGTGGCGGCCGAAGGGACCGAGGCGCCCGCCGACCTCAACGGCTCGTCCGAGTACCGCGAGCACCTCGCCCGCGTGCTCGTCCGGCGCGCCCTCGAGGCGGCCGGGCTCTGACCGGCGCGTGACGACCGCGGCGATCGTCCTCGCCGCGGGCCGCGGGTCGCGCCTCGCCTCGGCGGCGCCCAAGCCGCTCGTGGAGCTCGGGGGGCGACCGCTCGTCGACTGGGCGATCGACGCGGCCCGGGAGAGCGGGTGCGCGCCCGTGGTGCTCGTGGTCGGCCACGCCGCGGCCGCGGTCGCGGCGCGCGCGCCGGCCGACGTGCGGGTCGTGGTCGCGCCCGACTGGGCCGACGGCATCAGTGCGAGCGTGCGGGCCGGGATCGCCGCCCTCGAGACCGACCCGGAGGTCACCGCCGCCTGCGTGGGCCTCGCCGACCAGCCCCGGATCGGGGCGGCGGCCTACCGGCGCCTGGTCGCCGCCGCCGACGCCGGGGGGGACGCGGGCGACGCGTTGATGGTGGCCACCTACGCGGGCCGGCGGGGCAACCCGGTGCTGGTGCCGCGCGCCCGGTGGGCCGAGGTCCGCACCCTGACCGGTGACGAGGGGGCTCGCCAGCTGATGGGCCGGGTCCCGGTGGTCGAGGTCGACTGCACGGGTACCGGCGACCCCGCCGATGTCGATACGCTCAATGACCTGGTGGCGCTCGGTGCCACCGATCCCCGGCCGCTCGGCTCGTCCGCTCCGCCCGGCCCGAACACGGAGACATCATGAAGATCGAGGACCAGTTCCGGGTCGACGTGCCCATCGACGAGGCCTGGCGCGTCCTGCTCGACGTCGAGCGCATCGCCCCGTGCATGCCCGGGGCCCAGCTCCAGGAGATCGAGGGCGACGAGTACCGGGGCGTCGTGAAGGTCAAGGTCGGGCCCATCACCGCCCAGTACAAGGGCGCCGCCCGCATCGTGGAGGCCGACGAGGCCGCCCGTCGCATCGTGCTGAAGGGCGAGGGGCGCGACACCCGCGGCCAGGGCAACGCGTCGGCCACCGTGACGGTGACCCTGGCCGAGGACGGCACCGGCACGACCGTGGGCGTCGACACCGACCTCAACATCACCGGCAAGGTCGCCCAGTTCGGGCGGGGCGTCATGGCCGACGTCTCGGCCAAGCTCCTCGCCCAGTTCGTGGCCTCGCTGGAGGCCGACGTGCTCAGCGGGAGCCCGTCGGCGGACGCGGCCCCGACCGCGAAGTCCCCGGCGGCTCCGGGCGCACCCTCGGCCGCGGGGACCGGGACGAACGGCACGGCGACCGCCACGGGCACGCCGGACGGGATCCGGCGCATCGACGCCCCCGAGGTCGCCCCCGTCGACCTCATGGACGCCGCCGGGGGCGCAGTCGCGAAGCGCCTCGTCCCGGTGCTGGCCGGGGTCGGCGGCCTCGTCGTCCTGCTCTGGCTGCTGCGCCGCCTGTTCCGGTAGCGGTCCGGGGCACGCCCGGGCCTGCCCCGGCGCGCCGCGACGGCGTGGGTATCGTGGCCCGATGGAGCCGGAGCGCACCGAGGGGACGAAGCAACGTCCGGGGCTCGTGGGGCGGACGGGGCGGATGATCCGGATGGGTCGCCGCCGACGGGTGCGCCTCGGCGTCGTCACCCTCGTGGGCGCGCTCGTGGTTGCAGCCGCCGCGAGCGGTGGACCCCCCGGAGCGGGTCCCCGGGTCGCCTCCCCGGGGGCCGACGCCCTGGCGGTGGGTGGCGGGTTCACCGGCCTCACCCCGGTCCGGGCCCTCGACACCCGCAGCGCCGGCCCCTGCGTCGGCGCCACCCCCCGGATCCTGACCCTGGGCGGGAACTTCGGGGTGCCCGCCGACGCGTCGGCGGTCGTCCTCAACGTGACCGTGGTCGCCCCCGCCGGCCCGGGGGGCTACGTCGCGGTGTGGCCGGCCGGGAGCGGCTGGCCGGGCCACTCCAACCTGAACTTCGCGTCGGGCCAGGTCGTGGCCAACGTCGTGACCACGAAGCTGGGCGCGGGCGGGGCCGTGGCGATCCAGGCGCAGCCGGGCACGTGCCCCAACGTCGTGGTCGACGTGACCGGCTGGTTCGCCGGCGGGGCGACCGGGCCCGGTGGCTTCGCCGGACTCACCCCGGTCCGGGTCCTCGACACCGACCCCGGCTGCCTCAGCTCGGCCGGGCGCACCGTGGCGCTCGCCGGGCAGTACGGCATCCCCGGCGACGCGTCGGCGGTGGTGGTGAACGTCACGGTCGCCGGTCCGGGTGGGGCCGGGTTCGCCCGCGCCTGGCCTGCGGGCGAGGCGATGCCGCTCGCCGCCACCATCAACTACGCGGCGGGCCAGACCCTCGCGAACCAGGTCCAGGTGAAGCTCGGCGCCGGCGGCGCGGTGCAGCTGTACTCGAGCTTCGGCTGCCCGCGCGCCGCCGTCGACGTCCTCGGCTACTTCGCCGGAGGCGAGCCCGGCGCGGGCGGGTTCGTGGCGATCAGTCCGACGCGCGTGCTCGACTCCCGCTACGGCGGCATCTGCCTCGGGGCGGGCGGGGGCGCGGTGCCCTTCGCCGGGTTCTTCGGGGTCCCGACCGACGCCGACGCCGTCGTGGTCAACGTGACCGCGGTCCTGCCCACCGTCGCGGGGTACCTCACGGTGTGGCCGGGCGCGGCGACGATGCCCCAGACGTCGACGTTGAATTTCCTCGCCGGGCAGGTGGTGTCGAACCTCGCGTCGGTGAAGATCGGCACCGACGGCACCATCCGTGGCTTCACCAACAACGGCTGCCCCAACCTCGTGGTGGACCTCTACGGCTACTACCGCCCGTGAGCACGACCGCGGGACCGGCCGTCGTCGCGCGCGGCCTCGCCAAGCGGTTCGGTCCGACCGAGGCGCTGCGGGGCGTGGACCTCACGGTCGAGCGGGGGAGCGTCCTCGGGCTGCTCGGGCCCAACGGGGCGGGCAAGACCACGGCGGTGCGGATCCTGACCACCCTCCTCGTGCCCGACCGGGGCACGGCCGTGATCGACGGCATCGACGTGGTGGCCGAGCCGCGCCGGGCCCGGGCCCGCATCGGCCTCACCGGCCAGTACGCCGCGGTCGACGAGCGCCTCACCGGCGCCGAGAACCTCGTCCACGTCGGGAGGCTGTTCCACCTGCCCACCCGTGAGGCCCGCCGGCGGGCCGACGAGATGCTCGACCGCTTCGACCTGACCGATGCCGGGCGCCGGGTCTGCGGGACCTACTCGGGAGGCATGCGCCGGCGCCTGGACATCGCCATGAGCCTCGTGGGCCGCCCGTCGGTGCTGTTCCTCGACGAGCCGACCACCGGGCTCGACCCGCGCAGCCGCTCGGTGATGTGGGACCTCGTCGACGAGCTGGTCGCCGGGGGGATGACCGTGCTGCTGACCACCCAGTACCTCGACGAGGCCGACCGCCTCGCCCACGAGGTCGCGGTGATCGACCACGGCACGGTGATCGAACGGGGGACGCCGACCGACCTCAAGCGGCGGGTGGGGGGCGAGCAGATCGAGGTCGTGTGCGCGCGCGCCGACGACCGTGACCGGGTGGCGCCGGCGCTCGGCGCGCTCGCGGTCGGGGCGGCGCACCTCGACCCCGACGGCCGGCGCGTGGTGGTGCCGGTGCGCGACACCCGGGGCGTCGTCCCCGACGTCGTCCGCCGCCTCGACGCGGCCGGGATCGCCCTGGTCGACGTGGGGGTGCGGAGCTCGACCCTCGACGACGTGTTCTTCGCGCTCACGGGGCACGCAGCGGCTGCCGACGCCGAGGGGGAGCCGTGAGCCGACCGGACGACGCCGACCCGCCCGGGGGGCCGTGGTGGGCGGTGCGCGACAGCTGGACCGAGGCGCTGCGCCACCTCCGGGCCCTGCCCCGCAACCCCGAGCTCCTCGTGTTCGCTGCACTGCAGCCGGTGATGTTCGTCGTGCTGTTCGTGTACGTGTTCGGCGGCTCGATCGTGGTGCCGGGCTACCGCAGCTACGAGCAGTACGTGGTTCCCGGGATCTTCGCCCAGACGGTGCTGTTCGGTTCGATCTACACCGGGCTCGGCATCGCCGAGGACCTGAGCCGGGGCCTGGTCGATCGCCTGCGGTCGCTCCCCATGGCGCCCGGCGCAGTCCTGATCGGCCGCACCATGAGCGACGTCGTGCGCAACGCACTGTCGTTCACCGCGATGCTCGTCGTCGCGTTCGTGGTGGGCTTCCGCATCGAGGGCTCGGTCCCGGCCGCGATCGCAGCGACGGCGTTGCTCTTCGTGTTCGCCTACGCCTTCAGCTGGATCCAGGCCTACACCGGGCTGGTCGCCCGCTCGACCGAAGCCGTGAACTCCATCGCGTTCCTCTGGATGTTCGTGGCCACGTTCCTCTCGTCGGCGTTCGTCGCGCCGGAGAACATGCCCGGGTGGCTCCAGCCCGTCGCCCGGTACAACCCGGTCACGATCGTCACCGACGCGGGCCGAGCCCTCTACAACGGGCGTGACCCCGGGAGCGACCCGTGGCTCGCGCTGGCCTGGGCGGCCGGGATCACCGTGGTGTTCGCGACCCTCTCGGTCCGGCGCTACCGGTCGTCGACGAGCCGGTAGCCCGGGTCCGCCGCAGTTCGTGGCGCCCCCCGTAGGATCGAACTCGTGTTCGACGCCGTCCTCGGGATCGACCCCGGCCTCTCCCGCTGCGGGTACGGGGTGGTCCGCCGTGCCGGGAGCAGCCTCGTGCCCGTGGCCTTCGGCGTCCTGCGCACCCCGCCCGAGCTCGACCTGCCCGAGCGCCTGGCCCTCCTGGCCGACGACCTCGACGACCTCCTCGACGAGGTCCGCCCGGCCGCGGTGGCGGTGGAGCGGGTGCTGTTCCAGGTCAACGCCCGCACCGCGATCGCGGTGGGGATGGCCAGCGGGCTCGCCCTGGCCGCGGCGGCCCGCCGGTCGATCCCGGTGACCCACTACAGCCCGAACGAGGTCAAGCTCGCGGTCACCGGTCACGGTGGGGCCGAGAAGGGCCAGGTGCAGTCGATGGTGGCGCGCCTCTGCGGGCTCGATGCCCCCCCGAAGCCCCCCGACGCCGCCGACGCCCTCGCGCTCGCGGTGTGCCACCTGTGGGCGGCCCGGATCACGACCGCGGCCGGCGCCGCCGACGCCGCCGGGGTGGGGGGTCCCGACGGGCTCGGGCGGGCGGTCGCCGCCGCGCTCGCGCGTGAGGCGAACCGGTGATCGGCTCGCTGCGGGGCACCGTCGCCGAGCGGCACCCGGGGGGCGAGGTGGTGCTCGACGTCGGTGGCGTCGGGTACCGGGTCCTGGTGCCGGCCGGCGCGCTCGTCGCGCTCACGCCCGGGGAGCCGACGACGCTGTGCACCCATCTCCACGTGCGCGAGGACGCAATGGTGCTCTACGGCTTCCCCACCCGCGACGAGCGCGACACGTTCGAGGTGCTGCTCGGGGCGTCGGGGGTCGGACCCAAGCTCGCCCTCGCGATCCTCTCGGTCCACGGACCGGGATCGCTGCGCCGGGCCCTGCTCGAGGACGACCTCGACGCCCTGACCCTCGTGCCCGGGGTCGGTAAGCGGACCGCGCAGCGCCTGGTGGTCGACCTCAAGGCCCGCCTCGATCTCCCCGAGGCCGATCTCGCCGAGGGTCCGGGTGGCGGCGTCGCCCCGGCCCGGGCCGAGGTCCGCGACGCGCTCACCGGCCTCGGGTACGGGACCGACGAGGTGCGGGCGGTGATGGCGCAGTTGCCCGACGAGGGCGCGGTCGAGGACCTCCTGCGCGAGGCGCTGCGGCTGCTGGCCGTGAGCCGATGACGGCGACGGGGGTGACGACCGGTGGCGCGTGACGAGCTGCTCCGGGCCGACGCCGACCCGACCGATCCGACCGAGGTGGCCGACGAGACCACGCTGCGCCCGCGCCGCCTCGCCGAGTTCGTCGGGCAGCCCCGGCTGCGCGAGCACCTCGAGATCATGCTCGGCGCCGCCCGCAACCGGGGCCAGGCGGTCGACCACCTGCTGTTCGCGGGCCCGCCCGGCCTGGGCAAGACGACCCTGGCCGGCATCGTCGCAGCCGAGATGGAGGTGGCCTGCCGCATCACGAGCGGCCCGGCGCTCGAGCGGGCCGGCGACCTCGCGGCGATCCTCACCAACCTCGACGACGGCGACGTGCTCTTCATCGACGAGATCCACCGCCTGCCCCGCGCGGTGGAGGAGGTCCTCTACCCGGCGATGGAGGACTTCCAGCTCGACATCGTCATCGGCAAGGGCCCGACCGCGCGCTCCATCCGCCTCGACCTGCCCCGTTTCACGCTCGTCGGCGCAACCACGCGCAGCGGCATGATCGCGGGGCCCCTGCGCGACCGCTTCGGCTTCGTGACCCGACTCGACTACTACGACGACGACGACCTCGTCACCATCGTCGAGCGGGCCGCGGGGATCCTCGGGGTCCGCACCGATCCGACCGGCGCGGGCGAGATCGCCCGTCGCTCCCGGGGCACGCCCCGCATCGCCAACCGCCTGCTGCGCCGGGTCCGCGACTTCGCCGAGGTCCGGGCCGACGGCACGGTGAGCGGGCCGGTCGCACGCGATGCGCTCAGGCTGTTCGACGTCGACGCCCTCGGGCTCGACAAGGTGGACCGGGCCATCCTCGGGGCGCTCTGCCGGACCTTCGCCGGGCACCCGGTCGGTCTCGGCACCCTGGCGGTGTCGGTGGGGGAGGAGCCCGACACCCTCGAGGACGTCTACGAGCCGTTCCTGCTCAAGTGCGGGCTGCTGCGGCGCACACCCCGGGGCCGGGTCGCCACCGCGGCGGCCTACGAGCACCTCGGGCTCGCCCCGCCCGACCCGGCGGGGCCGAACCTGTTCGACGCCTGAGGCCTCGCTAGCATCACCCGGCGCCCTCCCGGTGCGCGCCGCTCCGCTCCGTCGCCCTCCCCGAACCGGACGTGTCCCGTGGTCATCGCGATCTACCTGGTGGTCCTGGTCGCCGCCTTCTACCTCCTGATCGTGCGGCCCCAGCGGCGCCAGCAGATGCTGCGCCGCCAGATGATCGCCACGGTGGGCGTGGGTGACGAGATCGTCACGAGTGGTGGCGTGTACGGCACCGTCGTCGGCCTGGCCGAGGAGACGCTCGACCTCGAGGTCGCGCCCGGGACGGTGCTGAAGGTCGCCCGGGGGGCGGTGGCGCAGCGCATCACCGAAGACGCCGCCGACCCGGGGACCGACGACACCACCGGCGACGGCGCGGGGGCCTGAGGCGTCCGTGAGTGCGGGGCGCCTCCGGGCGAAGCTGCTCGGCTTCCTGGCCGTGGTCGCGGTCCTGGTCGGGATCACCCTGGTCCAGGGCAACGCCCCGATCCTCGGCCTCGACCTCCAGGGTGGCATCTCGGTGGTGCTGCAGCCGGTGGGGGAGGTCAAGCCGGGCTCGATCGACGTCGCCGTCGACATCATCCGCAGCCGGGTCGACGGCCTCGGGGTCGCCGAGCCCGAGATCAGCCGTCAGGGCGGCAACATCGTCGTCGACCTGCCCGGGGTGGAGGACCGGAACAAGGCCCGCCGCCTGGTCGGTCGCACCGCCGAGCTCCGCTTCCGACCGGTCCTGGCCACCCTCGCCCCCGCGAGCGAGAGCTCGCGCCCGACCGCCACCACCACGCCCCCGACCACCGGGCCCGGCACCACGGCGCCGGCCGAGGAGACCCCCACCACCACGACCACCGCCCCACCCGACGAGGCCGCGGCGCGGGCCGCGATCGCCGCGTGCGACGCCGCCGCGATCCAGGCGCTCGCGAAGGTGCCGACCACCAACCGGGCCGACGACACCCGCGACGCCTGCGTCGTGCTGCCCCTGCGGGCCGAGGACGGCACCAGGCCGGGTCGGCTCCTGCTCGGGCCGACCGTCCTGACCGGCGACCTCGTCGACAAGGCCCGGGCCCGGTTCCAGAACCAGTACCTGGTCCTCATGACCCTCGGCGACGAGGGGCTGGCCAAGTTCAACGCATTGGCCGCGCAGTCCTACGGTCAGGCGCCCCCGACCGACCAGGTCGCGATCGTGCTCGACGGTATCGTGCAGTCGAACCCCGCGTTCCAGAGCCCGAACTTCGACGGCGACGTGTCGATCACCGGGAACTTCACCGCCCCCGAGGCCGAGGACCTCGCCCAGCTCATCAACTACGGCGCGTTGCCGGTCCAGCTCGAGGAGCTCACGGTCCAGGACGTCTCGCCCACCCTGGGCAAGGACCAGCTCCGGGCCGGGATCATCGCCGGGATCATCGGCCTCCTGCTGGTGTCGCTGTACATGGTCGTCTACTACCGGATCCTGGGGCTGGTCGTGATCTGCGGGATCATGCTCAGTGCCGCGCTGCTCCTCGTGGTCATCACGTCGGTGGTGGGCGAGCTGCTGCTCGGGTTCCTCGGTGGGAGCGGTCGCCCGGTCCTGACCCTGGCCGGGGTGACCGGCCTGGTGGTCTCGATCGGCGTCACCGTCGACAGCTACGTCGTGTATTTCGAGCGCCTCAAGGACGAGGTCCGCTCCGGCCGCACCGTGCGCACCTCGGCCGACCGGGGCTTCACCCGCTCACTGCGCACCATCCTCGCCGCCAACTTCGTGTCGTTCCTCGGGGCCGCGATCCTGTTCCTCCTCGCCGTTGGGTCGGTCCGGGGCTTCGCCTTCTTCCTCGGCCTGTCGACCATCCTCGACGTCGTGGTGGCCTACTTCTTCATGCACCCGGTGGTGTCGCTGATGGCGCGCAACTCCCGCCTCGTGCGGACCCGCCCCCTCGGGATCGCGGCCGGGCTCGACGCCCCGGAGGCCGTGGCGTGAGCGGGGGGACGGCGTGAGCGAGCTCGAGCGCACCGTGGCGGTCGATCCGGACCAGCCCGGCCCCGGCGGTCGGCGGCACCGGTTCGCCGACCTCTACCACGAGACGACGAACTACCAGTTCATGGACCGGTCGTGGCGCTGGGCCGTGGTCTCGGGCACCGCGCTCGTCATCTCCCTGCTGTTCCTCGTGCTCGGCGGGCTCAACCTCGGCATCGAGTTCGAGGGCGGGACGCAGTGGTCGTTCACCCGGGCCAGCG
>Ga0194129_10003763_pt1 | contig 20856 bp, 23 predicted proteins | sample TA2KigCa35mmetaG_FD_150862 | JGI IMG/M metagenome (GOLD analysis project Ga0194129, IMG submission 150862) | Freshwater microbial communities from Lake Tanganyika, Tanzania - TA2015038 Kigoma Deep Cast 35m | ecosystem: Environmental > Aquatic > Freshwater > Lake | place: Tanzania: Lake...
ATTTTTTCGTGGCATAAAGGGCATAAAGAGTTGTCTTGGCAGTGACAACATCTGCTTAGCAACCCGCTGGGGAAGATAATAAGTTACTGTGTTTTTGATCAATTATAGATTTCTTAAAAAAGAATTTGTTTAAGCCGCTGTCGAGGGACTTGAAAGACTTAATGGATCAAAGAGTGTGCAGATCCGGTTCACTCGATATCTTAACCCTAAAAGATCATATCGTTCTAGTCCAGGAAGCCGACTTCTCAATTTATTAATACCAACCCAATCTAGTTTTTCTGAATTGAGCAACTCTCGAAGTTCGAGATAATTATTCTGATCAGTAAAAATATGTAGATTTATTAAATTAAGTTGTGCTTGAGTTAGATCCAAAAATTGTACTCCCATACCGCATTCAACCTCGCCTCGTTGCTTGTCAAAAACAATATGGGCAACTCGTGTTTTGATACATAAGCTTCGCGAATGACTAGATAACACAAAGGCCAGTTGGCCATTCGTGTCTATAGGAAAAGCATCTAGGGTAGTTAAAAAGATACCGCCTCGACTGATGTTGAGCGCATGAGCCGTAAGATGTTTGTTACCATCACTAAAGATAACTTTTTCAAAATACGGAAGTCGATATTCCCTTCTGCGATTTACAAAATCATCAGATTTCATATTTTCTCACTCCATAATTGACATCATGGTCGAATCATCCAATTGCGACTCATTCTCGATTGCGGTTTCATCCACTTCATTATCATTTAATTCTTCTTCACTGACAGAATCTTCCTCAAGGGAAGTGCTTGTCGTAATTCTAGCTTCATTTAAAAATGAATTTTTCTTCTGCGCCTCTCCGAAGGGGAACCACTTTGAAAGACTTTTAGCGTTGGCAACTTTGGCTACCCATGGGTGTTGAGCTAATTCAGTAAAGGTCCAAGTCATAAGCCCCTTGGTTCCCGTAACAAAATACGATCCGAGACTTCTATCCTTTATTTCTATCTGCCCCAAGTACAACACAGCGCATACGATTAAAACATATTTAATAATTGTCTTAGTCATAGGTTGAAAAAATTGAAACGGTGTGCGAACGATTTCGCCAAGAATGCTGCTGATATGTCCCATTTTATCATATTTCCAGGCAGTCCTCTCTAGGTTATAATTAAAATTAAGGGAAGGAGCTCTCATGTCACAGCATGTTTCGGAAACGTGCAATGAGGGTAACGGCTATTGGCTTCCTATCACTGAATACTCAGTGAAAAGTGGAATGTCGCTCAGCACAATTCGCCGGAAGATTAAGAGCAACAGCTTATCCTATCGTCTTGAAAAGGGAAAATATCTGATTCTTTTTGCAAAAAAAGAACAGACGATGCAACCAGTTGAACCAACACCTAAAGCAACTCCCATTTCGATTTCGAATCGAAATCATCAAGAGATAGTGAGAATGCCGAGGCTCACCACTCACGAAGAGAAGCGAGAGAGTATTGTTCGGTTTGAACAAGACGACGCAGCTTTTCACATGGTTACGGATGCTTACGAGCATGCCCTTCATGAAAAAAGTGAGCGGATTAAACTTCTAGAGAATCGAAATAAAGAACTCGAAGATCGGTTAAATGAGCTTCGTCTCTTGGTTCAAGTGCTTGAGGAAAAATACGAAGTCCGTTACTAAGATTGCTAACTCAACACTCTTAATTAGGATTGCTAAGATGCTTACCCCTCTTTTAGTTTTTTCTCGAGGCACAGCATGGTTGGGTTTCGTGTGTCTTTTTTTGTCTCTCGGCACAGTCGAAGCCTCTTCAAATCCTGTTAATCTCTGGGAAGATTCTCAAGATGCCTTTGTTAAAAATGATCCTCAACGAGCCTGTTCAGCACTGAAAACTTGGATTTCAATGCAAGAGGCCAAGGGTATTAACTCGCCGCAAGCTTATTTTAACTATGGCGTCTGTTCTTGGGATTTAAAAGAACATGCGACAAGCGTATCTTCTCTTCTTAAAAGCCTTCGCCTTAGACAATCCTTATTTAAACGAATCTTTACATTAAATCTTTTAGTAGAAACTCAACGAGAGATTGGAATCCCTGATAACCTTCCCTCAAAACTTTTCTTTAAACTAAAATTTTTATTTCCTAAATGGATTAGCTTAACTATGGCTAGCTTAGGATTTTGGGGCATCATATTTTACTTTGTCTGTCGAAGAAATCATGCAACCGTACGGAAGGTATTTTTAGTCTCCGGATGTCTGACGTTAATTCCAGCCTTCTTTTTGCTCTTGCTTGAGCTATCTGGAGGCGCTATCGCAGTTGTAAAATCAACCGAAGTTGCATCTCTATACCAGTTAGATAAATCGGGTAAAGCCTCACCTCTAGCCTCTCTACCTCAAGGCACTCTACTAGAATTGGGCCACAATAACTCAGACAACAGTGAAGTTTTAAAGCCCATGCGGGGCTGGATCAAAACGGAAGCTGTAAATATCTTGGATCGTTAGAAAAGACTCTCGGCTATCTAATGAGTTGAAGAACTCTGCATCACCGATTTTAAAAAAGTATCCAATCGTCGACTTAAAGGCTCCGACGCTTGTTGATCGTTTTTAATAATCTCGTAATGACTATCCAGGGCCGACTTAAATGCTGAGATAAAACTATTCTTTCTCCGTTCTGTCTCTTCTACCTGGTTAATCACTTCGGCCAACCACTCTTCCGTTTTTTGTCTTATATCTTGAGCTTTTTCTTCAACCTGTTTGAAGAGTGTTTCCGCTTCTTGAGAAGCTGCTTGAATGATGGTTTCCGCTTCTTTTATAGCATCCTCTTTAATTTGTGAAATTTCAGATTCTCTCTGTCTCCAATGAGAAATTTCAGCATTCAGAGAATCATTTTTTTGAATCAATTCCTTTTCTTTTTTTTGAACCTGAATCCAAGCTTTTGCCGTTAGATCTAAAAACTCTACGACCTCCTCTGGAGAATATCCCAACATGACTTTTTTAAATTCTTTATTTTTAATTTCAGTTGGTGAAATTTTTTCCGAAAGGGATTCCAAGTTTTTATGTTCCATAAAGATTCTCCTAATGCTTAAAAAGAGCCTCCGCTCTATTTATCGAACAGAGAAAATATATCATAAAGTATTTAGAGTTTAAAAAGAACGCCGACCAAAAAGACAAGTTCCAAGACGCACCATGGTAGAACCTTCTTGAATAGCTAGAAGATAATCGTCGCTAGTCCCCATAGAGAGAACCTCGAAGTGGTATTGAGGTTTAAATTTCTGATAGAGCTGTGCCATTTCTTTAAAATAAACTCTTCTGTCTTCAACAGGATGTAACATTGGTGGCATAACCATCAAACCGAGGATTTTTAAATTGGCCAGGGCGGAAACTCTATCAAGAAAATCCTCTAGTCTCTCGGGTAGAATGCCACTCTTTTGAGCCTCTCGGCCAATATTCACTTCAACTAGCACATAAATAGCCTTATTTAACTTTTCTAAGCGATGGTTGAGATCCTCGGCAACCTCTAAACGATCAAGACTATGAATGCACTGATAATCGGTTAAATATTTAATCTTTCTGCTTTGAATATGCCCGATGAAATGCCACTCGATCTCTTCGCTATCAATTTGAAGTCTGAGTTCATCTCCCTCTTGAGCATAATTCACAGCCAACCGAGTCACACCGGCATTAATCGCTTCTTTAACCTTCTCGATGGGTTGGTGTTTGGTAACCGCCACAATTTGAATATCTCGCCCTTTAGAAACTAAAGAGATCTGATCTTTAATGAGATTTAAATTTTCAGTAACGGAAGGCATTTTAAGAAAACCATTCTTGCAAAGAAATTTGTGTAAATCGATTAAGTTCCATTAAAAATTTCTCAACCGGAAAACCCATAACATTAGTATAGGAGCCCTCGATTTTCTCAATTAGTAGCGCTCCCAGGCCCTGGACGGCATAACTTCCAGCTTTGTCGTAGGGTTCTTTCGTGGCCACATAAGAATTTATCTCTTCTTTGGTCAATTTACGAAATTTAATCTGTGAAGACTCAAAGGCTTTGAGCTCACCGTATTTTCTTGAAACAAGCGCTAAACCAGTAACCACTCTATGCCATTGCCCGGACAAACGACTTAACATTTCGATGGCCTCATCTTTATTGAGGGGCTTGCCCATGACCTGCTGGCCCAAAACCACAAGGGTATCAGAACCAATCAAAATATCTGTTTCATTTTGAGCGTGAGCCAAAGCACTCTTCGCCTTGACTAACGAATTGTTCATCGTGACGGACTCGACATTCAAAGCTTCAGCGACCGCTTCATCACCTATGGGCTGAATCGTTTTAAAAGGGAGATTTAAACTCTCCAAAATCTGACGGCGTCTAGGGGATGTAGAAACCAGTAACAACTGAGGCAAATTATTTTTTGAAGTCATAGAGGGAAGCTATCCATTTAAAAAAGAAAACCCCGGCCGGACTATATGTAAGACCCCAAGCAAGGTCAAATCAAGATTTTAGCGTTTGCGTTAAATTGATAAGTTATTGATTTTAATGATGTAAATAGCTGGTATCCCCATCAAGCCATAACTAAGTATACAGGTTTTGTGGTGCAAGGAACTCACAATTGTGTTATAAGCTGATTCGCCAAAGCGCAGTAATAAGGAAAAACCAAATGTATCAATTCAAAGTCGGTGATAATGCAGTTCATTTATCCCATGGGGTAGGAATCGTTCGTGGGATTGAGGAAAGAGAGTTTAGTCCTGGTCAGAAACAACGGTTTTACATCCTTGAAATCCAGGATAACGGTGCCCCTAAAAAAGTATTTGTGCCTACGGATAATTCCGCTCAAAGATTGCGACCCATTATTCGAAAAAAAGAGGTCGACAAAGTTTATGAAATCCTTCGCAAGAAAGAAACCTCAGCTATTGATCATCAAACATGGAACCGAAGATATCGTGAATACATGGAAAAAATTCACACAGGTCAGGTTCATGAAATAGCTGTCGTCTTAAGAGCTTTATTTCTTCTTAAGCACGATAAGGATTTGTCTTTCGGGGAAAGAAAACTTTTAGACCAAGCAAAAACCTTATTAGTAAAAGAGCTATCCTTAGCGCAAAACATTCAAGAGTCTGATGTAGAAAAAGAGCTCGAATCTATATTTGGAACGTAATGATAACAGTTGACGCTATTTTATTAGGTGGCGGTTTGGGAACTCGGTTTGCAGAAACCTCCCAAAGAACCAATACTGAACTCCCAAAGCAATTCCACTTGATAAGTGGGGTCCCTGTTTTCATCCACTGCCTTCAATCATTTTTGGATATGGGGATCTTTAGGCAAGTGATCATGACCTCCCCTATGTCTCACATCAGAACAACTCAAGATCTGATAGCTAAATATGTTCGAAACCCTCATCAGATTAAAATACGGGTCATTGCAGGAGGTGAGAGAAGACAGGACTCCTCTCGACTCGCTCTGGCGGCTTTAGAAGAAACTCAACCTAGCCCCACTCGAGTTTTAATACATGATGCGTGTCGCCCGTATATATCGCAAGAGCTAGCAGGACAGATTAAAAACAGCCTGTACGATAGAGCTTATGGCGCTTGGGTTCCCGTTATTCCGGTAGTGGACACACTAAAAAAGGTAAAGGACCAACAAGTCGTAGAAACTGTGGATCGGTCTCTTGTCCATCGAGTCCAAACCCCTCAGATATTTGAATTCACTTTAATAAGATCTTTGATGGACCGTATTAAAGACTTAAAAGAGCTAAATTTTACAGACGATGCCTCTCTTTGCGAGTATTATGGCATTCCTGTAGGCGTCTTTAACGGTGATGTTCGAAATATCAAACTCACCTATGATTTTGAACTAGAGACACTTCACGGAGTGTTAGCGGAAGCCAAGAGGGCAAAAACATGCGCACCGGAATCGGCTACGACATTCACCGTTTAATACCGACAATCAAACCCAGTGCTATTGTCTTAGGGGGTATCAAACTTCCTTGTTATTTTTCCATCCAAGCTCACTCGGATGGAGATGTGCTTTTACATGCACTGGTCGACGCCTGTTTAGGCGCTCTTTCTTTGGGTGACATAGGTCAGTGGTTTCCCGATAACGACCCCAAACACCAAGGCCGAGAAAGTTCCGAGTTTGTAAAAGCTGTAACTCAAAAAATAAAAGAAATGGGCTATGAAATTCACCACGTCGACTCCAATGTCTTTTTAGAAGAGCCCAAAATCGGTCCTCATAGAGATTCGATTCGTGTTCACATGGCCCAACTCCTGGGAACCGAACTGGCTAATGTCAGCGTTAAAGCTAAAACCATGGAAGGGCTAGGTCCTATCGGTGCTAGAAGTGCTCTTGCAGCCCAAGTTATTGTAACTCTCAAAGAAACTCCTAAGAATGGCACTCGTTCTCACTAACAGCTTAAGCAATAAAAAAGAACCTTTCGTTCCACTCAATCCTCTGAAGGTTCGAATGTATGTTTGCGGCCCTACGGTTTATAACTACGTTCATATTGGGAATGCTCGGGTTTTTGTTTTTTACGATGTCGTCGAACGGTACCTAAAATTCAGTGGTTACCAAGTGGAACGTGTCATGAACTTCACCGATGTGGATGACAAAATTATCGTCAAAGCTAATGAAGAAAAGACCGATTCACTCACAGTTTCCGAGAGATATATTGCGGCTTTTATAGAGGACATGAAAGCATTGAGGGTAAATCCTCCCAAAGTGGCTCCTAAAGTAACTGATCATATTCAAGAGATCATAACTCTAATTGAAGGTTTAGTTGCCAATGGGTCGGCTTATGTTGCAAATGATGGAGAGGTGTTTTTTTCTGTCAGAAAGTTTAAAGACTACGGAAAACTCTCAGGAAAAAATGTCGATGATCTGATTTCGGGGGCCAGAGTTCAAACCGATGAAAAAAAACAGGACCCTCTAGATTTTAGTTTGTGGAAACCTCAAAAGAATACAAATGAACCGGCTTGGGATAGCCCTTGGGGAAAAGGGCGCCCGGGATGGCATATCGAATGTTCCGCTATGTCGATGAAGTATTTGGGTGCAAGTTTTGATATCCATGGCGGTGGGATGGATCTCATTCACCCGCACCACGAAAATGAGATTGCTCAATCTGAAGCCTTCTCTCTTAAAACTTTTGCCAAGTATTGGTTGCACTCCAACATGTTAACCTTCAATGCGGAAAAAATGTCAAAGTCGCTGGGTAACATTATGCTCACTCGAGACTTCATCAAGAAATATTCTGGTGAAGTTTTAAGATATTTTTTATTATCGGGTCATTATCGTTCCACCATCGACTACTCAGAGCAACATGTAAGAGAAGTTCAATCGGCTTTGCATAGATTTTATAGTGCTCTGGCTAAAGCGGAATCGGCTTCTCAATCTTCTAATTCCAATTCAGGGAAATCCTCACCCGAAGAGGAAAAGATCCTTCAGTTTGGACTGGAGTTTGACGCCAAATGGAAAGAGTCCATGGACGAGGATCTTAATACAGCTAAGGTCATCGGTTTGGTTTTCGAGTATGTCCGCTCTCTTAATAGCTACATAGACAAAAAAGGATTTAAGCCTACTGCCCATACTCAAGCCATCGCAGGTCGATTCGTCGATTCTTTTAAAAAATTGTCACAAGTATTAAATATTTTTGGTGAGAATCCAAAAGACTTTCTCACTCAACTAAGACTTTCGGTCCTTTCGGAAAGAGGAATCGAAAGCCAAGACATTGAGATGAAAATTTCTCAAAGAACAGAAGCCAGAGCTAAAAAAGACTTTGCATTGAGCGATGCCATTCGAAATGAATTACTCAGTCAAGGGATTGAACTTCGAGATCTCCCCGGTGGAACTGAATGGGATATTATTTTTAAAAACTAGTCGCCACTCAAGTCTATTTATCAAATAGTTGGATCTAAAGATGTCTGCTATTTTTATCAAAAAGAAGATTTATCGCTATGTAAAGCGTAATGAGCCACCTGAAAATAAAAGACTCCGGCGATGGAACAAAAGAGGGGCTGGGAGACTTTTACAGAGAAGAAAACTACTGACGAATCAATTGTGGAAATAGGGAGAGGCTTCGAAACTCGTGTCTCTCCACGGATAGGAATATTTACCTAGAACAATTTGTGGCCTGAAACACCCACTGCTTTGCCCTTTACCAAGAGAGGCGCTTAAAACTTTCGCGGTGTTTCTATGGTCTGTTGTACGTCGGTCTAACGATTTCGTGTCCCGCTTCGCACGTATCGTAGTTCCCTGGTTCGCACAATGAACGACAAGTGCTCTTCGAGTAAACAACTGGGATGTTCGTTGCGTCGCTCAATACCTGAGCGCAAACTTGTCGAACTTCAGCCGTTTTGGGCGTCGGAGTCTTGGGACCGCAGGACGAAAATACGATTGCGTTATTGATGTTACTCCTATCGATCAACGTTTCAAAACAGGCTAAAATTTCGCCCATATAAAAATTTCCCATTTGCGGCGAACGGGTACAAGGTATCTGGTCAACGACAAGGGCTTCACGAGCTACCTGTTTAGCCCAGTTGTCGGCGTTGGGGTTGGGGTTTCGTTGAGTAACTTGCATTTGTTGGTAGCGTACTTTAGTTGTGTTTACATCAGTGGCGTAAACCGAGAAAAGATCGCTGACGCCAACACCATTTTCTATACCGTGTCCGCCGACGAAGATCTTTTGGCACTGGTTTGGTCCAAGAGCTCTTCTCATGGCTCGACAAGCATTTAAAAGTCCTTCAGGCCCCACTAGTTTCTTTGCTATACGATTTTGAGCCACATTTCGGAGCGAATCAAATTCAGAAGGGCTTGTTTTCGACTGAAAAATGCAGGGCTTTTTCGACAAAGGAACCACACTGGTAACGGTTGTTTGCCACAGACCCGAAGGGCGCTGCCCAACGGTTGCGTGCACACGGATATCACCTCTCGCCATATCCGAAAGTGTGACGCTCAACAAAATAACGATAACTACCTGCACAAGAACCTCCACCGTAAGTATTCATCCCTTAAAAGAGCAGGGAACGTGCCATGTTCTTTGGAATACGGGGGTAGCCGTAAACTTCTGTACGATCGCGACACTCTGCTAGTATTCATTGAGCACGGCCAATCTCATAAATCTGTTGCAAGCAGTGTCATTAAAAAAATCGAGCGCCTATTGTCATAGAATCAGGCCACTTTTTCTGCTCAAAAAATAGACGGCCGTATAGAGACTCGCGGCGACGAACCTGGCCCCGTGACGGTCCATTAATGCGCTTTTTATTAGCGATAACTTTATTTATGGCGCTTATAACTCAATAAGAAATGGGCTTTTATGCTGCTTATCCGTTCGGGATTTTAAACAGTCTAAATATCTTTTTATCCGCATAGGTGTCTAAGTTCGTCTATTTGGCGAAAAGTTTTCTCATCATAAGATCGCAATTTATCCTTTCAGATCTCTAGGCGCTTTAAGGCGCCAAACCTTTGGGGTGTCAAAACTACAATCATATTAGGAACTAAAATTGTGCTAGGACTTTACCTTTAAGATAAGAATAGGGAACGGGCCCCCAAGTTCTGCTATCAATACTGTCGGTTCGATTGTCGCCCAGAACAAAAAAATGGTTTAGAGGCACATCGATAGGCCCATAATCGGCCAATTTACCTTGCTCCATTTGAATAGGATACGGCTGTCCTCCATCGGGTTGCTCCAACTGTATCTTGAAACCTTCACCCGCTATTTGGCGGTCTGAATCTTTGAACTCCTGATAGTGAGATAAATTTCCATTGATGTAGAGCTGCCCCGATTTAATTTCCAATCGGTCCCCGGCTACAGCTACGACTCTTTTCACATGGGTCCTGTGATTTTTCTGGGGCAAAATAAAAGCGACAACCTCCGATCTGTGAGGGCGCGAAAACTTAATAAGTTCAAAGGATGAAAAAGGGAGTTTGATGCTAAAAGCACTTTTAGCTACAAAAACAAGTTGCCCGACTTTAAGATTGGGAAACATTGAATTGGATACGATTCGATAATCTTCAACAATAAAAAGACGCCCAAAAAGAGCAAAGACTGTAGCTAATAAAAATAATCTAGTTATAGCTTTGCGACTCATCAAAATTCCTTTAGTCATCAATAGACAGTGCCGCGAGGAACGCTTTTTGTGGTATCTCTACATTTCCCACCTGTTTCATGCGTTTTTTACCCTCTTTTTGTTTCTCAAGAAGTTTACGTTTTCGAGTAATATCCCCGCCGTAACACTTAGCCGTTACATTTTTTCTTAAGGGAGCTATTCTCTCTTTAGCAATAATCTTGCTTCCTATCGCCGCTTGGATCACAATTTCGAACATTTGACGCTCGATGAGCTCCTTCATTTTCCCTACCAACTCTCTACCACGATAATAGGCCTTATCTCTGTGAATAATCCAACCTAACGCATCTACGGGATTACCATTGACTAGAAGATCCATTTTGACAAGATCACTTGTCTGCCAACGACTAAAATCATAATCAAGACTGGCATAACCTTTACTAACGCTCTTAAGTTTGTCGTAAAAAGACAATACAATTTCATTAAAAGGAACATCGTACTCAAGCAAAATTCGTTTGGGAGAGTGATAGTGTAATTTAGTTTGCGTCCCTCTTCTCTCCTCACACAATTTAATTAAATTTCCCAGATATTCTTCAGGCGTGTGAATGGTGCAATGAACGATTGGCTCTTCAATGTGATCAATATGTTGAACGGCTGGAAGATCCGATGGGTTTTCAATCTCTGACATCTCCCCCTTAGTATTAAAAACGCGATACCTCACGGTTGGAGCTGTGGTCACCAACGAAATATTAAATTCTCGTTCTAATCTCTCTTGGATAATCTCCATGTGGAGAAGACCTAAAAACCCGCACCTAAAACCAAATCCCAGAGCATCTGAAGTCTCAGGTTCAAAAGTAAAAGAGCTGTCATTGAGACTCAATTTTTCCATAGCAGCTTTTAAATTGGGATACTCAGAACTCTCAACGGGGAAAATGCCGCTAAAAACCATCGGAGTGACTTCTTTAAAACCGGATAGAGGTTTTTCAGCACCCCCTTTGGCCAAAGTGATCGTATCTCCGACTTTTACGTCTCGAATTGTCTTAATGTTTGCCGTTAAAAATCCTACTTCTCCAACCCCGAGCTCTTTGACCTCTTCAGGGTGAGGCGTGAAAGCGCCAAGTTTAAGAACCTCATGTTCGGTTTGTGAATACATCATTTTGATATATTCACCTGGCTTAAGACGGCCGTTCATAATTCTAACTTGAACGACAACGCCTTGATAAGGATCAAACCACGCATCAAAGATTAAAGCCTGCAAAGGGGCATTGGGATCGCCTTTAGGAGGAGGAAAGTGTTTTATGATTCCTTCAAGAACCTCGGTTATGTTTTTTCCTTCTTTAGCACTGATAGGAACTGCTATGTCAGTTGATAATCCGATAATCTCTTCAATTTCAGCTTTGGCACGATCGATGTCACTGCCAGGAAGATCAATCTTATTGAGAACAGGGAAAATTTCTAAGTTGTTCTCTAAAGCTAAATAAACATTGGCCAACGTCTGTGCCTCAACTCCTTGCGAAGCATCCACGACAAGAATGGCCCCTTCACAAGCTGCAAGACTGCGAGAGACTTCGTAAACAAAGTCAACGTGTCCAGGAGTATCGATAAGATTCAAAATATAATCTTTACCGTCTTTCGACTTAAAATTGAGTCGAGCAGTCTGAGCCTTAATAGTAATTCCTCGCTCCCGTTCGATGTCGAGCTTATCCATGAATTGCTCTTTCATCTCTCGTTTACTTAAAGCTCCTGTGAATTCTAGTAGTCGATCTGCGAGCGTAGATTTGCCGTGATCAATATGAGCGATGATGCTGAAATTACGAATGCGTGTTGGATCGGTCAAAGGACTAAATCTATCTTCTGTTATTGAGTTAAATTATCGCTCTCATCTCCTAAAAGAGATAACTGCCCAGGCAATTGATTTTGATATTTGTCCAAAACCATATCAATCCCTTCACGAATATATTCGGCAATCGGAACCTTGGTCTTTTGATTTAAAACTTTCAAAAGATCATTTTGCTCCGGCGTAATATAAACCGTTGTCGAAATTTTCTTCCTTTCCATATTCCACCCCAAATAGTTAGAGCCTTCACACTACATGACCATATATATATGTCAAACCCAGGAGTGGCAAAGCAGACAAAGACTTTAAGGCGTGCTATGTTGCGTTATAATAAGTTTGTAGCCAGCTCGGCTAATTGAGACCTTTCACCCTTCGATAAGGTCACATGGCCAGAAATCTGCTCGTTCTTAAATCTTTCAACAACATAGGTAAGCCCATTGTTAGAAGAATCAATATAAGGATTATCAATTTGGTAGCAATCCCCTGTTAACACCACTTTAGTCCCCTCTCCGGCTCGAGTGATAATGGTCTTAATTTCATGCGGAGTTAAATTTTGGGATTCATCGACTATCAAATATTGATAAGCCAAACTTCGGCCGCGAATATAAGTTAAAGGCTCAATCTGTAACATTCCTTGATTGATAAGCTCCTGCCAAGCCCGACGTGAGGGACGCTTTTGAGGTTTCTCACCCCCTGAAAAAGAGACGATATAGTCCACATTGTCGAAAATGGGCTGCATCCAGGGATTAAGTTTCTCCTCGATTTCACCTGGTAAATATCCAATGTCTTTTCCGAGAGGGAAAATAGGTCTTGAGACCAAGAGTTTTTGATATTTACCTTCATCGATAGTTTTTTGTAAGCCGCAGGCCAAAGCTAGAAGTGTTTTTCCGGTTCCTGCTTTTCCAACCAAACTCACTAAACTTATCGAATCGTCCAGCAACGCATCTAACACAAAGGCCTGTTCCGCGTTTCTAGGTTTAACTCCCCAAACTCCTTGCTCCGGAACTTTGAGAGGTACAATTTCATTTTGCGCTTCTAAATACCGTCCGGTCGCGACATGGTTGGGATCATGTTGATCTCGAAGAAGAACATAAGAATTGGGTAATAGCCCTTTTTCATGAAAAGGAAATCTTTTTTGGGCTAAAAAATTTTCGACAACATCTCCCGGAACGTCAAATGTGCTTACCCCGGTGTACAATTCCTCTAGTGTTACTCGAGACGGCTCATAATCTACAGAGACAACGCCTAAAGCGTCGGCTTTCACCCTAAGATTAACGTCCTTAGTAACAAATACCACTGCGGTATTGGGCTTATCCTGTTTGATTTTAAGAGCTACCGATAAGATCTTATGATCATTTTTCTCAGAATTAAAATCGGTAGGTAGACATTTTTCGGATTCTTTAAATAGATCGATGATAAGAGTCCCACGCTTACCCACTTCAACACCATTTGCTAGAGAGCCTCGCTTTCTGATTTCATCTAAATATCTAGAAAAGTGTCGGGCATTTCTCCCGATTTCCGTAAGATCCTTCTTAAACCGATCCATCTCTTCAAGGGTCGTGATCGGCACAACAACTATATTATCATCGAACTTAAAAATACATTGTGGATCAAAAAGAATAACGCTGGTGTCTAAAACGAATGTTTTTTTCAATGGAGAACTATCCTTGTTATGTCGTTAAAGAGTGTTAACCCAACTAGCATTAAAACAAAAATCATTCCAATCTGATTGGCGATTTCCATAGTTTTGACTGAAACTGGCTTCCCCTTAATCGCCTCAAGAGAAAAGAATAGCAAATGACCACCATCTAAAACAGGAATGGGAAATAGATTAAGTAAAAATAAATTGATGCTGATTAAAGCCATCATTTGCAGGAAAGGAACAATTCCGGCATCCAGGCTCTTTCCTGCGACGGAAGCTATAAGAACGGGCCCCCCTAAATTTTTAACCGAAATTTTTCCCATGGCCAATTTCGCAAGGCTTACCACCATTTTTTTAGCTAAATCGTTTGTTTCATGGATAGCTCGACTCACTAAAGCAATAGGCTCTCGGATTTGAAAAATCACATAATCCGGCTCATGGTAAATGGCCCACGGAGACAATCCAATCATATGCTTTTTAACTTTTTGGTTTGAGATGGGATCTTCTTGTTGGATCTCCATCGTCTTAAGGTTTAAAATGGCCGATTGCCCTTCTCTATCAACGACAACCTTAGCCGCTTCACCTTTTGCCCCTTGTCCTTGAACATAATCCACAATCTCTTCGAAACTATGGACAGGCTTATCTCCTAAACTAACAACTCGGTCTCCGACTTTCAAACCACCTTTCTCAGCAGGTGAGCCGGGACTCAATTGACGAACAAACATTTCGGACGGGTAGATTCCCAGTAATGTTCCAACCCCCAAATCAAAAGAGTCTTTAGAAAGTTTAGGAAGCACCAATGACACAGTCTGTTCCGGGGCATCTTTGGCCTCGGGAGTCGGCTTACGCTTGAAGTGAATAACAATGGCCTTCTTTTCCTTCCAAGCCGAATTCAGAGCCTCATGAATATCTCCAAAAACAAGGGTGGGTTTGCCCTCAATCTTGGTAATCGTATCCCCCGTTCTTAAACCTGCTAAATAGGCTAGAGACTTCGGATCTGAGATTCCAACGACAGGCTCTAACGGATTGGGATTAAGCCCTTTAATGCCGCCCACCTCAACATCCTCACCATAAGCGTTCTTTGCTCTAACTTTTGCGACTTCAACGAAAATTTTAAGCTCCGTTTTATCCCGCTCCACTTTAACTTCAATCTTTTGACCTAATTTAGGTTTCACCATTTCTTCGAATTCGTGCCAATTTTCGACCTTCTTGCCGTCAATCTCTAAAATTGTGTCTTTCGATCTAAAACCAGCTTCCCAAGCCAAGCTATGAACAGCAACGGTTCCAATTCGAGTTGCCACCATCGGCTGCCCTGCAAAAAACACGATTGAGAAAAGCACATAAGCCAAAAGAAGATTTGAAATTGGGCCAGCAGCAACAATTAAAAACCGTTTGTAGAGCTTTTGTGTACAAAAGGCCCTTTCGGCTTCATGGGCAGGAACTCCCTTATAGGGATCATCCCCCATCAATTTGACGTATCCGCCAAAAGGAATGAGAGACAAACAATACTGAGTTTCCCCAATTTGACGACTAAAAATTTTCTTACCAAAGCCCAACGAAAAGATTTCAACTTTTACTTTAAAAAACTTAGCAACTGAATAATGGCCCAACTCATGAAAAAAGATGAGCCCACCAAGAAGAATGACAACGCCGATGATAGATGTAAGCACTTAAAATAACCTCCTAAAACTGGAGAAAAGACTCAGAGGGTATCTTATTATAAATAGAAGCTTTTGCCAAAACTTCCTGCGGAAAGAATCGAACTTAATATACCTGCAAGTTTTCTTGGGGTTTCATTTGATAAATCAGCCCATCGTCAAACAGCCAATAACTTTCTGCACCGTGAACGAACTTCATGGCCGTTTGAATCTCTTAAAAAGCTCGCTTAAGGGAGCAGGTGTGAACTTAACTAAAATCTCACAAAAGAAAAGTTGTTATAACGCATCTAGTCTAATTCAATCTTAGTTTGAACACCGATTGCGCGTCTCTTGATCTAGAGCAAATACATCTTCAAGGTGGCCCAGACCAACCATTTCATGTTGCCTTAATTGCTTCTCAATAAAGGTCGGAATGTCAGAAAAACGGATTTTTCCTTTAAGAAACAGATCCACCGCTACTTCGTTAGCCGCATTAAGAACGACTAAATAACTAGGACCGGCAATCAAAGCCTCTCGCGCCAAACGAAGGCAGGGAAAACGCTTTAGATCCGGCTCAAAGAACTCAAGCTTGGCCATCTCTTTAAAAGTCAATTTGGGTATGACCCAATCCAATCGATCCGGATACTTCATCGCATAACCGATAGAAGATTTCATATCGGGTTTAGTCAATTGAGCGATACACGAACCATCTTTAAACCACAAAGCGCCATGAACAATACTCTGGGGATGAACCCAAACTTCAATTTGATTTTCAGGATAGTGAAACAAGAAATGGGCCTCAATCACTTCAAGCCCTTTGTTCATCATGGTAGCCGAATCAACCGATATTTTTGGCCCCATTTTCCAGTTTGGATGATTGACGGCAAAATCTGTAGTCACCTCATCTAGTTTCATCTCAGGATATCTTAACAGCGGCCCTCCGCTGGCTGTTAAAACAATTGAGCTGATCTCCTCTCGTTTTCTCCCCATTAAAACTTGATAAACTGCATTGTGCTCGCTATCGACAGGAATACAAATCGATTTAGAGTTCTCGATCTCTTTTTGAAGAAGAGTTCCAGCCACAACGAGAGATTCTTTGTTCGCCAACCCCACTTTTTTACAATATTTAAGAGCTTGAACAGTCGGGTAAAGCCCGGCAAACCCAACCACTCCGACAATCGCTACATCGATCGGCTCCGTTTGCAGGCAAGCCGATATCCCTTCATTTCCGGAAAAAAATTTTACCTTTGGAAACTTGGCTCTTAAAGCAGAAATCTCATCCGATTTTCCTACGGAGACCACTTGGGGATTATATTTTTCAATTTGAGAAATAAGTTTCTCAATATTGCGTCCGCAGGCCAAAGACACTACGCGAAATTGCCCCGGATATTTATCAACGATTTCTAACGTAAAAGTACCGATACTCCCTGTTGAACCTAAAACAGAAAGAGTTTGCGGGCTCATCATGAGATCCTTTCAAGAAATCGGGTGACATAAAAATAAAAAACCGGAGCCGAAAAAGCCAATCCATCCACTCGATCTAAAATCCCACCATGCCCGGGTAAAAAAGCTCCGGAGTCTTTCTGCCCCTGACTTCGTTTTAAGACCGACTCAAACAGATCTCCTAATTGGGCCAAGACACTCAGTACAGGAGCAATCAAAAAGAGCCTTAAAATAAACTGAAAGTCCGCATTGCCCTGATAGATCCAACGAAGCCAAACCCAAGCCACAAAAAAAGAAGCCACCACAGCGGCTACTGCCCCTTCGATCGTTTTTTTAGGACTTACTTGAGCGGCCAAAGGTCTTTTGCCCCAATGTTTTCCTACAAAATAGGCAGCACTATCTCCCACAAATACCCAAGCAAACAATAGCAATAAATAGTCTTTACCCGAACCCGGGATTTCTAGAACAGGAACGATAAAACCATAGAGGCCGGTAAGATAAACATAGCCTACCATCTCTAAGGAAAAATGCTGGACAACTTCTTGCATACTTTGTTGTCTCGACGAAAAAAGAACGTGGAATACAGCCAATACAATATAAAACATCCCAAAAAGAACAAAAGCCCACTGAAGACTGATTCTCAAAGCCATCAAAGTTAAAAGAACCATAGAGGACAAAGCCACATGGCGAGGAAGTTTAGAAGCTGGAAAAAATAATTTATCATACTCGAGATAACTTAGGACCGAGCAAACTGCGACCGCCATCATCGCGACTTCTACTGGCATCCAATAGATGATTCCGATCAAAACGACAGCAGCGCTTACTCCGGCAATAATTCGAGTCTTCATACTAATTCTATCTCCGTAGCCGCACTTTCGCTCTGAACCTGAGCGGAAGTTTTTCCAAACCTTCGCTCTCTTTGATTGAACTGATCGATAGATTCTATTAAACAACTCGCCGTAAATTCCGGCCAAAACTCTTGTCGAACAAGAATCTCACTGTAGGCGACTTGCCAAAGAAGAAAGTTACTAACTCTAGAGTCTCCACCAGTTCTAATTAATAGATCAGGGTCGGGGAAATACGGATGGTATAAGTAATTTCTAAAAGTTTCTTCCGTGAGTTCATCTAAACTTAGTTTTTTATCTTGAACATCGCTGAACAATTTTTTTGCGGCATCCAAAATTTCTTGGCGACCTCCATAGGAAAGCGCCAAACTTAAGATCATTTTTGGGGTAGGCGTATCGGTCAACTTCATTACTCGATTGAGTTCTTTTCGCACAAATTCCGGAAGCCTCTCTAGCGTTCCTTGCGTTTCTAGTTTAATTCCGTTTTTCACAAGCTTTTTGTCCATCATCTTAAGGTTTTGGACTAAGAGCCGCATGAGTAGATTCACTTCAGATTTCGGTCGGTTCCAATTTTCGGTCGAAAAAGTATAGAGAGTAAGAAACTTAACCCCAAGCTCGGCACATTCGGTCACGATTTCATCAACTCGTTTAGCCCCTTCGTGATGTCCTTGAATTCTGGGTTCGTTTCTTAATTGTGCCCAACGGCCATTGCCATCCATAATAATAGCAATATGTTTTGGGACTTTGAAGACAGCGGTACCTTCAGATTTTGAAGCACTGAAGGCTTTCCTCTGACGAAGCCATTTCATTAGAGAGTCATAACCTCTTTAGACTTAGCATCGACCAGTTTATCGACCTCCTGAATAGAGTGATCGGTCGCTTTTTGAACTTCATCTTGTTGCCGCTTTTGTTCATCTTCCGAAGCTTCGGTATTTTTCTTAATGGCCTCCATCGCATCTCGACGAACATTTCGAATGGAAACTTTGGCGTCTTCGCCGTCTTTCTTAATCTGCTTCACAAAATCTTTTCTGCGTTCTTCTGTTAAAGGTGGCAACACAACGCGGATAACTTTTCCGTCATTAATGGGAGTAAACCCTAAGTTAGCTGCTAAGATCCCTTTTTCAATTTCTTGAAACAGCCCTTTATCCCAAGGGGTGATTGAAATCGTTCTCGAATCAGGAACTGCAAGAGCTGCAACCTCTTTGATACCCATGGAATTGCCGTAGGCCTCAACACGAACTCCCTCAACCATCGACACGGCAGCTCTACCTACTCTTAATTTAGAGAACTCGGATTTTAGATGCTCTACCGATTTCTCCATGTGTTTTTTTATTTCTACTAAAGAGTAGCTCACTGTTCTCTCCTTACAAAAGTTCCGAGTTCTTCCCCAAGAACAACTCTTTTTAAGTTTCCTGAAACATTCAAATTAAAAACTAAAATAGGCAAGCTATTGTCCATACATAATGAGATCGCTGTCGAATCCATGACCTTTAGATTATTCTTCAAAACTTCAATATAGTCCAACCGTTTAAACATAACAGCATCGGCATTTTTTTCAGGATCGGAATCATAAACTCCATCGACTCGAGTCGCCTTCATAATGATATCCGCCCCAACCTCCATCGCTCTTAAAGAAGCTGCCGTATCAGTGGTAAAGAAAGGATTCCCAGTACCAGCAGCAAAAATCACCACTCTTTTCTTCTCCAAATGGCGAATAGCTCTTCTTCTGATGTACGGCTCAGCTACTTGACTCATACCGATGGCCGACATGACACGAGTGTAGACACCTCTTTTCTCCAAACAGTCTTGGAGAGCCATGCTGTTAATGACAGTGGCTAACATTCCCATATAGTCACTGGCAGCTCGATCCATGCCTTGAGCGGTGCCGGCAATACCCCTAAAAATATTGCCGCCACCCACAACAATAGCTATTTCTGTTCCTAAATCGTGGACCGACTTGATCTCTTCAGCAATCCGCTCGATAGTATCGTGATGAATGCCAAACGCTTTATCTCCAGCAAGAGCTTCTCCGCTGAGTTTGAGCAGAATCCGTTTATATCGAGCTGTTTGCTTAACCACTGATTACTCCGATTTAGCCGTTTCCCCGACCTGAAAACGCACATAGCGTTTGACGGAGATATTTTCCCCAAGCTTAGCTACTTGAGCCTTAACAAGTTGCTCAATAGTTTGATCAGGGTCTTTAACGTAACGTTGCTGAACCAAACAATTCTCTTCAAAGAATTTATTGATTTTGCCTTCGGCAATTTTCTCAAGTACAGGCCCCTTTTTACCAGACTCTTCGGCTTGCTTGATAAAAATTGCCTTTTCCAATTCAACGTCGGCCGCAGGAACAGATTCTTTGTTTAAGTATCTGGGACTTGCAGCAGCAATGTGCATTGCAATATTACGAACGAAATCCTGGAACTCATCCGTGCGAGCCACGAAATCGGTTTCGCAATTTACTTCAACGAGAACCCCGATTTTGCCTTCTCCATGGATGTAAGAAGCGACTCGCCCTTCATTAGCTGCACGACCTAATTTCTTGGCTGCAGCCGCTAGCCCCTTCTCTCGCAAGAAAACAATTGCCTTCTCCATATCATTTCCGGATTGGGCCAAAGCTTTCTTACAGTCCATAAATCCAGCCCCGGTTTTATCCCGAAGCTCTTTAACTAAAGTTGCTTCCGTCACAATGAACTCCCTTCTAATTAACTATTACTCTTTAGTCTCATCAGCAGGTTCTTCTGCTGGAGTCTCTTCAGCTTCGTCATCAGCAAGTAACGCTTCGTCCCGGTAATCGATTTCCGTGGGAATGTTTTTGATGACAGGACGCTTTACTCTTTCCACCACAGGTCCGGTTGGAGCCTTAGCCACGGCTTCAGGAGCTTGCTGTTCAGCAGATCCTTGAGAGACAGTGGGGCTGGGAGGAGTCATCGTGCGCATTTTTTGCTCAAACACTGCAGTGCCTTCTACACAGGAATCCGCAATGAGGTTAGCAAACAAAGTCACCGATTTGATTGCATCATCATTTCCAGGAATGACAAAATCGACATGATCCGGATCACAGTTGGTATCGACAACAGCGACCACCGGAATACCTAAACGATTAGCTTCACGAACTGCAATGTTTTCCATTTCAGGATCGATCACAAAAAGAGCCGCAGGTAATGCACGCATGTTTCTTACCCCACCTAAGCTCAGCTCTAACTTCTTACGCTTACGCTCTAAAACGACGACCTCTTTTTTGGGAAGAGCTTCATAAGTTCCATCTGTCTTCCATGTTTCGAGTTGCTCTAAACGCTCAACTCCCTGACGAATCGTTGTAAAGTTGGTTAAGGTTCCGCCAAGCCATCGCTCAGTCACGCAAGGCATGTTGGCTCTATCGGCAGCATCACGAACGATCTGTTTACCCTGTTTTTTTGTAGCAACAAAAAGGACT
>Ga0194129_10003764_pt1 | contig 20852 bp, 22 predicted proteins | sample TA2KigCa35mmetaG_FD_150862 | JGI IMG/M metagenome (GOLD analysis project Ga0194129, IMG submission 150862) | Freshwater microbial communities from Lake Tanganyika, Tanzania - TA2015038 Kigoma Deep Cast 35m | ecosystem: Environmental > Aquatic > Freshwater > Lake | place: Tanzania: Lake...
TTACGAACGAAGTGCAGATCATGCTGTTTCAATATCACGCAGAGTGCACTTTTTAGTCACTGGAAAGTATTTAGAGGATAAGGCTTAAGATTTATTTCTTACCCTGATTCGCCACCGCTTCAATTGCAGCTTTAGCTGCCTCTGGATCTAGATAGCGACCACCCTTGGCAATAGGTTCAAAATCATCATCAAACTCATAGTAGAGCGGAATTCCAGTTGGGATATTTACCTTTGCAATATCGGTATCTGAAATACAATCAATATGTTTAACAATTGCTCGCAAAGAGTTTCCGTGAGCAGTAATTAAGACCGTCTTACCCGCCACCATATCCTTACTAACCTCACCACTTAGATATGGAATAACACGTGCCACCACATCCTTTAAGCACTCAGTATTTGGTAGATCATCGCCTAGTCGTGAATACTTTGGGTCACTTTTTTGTGAGTACTGATCATCATCTGCAATAGGTGGGGGTGGGGTGTCAAAGGATCTCCTCCATAGATCAAATTGCTCCTGTCCATAGGTAGCAAGTGTTTGCGCCTTATCCTTTCCTTGCAGCGCGCCATAATGTCGCTCATTTAATCGCCAGGATCTATGGGTTGGTATTCCAGTTTTGCCACAATTACTAAGTGCTATATCTGCAGTATTTATCGCTCGCTTAAGAAGGGAGGTGTGTAATACATCAGGGAGTAACTGCGCCTCTTTTAGTAATTGGCCAGCTCTTGCAGCCTCTGCCCTTCCTTTTTCAGATAAATCAACATCAACCCAGCCGGTGAAGAGATTTTTAGCATTCCACTCACTTTCACCATGGCGCAATAAAATTAGTTTGTAACCCATACTGATAATCCTTTCACGCCTTTGCTTAAATTAAATGTTCAAATGCTTTTAGGTTAGCTAAGGATTCACCCCGAGAGACTCGCCAAGCCCATTCACGCCTGATAGCGGATGAAAAACCCAACTCAAGCAGTGGATTAAAGGATGAGTCGGCATACTGCAGTACTGCACCCAGTAGGCGATCAATCTCCTTTTCATTAACCGCATCAAGTGGCAACCTACCCACCAGGTAGATATCACCTAACTCATTTACCGCAAAAGCAATTGAGTACATCGAGGCATTTTTCTTCAATAGATACTCAAAGACAGCTGCCTTATTCTCATCTGGCTTTCTGATTACAAATGCATTAATACTCAAAGAGTGATCGCCAACTACCAATGCGCAATGGGTTTGCTGCTTTGCCTCCCCTGGCAGGGTGATGAGGTAGGTATTTTCATCCTTTTGTTCATAATCTAAATCATGTGATGATAGAAAGTCATCAATTACTGCATTTGGATCTAGCATCTTAAGAGTTCTTAAATACCCATAAAATTGGCTTGATTATTAAAGTCAGCGTTTACTGCCCGTAATTCATCAAATCTGCCCTGATTAACAATCTTGCCCTGATCAATGTAGTAGATCATATCCGCACTTCTTACCACCGATAATCTGTGGGCGATAAAGATAACTGTGCACTCACCAGTTAATTTCAAAATTGACTCTGCCACGCGATTTTCAGTCTCAGCATCAAGGGCGCTTGTTGCCTCATCAAATATCACAATCTTCGGCTTTGTCAGTAACGCTCTGGCAATTCCAAGTCGTTGGCGCTGCCCACCACTTAGGTTCTTGCCACCATCGCTGATTTTAAATGAAAGCTCACCTTCTAAGCTCTTCACAAATTCAGTTAGATCTGCCATCTTCAGCGCATCCCAAACTAATTGATCAGCGACTAAGTCGGGATTAAAGCCAAGACAGATATTTTCTTTAACTGTGGAGTTTTCAATAAAAACATCTTGAGGAACATAACCGATTGCACCCGGCCACTTCTTTATAGCCTCAACAGGAGAATGATTTGAAATAGTTATGACACCTGCAGATGGTGCTAGAAGTCCCAACATTAGATCAATTAGAGTGCTTTTCCCACCTCCAGATGGGCCAACAAATGCAACAAACTTGCCAGCCTCAACATTAAGTGAAATCCCTGAAACCACTTCATTAATTGAATCGGAGTAGGTGAATTTAAGATCATTCAAAGCCAACTTAGGTGAAAAATCCTTATGAGTAGTGTTGATCAAAGTTTCATTTTTTGCCAACTCATTTACATCATTTAACTCATCAATTAGCTCAAAGGTAGGTCTAGCAGCTGACAGGCTTGATTTAACTGCAATCACATTTTGCTGCAACCTAATTATTGCCGGTGCAATTCTTGTACTTGCAGCTAAAAATACAGAGATGACTGCAATGGCTCGATTTGAATCAAATAAGTAAAACTGAATTCCAGAAATAAGGGCAATTCCCAAGATAACAGAGATCTCAATAGTGTACTTACTAATATTAGGAATAAACTTAATCTCAGCATCATAACTAGCTAGCTGCATCTTAGTTTTACGGATCTCATTTACATAAAACTCTCTACCACCCTTTATAAATAGATCTCTAAATGAGTTAATTCCCTCTGAAACCTTTTGATTAAAGTAAATACTTTGGTAGGCAAAATTACTATTTAAAATCGCAACTCTCCTATGAAGTAAAAAGTAAAGCAAAAATGCAATTGCGGTAAATACAAAAAAGGTTCCAATTGAGGTTAGAGGATCTACCCACATTAGACCGATCAAAATCACCAAAAGCAGGACTAAATCAGAGGCAATTACAACTAGATTTGTAACAACTCCACCGACTAATCTTTCAACACCGCCGGTAACATTATAAATTTGATGCTGAATTGATTTACTAAATATTTTTTCTACAGGTCTATTTAACATTTTAGATACTAAGGAACTTGAAATCTGAGCGTTACGCACACTCATATACCGAAGAATTCTTCTCAAAAAGTAAACCGACAAGATAGTTTTTAAAATAAAGAAAAAAACTGCACTACACACAAGTACAATTAACAAAGTTCTCTGTGGCAGTCCTTCTAAACTTAAAAGCTCTAAAGCTCTAGATACTTGATCGCCAGCGCCTTGAGCTTGTAATCCTCGGATCAAAATAGCAGATGCCATACCTATCAAAGCAACACCTAAGAGGTCTAGAAAAGCAAGCATGGTGTTAATTATCAAAACTAGAAGTAATCTAAATCTATCCTTTTTTTCAAGCAGTAGTAGCACTTTTTTAATCTGAGTAAGTTTAAAGGTTGATAAAGAAAACAGTGCCATAGTTGCACTATACCCAATATCTTTGTGGAGCGTCTAAACAGTTTATTTTGTTGCTCAAAATCATTAGAAATTTCTTAAATTTGAAGTCAGTTGTAATTATTAGCTAATCGACCTAATCATTAATAATCTTATATTTACTACCCTTACCCCTCAATGTTAATACCCAGTCGTAAACATCTAATGTCTTCCTTGCAGTCATCTCCCAACCAAAGTGGCTGGCATGTTCAATTGCTCCCATAGATAAAAGTAATCTGCGGGCAGGCTCTGCAATTAATCTAGAAATTACAGCAGACCAAGCTTTTGGATCATGGCCATCAACGAGTGAACCTGAAATACCATCTGAGACTGCAGTGCGAAGTCCACCGATTGCTGTTGCGACAACAGGTGTCCCACAAGCTTGGGCTTCAAGGGCAACTAACCCAAATGATTCAGAGTAACTTGGTACGCATACTAAATCGGTTGCGCGATACCAATCTGGAAGTACGGTGTGTGATACCGGATCAACAAAATGTGTAATATCTTCAATCTTTAAAAACTTAGCAAGTGATTTCAACTTCTCTAATTCATTTATATAACCAGAAGCCCCACCAATAATTACTACTGCAAGTTTTGCTCGTAGATATGGAGAGCGAGAGACCATCTCAGCAGCAGCTCTTAGCAATACATCTGGGCCCTTATGAGGTTGAATTCTGCCCACAAAGGTAAGCAGGATGGCATCTGGTGCAATATCTAATCGCTCACGTGCAGCAGCTTTTCCATCGGAAGGTGAAAAACTTTGCAGATCAACACCAGGGGCAACAACAAATACTCGATCTGGACAGGCATCATAAAGTGATACTAAAGATGCAGCTTCTGCGTCTGTGTTTGCAATTAATCCAGTTGCAGCCTTTACCACCTGCTCTTCTCCAATAGATCTAACCTGTGGCTCTGGCTTTTCACCATCTGCTAAATTTAAATTCTTAACCTTTGCGGTTGTGTGCATGGTATGAATCAGAGGAGTTCCAGTTGCCTCACTTACCACCCAACCTAATTGCCCTGAGATCCAGTAATGCGAGTGAAGTAGTGAGTAATAATCTTTTGGTAAATGTTTTTGGTAATTCATAAAAGCACTAGTTAGTGCTCCTAATTGGCTTGGCAACTCCTCTTTTGAAAATCCCTCCACTGGACCAGCTTGTAGGTGTTTAACATTTACTCCATCTGCAATCTCAATACTCTCTGGCAGATTTGGTTTATTTGCTCTAGTAAATATATCTACCGCAACTCCAGCCTGTGCCATCTTCTTAGCAGTTTCCACCACATAAACATTCATCCCACCGGCATCCCCAGTACCTGCTTGATCAAGGGGTGAGGTGTGAACCATCAAGGTGGCAATCTTTGAAGTTTGTGGGGATTTCATATGATCAATTCTAACTTAAGTTAAGTAAATTAAATATTGGCAATTACCTCACCAATTACGCTGCCGCCCCCATAAATCTTCACACTTTCATCAGGCATCTCAACTCCCCACCTCTTAAAAATCTCCATAATAATCGGCGCAACTGGTCGCCAAGAGCCATCAACAATTTTTATTGCAATAACTCTGCCATCACGCAATGCACATACCTGCACACCCTCAGCTCCCTCTTTCATAAACAATCCAGACACAGCTTGCATCATTCGGGTAGTTAATCGCCCATCTCCTGCAACTAACTCAGGGTATTTTGTGCAGGCTGAAACTATTTTTTGGTAAGGATCATCTTCAGATTTAACTAAATTTGAAATAGCTTTTGCTAATCCAATTAAAGAGATGGCAAATAATGGCGCACCGCAGCCATCCACACTTGTTGCACTCACCTTTTCACCAGATAGATCTTCAATCTCATTTTTAATCGCCACCTGAAGTGGATGACCTAGATCTAGGTAGCTCTTCATATCCCAGCCATTTTGTTGGCAGGTAATAAGCATTCCAGCATGTTTACCGCTGCAGTTTTGGGCCAATTGGCTTGCAGGCTTTTCACCCCAAGAGATTTTTTCTTTTTCTCCTAGTGGTTTATCAACAGCGTTTTTAAGTTGTGAGATTGAAATATCTCTAGAGGTAAGCATCTTGGTGACTAGATCAATATGGTTTTGGGAACCTGAGTGGCTGGCACAGATAATTGCCAACTCATCAGCATTCACCTTAAGCCCCGCTTTAAGCATCGCAGCAGCTTGTAGTGATTTAATCGCACTTCGTGGATAGATTGGTAACTCTGGTGAGCCTTTAGATAAATACGGTGAACCATCTGTATTTAAAACAATTAGGCGACCTAGGTGGAGTGATTCAACTAAATCTCCCCGTGTTACTTTCGCTAAAACCTCCCCTGAAAATTTCTCGTTAATTATCAGATTGTCTTTCAAGTGAGGACCAAAGATGAGCTTGCAGGGTTTGACCTTGTGCTGCCATGTCATAAGAGGTGAATAACTCACCCTCTACTAATCCATACAGCCTAGAACCAGCGGTAACTATCTTTGCAGAAGGAGATGAGTAACCCTGGTCCATCTCAAGTTGGATCTTGGCGCCCTTAACAACACCAACCCAACCTTCAGCAATTCCTGTGTTATGGGCAAGTAACACTTCAAGCACATTATTTTCTTTGACCCGCCAAAAACCAACCTCTGAGGCAGTAGGTCTTACAATCTCATCATTTTCATCAATGATCCAAGAACGTGAGAAGTAATTTAAGAAGGCTCTGCCATCATGATTAAAGGAGAGCTCTTGGGCAAATTGAAAGCCTGGGATATTTGGGTACTCACCCCGCCCTTTGCCTCGCCAAGTACCAATCAACCAAGCAAGTGGCATCAAATCTGGATGCAGGTTTTCTGGGATAGTAAATGCCATTATTTTTTATCTGCCCTTGTATGTTTTTTCACTCCCATAACGCCCTTATAAATTAAAAAGATTGAAAAGATAATACTGAACGTAATCAACAAAACTGTGGTCAAAATTTCCATTAGGCAAGCCTAAACCCTTACCGAAGTGCTAACTCCTCCTGTGAGGCGCTAACTCCCTCACAAATTAAGGTGGCATCTGCTGGCACATTACGCTTTATAACCGCTAATGCAATTGGCCCTAACTCATAGTGACGGGATACTGTGCCAATAAAGCCAACCTCTTTATCCTCTAAAAATACCTTTGCGCCATGTTCAGGCATAGCCACCATTGAGCCATCTAAATGAAGTTTGACTAACTTTCTTGGAGGTTGGCCTAAGTTAAACACCTTTGCCACAGTCTCTTGCCCCCGGTAGCAACCCTTATTCATATGCACTGCCTTATTTATAAAACCTAACTCATTTGGAATAGCTTTATGGTCTACTTCAAATAACAATCTAGCTCTACCCTGTGCAACACGTTCAGCTTCTAGGGCCCAAATACCAACTTGGGTGTGAGCTTTGCTAAATGCATCAGTTGTTTTCTTTAACTCACCCCTTGGAACAAGGGCATAAGGACCACCTAATAAATCAGATTTACCAGGTGCTCGAAGCACAGCGTAATCAATTGATTGATCTCTAACCTCAACCTCTAACATAAATTTCATCTTATTAAAGTAATCTAATATTTCTTGGGTTCGAGAGTTTTCAGTGTGTACCCAGGTAGTGCTTCCATCATCAACCAAAAACAACTGATCAATTACATGTCCTTGTACATCAAGTATTAGCGCTTCAACCCATTTACCAGGCTCTAACTTTTCTACATGCTGGGTAGTTAATGCATGCAGCCAGGTAAGGCGATCCTTGCCTGAGATTGAGATAACTCCCCGGTGGGATAGATCTGCCCAAGCATCACCTGCTGCTAATACTTTTTGCTCCTGATTTGGCTCACCAAAGTGCCAAATAGCACCCTTATCAGGACCTGACTCAACTAGAACAGCGCTCATTACTTACCTGATTTATTAGCGCACTTACTACACAATCCATAAACAGCAAAGTGTGTTACATCTGTCTTAAATCCGTAATCATCTGCCAAGGTGTTAACAAAGTTTGCTGCCGTCTCAATTGGTGCATCCCCAATTGACCCACACTCAGAGCAGACTAAGTGCAGATGGGTTAACTCCTCTGCTGCATGGTATGTCGCACCGCCATGGCCTAAATGTGTATGCAGCACTAAACCAACATTTTCTAATGTTTCAAGGTTTCGATAAACAGTTGAAAGATTTATCCCAGGGTGGGTCGCACGAACCTTCTCCGCCACCTCTTCCGGTGTGGCATGGCCGAGTTGTCTTACTGCATGCAGCACTAAAGTACGTTGAGGCGTTAGGCGAAGTCCTTTTTCCCGCAGCTCATTTGGTTTAGCCATGGGATAAGTCTAACTGGCTATCTTCTGCTACCTAACTCCGTGAGGTTATGCGAGATTTCACCCGAAAGAGGATTAAGTAAAACTGGCAACCTAAGCAAAAACCAAAGGCAGCATTTAAAAAGGCTGCCCCTAGTGCAAAACTAGTTGCAATTAGAAAGACGGTTGTGTTTCCAGTTAGGCCACCAATCAAGGCTGTAGCAGCAAAGAGTGCGCCAATTAATTGGGCAAATCTTGGAGCTGCCTCATTCTCACTTGGAATTGGGCCTGAAAGGCGTGGCTGAATTAAATTACGATAAATAAAGCCATAGATGGATCTTCGAAGTCCAAATAAAACAGCTGACAAAAAGACAGCAAATTGAAACCCAATAATTAAATTGGACTCTGTAACTAGTGCTGCTGATAAAACTACGGTCGTAATTGCTGCTGTGTATCTTGGGCCTCTGGCATCGATTAGACGCTCGGGCTTTGTTTGAATACTGCTTGACACTTTTTTCTCTCCTTTGTTAGATAAATAGAATTAATTTTGTGAAACTAAAAACAAATTAACTATTTATCCAACAAATACAACCCTTGTGACGGGCAAAATCAATTACTCGCCGCTTTGTGAAGTAAACAGATTGTACGAAGAACATTGGCAGATTTTATAATATTTATTTGATTACTTCTTGCAAAGAGTTTGCACAAAAAGCTAAATAGCTTTGATAGCCTTGATAAGTTGATCACGTTTTGGTGCGCCTTTTGCCCTGGCAATCTCAAACCCCTTGCTATCTAAAAAGATGGTAGTTGGGGTGGAGCGAATATCAACCCTTCTAACCAAATCAAGATTGGACTCAGCATCAACTTCAAGATAGGCGATGTCTTTAAGATCTTTAACCACATCTTTGACAATTGCTTTTGCAGTTCGGCACTCAGAGCAGAAGGTGGTTGAAAATTGCAGGATGGTAAGTCGGCTGCCATATTTTCCACCAAACTCACCCTCTGAGATTTTTACCTTTTTGCCTTTTTGAATAACACCCTTTTTAGCGCGAAGTAGCAGCCCAATTACTGAAGTAAGTGAGATAAGTAAAAGAAGTGGCAGCAAACTTTCCATAGCGGTATTCTTGCACTCTTATGGCGCGCCTTCTTCTACTAACAAACTCAAGCGGTGCTAGCGCTGATGTGATGCCATCTCTTGGCTTACTGCAGCATGATGTGAAGATTTTGCCTATTGAGGCCTCAGTATTAGTTGAACCACCTGTAGTTGATTGTTTACTCATTGATGCACGCCGTGACCTACCAGCTGCTAAATCATTTACCAAGTTAATAACCTCAACTGGAGTGGATGTTCCGATCATGGTTATTACAACTGAAGGTGGACTTTCTGCAATAAATGCAGATTGGGGAATTGATGATGTAATCCTTGATACCGCAGGTCCTGCCGAGGTGGATGCTCGAATTCGAATTGTGATTGGTCAGACCGCTATTGCGCAATTAGCAAGTAATCCATCTGCTGGTGAGATAAGAAGTGGTGAGGTGATAATTGATGAGTCCTCATACACCGCCAAGATAAATGGAAGAGTACTTGATCTAACCTTTAAAGAGTTTGAATTACTTAAGTACCTAGCCCAACATCCAGGTAGAGTTTTTACCAGATCTCAATTACTGCAAGAGATCTGGGGATATGACTACTTTGGTGGAACTAGAACTGTTGATGTTCACATCAGACGGCTTCGTTCGAAGTTGGGACCTGAGTTTGAGGCAATTATTGGAACAGTTCGAAATGTCGGATATCGCTTCTCAGTTCAAAACAATCAAACAACAGCTGATATTAATTAACACCTCTTGCAACACTTAAATCACCTCTCTAGATCCCAACAAGAAAGTGTCTTGGCCTTAATTAAGGCCGCCCATGATTTTGATGGCACACCTGCTATTGCAGAGCATGTATTACTCCATCTTCGCCATGGTGGTGATAAATCAGATTCATACTTAGTAATTAAGGAAAACAAAGAAGTAATTGCCTACGCCCACCTTGATACAACTGATCTTGTGGCCGGCCCAAGTGTTGAAGCGGTTGTCCACCCAAGCCATCGAGGCAAAGGTTTGGGTTCATTGATTTTAAAAGAGTCAATAAAATTATGTGGTGATAAGATTCGAATTTGGTCACATGGTGATCTACCGGCGGCAAAAGCTATTGCTGCCTCATTAAAGCTTAAACGTCTTTGGTCAAATCTTTTAATGAGTAAGCCCCTTGGTGAAATACAACCTGCAACCTACAAATACCCAATCCGAACATTTATCCCTGGCTTTGATAATCAAGCATTTCTTGATCTCAACAACAAAGTCTTTGCTGATTACCCAGATCAGGGTGGGTGGAGTGAGGTTAATTTAAAGGTGAGAGTTAATGAATCTTGGTTTGATGATAAAGGTTTTTTTGTAGCAGAGAATGAGGGGCAATTAATTGGTTTTTGCTGGACCAAAATACATGGCGCTCATACTCATTCACACACTGGTGGCGATGATGATCATGGCCATGAGGCGCTAGGTGAGATCTATGTTTTAGCGGTTAACCCAGATTACAAAAAGCAAGGATTAGGACGAGATTTAACTATTACCGGACTTAATTACTTAAAGTATCAAGGGTTAAACAATGTGATGTTATATGTTGGGGTTGAGAATAAACCAGCATTTAAACTGTACAAATCTCTTGGCTTTAATGAGTTTGGCAGTGATGTTATGTATCGGGTGGGTAAGTAAGTATCCACAGATTTTGTTTCTATTGCATTATTGCTTGCTAAATCTTCTATCTTCAGCAGGCTACCTATGTAGCTCAACTGGATAGAGCGATCTTTTAACGAAGGGTCAGATGTGGGTTCGAATCCCACCATAGGTAGTATAAAAATAAGGGACCCGAAAGGGTCCCTTATTCGTAAGCATTCTTTCAACGAAGGATCGGAGAAAGTGTATCAAGAGTTATTCTAGACTTAAATCAAAAATATTCACTGAATGTAATCAAGCACTCAATATAACTCTCACCTTGGATCTTTAAGTTTTGGGCATCAGGGGGTGCGGTAACTGGTTCAATACAAATACCATCCTCATCTTGATCATATATATGCCAAAAGGGTGTATCACTTTCTACCGTTACCTTTGCCGCCCCTGGCCAAACAATCTCAGGGACTCCTATGACCTCAACAAATGTGTCATCCCATGGTGGAGAAGATGGAGGTATTAACTCACCAGTTGGTATCTGATCACCTGATCTTTTAAACATCTTGTTTGCTTCAAAGGATAACTCTGCTAAATCACCTTTTCCTATCTCACGGGCAAACCAGGGGTGAAAACCTAGAGTCACCGGCAGCTCACATCCATTTGCTTCATACTCAAGAGACCAACGAATGGCGTTATCTAAGATCTCATAACTTTGCGTAACTGTTGCGCCATCAAATGGTGAAGGCAGTTCTAGAAACTGTCGTCCTCCGCCTAAATCCTCCCAAGAGGAAAGTACTGCTTGGCCATTTAAAGCATGTGGTGGATCAAAGTTTGTTGGCAGTTGATAATCATTACCCTGTAAATCTCTAACAACTCCGTTTTTAATTCTGCCAGCAAAAGGTGCCATAGCAAACCAACCCCAGGTTAAATCTTGGCCACGAAAAGGAACTGCAAACTGCATATCACACCACTGCACAGATGCAAGACGTGCTCCTTGATCTAAATCATTTGCAATAGATATTTGATCTGAATCAATATTTAACAATTACTCAAGCTCCTGAAATGTTGGTGGATTGGCACCGACCCTAGAAACAGTGATGGCAGCAGCCTTTGCAGCCCGTTTCAACATCATTTCAAGTGACCTACCACTCAAACTAGCCAAGCCATCTTTAACAATCGCTTCAACCAAAATAGCACCAACTGTGTCACCAGCACCAACGCTGTCAACAACCTTTACCTTTATCGCATCAACCTTTATCTTTTCACCTAATCGATAAGCTGCTAATCCTTGATCACCAAATGTGACTACAACAAGTAAAGCTCCTAGAGTGAGCCAATTATAGACAATCTTATCGATATCAAGTGATGGAAGAAGCCAGGTGAGATCCTCTTGGCTTACCTTCACAACCGATGAAATTGCCACCCAGCGCTCCACCTGGGATAGATAAATCTTGCGATCATCCATAACAGCAGCTCTGATATTTGGATCAAAAACTATTGGCGCAACTTTTGCTACAGATTGTGCCCAAGTAAATAACTCTGAGGCACCTGGCTCAATAATGGTAGCTAAGGTTCCTGTATAAAGAAGAGATGGTTTTAATTGGACAGGATTTGGCAGCCATCGCTGGCTAAAATCAAAGGTTGCCGTGCCCTCAATTACAAACTCATATGAGGCAGAGCCTTTTTTATCTAGTGAAACTTTTGCAAGACAGGTTGGCTTATCTGAATACTTAACGTAATCAAGCTTTATCCCTGAAGAGAGTAATTCATCCTTAATCATCAATCCATAATCATCTGTTGAGATGCCATCAATAAATTGGGTATCCACCCCAACTCTTGCCAAAGCTTTGGCAGTATTTGCTGGCCCACCCCCAACTATGGGCTGCGATGTGTTTGCACGGGGAATCAAATCAATTAACACCTCACCTGCCACCCAAACTTGAGCCATTAAATCTCTTCACCCTTACGGGCTAAAAACTCAGTTAAAACCTCAACTGCAAATAGATGATCTTCAACCTGTGGTAATCCACTAATAATCAAAATACCTTTAAAACCTTCATCTGTTATCAAGGGAATCGCTCCGCCATGAATAGCATGGGTCTCATCTGGCAAATTGTTCTCACTATGCCAATCAACCCCACGCTCCTTAGCCGATACTCGTTCATACATAGTTGAGTGTTGTTTCAAGTTCACAACCGATGCCTTACGTCTTATCCACCAATCATTCTCAGGCTTTGAGCCCGCCAATGAGGCGTGGTAGATGATCCACTCACCAATTCTTACCTCAACAGCAATAGGTAATTTTCTCTCTCTGCCCAAATCTGTTGCGATCTCACCGATCTCAATAGCCTCATTGTTACTTAGGGTTGAAAGCTTTAATAGCGACTCCTCCGCCAAAAGTTGTTTGGTTGTAAAGCCACCGGTACTCATATCTCAAACCCTAATACTAATTATTAATTTGCGTACGAAGCGGCGATATCTTTAATGATTTGATCTAGATCTAATTGCGGTGACCAGCCAAGAACTCTTTTGATCTTAGATATATCAGGAACTCTCCTTTGCATATCCTCAAACCCTTGCGGATAAGCATCAGCATAAGGAATCTTTTCAATCTTTGATTTTGATCCCAGCAGTGAAATGACTCGATCTGCTAATTGGTTAATAGAGCTTTGTTGATTGTTACCAATGTTAAAAACCTCACCCACCGCCTGATCTGAATCAATCACTAAAAGGAGTGCCCGAATTACATCTGAGATATGGCAAAAACATCTGATTTGTTCACCACTGCCATATATTGATAATGGCTCATTTTTTAAAGCTGCTTCGATAAACCTAGGAACGACCATTCCATAATGGCCCACCTGACGAGGACCAACTGTGTTGAAAAATCTTACAATTCTTATCGGCAGCTTATTCTCAAGGTGGTAAAAAAAGGCAAGACTTTCATCAACCGCTTTGGCCTCACTATATGACCAACGTGATTTAAGGGGGTGGCCAATAATTCGATCATCCTCTTCATTTAAAGGCACTTTTTCATTTTTGCCATAGATCTCACTAGTTGAGGCAATTAGCACCGGCTTGCGATATTTATCTACTGCCTGCAGGATGATCTCAGATCCTTGCAGATTGGTCTTTAAACTCTCTAACGGTTTGTTTACAATGTTAAAAACCCCAAGGGCAGCAGCAAGGTGAATTACATAATCACAATCTGCTACTAATTTACCTACTAATTGTTGATCCAAAATACTGCCATTGTGAACTGTGATTTGATCTGCGACTTTACTTAAGTTCTTACTACTACCAGTTGATAGGTTATCTAACACCACCACCTGATCAGAGCGATTGATCAAGCTTTCAATTAGGTGTGAGCCAATAAATCCAGCACCCCCGGTAACTAGGTATCTCATACTGATGACCTGGTATTTAGGATTGGCACATCCGTTAAAGCTGATAACTCCAAGTAATCATGAGGGGTGGCAATAATGGCTAAATCAAAATCTGCACTAATTGGTGTACTTTCTTGCCCATTCCAACTTGCAACTAACTCATCATGCCAGAAAACCTCTGCACCAGATTTTCGCAGCTGCTCAATTAAGGAGATCACTGGACTTTCTCTAACATCTGCAACATTTGGTTTATAAGATAATCCGATTACCAAAATCTTCTTACTCTTTACTCCATCAATTATCTGCTTGGCCCGTTCGACAAAGTATGAAGGCATGGCTTGATTGATCTCATCTGCCAATTGAATAAATCTGCTTGGTGCTCCAACCTCTCTGGCTACCTCTGCTAAATACAATGGATCCACCGGAATGCAGTGTCCACCAACACCAACACCTGGATAAAAGGGCATAAAGCCGTATGGCTTGGTAGATGCTGCCTTTACTACCTCATTAATGTCAATGCCGATTTTCTGACAAAAGATCGCTAACTCATTGATAAATGAGATATTTACTAACCTGTAGGAGTTTTCAAGTAACTTTGCAGTTTCAGCCACCTCAACTGTTGGACAGATAATAACCTGATCAATAAATTTTGAATAAAACTCTCTTGCAAGATTCGCTGCCTCATCAGTTAAGCCGGCAACTAACTTTGGGGTATTTTTGATATTCCACTCTTTATTTAGTGGATCAATTCGCTCCGGAGAGTAGGCAAGGTGAAACTCCTCTTCAGATAAACCGGAGGTTTCCAACAAAATGGGTAATAATATTTTTCTTGTTGTGCCGGGTGAGATTGTTGATTCAACTATCAACAGCATGCCTGGTTTTAAACCTTTTCCCGCAGCTATTACGGCTTGCTTTAATGCAGTTAAATCTGGTTTGTGATTTTTATCCAAAGGAGTAGGCACACAAATACAAATCAAATTAGTATCTGGTGAAATACCCAATTCACTAGTTATTTTGTAATTACCAAAGTTGATGAGATCAGCTAATTGACCACTTGAAATGTCCTCAATTGGGGAGATACCTTTAGAAATATCCAAAACTTTATTCATGTTTATGTCAATACCTGTTACTTCACAACCAACTTGGGATGCAGCAACTGCTAAAGGTAAGCCAACATATCCTTGACCAAAAACTACCAACTTATTATTAGCTTTAACCATATCGATTTAGGTTCCTAATTCAATTCTTGCCTGCTCCGCTATAGGATCAAGTGAGGCAAAAGAATTGATTTTTTCTAAAATTTTTTGCATACCACTTTGATCACCCATTGATTTATACAAAAGTCCTAATCTAAAATAATTTGCAGCATTCCAAGGATCATATTTCGCCAAATCCAGTCGATTACCAACTGCTTTATTAACCTCCCCTAATTGTTCATTGTATTCAGCTAAGATATTTAATAAATCCTGATTTCTTGGATCTGCCTTAAGTTGGTTATTTAAAATATCTAAGCCCTCAGATGTAAAGCCAGAGGTAGCCAAGAAAACACCAATATCCAGTTTAAAGGCTGGTTCTAAGAGAGGTAGATTTAGCGTTCTATTTGCGTAATCATAAAGATTTGCTGGGCGATCAGTGACCTCTGGCTTGTATATTGCTTGAATTTGCAACATGCTCGCTTCAGCCCGATAAAGTGGAATAACTATGGCTAGTGCTGGAATAATAAATAAAACTGAAAGCGATAACTTCATTAAGTCAATCTCATTTTTTCGTTTTGATTTTAGCTTCTGGGCTAATTCATCTTGATCGTTGATCGACAATCCAATTAACAATCCACCTAATATCCATCCCCAGATAGAAATTCCAATATTATCGATAGATATCAGACTTTGCGCTTGAAATGCGGCCCACGCTGCAAATATTGAAACCACTGCTAATTGATCATTTGATTGATATTTTTTTATAGCCAAATAGGATCGGTAGAGGACGAAAATTTGAATAGCTAAATATAAGAAGCCAACAATAAAACCAGAGGTTGCAAAAAATTGTATTGGAGTATTGTGTGCATTTGTAGAGGTAATATTGAAGCCATACTTAAGTGGATACTCAACATTGCGATACTCTTTAAAGTAGGAGCCGTAACTATCTACGCCTACTCCAAATAACGGATTATCTTTGAACATTGCAATTCCAGCTTGCCAGTAATATCCTCTAATTGTCACTGAAGCCTTGTAGAGATACTGCGTCAGCGGACCTATTTGGAGCATTGCAAGCACTGAGTAAATACCTGCTACTGAAAATCCTAAGATAGAAATTTTACCTAATAGTTTATTTTTAGAATTAATATAAAAAACTGAAATAAGTGCGTACCCCAAGGCAGAGATAATCAAACCTTGCCTAGAATCTGATTTGTAAATTAGATAAATAAGATTAACTGGGATTAAGACAAGCAATAACTTTATAGTTATATTATATGTGCCTGTCAACAATCCACCCGCACAAACAAGTCCAACAATTGCCATTAAGGATGCAGCGAAATTTGGATTACCAACCGTGCCAATGATTGCGTTATATGGATTATTCCAGTCAATAAAATCTCGATTAGTGCTTTGAAGCCAGCCATAAATTGATAAGTAAATTCCGACAAAATAAGCACTAACAAAAAATCTTCTCAACCCAGTAATTCTCACAAATGTGAAGGTTGCAATCATAATGATACTCAGACTCAAATAAGTTATAAACCCATTACGCCGCAAATTATCTCCAAAAAACGCACGATACATAGAATCACTGGCAAACGTTGAGATTAATAAGTTTGCAATGAATAATACTAATAAAGCAAATATCGGAAATAACTCTTTTTTAATTTTAAATTTAAAAAGATAACTTAGTATGTGTCCTAGTAACCAGGCAGATATGAAAATTATAATCCACATTTTTGGTGAATTAAAAGGATCCTTTATTTTGCTATTGAAGTACAACGTGGTTGCGGCCAAGCATCCATAAATCCACCATATAGTTTTTGAATCAACTAATTCTGAAAGCTGCTTTGATCTTTGATTCACTTGATTAGCCTAATGAAAAAGTGAGCCCGTTTCCAAATTAATGGAAACGGGCTCACCGTAATTCATATAAAGGTTAGCTTATTAAGCTTTAACCTTCTTCTGAATCTTTAGCACCAGATTTGTTAAGGTCGTAATCAAGGTGCGTAGGGATGCAACAGTTGTTGCAAGTGCTGTTATAGCAGCTAATGCTTGTGCTGCGGTATCAGTAACAGTAATTGTTGTTGATCCTGCAACTTGATTTGCAGTTGCAAGTGCAGTGCCACCAGTCCATGAGAACTTAATAGCACCACCAGATACTGCTGGCATATAGATGGTGTAAGTCTTGACCTGAGTTAATGGTTCGACAAGAACACCTGTGCCAGAGATTGTATCGGAGCTTGCGCCCAATGACTTGTCAGCGGCAATACCACCAGTTGCAAATATGTTTGCATATGCACTACCAGAAGCAGCCACTAGCGCACCATTTGCATCAAGGATCGATACTGTCAACGTTGCTTTCTCACCAGGTGCGTAAGTTGCTTTGTCAAATTCAACCTTTACGCTTGCTGGAGTTACAGAGCCAACCTTTACAGGAAGAGCAGCTGACTTAATAGTTGCTGCAGCTAATGTTGAAGCATTTGCAAAGTAAATATTTGCTGTTCCTGCTGCAACACCGGTCACAACAACAGAGTATCCAGTTGTTGCACTATATGTATAGGTTGCCACTGTTGCAATTGAGGTTGAGTCTGAAATGGCATAAATATTAGTTCCGCCAGTTAGATTTCCAACCTTGTTGCCGCCAGCATCTAGAGCAAAAGCAGATACTTTGGTTGTTGTGCTGCCACCACCTGTTGGAGTGATAACTTTAGTATCAGTTGCTGCAATAGCTGGTGTACCAATTGATGCCATATCTCCGTAGAATGTAAGAGTCTTAGTTGCTAATAGCACACCTGAAGTCTTACCTTTAACGGTAATTGTTCCAACACCCTCAGTACCATCTGCAAATACAGTGAAAGTCTCACCATACTTAACATCTAGGATACGAACTAGGCCTGTTGTGCTTCCAGTTCTATTCTGAAGCAATCCCTTACCAGAAATTTCAGCGGTAATTGATTCAGATGTTACCTCTGAGCCGGCAGCGTTATTTGACTGAACATACACATATGCTCGAGATGTACCAGTTGCCTTTGAAGCAACAACTGTTGAATCAGAGACTGGTGTGAAGTTCACGCTGTGTGAATCTTGAATATACACCCTGCTAGTTGCTGCAGAAGGAGTTGTACTAAGAGTTGCTGCTGCTGTAACAGTGATTGTCAATGTTTGAGCAGTTGAGCCAAGGAGTGACCCAGATTGGGCACCTTCAGCTGCTGGAGTAATCCGAACAACATAGGTACCAGCAGTAACTGGAGCAGCGGTAGTAGCACCAGCTGTTGCCAAATAAACTGCATACTTTGCACCAGAAGCAGCAGTTGTTACCTTGGCGTAAACGCTAGATTTAACGTTTGCTTGAGTACCAAGGCCCAGGGCGCTTGCAGGTGCGGTTACAACTGTTGAATCAACAGCTGCGGTAGTTGTTTCAATTAGTCGCAAAACTGGTAATGCAGTTCCACCAGCTGGTGCGCTAATCAAAGCAGCTGTAACAGAGATTGAGTCATGAGTAGCTGTTGCTAAGAATGACAATGTCACTGTTGCAGAGCTTGCTGTGTAAGTTTCCGCAGTAGTTTGTGCCGCGGTTGCTGCAGACAATGTAAATGTATCTGCGTTAATTGCTGCATTTGATGGCGCTGAGCTAAGTACACCCAGACCCAATGCTGCAACAGCAACAAGCGCTATGCGCTTGAAGTTTGTCGTTTTCGACATTTGTTTCCTTTCGATAGTCGTCTTTGAGTATTTCTCAAAGGCGGCTTCGAGATGAGTCGCACGTGCTGACGCATCTCTTTCCCCCCGTGATAACCGGATCACAGGAGAAACCTGTTTGTTAGGAGTCATTTACTTGACCCCACTTGCTGAGATATTTATAGCTTGGGCAAGAATTTGGCTCTTGCTAGAGTCCATAATTATACGGGTTGTTATCAGCTCTGGAATCGCATCGACATCTCTACCGCTTAAAGTATCTATAAAGATTCCTGATTCCACGGTGGAATTGACCCAAAGGTTGGCTACCAATAGATAGTTACCGTTGGGTAGCCGTTGGATGTTAAAAGTGGTCTCATTTAATGTTAATGGATACCAGTTGCCAGCGATGGTGATTGATGGTGTGGCTGCATAAGAGGTGCCAGCTCCATCAACTGTAATAGTTTGTGCAAGTAGGACATTTATAGATTCATCCCCTTGTGATTGGGCATATGAAATCAATGAGTAGCCATCAGGGTTTGAGATACTGGCTGGGGATGTAACCAAGAGCTGTCCAACTGCTCCGCTTTGATCTGAAACAGTAAAGCCGATTGGTAGGCCCTGACTTGAAAGGCCAGCAAACAACGACTTACTAGCTCTGTAATTTATCAGCGAGTTTTCATCCGCAATCTTTTTGCTATCTGTCAAAAATTCATCAACTGAAGGCGTAGGTAAAACTTTCGAGATCTGATCATCAGTGATTGGAGCTTGTTGAGCAGGAGTAGTTATTGCAGTTGGAGTATTGAACTCACTTCCTGTTACTGAGTTAAACCCTAAAAATGCCACCATTACAATAAGTAAAGAAAGAGCAACCTTTGAGGATTTCTGAGCGAGCTCTGCTGCCTTCTTATATGTTGTAGAAAGTGCATCCAGAGCTGTTGCGCCACTCTTCTCATCAACTATCCATTCAGATAAAACTCGAACAAATGAGGCACGTGCACGTTGCACCACATGGCGAACATTTTTCTCACTCGTTCCAATTGCTTGGGCGATCTCTTTCGTGGAGCGGCCTTCAACCTCCCACATAACAAGAGCTGTGCGTTGAGTCTCAGATAAACGAGATAGCGCTTCGCGAATGATTGAAGCATCCTCAGCGGCAGACAATGCCGCATCCATTGGGATGTGATTTTCTGCGGCGATCTCAGATAGGCGCTCTTGAGAGGTCTCTGAATCAAGGGCAACTAGGTTTGGACGAGATCCAGTTGCACGAATTACGTTTAAGCACAGATTGTTAACTGTGGTGCGCAGATAGGCCATGGCACGGTCTGCGGTGTCTAGCTCTGGGGCGGCCAAGATAAATTTCAGGAAGGCATCTTGAACAACCTCTGCTGCATCAGCATCGCTTCGAAGAATTCGGCGGGCTTGAGCGATCAGTGATGAGCGGTTTTGGGTATAAAGGGCGGATAAATCAGAAACAGACCACGCAGCAACAGATGCCGGGGCCTGAGCCTTCTTACGAAGTGACACTTTGATTTCCCGCTTTCAGGTGAGCCAACGTCTTGACCCCTCTACCTAGTAAGACACCGAAGGGGGGTAAATGTTGCGCCCAATTTCAAAGATCCTAGTGTTATTTTGAGCTTTCCACAGCCTAGTTTCCAAATTCACGAGTAAGCGATCTGCATCCCCAATCGAAGACTTGAGCCTGGCCTATAAACCCATGAGTTGTGCTTGGGAATCGAAATCTGGCACTTGCTCTCGAACTTGGTCAAAACTGCCCTTGGCCAAAACTTTACCTTTTGACAGGTAAATCACTTGGTCAGCACTCCGAACTGTTGACAACCTATGAGCGATCATGACTACAGTAACAGAGCCTTTCAAATTTTTAATTGCGCCTGATACATCAGCCTCTGTCTGGCCATCAAGTGAACTTGTTGCTTCATCTAGGACAAATAGTTTTGGTTTGGTAAACATTGCTCTTGCAATACCTAGTCTTTGCTTTTGCCCACCACTTAAATTACTTCCATTTTCGCTGACTAATGAATCTAATTGATCAGGTAAAGACCTTACGAAATGGTCGAGTTGGGCTGTTTCTAAAGCCTCCCACACCAAATTATCACTAGCAACCTCGATCCCGTAACCAAACGCGACATTAGAGCGAAAGGTTCCATTTGCAATAGTTACATTTTGCGGGACGTATGAAATAGCACCTGGCCATCTTTCAATGGCGTCTAAAGGCTTCCTATCTGAGATTTTAACCGAACCAGAATTGTAGGGAAGAACCCCAAGAATTAAGTCCCGGTGATGTTTTGCCCGCACCACATGGACCAACTATTGCAAGTGAACTTCCTTCTTCGACTATAAGCGACAGGTCGTTTAGCGCTGGTACAGATTGTGATGGG
>Ga0194129_10003769_pt1 | contig 20826 bp, 24 predicted proteins | sample TA2KigCa35mmetaG_FD_150862 | JGI IMG/M metagenome (GOLD analysis project Ga0194129, IMG submission 150862) | Freshwater microbial communities from Lake Tanganyika, Tanzania - TA2015038 Kigoma Deep Cast 35m | ecosystem: Environmental > Aquatic > Freshwater > Lake | place: Tanzania: Lake...
GTCGAGCACGGTGCCTTTGCCCACGATGCTCACCTTCACCAGGTCGGTGGAGCCACTCACATCGGCCACGGTGCCGGCGGTCTGAATCACCAGATCACCATCGCGCAGCAGGGCCTCTTCGGTGGCCATTTCCATGGCGCGGTTGAAGCTGGCGGTGGCGTTCTTGGCGTCATCCACCAGGAGGGGGTGCACACCCCACACCAGCTGGAGCTGGGAGGCCACCTTTTTCTCGCTAGTGATGGCGAGGATCGGGGTGCTGGGGCGGAACTTGCTCACGTTGCGAGCCGTGGCACCGCTTTTGGTGAGGGGCAGGATTGCCGCTGCTTCCAGCTGCCGGGCAATCGCGCTCACGGCGTGGCTGATGGCGTTAGGAATCGTGGAGGCCAGCTGACCGTCGTTCTCGCGGCGGGGATAGTCGCGCTCAATGCGGCGTGCGATCTGGCTCATCGTGGCCACCGCTTCCACCGGGAAATCACCCACGGCGCTCTCGTTGGAGAGCATCACCGCATCGGTGCCATCGAGGATTGCGTTGGCCACATCGCTCACCTCGGCGCGGGTGGGGCGGGGGCAGCTCACCATCGAATCGAGCATCTGGGTGGCGGTGATCACCGGGATGCCGAGGCCGTTGCACTTGCGGATCAGCTCCTTCTGCAGCAGCGGCACCTCTTCCGCCGGCATCTCCACGCCCAGATCGCCCCGGGCCACCATCACGCCATCGCAGAGGGGCAGGATCGCGTCGATCTGATCGATGGCCTCGAATTTCTCGATCTTGGCCACCACAGGCGTGTTGTGGCCGTGGGAGGCGATCAGGGCCTTGATTTCCTCCATATCGGAGGGGTTGCGCACGAAGCTGAGGGCCACCCAATCGACCCCTTGCTCTAGGCCAAAGGCCAGATCAGTGCGGTCTTTGTCGGTGAGGGCGCGGATCGAGAGCTGCACATCGGGGAAATTCACCCCTTTGTTGTTCGACAGCACACCGCCCACGGTGACGGTGCAATAGAGGGTTTGATCGCTCTTGTCGACGCGATCCACCACCATTTCCACGCGGCCGTCATCCAGAAGGATGCGGCTGCCGCTCACCACTTCGTCGGCCAGCTTGTCGTAGGTGACGGTGGCGATGTCCTGGGTGCAGGCCACATCGCGGGAGGTGAGGGTGAAGGCATCACCCTTGGCCACCGTGATCGGACCATCCTTGAAACGGCCGAGGCGGATCTTGGGGCCTTGAAGGTCTTGCAGGATGCCGATGTGCACGCGCATCTCCTCCGCCACCTGGCGGATGGTGCGGATGCGGGCGGCGTGCTCGCTGTGATCGCCGTGGGAAAAATTGAGCCGGAAGGTGGTGGCGCCGGCTTCGATCAACCGCCGCAGCTGTTCCGGAGACTCGGTGGCAGGGCCGATGGTGGCCACGATCTTGGTGCGACGCGTGAGATCGGGCAGGGCCATTCGGCAGAGCCAAAGATGCCAGCGACCCTATCATCGACGGCCGCCAGCCCTGTTCTGCCAATGGATCTGAATGCCTATCAACAGGGTGCTCGCAGCACGGCCCGCTATCCCGATGTGGGCGCTAATCCGATCTACCCCACGTTGGGTCTCTGCGGTGAGGCCGGTGAGGTGGCCGACAAGGTGAAGAAGGTGCTGCGCGATCAGGAGGGCAACTTCACGCCGGAGGTGCGTGATGCGCTCAAGCTGGAGCTCGGTGATGTGCTCTGGTACGTGGCTCAGCTGGCCAGTGAGCTGGGCTTTGAGCTGAACGAGGTGGCCGAGGCCAACCTCAACAAGCTGGCCAGCCGCGCCGCCCGTAACGTGATTGGAGGCAGTGGCGACCATCGCTGATGCGTGGTGACCTGCCTGGTTGTTCCCCGTGATCGTTGTGCATTTCCGGCCCCTCCGCTTCCTGCTCGGTGCCGTTGCTGTTGTTTGGCTCGTGTTCGCTGGCGTGTGGGTTGAACCGGCCTTGGCCGCCAATCTGAGCGTGGCGGAGGTGAGCCTCGAGCCCTGCCCCAGCGACGACATCGGAGCCCAGCCGCAGCTGCGTCGCCCCAGCGGTGCCAGCTGCTACGTGCTGAGGGGCACGGTGAACAACCCGGGTCGCAAGGCTGTTGTTGACACCGATGTGTTCGCTCAGATCCTCGACGCCAGCGGCGAGCCGGTGTTGCAGAACCGCTCGCGCGTGGGCTCGATCGGCGATGTGCCTCCCGGTGATTCGAACTTCGCCCTGCGCCTGGCCATCCCGGCCGGCACCCCGGGGCCCTTCACCTTCTCGAATGTGAAAGCGCGCGGATTTGCCTCTCCAGTGCGCACCCGCGCCGGTGAATTCGACGACCTGCTGCCCCTGGAGCAGGCCGTGGCTGACGCTCAGTAGAAGCTGGGATAAAAGAAGCCGCGGCTCTGCTCCAGCAGTGTCTGGATCAGCTGCAGCGCCAGGAAGGCCAGGATCGCCGAGAGATCCAGGCCGCCCAGCGGCGGAATCAAGCCGCGAAAGGCATTGAGATAGGGGTCGGTCACGGCGCTCACGGTGGAGAGCACCGGGTTGCCCCAATCCAGGTTGGGGAACCAGCTCAGCAGTACCCGCACCAGCAGGACCAGCGTGTAGATCGAGATGGTCTGGGCAAGAACGCCGATCAGATCGCCGACCAGAGCAGACATGGACATTCACGGACCTGTTTCAGGAGTATGGCCCGCGAATGGATGCAGCTGGGCCTCACGCGGCTGACGTTTAAGCCGCCTGCGGTTCGGGGTCCACAGGAGCTGGCTCGGCCCGCTTGGGCTTGAGCTCGTCGGTTTTGATCGCAAAGGTGCGGTGGAACTTTTCGCTCAGGGTGAGCCAGTAGGAGCGGCCCTCGCTCTGGCGCTTGCGTTCGATGAAGTTCTGAGCCAGCAGCTCTTTGATGTGGTCGTAGGCGCCGGAGCCGCGCAACTCCACCAGATCCGATTGCAGGATCCGTTTTTTCAGCGCAATCGTGGCCAGGGTGCGCAGGGCGGCGGTGGAGAGATCCACCGGCAACAGGTTCTGCACCAGTTCCCCCAAGCCATCGCGCAGCTGCAGGCTGTAGCGCTGCCCCTCCTGGCGGATCTCGAGAGCGGTGTCGCGATGGGCGTAATCCGCCATCAGCGTGATCAACCCCATCTCCACGGCATCGCGGCTGACGCCGCTGATCTCTGCCAGCTCACCGAGGGTCATCGAGCGGCCTTTGAGATAAAGGATGGCTTCGATGCGCGCCGGCAACGACAGATCGGCGCTGGGGGCTTCCTGGGTTGTGTCGTCCATCACGCCCCCCAGTGGTGCTCGCAAGTTATCCCACGCCAACGGTGCCGGCCACTTCACCCAGGAACAGGCGGTAGGCGGGGTTTTCTGTTTCGTCCACGTATTGGTACCCGAGGCCATCGAGGAAGGTTTGCCAATCGGCGGATTCTTCCGGTGGCACCTGCACGCCCACCACGATCCGCCCCACATCTGCGCCGTGGTTGCGGTAGTGGAAGATGCTGATGTTCCAGTTGGGATGCAGGCTCGTGAGGAAGCGCATCAGCGCGCCGGGCCGCTCTGGAAACTCAAAGCGATAGAGCAGCTCGCGGGTGTGGCTGCAGGCTTCGGCGGCTGCGGCCGGCATGCGGCCCCCCACCATGTGGCGCAGGTGCAGCTTGGAGAGCTCGTCGTTGGAGAGATCGAGGCAGGGGAACCCTGCGGCGTTGAGATCGTGGATCAGATCCTGCTCATCGCGGCTGCCGCTGGTCTGTACACCCACAAAGATGTGGGCGCGGGAGGGATCAGCCAGCCGGTAACTGAATTCCGTGAGGTTGCGGTTGCCGAGCAGCGTGCAGAACTCCCTGAGACTGCCGGCCCGCTCCGGGATCTCCACCGCCAGCATCGCTTCGCGGTCTTCGCTGATCTCGGTGCGTTCGGCCACAAAGCGCAGCCGATCGAAATTCATGTTGGCGCCGCAGGCCACGGCCACCAGCGTGCGGCCCTGCAGCCCGCGCCGGGCTACGTCGGCCTTCATCCCAGCCACGGCCAGGGCGCCGGCGGGTTCGAGGATCGAGCGCGTGTCTTCAAACACGTCTTTGATCGCGGCGCAGATGGCATCGGTGTTCACCGTCACCATGGCGTCCACGTGTTGCCGCGCCAGGGCGAAGGTTTGCTCGCCCACCTCCCGCACGGCCACGCCATCGGCGAACAGCCCCACCTGCTCGAGCTTTACCCGCTCCCCCAGGGCGAGCGAGCGGGTCATCGCATCGGCATCCTCCGGCTCCACACCGATTACCTCCACCTGGGGCCAGAGCGCCTTCACGTAGGCGGCGATGCCGGCAATTAGGCCGCCGCCGCCCACTGCCACGTAGATGGCATCGGGCGGGGCTGAGCACTGCCGCAGGATCTCGAGGCCGATGGTGCCCTGGCCGGCGATCACATCGGGGTCATCAAAGGGATGGATGAAGGTGAGCCCCCGCTCTGCCGCCAGCCGGTAGGCCTCGCCGCAGGCCGCGTCGTAGTTGTCGCCATGGAGCACCACCTCAGCGCCGCGGGCTGCCACGGCCCGCACTTTCATCTCCGGCGTGGTGACGGGCATCACGATCACCGCCCGGCAGCCCAGGCGCTGGGCTCCGAGCGCCACGCCCTGGGCGTGATTGCCAGCGCTGGCCGCGATCACGCCGCGCTCGAGCTCGGCGCGGCTGAGGCCAGCCATCTTGTTGTAGGCGCCGCGCAACTTGAAGCTGAACACGGGTTGCAGGTCTTCCCGTTTCAGCAGCACCGTGTTGTCCAGCCGCCGCGACAGGTTCGGGGCGGGATCCAGCGGCGATTCGATCGCCACGTCGTACACACGGGCCCGCAGGATCCGCAGCAGCATCGGCAGGGAATCGTCCTGGCTGGTGGTGTCGCTCATCGCTGCTTGACCGTTTCACCAGTGTGACAACCCCCTGACAAGGCCTTGGGATTCCTGCCAAGCACAGCCAAACGCCGAAGTGCAGACCGTAGGCTTAACCGTAATCAAGGCCCCGGGCATGCACCTCAGCGAGCTGACGCATCCGAATCAGCTGCACGGCCTGAGCATGGCGGAGCTCGAAGGGATCGCCCGGCAGATCCGTGAACGCCACCTGGAGGTGGTGAGTACCAGCGGCGGCCACCTGGGCCCCGGTTTGGGTGTGGTGGAGCTCACCCTGGCGCTGTATCAAACCCTCGATCTCGACCACGACCGCGTGGTGTGGGATGTGGGCCACCAGGCCTATCCCCACAAGCTGATCACCGGCCGCTACAACGATTTCCACACGCTGCGCCAACAGAACGGTGTGGCGGGTTACCTGAAGCGTTGCGAAAGTCGCTTCGATCACTTCGGTGCCGGCCACGCCAGCACCTCGATCTCAGCGGCCCTGGGCATGGCCCTGGCCCGCGATCAGCGCGGCGAAGACTTCAAGTGCGTGGCCGTGATCGGTGATGGCTCGCTCACTGGCGGCATGGCCCTGGAGGCGATCAACCATGCCGGCCACCTGCCCCACACCCGGCTGCTGGTGGTGCTGAACGACAACGACATGTCGATCAGTCCGCCGGTGGGAGCGCTGAGCACGCACCTGAACCGCATGCGGCACAGCAAGCCGCTCCAGTTCCTCCAAGACAACGCCGAGGAGGCGATCAAGCACCTGCCCTTCCTGCACGGTGAGCTTCCCACCGAGCTGAAGAACCTCAAAGAGAGCATGAAGCGCCTGGCGGTGCCCAAGCTCGGAGCTGTGTTTGAGGAGCTCGGCTTCACCTACATGGGCCCGGTGGATGGGCACGACATCGCCGGCATGATCCAGGTGTTCCAGCAGGCCCATGCCCATGAAGGGCCGGTGCTGGTGCACGTGGCCACCACCAAGGGCAAGGGCTATGCCTTTGCCGAGGAAGACCAGGTGGGCTACCACGCCCAGAGCGCCTTCGACCTGGCCACCGGCAAGGCCTATCCCTCCAGCAAGCCCAAACCCCCCAGCTACAGCAAGGTGTTTGGCCAAACGCTGGTGAAGATTTGCGAGCAGGATCCCCGCGTGGTGGGCATCACCGCGGCTATGGCCACCGGCACTGGCTTGGATCTGTTGGAGAAGGCCCGGCCGAAGCAGTACTTCGATGTGGGCATCGCCGAGCAGCACGCCGTCACCATGGCGGCCGGTATGGCCTGCGAGGGTCTGCGCCCGGTGTGCGCGATCTACAGCACCTTCCTGCAGCGGGCCTACGACCAGCTGATCCACGATGTGGGCATCCAGAACCTGCCCGTCACCTTCGTGCTCGATCGGGCCGGCATCGTTGGTGCCGATGGCCCCACCCACCAGGGTCAGTACGACATCAGCTATCTGCGCTGCGTGCCCAACTTCACGGTGATGGCACCGAAGGATGAAGCCGAGCTGCAGCGGATGATGATCACCTGCCTGCAGCACGACGGCCCCACTGCCCTGCGCATTCCGCGCGGCGAAGGCGAGGGAGCCGCTCTGATGGAAGAGGGCTGGGAGCCTCTCGAGATCGGCCGCGGTGAACTGTTGGCCGATGGCGACGATCTGCTGATCGTGGCTTACGGCGCCATGGTGTACCCCGCGATGGCCACCGCTGGCTTGCTGCAAGAGCAGGGTGTGCGGGCCGCGGTGATCAATGCCCGCTTCCTGCGCCCGCTCGATGAGGCGCTGATCCTGCCGATGGCCCGCCGCATCGGCCGGGTGGTGACCATGGAAGAAGGTTGCCTGCCCGGTGGCTTCGGTGCCGCAGTGGTGGAAACCCTCAACGACCACGACGTGCTGGTGCCTGTGCACCGCATCGGCATCCCCGATCAGCTCGTGGACCACGCCACTCCTGATCAGAGCAAAAAAGCCCTGGGCCTGACCCCTGCTCAGATGGCCGACAGCATCCTCAAGCGTTTCGGATCCCTGCGCCGCCAGCCGGTGGGTGTCTGACCTTCAGACGTGTGATGTTCTGATCGCGGGAGCCGGGCCGGCGGGGTTGCTGCTGGCTCGGCTCTTGGCGGAGGGCGGCGCTTCTGTGCTCGTGGTGGACCCGCTCCAGGATCTGCGCCATGGTGCCTTCAGCAGTGCAGCCCTACCGCTGGAGGCGGTGCGGCATTTCCAGCTGCCCGAGCAGGTGCAGGCGGCCCAGTGGCGGGGGTGGGAGCTGCATGGTCCGGATGAAGCGCTTTACAGCTGGATCGCCGATCACAGCCTGGGGGCTGTACTGGATTTCGGGGCGTTGCGCTGCTGGCTGGCGGCTCAGGCCCAAGCAGCAGGGGCCCAGCTGAGGTTGGGTTGGGCCGTTCGCCAATGGCAGCCCAGCGGCTCCGGCGCCAGCGCCAGCCTGCGCGGGCCCGGTGGCGTGGAGCAGATCCATCACTGCCGCTGGTTGGTGGATGCCACGGGGCAGCGGCGAGCCTTGCTTGGCGATCCATCGGCAGAGGCCGGTTCTCTGGTGTCTGGCGAAGGGGTGGAGTGGCTGCTGGTGGTGCCCACGCCGCAGTGGCAGCGCTGGGCCGATCGCCTCAGCTTCATGCTCGGCAGCAGCTGGGTGCCCCAGGGGTATGGCTGGGTGTTTCCAATGCAGAGCGGCCAGCTCAAGCTCGGGGTGTGCCGCCTCCACGACGCCCGCCGCCGCCAACCACCCCTCCATTCATTGCTGCGGGGCCTGCAGCAACGGCTGGAGCTGGAGGGGGCAACGGTGCTGGATCGCCACGGCGGCTTGATTCGCAGCACGATTCGCCGCCGGGAGCCGCATCAGCGTGGGCACCTCCTTGGGCTTGGAGATGCCGTGAGCACCGGAAACCTGCTCGGCGGCGAAGGGATCCGCCATGCGATGGCCAGCAGTGAGGTGCTCGCCCCGTTGCTGCTGGAGGCCTTGGCCGGGCGGCCCGAGCGGCTGAGCCGCTATGCCCCCAGGCTGAAACGACGCCTTGGCTGGCGTTGGTCGCTCAGTGGGCGTTTGGCCCGCCGCACCTGGCTGGGGCTGCACAGCTCTTCAGGCGATGAGCGCCTGCAGCGCCTGCTTGTGGGTCTAAAACAAAACAGCAGTGCCGAAGAGCTTTCGGCACTGCTGTTCGACTACCGCTTCGAGCGCTATGGCTTGAAAGTGCTGCCCTATTTGCTGGGCTGGCGCTGAAGCGGTTCAGTGGGCTGATTTAGCCGCTGCTTCAGAGCACGCCGCGGGCAGCCAGGCCGAGGATGGCGCCCATGCCGAGCACGTGGCCGAAGGAGGTGGTGGCCAGCAGCGAGGCATGGCTCATGCCACCGAACATGGCGGCGTTGGGCAGTTGAGCGCCTTCGTTGGGGTACTTGATGGTGGCCTTGCCGATGCCGATGGCGATCACGTTGGCAACGATCATCACCAGGCCCACCTTGGGCGACCAGGACACAGATGCGGGGGCGATGGCCAGCAGGGGAGCGAGCATCGGATTCACGGGCGACGCTTCATCTTCTGAGCGGCAGCGCCCCCGTGCACGCCCCGCTTAAGACTTGTTCACTGCTCCTCTTGGGCTGGTGTGCGGCTGAAACCCAGCAACACGAGCACGTTGCTCAAGGTGAGAAACAACTCCGCTCCGCCGTGCAGCGGATCCACATCCGCCAGCTGCCGCCCGAAGCCCAGCTCGGCCACGATCGCGGCGGCGATGGTGACGAGCACAAACAGCAGGGTGAGGCAGAAGCCCCAAAACGCCAGCCGCGGCATGCGCCCGGAGCGCCAGCTCCACCAGAGAAAGGCCAGATAGGGCAGCAGCGACAGCCCAAAGAACGGGGCTGGATCCACGCCAGCCAGGGCCTCGAGTAATCCGGGAGGGGTGAACAGGTTCATGGGTTGCGCCGCGCCAGGTTCCAGGCGGCTCCCGCCATGGCGGTGTTGCCCACAGCAGTGCAGGCGGCTTGCAGCACCACCAGGCCCTGCAACTCAGCGGCGTTATCAAACAGATGCCAGGTGCAGGCGGCCATGGCACTGATCAAGGCCGGGGTCATTGCCAACGCCAGCCAATTCCATTCCGGTTCCTGGCGGCGTTCACCCCAGCGCTGAATGGCGAACATCGCCAGCCCCCACTCCAGCACCGAGGCCACATGAATCCACCAGGTGGGCAGAGAGAGCGCATGCATGCCCTCGTTTTAGTGGCCTGCCCTACACGCTGTGGCTGCTGAACTGCTCGAACACCGTTTGCAGCAGCCGGCTCATGCCGCTGTTGAGCGTGCAGCCCGGAGCGCTGTTGGAGGCCAACAGCAGCAATGCACAGGCATCCACCAGCTGCGCCGCCTCAGCGCTGCTCAGCTGGATCAGATGCTCATCGCCGCAGTGGGTAACGCGCAAGGAACCGGGTGTGGATGTATCGCACGCTACGGAGTGTGCGGGAACCTGCCGAAATCTGCAGGTTCATTTCCGCTTTGGGATCACGCGCCTCCGCTCTCCGATCCCTCCGGATGCAGGGGTTGGAAGCTGCCGCGAAGGTGAAAGTCGGGCTCATCCCCGCTGTGTTTCCAGGCCCAGTAGCTCAGGCCCTGGTGGGGATCCTCAAGGACTGCCGTGAGAGACACCTCCACCCGCTGATCGGCTGGGATCCAGCGATTGAGATCGAGCTGGAACTGCAATTTCACGATGCCTTCGGATCGCCGCAAGCTGTAGGGAAGGCTCGTGATTTCGCCCACCGGCTGGAGGTTTTCCCGGTAGCCCGATAGGGCGTACACGTTCCAGTTGCCGTTGGGAGCCAGATTCACCTCCCAGTAGGAGGCCTCGCCCTCAGCGGCGATAAAGGCCTCCAGGCAAGTGCTCTGCCAGAGCCCATCCCGCCGCGCCAGCGGCAGGGCGAGTGTTGGCCAGCTCAGGCTGTTGCCTGGGCTGCGCAGCTCAAAACGCACCTGGAGCACTCCGCTCCGCCAGCTGGCTTCGCCCTTGAGCTCGATGCCGCCCAGCTCGGGCCTGGGCTCAAACGGATGCAGCAGCCGCATGACGCTCCACCAGGTGCCTGAGCGCCGGCATCTGGGATTCGATGCTGGCGGTGAGTTGGAACTGAACCAGCGCCCGCTGCAGGTTGTGATCGGGGTGGTTGGCCTTGAAGTAGGTGCTGCCCAACAGGTAATCGCTGAAGAAGCGCAGCCCCAGCTCAAAACTGATCAGCTGGGCCGCATCGGGGATGTAGCGCAGCTCGGCCTCGGTGAGGAAATGGCCGGCTACAGTGAGATAACCCTCAAGCAGAGCATCCGCGAGGTTGAGATCAAAGTGCACAGCCTCGATCTGGTCGGTTTCTTCCCCGAGTGGATTGCTGCAGGAGCGCAGACAGTCGCCGATGTCGTAATGCACCAGACCGGGCTTCACGGTGTCCAGGTCGATCAGGGCAATGGCCTCACCGCTGTGGCGATCGAGCAGCACGTTGTTGATCTTGGGATCGCCGTGTATGGGCCGTAGCGGCAGCTCCCCGCGCTGTTTGGCCCGCTCCAGCACATCGCACAACGCCTCGCGCTCTCGAATAAACGCCATGCAGCGCTCACTGCCGGCACTGGGCTGGCAATCGGTGTTCACCAGAGCGCGGTGGTAGGCCGCGAGGTAGCCGGGCGTGATGTGAAAGCCCTCCAGGGTGTCGGCCAGGGCGGTTGCGGGCAGATCGCTGATCAACAGGTGAAACAGCCCCAGGCCCAGCCCCAGCTCCCGCGCTTGATGAGCACCGCCGACCACATCCACGCAGGTGCTGTCGGGCACGTAGGTGATCGTGCGCCACACCCCCCCGGCAGGGCAGCAATGCCAGGTGTTGCCCTCCTCTTTGGTGCACACCAACTGAGGCAAGTGCCAGCGGCGTTGCTCCAGCAAGGGATGGGCGGCGCCGCTCTGAAGCTTGCGCTGAATGTGCGCACCGAGCACCTGCAGGTTTTGCATCACCAGCTGAGGCTGGTGAAACACCTGCGTGTTGATGCGCTGCAGCACCGACGGCCCATCCACCGCCTGCACCAGGAAGGTGTCGTTGACGTTGCCATTGCCCAGGGGCTGCACCGCACGCACGCAACCGCCGCCATGAAACGCTTCGGCGATGGCGATCAGCTCAGCTTGAGACGGCGCAGGCACACGATTGGACAAGGCGTGGCCTCAACCTGCCAGTGCGGCCTCACCTCAACGGCCTGGGGAGGCCAGTCGTTGTTCCGGATTCAGCGCGTCAGCGCTTCGCGCTCGAGTTTTTCACCCTGTTCCCGCTCAATTTCACGCCGCAGTTGATGGCGAATGTGATCCGGTGATTTGTATTGGCGGGGCAGGCAGTTGTGCAGGGTTTCCAGTCGGCTCCAACACAGCGTTTTTTCAATGTTTGCAGCCGGTCTTCCTTCCAGGAGCAGTTGCTTCAGCGCCTTGCGGTACAGGAAGTATTTGGCCTCCAGTTCAGCGATGGTGAGTCCTTGGCTGTCGCTCATCGGAGGCCTGCCCGTCGTTGCGGTTACCTCACCGTACGCGAGCTGAGGGGGCCAATTGGGGAAATGCACGTGTGCTGTAGCACTGTTCGGCACAGGCTCCGCTTCAGCTTCACAACCACAGCTGCAACGCCGCCAAAACCCGTGGGCTCGGGCTGCTGGCTTCCAGATCGATCAGGCTGCTCTGGGCCGCATTGCCGCCGATGGGAAAGGCCGCCCGCAGCGAGACCAACCAACGGCTGACGCGGCCTACATCAATCCCCACTCCTGCCCCCGCCAGCGTGTAGGTGTTGGGTTGAAGCGATCCGGGGAACGGTTGGCGCCAGCGCTCACCCCAGCCCACATCGGCGAATCCCACCAACTTCAGCCACGGCTTCCAACGCCAGATCAGATCGAACTGACTCACCAGGCAGCTGCTGGATGAGTTTTCCCCAGGGGGATAGGCCCGCACGCCATTGGGCCAGCCCAGGCCGCACTGCTCATAGCCCGAGAGGTTGGTGGCCGCCATTTGCCCCAGCAGCAACCAGCTGGCGCTCCAGCTCGAGCTGAATACCTGCTGCCGCAGCAGGCTCAGGTTGAGCGCGCCGTAGTCGCCCTGAAGCTGGCTGGTGAGTTTGTCGAATTGCTGGAAGGCGCCGTTGCCGTTGAGATTGAGCGAGCCGAAGGATCCGCCCAGCACCAAGGTGGTGGTGCCCTGGCCCCACAACTGATCGCTGCTGGTGCTCACCAACGAGGCCCGCAGCACGCCCCCTTGCTTGTCATCGAGGTTGCGGCTGTTGCGTTCATCGCGGAAGTGAAAGCCTTCCGTGCTCAGCCGCAGCCAGAGGCTTTGGGCATCGCGGCGCCACAGCGGCTGCTGCAGGCTGAGGCTCACTCCAGCCGTTTCACCGGTGTAGAGCACCTCGCCGGTGTTCACCAGCCGGTAGCGCCCCCCATTGGCTGAGGCGCTGAACAGCAGACCATCCAGGCCAATGGGCCAATCGAGGCCCAATTGCAGGGGGGCCGTGCCCGTGCCTTGGCCGCTGCCCCACCAGGAGGGGTTGAGCCAGAAGCGTTCGCCGCGGCCGAGGTTGTTGGCTGAGCTCCAGGTGGCCAGGGTGCGCACCGTGCCCACGTAGCGGTTCAGGTAGTTGTCGACCTCCAGCAGCACGTTCTGACGTTGGAGATCCTCCAGCTCGAGCACCAGGATGCGCGCATCGGGTTCAGCGCCGCTCTGCAGGCGCCCGCGCACCTGCACACCCCAGAGGTCGTTGAGCTTGAGCAGGGCCGATTCCAGTTTTCCCGGCCGCAGAGCTGTGCCGAGCGGAACGGCGGCGGTGACAAAGCCGATGGCCCGGGCCTCGTTGAACTGATGGGCGCTGGCTGGATCCACCGTGACTTCGGCCAGGGTGAGGGGTGCGATCGCCAAGCGGAGCACGCCGCTTTCAGGCTCCGCTGCGATCCGATGGATGCCCACCACCTGACCGCGCTGCCAAAACCAGGCCTCGATCTGCTGCTCGATCTGCCGCAGTTGATCGGCCTCGATCCGGCGGCCGATCCACCCCTGCAGGCTCTGCTCGAGAGCTTGCATCTCGGGGAGCGTGCTCTGCAGCTCGAGCGTTTTGAGTTGGAGAGAGCCGCTCCAGGGCAGCGGGCTTTGAGGAGCGCCCTGGATCAGCGGAGCGCTGCCTTCCACGGAATCGTCGTCTTCAAACTCGAGCAGCCTGAGGCGCAGCTGGTCTTCCTGGAGGCGCTGTTGCAGCGACTGGCTGGGGGTGATCTGAGCCAGCCCAGCTAAGCCGCCGCAAAGCCCAATCAGCCCCAGTGCCGCAAGAGGCCAAAACGCTCCCCCCGCCTGGCCCCACCTCAGACGCCGTTGATCCACTGCCGGCCCAGGGGCACCAGCGAGCGACTCACCTCGCTCCATGGAAAGGCTTGGCCGGTTGGCTCCCCATCACCGCTGAGCTCGCTGCCCAGCCCTTCGTGCACATCTTCGAGGGCCTGGGCGAAGGGAATCTGCCGCAGCGCGGCATAGGTGCGCGCGATCGCATTGATCTCGCCCGGGCTGCTGACGCCTTGGAGGTAGCGATCACGCAGGTCGTCGGCGCTGTGCATGGCTCCGGAGCAGAAGGGATCAGCGCCACCAGCCTCAGTCTGGTGAGGGACCAGTGCAACTGCTGTTGATGGCCATTCACATCTCCGCCGTTGTTGGGGTGTGAATCAGCTGAGCACGTGGCGCGTAACAGCCATGGCCACTCCCAGTGCCGCTGCTGCACCAATCAACTGCAGAACGCTCCAGCGCAGCTTGAGCTGAACCCACAGGGCGACCACTACCACCACCGCCGCGTCGACCTGGAAGCCGCCGTTGCTCCAGAGAACGGGACCAGCAAAGAACAGCGCCAGGCTGGCGATCACCCCCACCACCACAGCGGTGATGGCACTGAGGGGAGCGCCGAGGCGCAGATCATTCCGACTGGCCTCCACCAAGGGAGCGCCCGACATGATGAAGCCAAAGGAGGGCAGGAAGGTGAACCACACCGTGACCGCCACCGCCGCCAGCGCCAGCGGCCAGGGTGATGTGGATGCCGCCAGGGCTTGATTCCAGCCGCCCATGAAGCCCACGAAGGCCACCACCATGATCAGCGGGCCGGGGGTGGTTTCCCCCAGGGCCAGACCATCGAGCATCTGGCTGGCCGAGAGCCAGCCGAATTGCTCCACCGCCCCCTGGGCCACATAGGGCAACACCGCGTAGGCACCCCCGAAGCTGAGCAACGCCACCCGCGTAAAGAAGCGGGCCATCAGCGCGAGGCTGCCGTTCCAGCCGCTGATCGCCATCACCCCAGCCAGGGGCAGCAGCAACGCCAACGCCCAAATCAACAAGGTGAGCGCCAGCTTGCGCTTCGAGAAGCGTGCATGCTCCGGGCTGGCTGTGTAATCGTCGTGCAGGGCATCGGGGCGATCGGCTGTGCCTTGAGCGGGGCCTGGGCCATAGGCGCCGCCGGTGAGCAGGAGAGCAGGGCGCCAGCGGGCGACGACCAGGCCGATCACACCAGCGCTGATCACCACCAGCGGGTAGGGAAGATTCAACAGCGCCATGGCCAGGAAGCCGGCGATGGAGAGGGCCACCAGCAGCGGCGTGCGCAGGGTGCGGCGGCCGATGCGCCAGGCCGCCATCAGCACAATCGCCAACACGGCCGGTTTGAGCACGGCGAACACCGAAGCCAACAGGGGCAGTTGTCCCCAGAGCGCGTAGATGCTCGCGAGGGCGGTGAGAACAAACACCGAGGGGATCACGAACAATCCGCCGGCGATCAGGCCACCGGGTACGCCATGCATCAACCAGCCGAGATAGGTGGCCAGCTGCATGGCCTCCGGCCCGGGCAGCAGCATGCAGTAGTTGAGGGCATGCAGATAGCGCCGCTCGGAGAGCCATCGCCGCCGCTCCACCAGCTCGCGCTGCAGCAGGGCAATCTGCCCGGCCGGCCCCCCGAAGCTCACCCAGCCGAGCTTGAACCAGAAACGCGAGGCCTCCGCCAGGGTCACGGGTGGCGTGGTGGTGGTCATGGCTGGTGCCGGTGCAGGCATTCGCCGTTCATCCAGAGCATCGAGTATCCGGAGTCCACCGCCGTCCAGGCTTCATCGGTGGTTAGCGGTTCGGTGCTCAGGATCGTCCCCACATCGGAGCTGGAGGTGAGTGGCGCGAAATCGATCTGCAGGGGTGGATCGGCGAGGGTGGCGGTGGTGAAGGGTGCGCGCCGGGTGAGCCAGTGCAAGCGTGTTGTGGCGGTGGTGAACAACCACTGGCCGTTGGAGATCAGGGCGTTGAAGGTTCCCATGCGGGCAAGTTCCGTGGCGTAGGCGTGCAGCCGGGTTGAGATCTGCTCAGGGTTCTCGGGATCGACGCCCTCCTGCTGGAGTTGCTCGAGGATCCAGCAGAAGGCGGCTACGCTGTCGGTGGAACCAAAGGGGCGGTAGGTCTCCCCACTGGGTATCGCTCCATCGAGGTTGCCGTTGTGGGCAAACACCCAGGTTTGCCCCATCCAGCTGCGGGCAAAGGGGTGGCAGTTCTCCAGCGCCACCAGCCCCTGGGTGGCCTTGCGGATGTGGGCAATCGACACCAACGCTTTCGGGGAGCGGTCCGCCAGCTGATCGGCCAGCTGGGAGAAGGCCGCCGGTGCGTCTTCTCGGATCAGATCAAGACCGGAGCCATCCGGCGTGAAACTGGCGAGCCCCCAGCCATCGGCGTGTTCACCAACGGCTCCGCCGCGGCGGCTGAGGCCGCGGAAGGAGAACGCCATGTCGGTGGGAGTGTTGGCGTTGAGGGCAAGCAGTTCACACACAGGCTTCAGCGCGATGGGGCGAGCAGGGGATCCCAGTCGTCAACGTCCTCCAGCGAGACGACGGTCTTCACTGGTGCCAAGCGATCCTTCACGCGCTGCCACACAGTGGGGTTCGTGGGACGGAAACCCTTCTAACGGCGCCTTGGTGTCAGCTCGATGCCGAGGTGTAGTGCCGCAGCGCGAACTGCCAGAACAGGCGCGTGCCCACCAAGCTGATCGCCGCTGCCGCCAGTGAGCCCAGAGCCCAGGCTGCAGATGCTCGCCCTAGCAGCGCCTCCGCGGGCACTGTGGTGAGAAAAGCCACGGGCAGCACGAGGGTGAACACCACGCGCAGCGCCGGTGGGTAAGCGCTGATGGGATAGCGGCCGGCCACCAGCGTGTAGCGAAGCACCTCAGTGGCGTTCCACACCTTCACGAACCAGATCGAGAGGCCCGCCAACAAAAACCAGAGGCTGTAGAGGATCAGCGCGCCGGCCGTGAGTAGTGCCAGGGCCAGGGCCAAGCCTCCAGGCGACAGCGCCTCATCGCTGCGCGCCAGTGCCCAACCCATCAGGGCTATGCCTGCCACCACCCCCGGCAAGCCCCAGGGGGAGAAGCTGCGGGTCGACAACCAAAACTGACTATCGATCGGCTTGAGCAGCACGAAATCGAGCGTGCCGTTCTGCACGTGGCTCACGATCTTGCTGAGGTTGGGCTGCAGCACGCAGCTGGTGAAGCCATCGAGCAGCGTGTAGATGCCGAGCACCACCAACGCGCTGTTCCAGCTCCATCCCCCCAGCTCGCCGCTGGGCCCGGCTAGCAGCACCAGCACAAACAAGCTTCCTGCCAAGTTGCCGATCACCGCCAGCAGTTCGATCACCAGGTTCAGCTGGTATTCGAGCTCCGCTTCCATGGAGGTGGCCCAAAAGCTGAGCAGGCTGCGCCAGTAACGGCGAATGCGGTGTGCCATCACGCCCCCATCGCCGAATAGCGGCGTACACCCGCGCGCCAGAGCAGTCGGCTGAGTGGAAACAGCAGGGCGCACCACAGGGCGATGTTGAGAAAACCCGCCCCCACATTCACGCTCTCGCCGGACAGCAGCTTCGCGGGGAACGACACCATCGCTGGAAATGGCGTGAACTCCGCGATCCGCCGCACCGCCGGCGGAAACGACTCCAGCGGCGCCACCAATCCCGAGAGAAACAGATACGGAATGAGCAATAGGCGATCCAGGGCAGCGGCCCGCTCGCTCCAGAAACAGAGCATCGCCACCAGTGTTTGCAGCACAAAGCGCAACACAAATGCCGCTTGAATCGCGGCGATCCCTAGCAGCAGCTGCCCCGGCGAGGGCATCCACAACAACCCCGGCTGCAGCAGCAACACCACCGCCAACATCAGCGCCACAAACGGCACGCGCGTGGCCTGCTCCGCCACATGGGCTGCCAGGTAGCGCCAGAGGGGCTGCAGGGGCTGCAGCAATTGGGGCGACAGTTTGCCCTGCAGGGCGTCTTCTTCAAACACGTGGATTAGCCACACCACGCTGAACTGCCGCACCACAAACGCCGCCAGGAAATACCGGCCCAACCCCTGTGGCGTGAGTCCCGCTGCGGCCGCTTCATCGGAGCCCTGCCATACCGCCAGCATGATCAGCGGCAAGACCCCCGAGAGAGCCCAGAGGGCGATTTCGGCCCGGTATTCGAGCATGTAGGCGTATTGGCTCGAGAGCAACGCAGCGGCGATGCGGATGGCGCGTTGGATGGAGCGGAAAGCGCTGCGACGTGCCATCTCAGCCCTGCTGCCGGAACAGGCCACCGATCAGCTCTTCGATCGGCGGATCGCTTACCTCCAAATCCACCACCTCGAAGCGCGAGAGCAGGTACCCCACTTGCTGGGTGAGCTGTTCCCGTGGGATCAGCAACCGCACCTGGTGGCCTTGATGGGCTTCGATCGTGCCGAAGCCTTCAAACGCCTCGCGTGGATGCACCTGCCGCAGCTCAAGCCGGACTTCACGGCAGGGGGCTAAGCGGCTGGTGAGCGCATCGAGGGAGCCATCGTGAAACAGGCGGCCCTGGTGAATCAGCAGCACCCGTTCGCACAGCGCCGTGATGTCGCCCATGTAGTGGCTGGTGAGCAGCACGGTGGCGCCGGTGCGGCGGTTGTAGTCGGCCAGGAAGTCGCGCACGCGCGCCTGGGCGTTCACATCCAGCCCCAGGGTGGGTTCATCCAGAAACAGCACCGCCGGCTCATGCAAGAGCGCCGCCAGCAGTTCCGCTTTCATGCGCTGCCCCAGCGAGAGTTTGCGCACGGGCCGATGCAGCTCTTCGCCGAGCTCGAGCATGTCGGCCAGTTCAGCGATGCGGCGTTTGGCTGCGATCGGCTCAATCCCGTACACCGCGGCATTCACCCGCAGCGAATCCAGCGGCGGCAGATCCCAGATCAGCTGTTGGCGGTTGCCCATCACCAGGGTGATCTGCTGCAGGAAGCGCTCCTGGCGCCGCTGCGGCTGGCAGCCCGCCACCTGCACCCGTCCGCCACTGGGGTGAATCAGGCCGCTGAGCATCTTCAGAGTGGTGGTTTTGCCGGCGCCGTTCGGCCCCAGAAACCCCACCACTTCTCCGGGCTGGATGGCAAAGCTCAGACCTCGCACCGCTTCCACATCGCGGTAGCGCCGCCGCAGTGCATGGCGCAGGGTGCCGGCCAAACCAGGTTGCTTATCAGCCACCCGGAAGCTTTTGCTCAGCCCTTCGGCGAGCACGATCGCCTCGCTCATCCGTTGGGCTCGCAGGCCTGGCGGTAGCGCTCCAGCCGCTGGCTGAGCTCGAGATCTGCCGCGGAGCTCGATCCCTTCACACCCTCAGCGCGTTTCACCTGTTCACAGGCCAGGTCGTTTTCGCCGCGGTTGAACAGATCAGCCGCGCTTTCCACCGCTTCCCTCAAGCGTGGTGTGGTGGTTGCATCACCAGTGTTGGGCTTCGGCGCGGCGGGCACCACCGGCGCGTTGGGCGGTTCAGCTGGTGGCTTGGGCTTGGGCGTGCAGGCGCTGATGCTGCAGGCCAGGGCCGCCAACAGCAGAAGCTTGAGCCGGTGGGTCATGCCCACCATTCTCAGCCCAGCACCGCCGCCTGTTCGGGGCTGAGGCGGCCGGCCTGCAGCAGCACCTGGGTGATCCGCTCGATGTCGAGCACGGCATGCACCTGATAGCCCTTGCTTTGGAGCCTCTCGCGGGCTTTGCGGTCTTTGCGGCCGCCATGGTCGATGAACACCACCACGTCGTTCACCACCAGGCCGGAACTCTCCAGCTTGGCGATGCCTTCGAGCACGCTTCCGCCGGTGATCAAGATGTCGTCCACCACCACCACCTGGTCGCCTTCGTTGAAGTCGCCCTCGATCAGGCGCCGGGCGCCGTGGGCCTTCACCTCTTTGCGCGGGTAGATCAGCGGTTTGTGCAGCGCCAGGGAGAGGCCCGTGGCTGTGGGCAGGGAGCCATAGGGAATGCCGGCGATGCGATCGAAGTGCAGCTGCTCCAGCAGGCTGCTGTAGCCATGCAATACCCGATGGAACAGGTTCGGGTCGGAAATGATCTGGCGCAGGTCGATGTAGTAGTTGAACACCGCTCCGGAGGCCTGCACGTACTCCCCGAACAGCAGGCAGCCGATGTCGAACAGATCAAGGATCAGATCCGCCAGGGGGTCCTGATTGCTGGGTTGTTCTTTCGGCGATGCCAGCCACACGTCGCAGCTGGTGTTGGCGTTGCTTGGCTGATTCTCCAGCCAGCGTTGGCGGCGGCGGTTGATCAGTCCTTTCAGCGATTCGGCCTGTTCGCTCAGGTCGTCTTCCACCAGCAGGTTTTGGGGCAGCGGCAGCAGCAGGCCATCGGCCGCCTGGTTGAGCCCCGCCTCCAGCAGCCCATCAAGCCGTTCTTCCTCGCTCCAAATGCTGCGCAGCATCAATACCCGCTCGGGCGCCGCCTGGCGCACCTGCGCCAACACCGCCGGATCACTGGTGCCCACCTCCAGCAGCAGCTGATCGGGCGTGCCCCAGAGCTGGCTTTCGCGCACGATCTGCAGAAACAGCGGATCGGCCTCGCTGGGGTGGTACTGGATGCGCTTGGCGGCTGGGTTGGAGCTGCGGCAGGTGATCACCACCGCCTTATCGCCGTAAAGCAGAAACGGAGCAGCAATGTCTTGCCCCGCCAGGGGCGAGAGCGTTACTGCATCCACCCCCAGATCCTTAAACAGGTAGTGGGCCAGGGCCGTGGAGGAATTGAGATCGCCGTGCTTGGCATCGATGATCAGCGGTAGATCCCGCGGCACCAGATCCCGCACCTCCAGCAGCAGCTCAAGGCCAAGCGGCCCCAGGGCTTGGTAGAAACCAAGGCTGGCTTTGATCGCGCACACGTGGGGGCTGGTGGCCTCCACCACCGCCTTGATCCAGTGGCGCGCTTGGCTCAGAAACGAGCGGTTGCCCATGCCGTGGCGCAGGGCCCAGCTCTGCAGCATCTCTGGGTTCGGGTCAAGACCCGTCATCAGGAGCGACTGGCGCTCGGCGATGGCTTCAGTGAGTTGAACGAAGAAGCCCATCCGCCGGACTGCGGCAAGGTTGTTGATAAGAGATCACCGGCCCGTCGCGGTGGATGTGGACACAGCTCTTAGCAAATGCGCCGGCAAGCCATGGCAGGCAGGCTGCTGATCTGGCCCTGGCCCCTGGCCGCAGCAGCCCACGGCTGATGTGATCCGGTCGCTGAGCCCATCCTGTGAACCGAGAGCTCGATCAACACTGCCTGGAGTTGGCCCTGGCAGATCTGCTGGTGCTGCATCCCCAGCAACGCCGCCGTGCCCTAGCTCAGTTCCGGGCGATTGATGCGGGCCTTGCCGACAAGCTGCAGCTGGAGTTGCTGCTGCATCTCACCTGAGCCCGATGCTGGAACTTTTTCACGCAGCGCCGTCGTTTTACTCGATGGTGGCGCGCCTGGCCCTGGCGGAAGCGGGCGTGGGCTACACGAGCCGGCTGATGGACATCCATCTGGCCAAGCAGCAGCTGAGTCCGGCGTACCGGCGGCTCAACCCCCACATGACCGTGCCCACCCTGCGCGGCCCCGATTTGCTGCTTACCGACAGCGCGCAGATCCTGGGCTACGCCGCTCGGCAGGCCGAGCAACGGCCGGAGCGGGCCT
>Ga0194129_10003780_pt1 | contig 20784 bp, 14 predicted proteins | sample TA2KigCa35mmetaG_FD_150862 | JGI IMG/M metagenome (GOLD analysis project Ga0194129, IMG submission 150862) | Freshwater microbial communities from Lake Tanganyika, Tanzania - TA2015038 Kigoma Deep Cast 35m | ecosystem: Environmental > Aquatic > Freshwater > Lake | place: Tanzania: Lake...
CGCACGCCGCTCTCGCGCGGGGCGACATAGTCGGCAAGACACTCGTGCGGCTGCCCGGCGGGCTTGCCCTTTTGCTGACGCAGATGCTGCAAGGTCACGAGCACCTCGCGCCGATCTTCACCGGTGTAGATCTCGATGTCATCGCCATTCGAGTTGGCCGGAAAAAATCCGACGACCGCACGCACCGTGAGCCAGTTGCCGGCGATGAGTTGCTTGAGCATGCGGCGCGCATCTGCATAGAGATTGCTTGCCGCCTCGCCGATGATGGGATCGGTAAGAATGTCCGGAAACTTGCCGGCAAATTCCCAGGCATTGAAGAAGGGCATCCAGTCGATGTAATCGAGCAGATCGGTGATCGGATAATCTTCGAACACCTGCACACCTGGCCGCAGCGGTGCGACCGGTCGATAGGCCTGCCAATCGATGCGCCGCCGGTTGGCGCGTGCCGACGCCAGATTGGCCTCGGGCTGCTTCACGGTTTTGCCGGCGTGCTGCTCGCGTCGGCGCTCATGGTCCTCGGCAATCTTGGCGGCAAAGCCCGCTTTCTTTGCAGCCGTCACCAAAGATTGGCAGACGCCCACCGCGCGCGAGGCATCCTTCACATAGACCACCGGCTCGCGATACTGCGGCGCGATCTTCACCGAAGTATGTGCGGGCGAGGTCGTGGCGCCGCCGATCAGCAACGGCACCTTGAAGCCCTGCCGCTGCATCTCGCGCGCCACATGCACCATTTCATCGAGCGATGGCGTGATCAGCCCGGACAAGCCGATCAGTGCCGCGTTCTCGCGACGGGCGACATCGAGGATTTTTTCGGCCGGCACCATTACGCCAAGATCGATGACCTCGAAGTTATTGCACTGCAACACCACGCCAACGATGTTCTTGCCGATATCGTGTACGTCGCCTTTGACGGTGGCAAGCACGATCTTGCCATTGCTGCGCGCCGCGCCGCTTTTCTCTTGTTCGATGAACGGCACGAGATGCGCCACGGCTTTCTTCATGACCCGTGCGCTCTTGACCACCTGCGGCAAGAACATCTTGCCGGCACCGAAAAGATCGCCGACCACGTTCATGCCGTCCATCAAGGGACCTTCGATGACCTTGATCGGGTGATCGACCTCGAGACGTGCAGCCTCGGTATCTTCGACAATGAATTCGTCGATGCCTTTGACGAGCGCATGCTCGAGCCGCTTCGATACGGGTAGCGCGCGCCACTCGAGATCGGCCTCGCGCTTGCCGCCGACCTCTCCCTTGTAGCGCCCGGCGATCGCCAGCAGGCGCTCGGTCGAGTCGCTGCGCCGGTTGAGGATCACGTCCTCGACGGTATCGCGCAATTCGACGGGAATATCCTCGTAGATCGCGAGTTGCCCCGCGTTGACGATGCCCATGTCCATGCCGGCACGGATCGCGTGATAGAGAAACACACTGTGCATCGCCTCGCGCACCGGGTCATTGCCACGGAACGAAAACGACACATTGCTGACCCCGCCGCTCACCATGGCATGCGGCAGCTTTTCTTTGATTGCCCGCGTTGCCTCGATGAAGTCGAGACCATAGTTCGCGTGCTCTTCAATGCCGGTAGCGACGGCAAAGATATTTGGATCGAAGATGATGTCCTCGGGCGGAAAGCCCGCTTGCTCGGTCAGCACCTTGTAGGAGCGCTCGCAGATGGCGACCTTGCGCGCCACGCTGTCAGCCTGCCCCTGTTCATCGAAGGCCATGACGACCACCGCGGCGCCATAGGCGCGAACCTTGCGCGCCTGCGCCAAAAAGGCCGCCTCGCCCTCCTTCAGACTGATCGAATTCACGACCGCCTTGCCTTGCACACATTTGAGACCCGCTTCGATCACGCTCCACTTGGACGAGTCGATCATCACCGGAACACGCGCGATGTCGGGCTCGGCGGCAAGCAGACTGAGGAAGCGCACCATCGCCGCCTCGGAGTCGAGCATGCCCTCGTCCATGTTGACGTCGATCACCTGCGCGCCAGCCACGACCTGCTGGCGCGCGATATCGACCGCGGCGTTGTAATCACCCGCCTCGATCAATTTACGGAATTTTACCGAGCCCGTGACATTGGTACGTTCGCCGACGTTCACGAACAAAGAATCGGTACCAATGTTGAGGGGCTCGAGACCCGATAGCCGGCACCTGACTTCGATTTCGGGGCGTGGTCGCGGCTTCACGCCACGCACGGCTTCGGCGATCAGACGAATGTGATCGGGTGTGGTGCCGCAGCACCCCCCCACGATATTGAGCAAGCCCGAGCGCGCAAACTCGGCGAGGATCGCTGCCGTCTGCTGCGGCGTCTCGTCGTATTCACCAAAAGCATTCGGCAGGCCTGCATTCGGATAGGCGCAGACGTAACCATCAGAGATGCGACCGAGTTCGGCGACATAGGGACGCATCTCGCTCGCGCCGAGCGCGCAGTTGAGCCCGATAGCGAACAACTCGCCGTGCCGTACCGAATTCCAGAAGGCTTCGGTGGTCTGCCCGGAAAGCGTGCGACCGGAGGCATCGGTAATCGTCCCCGACACCATCACGGGCAGATGCGTGCCGAGCTCTTGCTGCACCTGACGTACCGCAAACAGCGCCGCCTTGGCATTCAAAGTATCGAACACGGTTTCGATCAACAGAATATCCGCACCACCGTGAACGAGTGCGCGAGCCGCTTCGGCATAGGCCGCAACCAACTGATCAAAGTTCACATTGCGCATGCCCGGATCGTTGACATCGGGCGAGATCGAGGCCGTGCGATTGGTGGGGCCCAAGGTTCCGGCAACAAACCGCGGTGAGCCCGTGCGCAGCGCGACCTCGTCGGCAATTTCGCGAGCGAGTCTTGCGGCACGGTAATTCAACTCCGGCGCCAACGCCTCCATGCCGTAGTCGGCTTGCGCAATGGTGGTCGAGTTGAAGGTGTTGGTCTCGACAATATCGGCACCCGCTTCGAAATAAGCACGGTGGATATCGGCAACGATGTCGGGCCGCGTCAGCGTCAGCAAGTCGTTGTTGCCGCGCAGGTCTCGTCGATAGTCGCGGAAACGGTCACCGCGATAACCGGCCTCGTCGAGTCGATAGCGCTGGATCATGGTGCCCATGGCGCCATCGATCAGCAGGATGCGTTCCTCGATGAGCTCGCGCAGCCGGCGCAGGCGTTGCTCGCGCGCCGGCACGTCGACCGGCGTCATGACATAGGGTGCAGCAGCCGCGTGTAGCCCCTGACCGTCGAGGGCCAGAGCGGCGTGGGCGTGCTGCGGCAGGTGGCTCGGGCAGCAGCTCACGCTGCTTCTCTGACCTGCGGACGCATGCCGAGCGCATGGCAGATGGCGTAAGTCAGCTCGGCACGGTTCAAAGTATAGAAGTGGAATTCATTGACGCCGTGCTCGCGCAGTCGCGATACCTGCTCGATGGCCACGTTGGCCGCGATCAGGCCGCGAGTCTCGGGATCGTTGTCGAGCCCGGCAAATCGATCGGCCAGCCATTGCGGAATCTTCGCACCACAGCGCGCTGCGAAGCGCGTGACCTGCGGAAAGCGGGTGATCGGCAGGATGCCCGGCACGATGCTGATACCGATGCCCGCCGCGGCACAACGATCGCGAAAGCGCAGATAATCATCGTTATCAAAGAAAAACTGGGTGATCGCACGGTTGGCGCCGGCATCGATCTTGCGGCGCAGATTGTCGAGATCGGCCGCGGGCGAGCTCGCCTCAGGATGCGTCTCGGGGTAGGCCGCCACCGAGATATCGAAGTCGGCAACGCTACGCAGGCCAGCAACCAGATCAGCACCGTAAGCAAAACCACCCGCATGCGGCGTGTAGAGGTCGCTGCCCTGCGGCGCATCGCCACGCAAAGCGACGATATGCCGCACGCCTTCGTTCCAATAGCGGCGCGCAATCTCCAGCACTTCTTCACGCGAGGCACCGACGCAGGTGAGATGCGGCGCACCGACGAGCTCGGTCTCCGTCTGGATGCGCTTGACGAGCGCATGCGTGCGATCACGGGTTGATCCGTCGGCGCCGTAGGTGACGGACACGAAACGCGGGGCGAGCGGCGCAAGCCGCTGCACCGACTGCCACAGCGTGGCATCCATCGCCGGGTCATTGGCCGGAAAAAACTCGAACGAAACACTGATCGGTGGGGTGTTCATGGAGACTCCAGAAGCAAATTCGTTTCGGTTGATGCGAGCGCGGGAGCGGCTTGCTTGCGCACGGCGCTGCGCACACGACCGCGCGCAACCAGCACGTGACGCCCTTCGGCCTCGACCGGGGCAATCGTCAAACAATCGATCTCGTGCTCGGCCAGCAAGGCACGCAGTCGCAGTGGCGGTGCGCTCTGACCTTCGAGCAGGTCGTAGGGCACCACTAGCCACAACACGCCACCGTCGGCGAGCTGCGCACGGGATCGCTGCAGGAGCGAGTCCAATTGCTCGAGATCGCGCAACTCGTCGGTCAGTGGCGCTTCAAAACTCACATCGAAAAGGCCGCTCGCACGCAGCTCCGTACTCGTCCGCACTTCGGCATCGAGGTTCAGAGTCTCGAGCCAAGACTGCAGCACGGCCTTTTCTGGCTTGGAGGCTGCGCGTAGCGTGATTTCCTGAGCACCCGCGCCCGCGGCGCCAGACTCGGTTTTGAGTACCGACTCGAGTACTTCGCGGTGTTGACTGCGCAGCAGCACGCGCGCCCCGTCGAGGTCACGCTCGAACTCGGGGCCGAGCGCCATGCGCAAATTGCGCCCAAAGCGACTCGTGATCACCCAATCGGCCGCCGAGCCACGCAGCGTAGCGCGCGCGCCCGCCTCGATCGCATGCAGACGCGCTCGTGCCTCGCGCAAGACCGCGTCATCTGCGGTGAGACGCGAGAGCAGAAGGCCCAATAAATCGGCTGCAAATCCGCTCTCGCCCGTCGGCTGATATTCAACGCGCTGACCACGGCGCACTCGACGCAGCAAACCCACTTGCGCCAGAGCTTTGAGATGACGCGAAACATTGGGCTCGCTGTCCGAGGTGGCGGCAGCGAGCTCGGACACGCTGGTTGCCCGATCTGCACAAAGCCGCAACAAACGAACCCGCGCCGGATCAGCCACCGCCCGCAGCGTGCGGGCGACGACTTCGGAATCCGCTTTAGTTTCGTAATTACTCAACATTGAATAAATCATAGCCTCTAGACGCAGGAGGCTGCAAAAGTTACATTTGTAATAGTTTCTGTTGTAACTATATAAATACCCATGACTACCCAACCCGAATCGCTTGCCAAAGCCAACCCGATGGGTCTCGACGGTTTCGAATTCGTCGAATTCGCCTCCCCCGAAAGCGAGCTGCTGGACCGCGTGCTGCGGCAGATCGGCTTCGAGCCGGCAGCGCAGCACCGCTCCAAGGACGTCACGCTCTACCGTCAGGGCGGCATCAATTTCATCGTCAATCGTGAGCGGCGTAGCCAGGCGGGCTTCTTCGCCGAAGAACACGGCCCGGGCGCCTGTGCGATGGCGTTTCGGGTGCGCAATGCCCCGCGCGCCTACGCCAGGGCGCTGGAGCTCGGCGCGCAGCCAGTCGATATGCCGACCGGCCCCATGGAGCTGCGCCTGCCCGCGATCCGCGGCATCGGCGGTTCAGCCATTTATTTGATCGATCGCTACGGCGACGGCAGCAGCATCTATGACATCGATTTCGACTGGCTCGCGGACACGCCGCGCCACCCTGAGGGCGTCGGCCTCACCCATATCGACCATCTGACCCACAACGTGTATCGCGGCCGCATGGCGCATTGGGCGAGCTTTTATGAGCGCCTGTTCAACTTCCGCGAGATCCGGCATTTCGATATCCACGGCGAGCATACTGGCTTGCAGTCACGGGCGATGACCGCCCCCGACGACAAAATCCGTATCCCGCTCAACGAAGAAGGCGGTCAAGGTGGCGGACAGATCGAAGAATATTTGCTGCGTTTCAATGGCGAGGGTATCCAGCACATCGCGCTGGCGAGCGCCAATCTTTGCAAGACGGTCGACGCCCTGCAGGCCCGTGGCGTGCCGCTGATGACGGCGCCACCCTCGACCTACTATGAAATGCTCGAGGAACGCCTGCCGGGTCACGGCCAACCCACCGGCGAACTGCAGCGTCGCGGTATCCTGCTCGATGGCAGCACGCGCGGCGAACGCCGTCTGCTCCTGCAAATTTTCTCGGAGTGCGTGCTCGGCCCGGTATTCTTCGAATTCATCGAGCGCGCGGGCGATGAAGGCTTCGGCGAGGGCAACTTCAAAGCCTTGTTCGAGTCGCTGGAACGCGATCAAATGCGCCGCGGGGTTCTCAAGGCATGAGTCTCATCAAGAAAATCCATCACGTCGCCTATCGCTGTCGTGATGCGCAAGAGACCGTCGAGTTTTATCGAGATTTTCTCGGCATGCAGTTCACCACGGCCTTCGCCGAGGATCGCGTGCCCTCGACCCAGGAGCCCGACCCCTACATGCACGTCTTCCTCGATGCCGGCATGGGTAATGTGCTCGCCTTTTTCGAGTTGCCGACCAAAGAACCCATGGGTCGCGATCCGCACACGCCAGCCTGGGTACAGCACATCGCTTTCGAGGTGGCTGATCTCGACACCCTCGAGCGCACGCGCCAGCGGCTCGTGGAGCATGGCATCGAGGTGGTGGGCCCTACCGATCACGGGCTCTTCAAATCGATCTATTTCTTTGACCCCAATGGTCACCGCCTCGAGCTCACCGTCGATACAGCAACACCTGACATGGCCCGTCGCGCACGCGACGTCGCTCCGGCCATGCTCGAGGAGTGGAGTCGAACCAAGCGCGCGCCTCGCCACGCCGCGTGGCTGCATGAAACGGTCATGTCGGCAAACTCGGGGGCAAAGCCATGAAACTCGCTTCTTTGCGTAGCGCGGCGCGCGATGGCCGTCTCGTCGTGGTATCACGTGATCTGCAACGCATGCTGCCTGCAGAGAAGATCGTGGGCACGTTGCAGGCGGCACTCGATAACTGGTCGCGGCATGAGCCTGCGCTGCGCGCGCTCGCCGCAACACTGGAAACGGGGGATGGCGCTCCGTTTGATCAAAAGCAGTGCCTTTCGCCGCTGCCGCGCGCCTATCAGTGGGCCGACGGCTCGGCCTATGTCAATCACGTCGAACTGGTGCGCAGGGCGCGTAACGCCGAACTTCCCGCCTCGTTCTGGACAGACCCCTTGATGTATCAGGGCGGCTCCGACAGCTTTCTGGCGCCGACCGAAGAAATCCCGCTGGCCGATGAATCCTGGGGCCTCGACTTTGAAGCGGAGGTCGCCGTGATCACCGGTGATGTCGCCGCCGGAATCACGCCCGCGGACGCCGCAAGCAGCATTCGACTTTTGATGCTCGTCAACGATGTCTCGTTGCGCAACCTCATTCCCAACGAACTCGCCAAGAGCTTCGGATTTTTTCAATCGAAGCCCTCGAGTGCGTTTTCGCCGATCGCCGTGACGCCTGATGAGCTTGGCAATGCCTGGGACGGCGGACGACTGCACCGCCCGCTCGAAGTCGATTACAACGGTCAGGCCTTCGGTCGCGCCAATGCCGGCATCGACATGACCTTCGACTTTCCAACCCTGATCGCCCACGCCGCCAAGACGCGGCCACTGAGCGCCGGCAGCATCATTGGCTCCGGAACAGTATCCAATTGCGATGCCAATGGGGGCCCCGGCAAGCCGGTCGCCGAAGGCGGCGTCGGCTATTCCTGCATCGCTGAACAACGCACCATCGAAACCCTGCTCTCGGGCGCGCCGCGCACGGCTTTCATGAAGGCCGGCGATCAGCTGCGTATTCAGATGCACGATGCGACCGGTCGCTCGATCTTTGGCGCCATCGACCAACAGGTAGCGGTGGCGCAGCGATCGTGAGTGCAACGCGATTCTGCGGTACTCTGCGTCGCAAATGAGCGATTTGCAGAAGCTTGAACTCGACCGCTTTCTGCCCTACCGACTTTCGATCCTGAGCAATCTCGTCAGTTCGGCCATCGCAGAGCGCTACTCCGCACGCTTCGGGATCAGCATCCCGGAGTGGCGGGTGATGGCGGTGCTCGCGATGACGCCCGATCTCTCCGCGGCCCAAGTCGCCGAGCGCACCGCCATGGACAAAGTGGCCGTCTCGCGCGCCGTGGCCTCGCTACTCGCCAAAAATCATCTCGAAAGAAAAATGGCGCCCGGCGATCGACGTCGTTCGATGCTGCAACTTTCGGCCGAGGGCACGCGAATCTATGGCGAGGTAGCACCGCTCGCGCTCTCGCTTGAAGGATCGCTCATCGAAGTGCTCGATGAAGGCGACCGCGCGGCGCTCGATCGAATTTTGAAAACTCTGCTTAGGCGTGCGCGCACGCTCGGCGAAGCCCTGAAGACGCTTTGAGCGAAAGGAACTCTGCCATGGGAACTGCCAACGCCACCCGCATCCCCCGACGCCGCATCACTCTGATTGAAGGCATCGTTCGCGCTGCACGAACGATGCGCGGCGCGCCGCCTGCAGCGCTGCTGCGCGATTACTTCAGAGGCGTCGGCGAAGAAGACCTCGCGGCCCACTCGCCGCAGGCCCTTGCTCTGCTCGCGAGCAAACACCACGCCCTGGCCAAGCAAAGGCGCGGCGGTGAAACGCAGGTTCAGGCTTTCTCGCCCAACGTCGGCGATCCGAGCGGAGATCGACACAGTTTCGTGCTGGTGGTGACCGACGATCGGCCCTTCCTCGTCGACTCCCTGAGTCTCGCTTTCAGCACCGCAGAAATCGGTGTGCAAATGCTGATTCATCCGGTGCTCGATGCGCGCCGAGGGCGTGATGGTCGACTGCTCTCGGTCACCCACGCGACCGGACCCAGCCAACACACGCGCGAGTCCTGGCAGCTCTACGAAATCGATCGTCAGTTCGATGAGCGTCGACTGCAAGAAATCGTCGCGCGCTTGCGCGGCGTGCTGGATGATGTTCGCGTCACCGTCGAGGACTGGCGGCCGATGCGGCAGAAGGTGCTGGATGTGGTCGCCGATCTGAGCGCCGCCGCGAGCGCCAGCTCCGCTCGCGCGCAGGAGCGCATCGAAGCGATCGCGCTGCTGCAGTGGGTCGAAGCCGCGCATTTTGTATTCGTTGGCTATCGGTACCATGAGCTCGCGCGGGGACGCGCCAGCGACCAACTGCGGCCTCGAGTGCGCGGCGGACTCGGCATCCTGCGTCGGGCACATGGCACTGCGGCTACCGTCGAAACTTTGGGCGGCGCGCTTCGCACCGCAATGCAGTCGAGCAGTCCGCTGCTGATTACCAAATCGGCACTGCGCTCGACCGTACATCGCGGCGGCCACCTCGATCATCTGGCGATCAAAGATTTCGATGCACGCGGCCGGGTGCGCGGCGAACATCGATTTCTGGGTCTTTGGACCTCGACCGCTTATTTCGCTTCGCCCAGCGAGATCCCGGTCATACGGCGCAAGGTCGCCGAGATCATCGACCGCTTCGGGCTCAACCCACAGAGCCACGACGGCAAAGCCGTGCTTGCAGTACTTGAAACCTGGCCGCGCGATGAGCTCTTTCAGTCGACCGTCGGCGAACTCGTGGCCTTCGTTCGCGGCGCCGTCAATCTTTACGAGCGGCGAACAACACGACTCATGATGCGCTACGACGCGCTCGGCCGATTCTGGTCGTGCATGGTCTTCGTACCGCGCGATCGCTACACCACCGAGGTCAGGCTGCGCATCGAAGATTTGCTGCGGGACCGCTGCGGCGGCGGTGAGGTCGAATCGCAGGTGCAAATCGCCGTGTCGAACCATGCCCGGTTGCACGTGATGGTTCGGGGCGATGCCCTGCCGACCCAACTCGATGTCGAGGCCGTAGACGCCGCGGTTGTCGCAGCCATCGCCACCTGGACGGATCGGCTACGCGCAACGTTACTCGATACCCTGCCGCCGACGCGCGCCGTGGCCTTGTTCGAACGCCATGCCGATCGCTTCCCGCCCGCTTATCAGAGCGAAGTCGATCCGCTCACAGCCATCGATGATCTTGATGCGCTCGAAGCGCTTGCCACCGAGCCCGCCCTGTTGCATCTGCGCTTGCATCAGCCAGCGGGCGTTGCGAGCAACATCGTGCACCTGCAGGTAGCTCGGCACAGCGCCGCCGTCCCGATCGCCGAACTGCTGCCCGTGCTCGAAAACTTTGGCCTGCGCATGCTCGCCGAGCGTCCGTGGGTGCTCGGCGCTCTCGGCGGCTCCGTCCAAGTGTCGCTGCAGGACTTTGCCCTGGAACTGCGAGCGGGGACGCCGCTCGATGTGCTCAAAGATGGCGATCGGCTGCTCGCAGCGCTGCGCCTCGTGCGTAGCGGCGAGCTCGAAAATGACGGTTTCAATCGTCTGGTACTGCAAGCAGGACTCGAAGCCCATGAGGTCAACATATTGCGTGCCTGCTGCAGGTATCTGCTGCAAACCGGTGTGGCCTTCAGTCAAAGTTACATGGAGCGAACACTCTCTGCACACCCGAGTATCGCCGCCGATTTGCACGCGCTGTTCGCAGAGCGCCTCGATCCACAACAGCGCCGTGGCAGCGACGGCAAGCGACTGCTTGATCGTCTCGCACGACGACTCGATGCGATCGCGAGCGCCGATGAAGATCGAATCCTGCGGGCCTTTTTGTCATTGATCCTGGCCATCGAGCGCACCAACCACTATCAGCGTGATGCGGCGGGGCTGCGCCGTCCGGTGCTCGCCTGCAAACTGGATCCGCAGCAAATCCCCAATCTCCCCTTGCCCCGACCCAAGCACGAAATCTACGTATTCGGGGCGCAGGTTGAAGGCGTACATCTGCGGATGGGCGATGTGGCGCGCGGTGGCTTGCGCTGGTCTGACCGCCGTGAAGACTTTCGCACTGAGGTGCTGGGTCTCATGAAGGCGCAGAATGTCAAAAATACTTTGATCGTTCCCGAAGGCGCCAAAGGCGGCTTCGTGCCACGGCAGCTCCCGACCGGCGGCAGTCGCGAAGCGATCCAAGCCGAGGGGGTTGCTGCCTATCGTGCGTATATCAACGCCTTGCTCGATGTCACCGACAACATCGTCGCCGGGCGAATTGTTCCGCCCGCAGGCGTGCGGCGCCGGGATGGTGATGATGCTTACCTCGTAGTCGCTGCAGACAAAGGCACCGCAACGTTTTCGGATACCGCCAACGCGATCTCCGTCGCCCGCGGATTTTGGTTGGGCGATGCCTTCGCCTCGGGCGGATCGGCGGGCTACGACCACAAGAAAATGGGCATCACGGCGCGCGGTGCATGGGAGTGCGTCAAGCGGCACTTTCGTGAACTCGGTATCGATATCCAGCGGCAGGAATTCACGGTGGCCGGGATCGGCGATATGTCGGGCGATGTGTTCGGCAACGGCATGCTGCTCTCGCCCAAAATCAAACTGGTCGCAGCATTCAATCATGCCCATATCTTCATCGATCCAAACCCCGACCCGGCAAAATCTTTGGCTGAGCGACAACGCTTGTTCGCGCTACCGCGATCGGGCTGGAACGATTACGACTCCACACCGATTTCGCGCGGTGGCGGCGTATTCGAGCGTAGTGCGAAGAGCATTCGCCTTTCCAATGAGATGCGCGCGCTGCTCGGTATCGAGGTCGAAGCTTTGCCGCCTGCAGAGCTGATCCGCGCGATCCTGCGCATGCGGGTCGATCTGCTCTGGAACGGCGGTATCGGCACCTATGTAAAAGCCTCCTTCGAAGCGCAGTCTGCAGCCGGCGATCGTGGCAACGACACGCTGCGAGTCGACGGCCGTGAGTTGCGCGCAAGAGTGGTCGGTGAAGGCGGTAACCTCGGTTTCACGCAACTGGGCCGAGTCGAGTACGCACTCGCCGGCGGCCGAATCAACACCGATTTCATAGACAACTCGGCGGGCGTCAATACCTCCGATGTCGAAGTCAATCTCAAGATTCTGACCAACAGCATCGAGGCGCGTGGCAATCTGCGCCGCGCGGATCGGGACCGCCTGCTCGCGAGGCTCACCGACGAGGTGGCGGCACTGGTACTGCGCAATAACTATCTGCAGAGCCAAGCCCTGTCGACCTTGGAGTTGCAGAGCGCCGAGCGACTGCCAGAACTGCGTGGCGTCATTCGCGATCTCGAGCGCAGCGGCGAACTCGATCGCAAGGTCGAGTTTCTGCCGGACGAAGAGACTTTGGGCGCTCGTCGCAAGCAGGGGCTAGGGTTGACCCGCCCGGAACTTGCTGTGGTGCTCGCCTACTCGAAGATTTCGCTCAACCGGCAATTACTCGACTCGAATCTTCCGGAAGACCGCTACTTCGCGGGCGAACTCGCGCGTTACTTTCCCTCGGCAGTACGTCGTCGCTTCGTGCGCGAGGTGGGCCGCCACAAGCTGCGTCGCGAAATCATCACCACGGCCGTGACCAATAGCCTGATCAATCGCATGGGCCCGAGTTTCGTGCTGCGCGCGCAGGCCGAATCTGGTGCGAGCGCCGCCGATGTCGCGCGGGCGTACAGCATCACCCGCGAAATTCTCGGCATGCGTGAACTTTGGGGGCGTCTCGAGGCGCTGGACAACGGCGTGGCGAGCCGCACGCAGTACATCGCCTACGCCGATACGGCGCGGTTGCTGCGTCATGTGACGATGTGGTTGCTGCGCCATCGACGCCACGCGCTCGATGTGGCAGCAGCGGTCAAAATTTTCAGCGCACCGATGCAGCAATTGCGCGATGCCTTGCCGGGCGTACTCGCGGGGAGCCCCGCCGAGCGTCACCGCAAGGCCTTGGTCGAATACACCGCCGCAAGCCTGCCACCCGTGCTCGCCGCAGGGCTCGCTGATCTGCGGGTGCTCGACAACGCCTTCGATATTCTCGACTGCGCGGCCCATGCGAAGCGCCGCGTGCGCGAAACTGCCGCGGACTGGTTCCGTACGCTTGCTGCGCTACGTCTCGACTGGCTCGAGGATCGAATCACGGGACTCGCGGTCGACTCCAGCCTGCAGGCGACAGCGCGCACCGGATTGCGCGAAACCAGTCGTACACTGGAGCGGCGAATCGTCGATCACGTCATTGCTGCGGGTGGTTTTGATCGCTGGCACGAGTCGCGCACCAAGGCACTCGCCCATTGGGAACGCACGGTGGCGGAGATTGCTGCCCAAGAAAGCGCCGACTTCGCTTCGTTGTCGGTGTGTCTCGATGCGCTGCGGCCGTTGGCAGACTGAGCCCGAAAGGGGCTCAGCGCCAACGGCCACGATTCAGCGCGTTCGAACGTCCAGGCGTTCGCAGGTTATTTTGATTCGGCGGTTTGTTCTGCCAGCTTGCGCCGCGAGAGTTCCGCCTTGTGGTGCATGGGCGTCCGCGCCGCGAGCCAGGCCGCAACAGTCACGCCCACCGTGATCGCAATCAGCTCGATCGCGTGCTTCTCCGGGTATTCCCAAAACTCGGTGAAGAGCTTCCAACGCCCGCCCAGTTCGACCGCGTTCCAAGCGACGATCGCCGTCGGAATGCCGTAGCGGATGGCCGTGGTGACCTTCCAAAAGAGCATCAGTCGACGGAAGAGATATACCGCCCAGATGAGGTTCAACCCGAACACCACGTAGGCGGCCGGATGACGATCACCAAAGAAACGCTCGTCGTAGAGGAACAGCAAGAACAAATAGAAGAACCAGATCACGTAGATGGTTTCGAGCGCAGTGATGCCGGCAAAATTACGCTCGTGCGCCGGATTCGGCTTGCCGGTCTTCATGCCAAGATGACGCTGGAACCACACGAAGAAGTTGCACTTCGTTTCCTTGTTGAACAGGAAATAGACAAGCGTCGCGCCCATTACGCCGATCGAGGACATCATCACGAGATACTCGCCCTTGGTGGCGATCGAGCCTGGGCTGTACTTGTCCATCAGATCGGGGACACCGAGCACCTGCGCCGACCAGACGAAGGCAAACTCGACCCAGCCAGTCCAAAGAAAAGTACCCGCCCAAAACCCGTACCAGGTGGCGGAGACTTCGTTCGGATTGCGCATGCCTAGCCAAAGCAGCACTGCGCCAAAAAAGCCCATCGCAATGGCCGACTCGTAGACATAGCCCGGTCCCGGCCAGATATCCTCCATCATGATCATCACCGTGTGCCCGAGAGCCTGGACGATGAACACAATGAAAAAAGCCATCAAACCCGGCCATGGCGGTCGCGCCAAAAACCCTTTGAGCCCGCCATTGGCGGCTGAGACAGAATCTGCGTTGGTGTTCATGCTTCCCCCCGTTTAAGCCCGTTTGTATCGGCCCCAAGGCGAGTCTAGGCCTCGCGCTTGCATCCGTGGGTCAACAGAAGGTAAACGTCCGCCCATGACCGCCCTCTCGCCACGCCCCCCACCCCGGCTTTTGCTGGTCGAAGACGATCGGGCGCTTTCCACCATGCTGCAGGAATACCTTGAATTGCAGGGTTTCGCGGTGGAGCCGATCCCGAGCGGCGAGCAGGCGCTCGCGGTGATCGCCCGCGAACCCCCTGATTTGGTCGTGCTCGATGTGGGGCTACCCGGGATTGACGGCTTCGCCACACTGGAGCAGATCCGGCAGATACATGCGTTGCCGGTGATCATGCTCACCGCGCGCGGCGAGGAACGTGACCGCATCGCGGGCCTGATGGCTGGTGCCGATGACTACCTGCCGAAACCTTTCAATCCGCTAGAGCTTGCCGCCCGCATCCGCGCGATCTTGAAACGCAGCATCGGTACAGCTCCGCAAAACCTCGCGCCCGAGGCAAAGCCACTCGGCTACGGCAATTTGGTGTTGCATGGCAAACGCCGCGAGGCACTGGTCGATGAACAACCGGTGACCCTGACTGCCGCGGAGCTGCGCATTCTCGAAGTCTTGCTGCAGCGCGCCGGCGAAGTCCTCACGCGCGCCGAACTCACCGAGATCGCGGTCGGCCGGCCGCTCGAAGTTTATGATCGCAGCATCGACACGCTGGTCAGCAAACTGCGACGCAAACTCGCAACGGCGGGAGCACGCGGCGCCGAGATCCGCGGCTTGCGCGGACATGGTTACGTGCTCGACATCGAACGCGCATGACACCCCGCCCCTCAAAACTTTATCAGCGCATGGCGCTGTACATTGGTGCAGCCATTGCAGGCTTCGTGTTGCTCGGCGTCGCGAGCCTGGTGCTGGTCGCTTCACAACAATTGCAAAACTATCTCGCGGCCCGCGAGGGTTCACTCGGCGTGGAAGCTGCACGCGTACTCGACAAGGGCGGGCAGTCGGCGCTGCGGGCTTGGATGCGCGACCCGAATACTTTGCCCGACGGTGTCGCGCTTTATGTGCTCGACGGCGCAGGCCGTGACCTCGATGGCAAGCCCCTGCCGACGCAATATCAAGGCTTTGTCGAACGCTTCGTACTCGCCGGTACGCGCGACGAAGCCGAAAATTTCAGGCCGATTCGACTCGCGCCTCTGCTGGTGGCGCCCGATGGCACACGCTATGCGTTTTTGTTGCTGCCTGATCGTATTGCCCCATGGGGGAGTCCTGCTGCACTCGCTGCAGTCATAGCGGCTGCTCTCGTGGTGATTGCCGTTGTCGCGGCGGTCATCGCGCGCGCCTTCGGCAAACCCATCGCCGAGCTGCAGCTTTCGGTACGTGCGCTCGCGCGTGGCCGCATTGCCACGCGCGCCCCGGCCTCGGTAAGCGGACGTGACGATGAAATCGGTGCGTTGGCGCGCGACTTCGACAGCATGGCCGAACAAATCGAAACGCTGCTCGCATCGCGTCAACAATTGATGCGCGACATGTCGCATGAGTTGCGCTCGCCACTCGCCAGACTGCAAGCCGCGCTCGCCCTCGCGGAGCGCAAGCAACCGCTGCCGGCACCGGAGCATGCCCGCATCCTCACCGAGCTTGAGCGCATGAATCAGGCGATCGGTGATGTGCTGCGCTTCACGCGACTCGAGGCCGAGCCGATCCAGACGAAGCACTTGCTGCGTATCGACGAATTGCTGGCGACGCTGGTCGCCGATGAAAGCGACGAAGCCCTGACCCACGATGTGCGTCTCGAGTTGCAGGGCGAGCAGAATCTCGCCGTCGTCGGCGATCCGCAGTTGCTGCGCAGCGGGTTCGAGAATGTATTGCGCAATGCCATTCGTCATGCGCCTGCAGGTTCGCTCGTGCAGCTGCATGCCGCTCGCCGCGACGGCGATTCGCTCGTGATCACCATCGAGGATCGCGGCCCCGGCGTCCCTGAGGATATGCTCGAGCGCATCTTCGAGCCCTACAAGCGCTTGGCCGCGCCGGGCGATGATCGTACGGGCACCGGGCTCGGGCTCGCGATCGCGCGCCGCGTGTTCGAGGCCCACGGTGGTGACATCATCGCGCTGCCAGCGGCACCCTGCGGACTGTGCGTACGCATTCGTCTGCCGCAGGCGTGCTAGCATTCGCGCCGAATTTTTCAGGTCAAAACTTCGAGGAACACACGTGCCCGGCAAACTGATCCTTGTGCGACACGGCCAGAGCATCTGGAACGTCGAAAACCTGTTCACTGGCTGGCACGATGTCGATCTCTCGCCGCAGGGTCGAATCGAGGCTGCGACTGCTGGCAAAGAATTGCTGCGCGAGGGCATTGCCATCGATATCGCTTTCACGTCCATGCTCAAGCGCGCCATCCGCACGCTCTGCATCATGCTCGACGAAATGGATCGCATGTGGATTCCGGTCGAGCGCTCCTGGCGCCTCAACGAGCGCCACTACGGCGCCCTGCAGGGGCTGAACAAAGCCGAGACGGTCGCCAGGCATGGCGAAGCGCAGGTCAAAATATGGCGGCGCAGCTACGACATTCCGCCGCCCGCACTGGACGATGACGATCCCCGTCATCCGCGCCACGATTCGCGCTACGCCTCGATCGATCCCTCGCTGTTGCCGGCAACCGAATCACTCAAAGATACTTTGGCGCGAGTTCAGCCCTATTGGGACTCACGCATTGCCCCGGAATTGCGCGCGGGTCGCAACGTGCTCGTCGCCGCGCACGGCAACAGCCTGCGGGCCATGGTGAAAATGCTCGATAACGTTCCAGAGAGCGAGATCGTCGAACTCAACATTCCGACGGGCGTCCCACTGCTCTATGAACTCGACGATGCACTGAAACCCCGCGGCAGCCGCTATCTCGGTGATGCCGAGGCGATCAGGGCCGCGGCCGAAGCCGTCAGGAAGCAAACCGAGAAACGCTGAACTTCAGGCGATGGGCTTGCCGGGACCCGGCGCCCAGCCGTCGTAACGACCGCCGGTCTCGGCAGCGATTCCGCGCATGCGGGCAGACACTTCGCGCACCGCATGCACATTGAGCGACATGCTTTTGAGCGCGTGCACGCTCCAGGGGTGATCGACGCTGTCGGCAAGCTCGCGGATGTCGACCGTGAAACCCTCGGCATGAAGGCGCGACGCCACACTGTCTGCCACGTCGCGCGACGGCAGTGCAACAAAGAAATCGACATCCACGGGCTGAAAAGGATCGACGCCGCTGCGACGCAGCCTTTCGATTAGCTTGGTGTCCCAGTCATCGAGCTGCACCTTCGAAGCGCGACGAATCTGGTAGATGATGCGCCACACCGCAATGGCGCCACCGCCGATCAAAAAAACGACAACCCAATCCATCATTCGTCCGGGGCGATGGTCACACGCAGACCATCAAGCTCGTCGGTCATGTCGAGCTGACACGACAGACGCGAGCCTTCCTTGTAGTGGGCCAGCTCGTGCAACAGTTCACGCTCGTCCGACATCGGCGCCGGAAGCTTCGCCGACCACGAAGGGTCGATGTAGATATGACAGGTGGCGCAGGAACACATGCCGCCGCAGATCGCCGCGATGCCGTAGTCGAGTTCGCGCAGGGTTTCCATCACCTTGACACCGGCGCGCGCCGGAACGTCGTGTTCTTTTCCATCGCGATCGACAACTTTGAGCGTAGGCATGAGCTTGTTCCGAACCTGAGACTGAGAGCCGTTGGGAGCGCGTAGTTTGCCCGGCCCGAGCGACATCCGCCACCCATCGGGGCCGAGATTTAGTCTGCGGAAGCCAAAGACCCGCTGATCGCGGCCAAATCGAGCCAAACGGCATTTAACAATGTACGCAGCCGTCTGCGCTGCTCAAAGCCCTGGGGTTGCAAGCTCCATGAGGCGAGCTCCGTCGCGTGCCCGGGCAAGCTGGCCGCGAGCCCCGCCAGGTCTTCGTCACCATGACCAGAGTGCGCGTACTCCCAATCGATGAGACAGAGCGAACCGTCGCACCGCACGATGATATTTGGCGGATTGAGATCGCCGTGCACCAGAACGTGATCGGTGGAGATCACCGATGTCGCCTGCGCGAGCGCGTCTTCGACATGCTTTGCCCAGCGTGCTGCGCGCGGCGGATTTTTGAGCGCAAGACGCTGCTGCAACTCGCCGAGCCGACCCGCGAGATCAAGTGACGGCAACGCAGTCGAAGATATCCCGCGCAAGCGCTCGAGCAGCTCACGTACGGCTATCCGCCGATTGCGTCGCAGGATCCAGTCAGACTCCAGCGGCGATCCCTCAATGAAAGGCATGAGCATGAAGCGCCGAACAGGATCGAATTCGATCACCGGCGGCGCCACGCCCTGCGCCGCGGCGAGCCGCTGTGCCGCCACCTCCGTCTCGGGAGAGATCCCGAGCGCCTGCGCGATCTCGATCGAGGGCCACTCGCGGCGAACGAAAACGCCGCGTGAATCTTTGAACACCGACAGTCGATTGATTTGACTGCCGCGCACCTTAGAGCTCGCGAGTCTGGCCGAGATGGTACCGAGCTCGCCATTCGCGCCAACCCACGACGGCGATCACGAAATACACGATGTAGAGACCGACCACGAACCAAAGACCTTGCGCGCCATAGAGAAACATCGATGCCGTATTGACGACCATCCAGTAGAGCCAGTTCTCGAGCACACTGCGCGTTGTCATCCAGGTGGTGATGAGACTTGCGCAGGTCACCGCCGCATCGAGCCGCGGCCAACTGCCCCCCGTCGATACGGCCAGCCACGGCGCCAAAAATATCGCGACCAAAACGATCACCACCACTATCCCGAAATGCAGGGATAGTGGCCAACGGCGGATCACGCTAGCGCGGTCCGATGGCGGCGAGGCGTCCGACCACTGCCAAAACCCGTATATCGCCATGCCGACGTACAGCGTCTGCAAAGCCGATTGCAAAGGCAGACCTGATCGTCCTGCAAGCCAGGCGAGCAGCGCCGAGGAGACTGCACCAAAGGCCCAAGCCCAATGATTGCGGCGTACGGCAAGCAGGGCGTAACCCACGCCGAAGGCAACCGCGAACACTTCGGCGATCGAGCTCATTCAACGTACCTGCCAGTTCACGGTCAGACCGAACATGCGCGGATCGGCGAGTTGTATATACAACCGATCAGGGAAATCGGGCGGCTCGTTGCCAAAGAAAAAACCCCGCATCGCATAGCTCTCATCGAGCGCGTTGCGCACCCAAACGTCGGCCCGCCAGCGCTCGCCCGCGTAGCCCGCACGAAGGTTGACGAGAGCATAGGCCCGTGAGCGCTGGGCGTGGCTATCGCTGAAGAAAAATGCCGCCACGTGCTGCGCGTCCGCACGGGCGAACCAGCCTTGGGGATGCTGATATTCGAGCGAAAGCGAAGTCTGATGCCGGGGCGCGTGCGCCTGCCCTCGACCGGAGAGGTCCCGACCGGCCACCACATAGTCGACAAAACGCGTTCGCAATAGCCCGAGCGTCGCGCCGAACCGCCAACGTTCGCCTAAAGGCGCAGATACGCTGCCTTCCACGCCCTCGTTCACACCGGCTGCGGCGTTATCGGTCAAATAAATGAACGACAGGGGATCGCCAGGATCGAGCTGGGCAGAAGTGCTCACCTGCTGGTCGCGACGCCGCATATGAAACGCCGCAAGCTCATAACGCAGGCCTCGCGTGGCATCAAAGAACTTGTAGCCAAGCTCGATGCTGTCGAGCAACTCGGCAGAAAACTCGCGGCGGTTGACGGGGACCACGCTGCCGATATTGAAGCCACCCGCTTTGTAGCCGCGCGCCAAGGCAAGATAAACCCTGCGCTGAGGGTCAGGCCGATATTCGATGGACAGATTGCCGCCCGCCATGGTCTCGGCAGGCGCGAGATTGCTGCCGTCGGTGTCGTGATATTGGGTATCGCGATATTCGATGCGTGCGCCGAGGTTCAATCGCCAGTCGGCAGCGATGACGTATCCTCGGCTTGCATAGGTCGCAAGCGTATCGGCACGATAGTCACTTACCAGCGCGCGATAGACCTCGCCATCGTAAAGATCGAGCTGGTCGTTACTCTCGCGCAGGCGCTGTGCGTAAAGACCCGCCACCCATGCAGACTCATCGAGCGAAGACCAGCGCAAATCCTGCGTGATGCTCCGCCGGTTTCTGAAGAATCGCGAAGTGAAATCATAGCTTGGGTCGGCGGCCCAATCGCCATCAAAAGAATAGAGAATATCGGCATCCACCAGTGCCGTCACACTGCGGAACTCGAAGTCATTACCGCTGCTGCGCAGTTGCAACGAGGCGCCACGCGATCGCTGCCGGTCGCGACCCGGATCGTCCGATCGCGTCACTCGTGAATTGTCAGTCGAAAACGCATCGAAACCATTATCGAGATCAACATTCAGCAGCGAGAGATCAGCCTGCCAGCGCTCGCCGAACTGATGCGTTGCGCGAAAGCGCAGCGTTTGTTCATCGAAGCCGTTCGTATCATCGCGACCGAGTGTCGTATTGCGCCGCGAACCGTCACCTTTGAAACCCTGTGCGATCAATCGCCACGCCGATTC
>Ga0194129_10003781_pt1 | contig 20783 bp, 26 predicted proteins | sample TA2KigCa35mmetaG_FD_150862 | JGI IMG/M metagenome (GOLD analysis project Ga0194129, IMG submission 150862) | Freshwater microbial communities from Lake Tanganyika, Tanzania - TA2015038 Kigoma Deep Cast 35m | ecosystem: Environmental > Aquatic > Freshwater > Lake | place: Tanzania: Lake...
TCCGTACATTGTGATATTGAGGTTCTGCTGACTCACATTTATGCCAATGCCATTGCTAACCTGTAGTGAGTTGTCTCCGATGTTAATTTCAGAGGGAGCAACGATATTTAATTGCTGCGCGTCGTTGCCGTTCACCACGCCCATGACATGAGTGGCAGAGATATCGGTGTAGTCGGAGATCAATCCAAGACGATTTCCAAACACAAACTTATGTTGATCATTGTACTCCCCATCGCCGGGCCCCAAGTAGTATGCCGCGCTTGTGTTACCAGTGAGATATCCATTGTCGTCTGTGTATTGTAATGGCCTAAGTGTGTCGTTAAAGGACTCCACTGCCGCGCTTGCAGCACGCCGGGTGAGTTCAATATAAGAAGTGCCTGCGGTATCTCCGCAAAACAGTTTCTTGTCTGTCAGATTAATTGCAAGTTCTCCTGCCGCCAATGCATTGGCATCAGGAACCGCCTCTGCGGTGGAAGTTCTGAATTGTTTAATGGTGGTATCTTTGGGCATACTGTCTCCATGTATTTCTATTTAGCATTAAAATGAGAGGTCTTGGTTTCCCACCAAAAGTGAACCATGTCATTGTCTCCATTGAACCATAGCGGGCAAATATCAGGCTTAAACCATGAGTTCAAATCGGCAGCCAAACAGCAAAAACACAAATGACTACGAGCGAACCCGTAGTCAAGCAGTATGCGTTCCACATTGGCAAAGTTTTTGCCGCTCAGGCATCCTGAGTCCACCACAATGAACCGCTCATAAGGATCCAGTTGATCAGGATGAATGCGTACAGGAAACTCACCTGCATACGGGATATTTACTGGCTCTATATCAAGTGGCCCATTTACTTGACTCAGTTTGTGAGCCATGAGTTGCGCCAGCAGACCCGAATACTCGTAACTGAGTTGCAGAATGGCACAGCGTTCTGTGCTGAAAGTGGAGCGTATGTCATTGCATACTTTGTCCACCAAGCGCAGTTCCCAATCACGGTCAATCAAGAGATTGTGTTTTTTCATCAAAAGCCACCTATCGGATTTGAACCGATGACCTGTTGATTACAAATCAACTGCACTACCGCTGTGCTAAAGTGGCTTGCACCATGCCATCTACCCAAATACTCCCTGTAGGGATCGAACCTACGACTTCTTCCATGTAAAGAAAGCACTCTAGCCTCTGAGTTAAGGGAGCGTTATGAAAGCGGTGGGAGTCGAACCCACACTAACTAGAACCTAAATCTAGCGCCTCTGCCAGTTGGGCTACGCTTTCAGGTTTGGTTTATGCCTTCTTTTTGAAATTCTTACTGCCGCTAACACTTGCACCACAGAAACGGGCGTCATCAATCCCAGCGTTGCTCATTAAGAATTCGTTATCAAAACGAGTATGAATCGCTTCAACTTCATTGTCCATGCGATTATGGCACTGGCGCTCGCACCCGTCGATCCGATCTTCAATCTCACGGCGTTGATCGCGCAACTCTCTCCAAATTTGATCAAAGCGAGCATCCATGTCACGATCAGCAGCGCAGGCTTCTGCCTTACGAAGTTCACCAAACACAGTCACCACACTGGTGATGCCAAGTGCAACGGTGCCGATGGTGAGTGAAGTCGCCAAAGAATTGGTGTAATCGCTGAAGAACTTGGTGGCAATTATTGAAGCACCGAAAGATGCGAATGTAAGGGTGTAAATAATGGTACTAAACTTGTTGTTCATGCTGTATCCTTTCTATTTGATGCATGATGAAGAAACAAAGAAACAAACGAAACTATTTAGTGCCCCCAACAGGACTCGAACCTGTAACTTACCGATTAAAAGCCGGCTACTCTACCAATTGAGTTACGGAGGCAGGGTCGGTTAGATTTGACTGGACCGAAAACCAGTTAGTCGGTTTGGTGCCGTCACTTGGTGGAACCCGAAACCCCCAAGTGGATGTTGGTTTTGGCAACCAACAGAACCATATAATATAAAATATTAATTACCTAGTATATTTGGATAACTTTTCATAAGTCTCCTGTGATATTTTCAAAGAGCGTTCCTTGTTGAAGTCGATCTCGTTTGGCCTTGCCAATGATCTTGGCTTCTTCAAGCATTGCAATCAATTCGTCCAGTTGCTCCATGGTGTAGTAACCAAGAAACTCAACATTCACGATGATTTTACCTGTGTCTGTATTGTTGTGTACTTCTACAGTTTCGTAGGTGTTTGGTACAAGAACGCTTCCGAGCATAGTGTTTCCGCCGATGGTTGATTTAATAGTGGTCATGGTCATGTGTTTCCTTGAATGAGTTGCTCAACAAGTATAAGTGTAAATCACAATGATGCAAGTCTCAGTATGAGATTTCATCTTCATCATCGTTAAAATCTTCGTCACCTGTTCCGAGATACTCGTCAGGATCAGGTGCTGAAGTTGGTTCAGGCGCAGTTGCAGAGGCTACACCAATCTTTGCAAGCAGTTCTGTTTCCAGTTCTTTGCGATAAGTCTTGAGTCGGTCAATCAGACCAGTCCAGTCAATGAAGTGATTGGTGCCTTGGAAAGCCGCCATCTCTTCCATGATTTTACTGATGCTGTGATTGCATTTCTGAATGCGCCGACGAAGTTCGTTGGGAGTGTCAATGGGTGTTCTTGCCATGTGATGCCTTTCTTAGATCAAGCGACCAGTTGCCCACTCACGGTGCAGAAAATCATAAGCAGCATCAGTCAGGCTGCCATCTGCGTTCAAGTACTCTGTACAAGGATCTTCCTGATCGGTGTCCATGTCCATGTTCCATGCAGGATGCGAAGTAAGAAAATGTCCCACATTCAATGTGGGCGGTACGGTATCTGTGATGGGGGTTTCCATGCTCTTAAAGATACACCAATCCCCCACGCTCGTCAAGCCAGATTAGCAAAATAATCAAGAATTCATTGCTCGACCCACAGCAGTTTCGATGCCAGCAACGGCAACTCGGAGTGCTTCAGGATCAACTTTGCCACCTTTGGATTTGGCATCATGCCCATCGGCAATTGCCTGTATATGTTTGGCAAATACCAGTATTTCTTTCAGCGCGTCTTCGCGGGCATACGCACCTTCTAACGCAAGATTTTGATACAGCAGGTCAACTCGTTGTTTTCTCATAGCGAACCCATCCTTTCATACTATCTATATCGGCCAAAAGAAAGGGGAGTGTCGCTAGGACACTCCCCTGTCTCACTTGTGCGCTAACGCGCACCCATCACAAAATGTGAATTACCACGCGATGTGGAATTCGCCACCGTTCGGTGCAACCGTAAAGGTCGCATTGCGAACAGACACAGAGGAATCGTCACCGAGATAATCGGAAAGATCAGACTCCATGTTCAGAACATTCACAGACTTGCAGCGATACTGGCTCGCAGGAGTGATCGAAGCGTTCAGGCTTCGGCCGTTTCCTGTGAACTTGGGTGATACACCGAAGTACTGCTTCGACAGGCGCGTGATGATATCACGAACAGTCGAAGTGTTCTTAAGATTGCGGGCGTTAACAACGATAGTAGGATAGGTCTTCATTTGGTTTCCTTTGTATAGAAGACTTGCGAATCAGACTCCCCGTGTTGGGGACTCATATACTATACCACAGAATTTGATTAGCACAAGTCCTGTGGTATAATTTGTCAAACATTCTTAGTGCCGTTCCCGGCGTCAGACTGCTTGGAATTCTTGTACTGAGCCAGAACGGCCTCTGTGAGGCCGCCGGCGCGCAGAGCAGACAGAAACAAAATTTCAATTTCATCAATTTCATCTGCTGTTAGTTCGTTCTTTTTGTCGGCAAAATAAGCCATGAAAGATCGCGCCAATCGGAACGCAAACTCTGGCTTGTTCAGATCAATGGCAGAATAGCCAAGTGCCAGCACAAGCGCGAGCGAATCACTAGTCATGGTTTTGCTGCCAGGCGCGCAACCAATCACAAGCGAAAGCAAATGTTTGCGGCCGCCCGCGTAGTGACACGCTGTGTCCACAAGATCTGCAAAGTCTTGGCTTAAGGGATCAATTCCGAACGATGAAAAGTCATTGTTTTGCATGGTATGTTCCTTTACGCTTCTAGCGCGTAGTTAATGTTGGTGCGCGATGATTTTATTTCATGTGGCCCACCGCTTAATTCGTTTAAAAGACCAAGCCCGTTCATGTTACAAGTGGGATCTTCTTCCCAAATGTTGTGGCTGCACGGGGTGATGTTGTATGGAAATCCATCTATGGCTCCAAGAATATGACCGTTGCTTAAATCCACAAACCACAGAACTTGCACATGATCAAGAGTGGACACAGCACAGTATTTGTTGCCTGGATCATTCACGACAAGAGGCGGCGCATCAACAAGGCGCCGTTTTTGATTAATGGTGTCCACAATGTCGTACATACGCGCCAGCACAACTCCAAATGTTTTGTAGTTGTTTTCTATGTCATTGTTGATCAGAAGCATCATTCGTAGTCTCTCACACATACACCCACAGGAAATCGTGGAAGTTTGCCGTTTGTTAGGCCTTGGTATCGAACCGTGAGCAATTTGCCAATCACGGTTTTGGGTTTGTCAAGGTACTGCTTCAGCGTGTCAAGAGCGCCTTCCATTTTGCAACGAAACTCGCCGCCCTGGCCCTGGCACACAAATACTGCACACTCTGCCATGCGACCGCGACCAGGCTCAACGCCAATAATCTTAAACTCAGCGTCATCAAATTCTTTGATTTTCTGAATGTTGTAGGATCGCTTGTGTTCGTATGAAGCATCATTGCGAATCATGGCGCCTTCGTATCCTGCTGTGCGCCAATCAGTGAAATACTGAATCACCTCTTCAGGAGCCGCCACAGTCACCGTGGGCACAAGCACCACAGTATTGTTGAATCGATCAGCAGCCTGCTGCAACCACTCCAAGCGACTGGAAAAGGAGCCGGATCGAATGGTGTCGTACACATGGTATTGCACCATGTCACACCGAGCATCAGGCTTGTCTTTGCGAACAAGCGATACAATCTCTTCAAATTGATCTCGGTACTTGTGATTGTACAGTTCGCCGTCAAGCACCACAGATTCTGTGGGAAATGCCTGTTCCAGTGCTGCGGCAATGTGCGGCACACTTTTGATTTGTTTGCGAGTGCGCGTCCACAGCGTACACTTGCCGCTTTTCAGGATGGCGATACATCGAATGCCATCTAGTTTCGGTTGCATGAATGCAGGATACACAATTTTGTGTGAGTGTTCGCTCCACTTGTGCGCCAGCATGGGATCCATGCCGCCAGCAATGTGAGCCTTGCTTACTTGGCCCGCGGCCGCTGCTTTGGGATCAGAGTTATATCCGCTTCGCTGCTTTTTTTGCCAGGCGCTTTGCGCTTCTGCCACTGCCTGCTGTTCAGGAGTGGTGGCGTTGGCACGGCCGATATTTTTGCCGTGATGAATCACATCTTCGGTGCGTTGTTCGGCTCCGCCCTGGCGGCCAAACACACGAATGATCTTGTTGCCGATCACAGTGATTTGCCACACCTGAATGGAGCCATCAGAGTTCTGAGCGTACAGCGTAGGAAAAACAACGGTGTGAATCAAGTTCATGTGAGTGGAAGGCCTGCTGAAAGCGGTTTGGTGTTGGTTCAAAGCATTTCTCCAATGGAGTCAAGGCTAATCTCAACCACCGGCTCGAAATCCCTGGCATCGCCGCAAATGCCTGTGATCATGGCATCATCGTACTGCTTGCGTGGGATGACGCAAATGCTGCATCCTGCGATATCGGTGAAGGTTTCCCCGTCATTAAGAACAACCACAGTAACGAAATCACTCTTGTTCATGGTATCTGGCAACGGTATTGGGTTTTTGTGCATGAACAAAGTTTACTGTGTTTTGCGGAGAAGTCAAGTGAAACATGAGATTGCCTGCAAGATTTGTAAGATTCTTTGCCTGGTTTGGCCTGCCGACTTCAGCAACCCATTTTTGGCCCCGCGTGTCAGAGCGTTCTGGCATCAACCCCCCACCCCCCCCCCGCCCCTGTTTTTATCGCAGGCCCCTGAATCCATTCTGGCATATAACAGCACATCACAGTGCAGCAGATGCTCACCTGACATATAAGCAGCACAGCAAGGCCTAGGCCCTTGAAGGGCCTTGGATGCAAGGGCACGCACGGTCTGGGAGATATACCTTGGTATACCTTGGGAGATCTACGCGAGTGGCGCCCATGAACGCCTAGGCGTCGGCGCGGATCGGAAAATATTAACTTAACAACTTAACACTAGTGGGAAACTAGTGCGGGCCGCTGTCAACGCCCATGGGCGATGGGCAACGGCGGCGCGTGGAGCGCAGAGATCGAGCGACTGCACCGAACACAGCGATGCGTTAAAAGAAAACCGCCCCCGTGCTAGGCACACAGGGGCGGTGAAGGGACTACTGGCGAGCGGTATTGCCTAGAGGGCTGAGCGAATCAGCCACGCGCCGAAGCGCCGCGTTACGCGGAGGCTCAAGCCGTAGTTGTGGGAAGACCAGCAGCAATCATGCAGCCGGGGTGGTTGGGATCAGGCACAAACCCCTTGGGCAAGGTGCCCAGTGCAGCGCGTTCCAGTACTCGCTCTGCAAGTTCTGGCACATAAAACACGCCACGAGCAGTGCGGCGATCAAGATCAGCCGTGAGCCATGATGGCCACGGAAACGAGTCAGGGTAGCCCAGGCTGGCAGCGGTAGCCACCACAGCGCGGCGAGTAGTACTGCCGCCCGAGTAACCGGCGCTGATGAGCCCGTCAATGAACAGGGCTTGGCGCTTGCGAAGATCTGCGAACTTGTAGGTGCGGGAGGGGGAAACTGTGTTGGTTGTGTTCATGGTGTTGGAAACCTTGTTGGAGGAAGAGGAGGAAGAGGAAGAGGAGGAAGAGGAAGAGGAGGAAATGGTTGCTGGAGAACTCATGGTATTAATGTACATCAGAATTGGTTGAAGTCAAGAAAAGGCTAGAAGAAATGCAAAGATTTTATGCCTGATCAGGCGGTATATGCCTGTGATGGTTTGTCGGTCGCCGTGTGTAGGTGTTGACCATTCATCACATTGCAGATCAGGCATCTACATCAGCCGCTGAGGTGATGGATGAGACATCTACATCAGCCAAGCGAGTCGGCGGGCACGGCACTGCCTCGTGAACGCAAATCATTGGAACAGAAACCTGTCGGAATCCAAAAGAGTTTGCCAGAGTCTCGTACAACTCCGTGGCGTCCTCATGGAGAATTACCCCTTGCAAACCAACTTCGTTGTTTTGCACAAGAGTCAAAGGATTGTACTCTTGGATGTTGGCTTCCAAATCTGCGGAGCGGCGGATGCCGGTAATCACAGCAACGGCCCGGCCAAACGAATCACTGGCATGAGCGCGGCGCCGAGTTAGTTCAGACGGCACAGGCACTTCAACAAAGCAAACAAATGCAGAGGTGGGATCTGAGACACCTGTTTTCGGGCAAATGGAGCCCACATGATGTGCGGAAACTTTAGGTTGCAATCCACTGGCTTTGGCCAGACCGATTCGTTCCGAGGTCAGCAAATTGTCATTTTGCCACTTTCGCACAAGCCAATGAGCGGTTCGCACGAATGCGTGTGGCTGGAAAGCGGAATCCTTGAACGGTGCTTCTGCGCCTGCACGGATGCCGTAGTCCACGGCCGCAGCAGAGAGCGCATCAAGTGTGTTCACAGGCAAGCCCTTCTTTTCAATCAATTCGAATGCCACACGGATTTGACCGTAGATGTTGCTTTCAGGAGCGGTGGTGGGTTGCTGCGCGGCCACGGTGGCCGGGCTGGGTGGAGTCGTTGGCCGAGGCGGAGGTGGAGTAACCGCACCCACACCGTTAATCTCGCCACTAATGGCTTCTGCTGCATTCAACTCGTCAATTGCGTTCTGTGTCACGCGCTGTGCAGGCAAGTACCAACGGCTTTCAACTGGGTCCCACTTGGCGCCGTGCTGCTTGGCGATGGCGCGATCCTCGAACGAAATATCAAGCGCAATGTCTGTGGGATTCCATGCCCACACAGCACGATCCCACACCCACGGCACATACTCGCGGGTCTTGAAGCCTGAGATCAGGCCGTTGGCGCGAAACCACTCCACGGCTTGTGAGCCGGAAGTGAACTTGGCGGCCGGCAAAGTCCATTCTTTGCCGTCCCAACGGGCACCGTGTCCCTTGGCGGTGCAACGGATACCCGTAGAACCACGCTTACCGAATGGAATGTTCAGCACCAGGCTGGCCAACTTGAATTGGCGGCCGCGATGTGAATGCCGTTGAGTTACGGTTGTGATGGCCGCACCAATATCGTTAACTGATGCGAGAGCCGAGGCAGGGAAAGTGTGATTTTGAAAGATGACAGGCATTGTGTGTTTGTTTCTTGTGTTTGAGTTGACAGCGGCCGAATCAAGCGTTCACGGCCTGCTGTGTGCGCCAAGGCGCTTGAACAGTTGCACCGTCTGTACCCGCAGTAGCGGCAGAGGCATTGTTGTTTGTTGTGGAATCAGCCGCAATAGCAGACGCATCCAGTTTGGTGTACAGATTCACGAACGACTTGCGATTCGCGTCATCGAAACGCGCACAAACCAGTTCCACGGCCTTGAGGCGCTCACCGAACACCGCGAACGCGGTCACGGTGTCGATCAAACGGCGCGTGGTCACGATTTCATCGCAACCACCCTCGTAGAAGGTTTTGCGGATGGCATCCGCCCACTTCACAAGCAGATCAGCGAACGGCTCGTCTGTGCAGCCCTTCTCGGCCATGTTCTTGCAGAGAATCTTGCGTTCCTGCGCCGCAGTGGGGTACGCCTGCTCAAAGGTGAACGCAAGGCGGTCAAGCATGGCGCTGTTCAGCACCTGCGCGCCGGCGAATCGACCTTCAGGATCGCCGCTGCCCTTCGTGTTTGCGGTGCAAACAATGGTGAAGCCCTTCTCGGGCCTGACCCAAGTGTTGATCTTTTTGATGAACACCGGCTTGCCTTCAAGCGCAGCCTGAAGACACATGATCTTGGGCGTGCCTTGATCCACTTCGTCAAGCAGCAGAACGCCGCCACGCTTCATGGCGAGAATGACAGGGCCATCTTGCCACACCATGTCGCCGTTCACCAGGCGGAATCCACCGATGAGGTCTTCCTCATCCGTGAGCGCGGTGATGTTGCAGCGGAAAAACTCACGCTTCAAGTTCGCGCAAATCTGCTCCACCATCGTGGTCTTGCCGTTACCAGGCAGGCCGGTGATGAAGATGGGAGCAAAGACGCCCTTACGGAACACCGCTTCCACATCCTTGTAGTGTCCGAACGGCACATAGGTGGACAACTTCTCAGGGATCATGGAGCCGAGTTCGTTGTTGAACACACACCCTGATTCGGCCGTGGCGTGCAGGTGATTCAGTACCGCAACCGTGGTAGACACGGTGGGCAAGGTGCTGATGGTTTTGATAGCAGCCCGCGGCGCAGGCGCGGCGGGAGTCAAATCCTCGGGACCGAGAATCTGAGCAGAGGAATTGTTGTCGATCTCAGGCACATAGAACAAACCACGACCTGCACGGCGAGAAGGATCAGCCGTGATCCACGACGGCCATGAGAAGCCGTCGGCTGCACCGTACTGGTTAACAACTGCAACCACATCGGCGCGAGAAATAGGAGTGCGAAGGCCGGCCTTGCGGCAGGCGGTGATGAACGCGGAACGCTTACGAGAGAGAGTAGTAGCCATGGGTTAAGTCTACACCATAACTCCAATGCCTGCAAGGGCTTCCGTCACTTTTTTGACAAAATTCTTCAGATTTTTGTAAGTCATTGTCCGATAAGCACTTATGTTGACAGCGCGGTTATCGGACGGTCTGATAATCCACACTGGTAGCACCCTGTTAGGATTTTGTTAGGTTACAGCGTGTTATCGGACTACAAAAAAACTTGGGATTTTTGCACACAACCCCTTGCAGGCATTGGAGTTATGGTGTAGACTTAAGCATATGGCTACGCTCTCTCTTGTCGCTCCAAACCCGTCCGCACTTACCCGCAACGCGCAGGCCGCTACGAATTCGCTGGCGCGTTTGCTTGCCACCGAAAACATTCGCGTGGAACACCAGCCCGTGCCCACCGCGATGTTTGATACCGTGTCCCGTACTCTTGTGCTGCCTGTGTGGCATGGCATGAGCCAGGACCTGTACGATATGCTTGTGGGTCACGAAGTGGGTCACGCGCTGTGGACCCCGGCCACTGTCAACATCGTTGACGAGGCCATTCAGCGCATTCGCGCGGCTGGAGCGCCGAGCGATGCATGGGCAAAGTCCATTCTGAACATTGTGGAAGACGCTCGTATTGAGCGCCTCATCAAGGAGAAGTTTCCTGGCCTGCGCCGCAACTTCACCATTGCATACAAGGAACTCATCGACCGCGACATCTTTGGCCTTGCTGAAGTGAACGGTGATCCAAACGCCAAGGGATTTGTGGATCGCTTTAACCTGTACCACAAGTGCGGCGCCCTGGGTCTGATGCAGATTGCATTCACGACCAAAGAGTCGCCCATCGTGGATGCGGGCCAGCACACCAAGTCGTTTGAAGATGTGGTTGTGTTGTGCGAGCGTATTTGCGATATGCTCCGCCAGAACTGCTCCATGCCTGAGCCTCAGCACAGTGAAAACGGCGCCCCTTCTGCCAGTGGCGGCAACCAAGAGCAAGGCGAACAAGGCGAGCAAGGCGAACAATCGGCTTCTGATGACGCGAACGCTCAAGGTGAACAAGGTGAACAAGGTGAACAGCCTACGGCGTCACAAACCTCAGCAGGCGATAATGCGTCTGACGATACTGACGAAACACAGCAAGACGAAAAGTCCAAGCAACCTGGCAAGTCCTCTGGCCTCGACGACGGCAAAGGCCGCTCGGCCAAGGACGGTGCTGCCATCGGAGAGAACATCTCAACTGATGAGCGCATGGCCAAAGGCCTTGGTCGAATGGCTGACACCAATCTGAACGGCTACTACAACCGATACGCGGACGCGCCTGCGTTTGAATGGAATCGCTTGATTGTCACGGCTGAAGAAGTGATTGCCTTGTGGCGCAACCAATTCGTTTTGGCGCCCAAGGCTCAACCACTCATCGACTCGCTGTACGATGCATGGAAGCGCGACAACCTGCCCACTGTGATGAACATGGTGAAGCGGTTTGAACAGCGCAAGGCGGCTGATGATGCTCGCCGCACCATGACTGCCAAGAGCGGTCGTATTGATCCCTCGCGTCTGGCGTACTACAAGGTGAGCGATGATCTGTTTCTCAGCATGACCACCACCACGGATGGCAAGTCGCACGGACTTGTGATGCTTGTGGACTGGTCAGGCTCCATGAACGATGTGTTGGGTTCTGTGTTGAGCCAGGTGCTGTGTCTTGTGGAGTTCTGTCGCAAGGCCGGAGTGCCGTACGAAGTGTATGCGTTCTCTGACTGTGTTCACGGTTGGAAGCCTGGTGAGGCTGCTTACGGAGAAGTGCCAGACGCAGACAAAGACGAGAACGGCTACTACAGAGTGTGCCGTGCAGAAACTGGCCGATTAATGCCGGCTGGATTCAAAATGGTTCAATTCCTGCGTAGCGGTATGTCTCGCGCTGATCACACCGATGCTGTGCGTGGCTTGGTGAGCGTGATGTGCTTGCACCAGTACGAGCCTTTCGTTAACATTGTGAAAACAAAGTTTGCTGCGGAAGGCCACGGCACCGGCAGTTACTACAATCACCGTGCTGCGGTTTCTTATTTTGCACCCAAGTTTGCCGCTCCTGACGCCTTGAGCCTGAACGGCACTCCGCTGAACGAAGGCCTGCTTGCCAGTGCTGAAATCATTGAAGCGTTTCGCCAGCGTACCGGCGCACAGATCGTGAATCTGGCAGTGCTGACTGACGGCGATTCCACTCGCACTCTTACAGTGCATGAGGGTGCCCAGGCTCGCGCTGAGTATCACCGCGACCGCACAGGGCATGCTCGTCACCCGGCCATTGTGTTGCGTTGGGGCACCAAGCAATACACATTCGTGGACACCACGGGCCGCAATTACTCGCGTCACAATGAAACCAATGCCATTGTTCGCTACCTGCGTGATCGCACTGGCGCTCGCGTGTACGGGTTCTACCTGATGAACGAGCGTAGCGCCAACCGCTCAGTGCGTGGTGGATACTTTCGTTTTCCAACCCACGAAGCGCAGCAGGCTGCTGCTGCACAGTTGGATGCTGATGGCTCGTGCATTGTGCCACACGAGGCATATGACGAGTACTATCTTGTGAGCATTGCTCCGCGTACTGAAACAGAAGACTTCATGGATCGCCTGGATGCTTCTTCGTTGTCTGCGCGTAAAATCGCAAACTCGTTTGCGAAGGGTATGCAAAATCGTTCCACTTCTCGCACCATCATGGTGCGCTTCACCGACTGCTTTGCCACTGGCAAGCCGTCACAACACAAAATGCGTTAATCCATAAGGCCTCACTACCATGAACCACACACCCATTCAACCTTCCGCTCCTGCCATCAGCGATTTTCTTGCTGGCTTTCAAGAGCGATTTCTGGCGTTTATTGAACGCACCCAACAACTAGGTCAAAATGATGACCAAGGCTTCTTTGCGTTGCAGCAAGGCCTGCTTGCTTTCTCTCGCGCACAGGTGCCACCTGATATGTTGTCTTGCGAAGAACACGAACAGTTTAAATCTTGGACTGCTGCCATGGACGCATATGATTTGCCAAAAATGCAGGAATTGCGTACCGCGATCCTGCGCGACCGCGAGCAAGAGTGCATTGACAACCTACATAGGTTACGCGCTCTGCAAGCCGATCAGCACTTTCTTGTGTCTCATCAGGACTTGCTCTCGCGGCAGGTCGCCGAGGAACAGAAGCGACTTGAAGGGTTGCAAACCAAGATTCGCACCCAACTAAGCGACAAGATTGCGGACAACATTGTGGACAAGGTTCGCAAGCACAAGCAAACTGATCCTGAATGAAGCAACCAACCATTGACAGCGCCACGGCGCCACCCAGGCCCCTGCTACCGTCCACGCAGCATCCAACGCCGCCTCCGCCGCGCACTGTGATGGAATTGTGTCCTGCGTGTGGGGCCATGACTCACCGGCAACTGAACGAAAAAGAATTTCGTGTTTGGTGGCTAAACGGCCGCTACCCTGAAGCAGTGCGCCGATGCCGCCGCTGCCAAACTGATCCCCGATAACGGTGCCTGAGAGCCACCGCCATGCCTGCGACCCTGCGCTGCCTGCGCGGGGTTGCGGTGTTTTTAGCCGGCCTTTTTGGGCGGCCTGCGCGGCCCCTCTACCCCGACTCCTAGCCCAGGCGCTGAACAATGCATTTAATGGGTTTCTACACGCTCCAACACACAAGTTTTCTGGCAATTTGTGGGTTGCGCTGGTATGAGATGCGTTCTGACACTACGAGAATCGAATCACAATGGCATTGCCAGGCGTTTGATCTGTAACCACAATGCGTCCTGCCGAGTCTCCTCGTGAGGGTGACTTGCTGTAAACCTTTGGTGTGCCTGTGCTGTCCATGGCAGCAGGATCAAAGCGTTGATCTTCTCGGCGCGCTCTCAAACGAAAGTACAGCGAGTGTGTTTTGGCATACTGCACAGCAGGAATCAAGTCACCGTTCACGGTCAGCGTGTTTTTGTTAGCCGCGTACTTGCCCACCACATTCATGGGGCCGATATACATGAAGTCAATGGGGCCTCCCATGTCAGCATTGCCCACCACAATGGTGCGCTTCACGCTCTCAGAGATGGCACCGTACACATCCGGCACCTTGTCGCCGGGTCTGAGGCTTTCGCGTTCAATGAGATGACGCAGCACTGCTTTCATGTACCGTTTAGCCAACCCCGGCACCACTGATTCCAGGCCGCGCATTCCTCCGCCTGCCAAAGACGGTGCGCTTTCGCCTTTCAACGAACAATTAATGATTTGTTGCTTTTTGCCTCTCTGTGTGATGATCTGCACATCAGTATACGGTTCTGATCCGCTTTTCTGGCGACCCGTGTACTTGCGAGCGTCAATCACTCCTGTCACCGTGGTTTTACCGGCAATCAGCGTGACAGGATTGCCTGCGTTTCGCTTCACTGCTGCGCGAATCGCTCGCACAAATCCGCTCTCTTGTCGTTCTGCTGCTGCACCTGCCATAACAAACCTCCTCGGTCATTTAATGTTCCTGTGGTTACTTCACAGATTTGTTTGTGGATTTGCGCTTCAGTTGTTTTGTGTGTGTTCCGCTGGCGCCAATGGCAGCATTTAATTTCTCGGCAGCAGATTGTTCAGCGCGCCACGGCTTCACACATTGCCCGTAGTTAAACCCAGCAGCCAGTCCAAACAAAGTTGCTAACCCTGTGTGCAAAATCACTTCTCCCCAAGTGGGCACAGCAGAAGTTAAAGCGTTTGCCAATGCACCCGCAGCGCACAAAGACATCACTGCTTTCAACGCCAGAGTTTTGCACCTTGGCAAGTTGTACACAAACGAGTTGTCACGGCCAAACACACAAATCATGTACAGCATCATCAGAGCAGTGAGACTCATGTTGGCCACCAAATCAATCCATGTTTTTATGGTTTCCAAGTCAGCAGTCATTCGGATTTGCTCTTTCTGGCTTTGACCGGCTTGGATTTTTTGTCTTCAGCAACGGCGCTCACTGCTTTGCCCACAGCAATCGGCGCTTCAAACCATTTGTTCACAATGAGTTCCAGGCCTTTCAGGCCGATGAATCCCATCACGAACGCAGCAGCGTACTTGCCGCGGCTTTCTTGAATGGCAGCAGGAGCAAAATGCAACACCACGGGTGTGAGATAGTTGGCACACGCGGTGCCTGCCAGAATGCTGGCAACTGTGGGCCAGATGCGTTGTGCGCCTCGGCGACTCACCATCATTAGCGCACCAAAGAAGCCAGACACTAGTAGTCCCACTTCAATGCCGTATCCGATGAGAGTTTGTTCCCAATTGCTTGGAGGTTGTTCCATTAAATGTGTCCTCGTTTCAGGTGTACTGCATTCTGAAAAGTGAACTATAGTATCTATGCCTGCAAAGCACTACATATGGTAAAGGAGAATCAGTAAGTATGACACACCCCAAGCCTTACTTGGTTTCCTCTCATTTTAAAGAAGATCTTGCTTGGTTCAACACTTGTCCATACGAGTATGTGGTGTACTCCAAACAACCTGAAGTAGCCAAACAACAAATACCAGAGAATCGAATAATTGAGTGTGCTAATGTTGGCATGGAAACTGGATCGTATCTATCGTATATCCTTGAACACTACCATGACTTGCCTGAACACATTGCATTCATTCACGGACACGAAACAGCATACCATCAAGCAGGAACCATTGTGCAGGCCATCCAGTACTGGCAAGAAAACCACAGTGATCTCAGATTCATGTCATTGAATTTTCCGCAAGAACGCTACTTCAGTATCGCAAATTGGTATTTACTTTCCGAGCGGTGTCCTGTGGTGAACGACGGCCATGGAAATTGTGTTGAAAGTATTTGGAATGCGCGAGATCATTCAACTATCGGCTTAAACTTGGGCCAGCATTGTGGAGCAAAGATATGGAGAGATATGCAAGTGGGTACTGATATGCCAATGGAGTGGGCGTACACAGCACATTGTCAGTTTGTTACACACCGAGATAACATTCTTCGCATCCCGCTTCGCTCGTGGCAGCGTGCATGGAACTTGCTTAACGATGAGACATATGTAAACTCCTTCGGTGGCCATTGGTGGATTGGATATGGTTGGGAGCATCTTTGGTCAACCATTCTGAATCTTGGCACAGATTGCGCCATCGAACCCGCGCACCTTGATCGGTGGAAGAGGCTGCGCTAACAGTGGTATACGACTATCTCATAGTTGGTTGTGGATTTTACGGCAGCGTATGGGCCCGGCAAATGACAGATGCAGGCGCCAAGTGCTTGATTATTGACAAGCGTAAACACATTGGTGGTAACGCTTACACCGAAAAGCGAGATGGTGTTCCCATACATTGTTACGGCGCTCACATATTTCATACCAATAGTAAATTGGTGTGGAACTACATGAATCGCTACACAGATTTCAATGGCTATGTACATCGTGTATGCACTATGCATCATGGAAAAGTCTATCAAATGCCTATCAACATGAGCGTATTTCATGCTCTGTGGGGTGTTGTAACACCTGAGCAAGCGCAAGAAAAATTGGAGCAAGTACGAGTAAAAATTGACAACCCATCCAATGCAGAAGAGTGGTTGCTATGTAATGTGGGAGAACAATTATACTCCATGTTCTTTAAGGAATATACCACGAAGCAATGGGGCAAATCTCCGCGAGACTTACCATCAAACATTGTCCAGCGTCTTCCTTTACGATTTACTTATGATGGAAACTACTTCTCTGACAAGTATCAAGGTATACCTGTTGATGGTTACACCCCCATATTTGAAAAACTGCTGCATGATATTCCTATAGAACTTGATGTTGACTTTCTGAAAGACCGCGAGCATTTAGAAACTCTCGCCAAAAAAATCGTCTATACGGGAGGAATAGATGCATTGCACGACTACAAATATGGCGCTCTAGAATGGCGCAGCCTAGATTTCAAGCACGAGCAAGTAGCAACGAGCAATCATCAGGGTGTGGCAGTGATGAACTATCCTGAGTTGTCGGTTCCATACACTAGAATAATCGAGCATCAACATTTCCATTTACATTCCGGCAGTAGCAACACCACGATAACCAAAGAGTATCCTAAAACATGGAAGATTGGAGAAGAACCATACTACCCAATCAATGATGAAAAAAATGCTGCATTACACGCCAAATACAGACAGGAATCTGATTCAAGATATTTGTTTGGTGGAAGACTAGCAGATTACAAATATTACGATATGCACCATGTCATTGGTTCTGCACTAGCACGAAGCGATAAGGAAATAGAAGTGTCTAAATAGAACTGGAGAACATACATGAGCAATTCAAACCCTTTCGGATTCTCGTATCTGCTTGATATGTTTGGTTGCTTGCCAGGCACAGCAGACAACATGGAACTCACCTATCGTTTTTTGGAAACGCTAGTGGATCAGTTGGGCATGACCCAAATGAGCGCACCTGTGGTGATTCGCGCACCGCGCATACAAGGGGTGACACAGTACACCGACAAAGCAAGCGTGAGTGGATGGGTGCCTCTCATTGAAAGTGGTATTCAGATTCAATCGGTGGAACCCACCCATTTCATCACATTGGATGTGTATTCGTGTCGCCGGTTTGAACCCACCATGGTGTTTAATCTGGCGCAAGAAACTTTTGGTTTCATGGATCACACACACTTTTTCACTGCCCGAGGCAAACAGTACGGCTCACGATTGGATGCAGGAAAGTCAAGTGCATGATCTCTCGCTTCTCTACATTTCTTGCTGAACTGTTTGAGCAGCCTTTACCTGTACGCGAATTAAAGCGTATTGGTCACGGCCCCACCACCATTGAAGTCACCTATCAAGCACAAACCGAAAACGGAAAATATCTGAACATTGATATTACCAAAGTAAAAATCAGTGGATGGGAAATAAACTTTACGCTTGACGGTTCGCATGATCTTACTCACTACGGCAAACCGTATCGCATACTGGCAACTGTGGTGCAAGCGGTTCGCTTGTTTCTGAAAGACCACATGAACGCATGGGATGAACTGCCAAAGGAACTGATCATGGTGTCCAAAAGCATTGAAAGCAAGCGTGATGCGGTGTACTCAGGAATGATGAGGAGATTCGGCAAAGAGTTTGGTTACATCATTACCGACCGCTACACCACGGGCGCGCCTGAAAATAGGCGCACGGTGACTACTGCTAAATTACTTAACTGAAAGACTTTTTTACTATGATACCTGATGAACATAACCGTAACCCTCAAGGTCCTCTGTGGACAGGAAAAAAATCACCTGTTGTTGGTGTCAGTACTGCATATGTGGATGCTAACGGTGATCTCATTGTTGTGTTGAGTGACGAAACACTACTCAATGCTGGTTCTGTGATTGGAGAGCAAGGCATACACGGTTCAATGGGCCCTCGTGGTTTTCAAGGCGAGCGTGGTTCTCAAGGACTTGCAGGGCCTGCGGGAGTAAATGGCGAACAAGGTCCTCAAGGACCTCAGGGCGAACAAGGTCTTCGAGGACCTCAAGGCGAACAAGGTCTTCGAGGACCTCAAGGCGAACAAGGTCTTCGAGGACCTCAAGGCGAACAAGGTCCTCAAGGACTTCAGGGCGAACAAGGTCCTCAAGGACTTCAGGGCGAACAAGGTCCTCAAGGACCTCAAGGTGAACGCGGAAAACAAGGAGCAGAGGGAAAGCGTGGAAACGATGGTAATCGTGGAGAGACAGGAACAGGAGTCAGAACAGTAACCATCAATGACGAGGGAGAGTTGCTTGTGACTCTTACCGATGATAGAGTAGTAAATGCAGGCAAGGTGGTTCGATCCTTGAGAGACTTGATCGATCCGAAAGAGGCTGGATCTGATGCTGATGATGGGTTGAAAGAAGATCATCCAGGTCCGCAAGGCCCTCCAGGTCCGCAAGGCCCTCCAGGTCCGCAAGGCCCTCCAGGTCCGCAAGGCCCTCAAGGCGAAACGGGTGCAACAGGTGCAACAGGTGCAACAGGTGCAACCGGCGCAACAGGTGCAACGGGGGTTGGTATTGGATCTATTGAGATAAACGCGCAAAACAATCTCATCATTACTTACACAGACTACAGTACACAAAATGCAGGATCGGTTTGCTGTCCCGTCATTGACGGTGGTACATACTCTTAAATAAAATAGCCAAGAATAATTGTAGATATGGCATCTGCCAGACATAAATACTGGCATGAAGAGAACTGTTGTTCAATCTCTTCTCGCGCTCGCGGCACTCCTGCTTGCAGCCTGTGTCGGAACTACAAGTGTCGGTGGTGCGGCTCCACCTTCACGAATTCAATCCGGCTACTTTGCACCATATCTCAAAGGCTTCACCATTATCAGCGACTCCGAAGAGAGCGCAGTTGGTCGTATTCTAAAGTACGATGGTACGCTTATTGCCAGCGGAGTCCTGATTTCTCAAACCCATGTGTTGACGGCTGCCCATGTAGTAGATGAGACAGAAGCATATTGGTTTGAAGTTAAGGGAATCAAGTACTGCATCGAACAAACACATATGAATCCACTATACAAGATCGAAGGCAAATATGTGGTTGATGCTGCCTTACTTGTGCTGTGGGAACCATGTCCCGAAAAACCAGTTTGTCTTGCGAGCAGCAAAATGCTGCGGGGCGAATCTCTCACCGCCGTTGGTCATGGTGGTGGCTTCAGAAAGCGTAGTAATCCAGGCGTGTTTTGGTACTACGGAACCCTGATGGAAGATCCGTTCAATCTGAAGATGTTGTGCTATGAGGGAACCGTGTGGTTTGGTGACTCAGGTGGTGCAATACTTGATTCCCAAGGCAAATTGGTAGGAATCATATCTTCTCTTAGCGGCAGACGGTCGTACATCTACGAGAACACTTCTGTACGAGTAGACTTGTTACTGCCGTGGATCAAAGATATCATGGAGGACAAGTAATGCAAATCACACGCATTCAACGGTTTCTTGTTGGCGTCATAGCATTCTGTTTTGGAATTCTATTTGCTCGCTGGCTAGGCTTCTAGTCGATCCTGTAGCCTAATTGGTTCAGGGCGCGTTCAAGGATATCAGCAATCTCCGTAACCGCTTCCTTGCCCATTTCTGGGCGAGCAGCATGAAGCACTTCACACAACAGCGTGTTCACCAAGTTTCGCTTGGTCTGACAACGGTACACGAATATCTTTGGATTCTCTGCCTTAGGTAGATCGCTTATGATTTCATCTGTGTCAACAAATCGCACCTTCCAAGTCTTCTGATCTATCTTCAGATCGAAGTCTTTACGGTGTTTTTCTTTTTTTGGATTGTGTCTTGGGCCTGGGGATACTCCGCGCTTGTTCGAGTTTCTTGAATCCATTTTTCTCCTTGATCTTGGCGATGAGTTCTTTAGTGAACTCACTCTGCACATTGGCTGCAATCCCTTTCTCTCCAAAGATACGCTCACGCTCGTCTTCCGTTATGGTTTCCTTGAGAATCTCAATCATCTCTATGATCTCACGCATTGCCGTTGCATTTCGGTTGGACTGATACATTCCCCACAACAGAACACCTACGCCTGTTAGTACCATGCCTCCAAGCAGAACTCCACCAATCAATGCAACCTCTTTCAAGTAATACTGGCTGGCACTAGCGAATGCAAGCATGAGTCCACCAGTAAACATTGCAAGCAGTCCAATGCGTTTGTTTGCAAAGAATGCAAACGCTACTCCTCCCGCAATCAGTATGAATCCGATCACCCAAAACAGAGTGATGTACCCATACAGTTTCTGCATGGCTGCCGCGCGACCTTCTTTCTCAATGTTCTCTAGTTCAATGACCCGCGATTCTAGATTTTGAATTCTTTGAGACACAATCGTCATCTTGGTTGTCTCGGCTTCAATACGCCCACCTGCTTCGATCACCTGATCGCTGTGACTCTTGATCTGATTGATCGAGTCGATGGCAACATCGAGGTCTTCCTTTGCCTTGGGACTTGTTGTGGGATCGGAGTAGGCGTTGTCTATGCTCTCGTCTGCTTGCTGTGCTTCTTTCTTGATGCTGTTTGCATCATCGATGATACTGGCTGCATCTCGCTTGATGTCTTGTGCAGCATCTGCGAGTTTGGCAACTGCTCCGCTATCTGTCTGAGGAGTAGTCTTATGCTGTGCAGAGCAACCGCCTGGTTGAGTCGCTGCAAGA
>Ga0194129_10003785_pt1 | contig 20777 bp, 36 predicted proteins | sample TA2KigCa35mmetaG_FD_150862 | JGI IMG/M metagenome (GOLD analysis project Ga0194129, IMG submission 150862) | Freshwater microbial communities from Lake Tanganyika, Tanzania - TA2015038 Kigoma Deep Cast 35m | ecosystem: Environmental > Aquatic > Freshwater > Lake | place: Tanzania: Lake...
GACGGCTCTGGTGCAGTTTGTCAGGGTGGTGGAGAGGAAGAAGGCAGAAGAGATTGCCCAGTTGGTGGAGGAGATGGGGATAGAAGGCTATGGAACACTAGCAATAGCTGCTGCCATCAGGGGTAAACCGGAGATGCTTTTTGATGATTGGGGATGGAAATGAAGAGAACTGATCCTTGGGTGCCGGTGGGGCACCCTGATTTCAAGTGGACATCTGGGGCAGATGTCCAGAAGACTTGGAGGAAGTATGGCTGGGTTCCTCCCAGTGAAGGAAAGCCTCCTGTTGTAGAACCTGTCAAAGAGCCTGAATGGATAAGGAGGGTTAAGTGAAGACGATCAATGTTGAGAAGGGTATTCCAGTGCCTGTGAAGTACCCGTTTAAACACATGGAAGTGGGCGATAGCTTTGAGGTGCCTGCTCATGTCAAGCGCACGGCAATCAATGTTGCTGCTAAAAGGCATGGGAATAAGTATGGGATGATCTTCACCATCCGGTTTACAGAGGATCGTAAATTACGCTGCTGGAGGATTGAATGAGTTTTGTTTGTCCATTACCACCTGTCAAAGTACAGGTGCTGCCTGAGTACCTCTATGACTTTGACGGGCGTGACCGTGAGCTAGTGCAAGGTATTTGGGTCAGCGTAAAAGCTATACGCGGCGAGGCGTTGCGCTTCGAGACATACCTGCCGGAGTTCGGCGCGCTCTACGACAAGTTGCCCATTAGCGCGTTTGTGCATGATGTCATGGACGAGGACATCGAAGCCCCCATGCTGCCATTGGACACCTTGGAAATTTGGGACGCATTAAGCTACCACATCGAGGTCATTGATAAGCCCTTCCTCAAGGGCTTGCGTGCGGAGTTTTACGGCAAAGACAAGCAGTTGCACCCTGGCGAGTATATGTTCACACTAGACTGCTGCAACCCCGATCCGAGAATCCCAGACTTTACCTTCAGCGAGTCAATTGACGAGCACAAGAGCTACAACATGCTGCGCCTTTGCAACGGGCAGTTTGCGTTGCAACCTAACAACAGGTGCAGATTTTACGAACCAGCGTTTAATCCTCGCGAGATGAAATTTCCTGACTTTAAAGTCGCGACCAAAAAATACAAAGTTGAACAAAGTGCCAAGTGGCGCTTGGGCGACGATCCATCATTTACATACTCAGCAGATCCAAAATGACATTCGATGACGACACCATGTGCTACAGATCAGAACTTGAGGCGGCGGGTTTACCAAAGGATAGAAAGTCTGTGTCTATGAAATGGGATAATAGCGATGGCATTAAAGAAAAATTTGTAAAGCCTACTGGAGATAACAAAAAAACCATATTAATAACAGATCGCTTATCTGATTAAAACCAAACTCAAGGAGAAAAGCGCATGAGTAAATTAAAAATGGCAACCATCCCGCACCACCACAAGGTCAATGCTAAGGAGGTGTTGAACGAAGCCAGCAACGAAGGTCCAGACACCGTGATCGTGCTGTGCTTCTGGAAAGACAGGGGTCAGTTCAAGATCAAGACCTCAAGCGTACCGGACAGGCTCACACTGATCGGTGCGCTCGAAGAAGCGAAAAACAAAGTCATTACGGATGGGTACGCATCATGAAACCATTAAGCAAGATACATCAAGAGGCAGTCCTAAAGGCAAAGACCGAGCAGGAAAAGATCAAGGCTGCCGTAATGGTGTGTATGAACAGGTGAAGGAGTTTTTAAAATGAAAGATGATGACGACATTCAGGACTACAAGAAGGAGTGGGTTGGAATCACTGAAAATGAGGTAGAAAACATCTTCTACCATATTGAATTTGAGCTTTTTATCGACTACGACAAAAACAGACCGCAGTGGTGCTTGACCTTTGCCAAGTTGGTTGAAAAAACACTCAGAAACAAAAATTCATGAAATGCCCTCTTTGTGGCGCTCCCACAAAAGTCAAGCAAACCCAGACCAAAGAAGGTTTCCTAATTAGGAGAAGACATTGTTACAACAACCATTCATTCCAGACCAAGGAAATCCCGATAACCCAGCCCAAACCAAAGAGATGACCTTCACCGCCCCCGCTGAGTCTATTTCTTTCCTTTCCCATCAACCCCAGGCGGTGGGGTATTGGGTCATGCCTGGTGGAACTAAGGATTGGTACACCAAGTTTGCCGTTTACCAGAAACCCCGCTGGCACATTCGCAAGATGATGCTTTGGGTTTTTGGCTGGGATTGGGAACCCGCACAAGGCACTTGCACGAACTGATGTTCGCGTTTAAACTGCGCTCCTCATTTGAAAGGAACGACAGTGACAGAACGCCAAAAAGCGGTTTTGGAGTTCATCCAAGCCTACATCAGGATGAAGGGGTTCCCCCCCTCTTTGCAGGATGTCGCCACTGGGCTTGGGCTGCACTCCAAGTCAAATATTCACCGAATTATTCATGACCTGCAAGATCAGGGACTGTTGACCACAGTCCCCCATAGGGTCCGGACCATCAAACTTCGTGACCGCTCTGTGGAGAAGATGCTCTCTCTATGAGTGATCTTCTGACCCGGGATGAAATCAGGCAGTATCTGGCTTTGCTCGATACACTGCCAGATGGTTCTCCAGAGATCAAAAAGATCCATACTCTGCTTCAGGCAGACAAAAAAGAGCGGTGCCGACAGAACTTCATGCCATTTGTGCGGCAGATGTGGTCGGCATTCATCCCCGGCAAACATCACCAGATCATGGCAGAAGCCTTTGAGCGAGTCGCTCGGGGGGAATTGAAGCGCCTGATCATCAATATGCCACCCCGGCACACTAAGTCAGAATTCGCCTCTTTCCTGTTCCCGGCATGGTTTTTGGGGATGTATCCGGAAAAAAAGATCATCCAGACCGCTCACACCGCAGAATTAGCAGTGGGATTTGGTCGTAAGGTCAGAAACTTGGTTGGATCGACCGAGTATCAGGACATCTTCCCCACCAAGATGTCAGCAGATTCCAAAGCCGCAGGTAGATGGAACACCTCCAAGGGCGGTGATTACTTTGCCATTGGCGTGGGCGGCGCAGTGACCGGCAAAGGCGCTGATGTATTGATCATTGACGACCCACACAGTGAACAAGAAGCCATGCAGGGCAGTCCTGCGGTCTATGACAGAGTCTATGAGTGGTACTCATCCGGTCCCCGGCAGCGTCTCCAGCCCGGGGGGTCTATTGTTATAGTTATGTGCATGACCGGGGATACTTCAGTTTTGATGGGCAATGGAACCCAAAAACCTCTGGCAGAAATACGCCCCGGAGACATCGTAGCCACCTTTGAAGAGGGTAGATTGACAACCGCCAAGGTAAACAACTGGCAGTCAAGTGGTTTTGATGCTATATATCGGATACAAACAAAATCTGGCAGAATACTCCGTGCAAACGAGAGACACCCGTTTCTTGTGATGAATGAAGGAGTTCTGGAATGGACGCGGCTCAATCAGTTGAGGGTGGGGGACGATCTTGTATCGTTGAAGGCTGCACTCGACCATCCAGAGCAAAAACAAAGCCTGGAATGTGCGGAGCCTGCGCGGCAAGAGAGTCATACCGACGCAAAAACCCAGAAGCCCTTCGCCAGCCCTTTGGGCATCATGGTAAATGGCGTAACAAACTCTGTGGATGCGGACAGCCTGTGCATTGCAAAGGACTGTGTATATCCTGCTACAGACAGCAGTACACGCCTCCAAAATCAACTCCAGAGCAAAACAGAGCCAAAAGAATCAAGCATCGCTACGGCATCACGCTGGAACAATTTAATCAAATGGTTGAAGAGCGGGGTAACCGCTGCGACATCTGCGGTGAGCAGCCTTCTGGGCAAAACACCCGCGCCCATTGGGGGGGCAAGCTCTGCATTGATCATGACCACTCCACAGGAGCGGTGCGTGGACTCCTTTGCAACGATTGCAACCTTGCAGTCGGATACGGGAAAACGCCAGATGTTCTTGAGCGAGCTTCAGCGTACCTCAGACTTCACAGTCGATCCAATTATCAGCATCACTCCTGATGGCAAAGAAGAGGTGTTTGACGTTGAAGTGGACCGCACGGAAAACTTCATCGCCAATGGCATCATCAGCCACAACACTCGGTGGTCGAAGCGAGATTTAACGGGTCAAATTCTCAATACAACCGTCAAAAAAGACTTGGAAGACTGGGAAATCATTGAATTGCCAGCTTTGCTGCCTTCCGGTAAACCCTTGTGGGGCGAGTTTTGGAAGCAGGAAGAGCTTGAGGCTATCAAGGCAGAACTGCCTGTGGGCAAGTGGGAAGCGCAGTACCAACAAAACCCCACCTCAGAAGAGGGAGCCATCATCAAGCGGGATATGTGGAAAATTTGGGAAAAAGATCGCCCTCCCGAGGTGGATTACATCATCCAAAGCTGGGATACAGCCTTTGAAAAAAACAACAGGGCAGACTATTCAGCTTGCACTACATGGGGCGTCTTCTACAGGGATGTAGACGGCTCTGAGATTGCCAACATCATTGTTCTGGACGCCTTCAAAGAGCGCATGGAGTTCCCAGAACTGAAGAAAACCGCCTTTGAGTTATGGAAAGAATGGAACCCAGACACCCTGATTGTGGAAAAAAAGGCGGCTGGAGCGCCCCTCATCTATGAGATGAGGAAGATGGGCATCCCAATTTCAGAGTACACACCGAGCAAAGGGTCGGATAAGATAGCTCGTGTAAACGCCGTGTCTGATCTTTTTGCGTCTGGCATGGTTTGGAGACCCGAAACTCGTTGGGCTGATGAACTGGTGGAGGAGCTTGCCTCGTTTCCAAACGGCGACCACGATGACTTGGTGGACTCAACAACCCAAGCATTGCTTCGTTTCAGACAAGGCGGCTTCATCAAACTAGAGTCGGACGAAGTTGAGAGTTCTTTTATGCCCCGTAAAACGGCATATTACTGAGGACCGCTATGGAAAAGTCACTATACGCCCTTCCGGTTGGCATCGAAGCCGAGATCACTCCCGAGGTGGAAATTGAGATCGAGATAGAGGGCGGTGAAGAGCCTATCGTAGAAATTGAAATCAATCTTCCCTCTTTTGATGAAAATCTGGCAGAAAAGCTGTCCGAGGGACAGCTTGAACTGCTGTCCTCTGATCTTTTGCAGTTCATCAGGGATGATTTAACCTCCCGCAAGGACTGGGAGCGCACCTACAAAGAGGGATTGGACCTTCTGGGGCTGCGGATTGACGAAAGAACAGAGCCTTGGGACGGCGCTTGTGGCGTTTATCACCCCATCCTCTCGGAATCGGTCGTCAAATTCCAATCCGAGACCATTTTGGAGACATTTCCCGCCTCCGGTCCAGTCAAAACCAAAATCATCGGCAAAATCAGCCGGGAAAAAGAAGAGGCGGCGTCTCGTGTTCAAGACGACATGAACTACGAACTTACCGAAGTGATGGCTGAGTACCGCAGCGAGCATGAAAGGCTGCTCTGGAACCTGCCCATCACCGGATCGGCGTTCAAAAAAGTCTATTTTGATCCCAGTTTAAACAGGCAAGTTGCCATGTTTGTCCCCGCCGAGGACATCATTGTGCCTTACGGGGCATCTGACCTGCTTTCTGCGCCGCGAATCGCGCATCGTATGCGTAAAACGCATAACCAGATACGCAAACTTCAGGTGGCTGGCTTCTACAAAGACATTGAACTGGCTGAACCGCAGCGCACAACCACTGAGATTGAGAAGAAAAAAGACGAAGAGACTGGGATCAACATCGTTGATGATGATCGTTACCTCTTGTATGAGATTCACATTGATTACGATTTGCCGGGATACGAAGACCCGGACGGTATTGCTTTGCCGTATGTCATCACTATCGCCTCGACGGGCGAGATTCTGGCGATTCGGCGTAACTACCTTGAGGATGATGAGACGAGGCAGAAGCGGATGCACTTCACGCACTACCTCTACATCCCGGGTTTTGGCTTCTACGGCTTTGGCTTGATTCACCTCGTCGGTGGTTTTGCAAAGAGTGCGACATCCATCCTTCGACAACTTGTTGACGCTGGCACTCTGTCCAATCTCCCCGGGGGTTTCAAGTCCAAAGATTTGCGGGTCAAGGGGGATGACACCCCAATTTCGCCGGGTGAGTGGCGAGATGTAGATGTGACCGGAATGACCATCAAGGACTCGGTCGTTCCTCTACCCTACAAAGAACCAAGCGCAACTCTGTACAACCTCCTCAACACCATCGTCGAAGAGGGCAGAAAATTCGCCTCCGTGGCAGATTTGAAAGTTGGCGATATGTCCAACCAAGCCCCGGTAGGAACGACCTTGGCAATCCTTGAGCGGACATTAAAGGTCATGAGCGCGGTGCAGGCTCGGGTTCATGCTGCCATGAAGCATGAATTTAAGCTGATCTCGGCAATTGTCAGGGACTACACCCCAGACACCTATTCCTACGAAGTAGACGCTCCAAAAAAAGCCAAGAAGACCGACTACGACATGGTGGACATCATCCCTGTGTCGGACCCCAACGCCTCCACAATGGCGCAGCGGGTAGTCCAGTATCAAGCCGCGCTTCAACTGGCGCAGGGCGCTCCCCAGATTTATGACCTGCCGCAACTGCATCGCCAGATGCTGGAGGTTCTGGGTATCAAGAATGTCGGCAAGATCATCCCGATTGAGGACGATCAGAAGCCCATGAACCCTGTTTCAGAAAACATGGCAGTGATGGCTGGCAAGCCCGTTAAGGCATTCCTGTATCAGGACCATGAGGCTCATATCAAGGTCCACATGAACGCCATGCAAGATCCAAAGATTCAGCAGATCGTGGGTCAGAATCCCCGCGCACAGTTCATTCAAGCCGCCATGATGGCGCATATCAACGAGCATGTTGGATTCCAGTACCGCGTGGAGATCGAAAAGATGCTGGGTGTTGCTCTGCCTCCTTCGGACGAGCAATTGCCAGAGGACATCGAGGTCGAACTCTCCCGCGCCGTTGCCGCCGCCTCAGACAAACTGCTGGCAAAAGATCAGGCAGAGATGGCTCAAAAGGCAGCGCAGCAAGCCGCTCAAGACCCAGTGATACAGCAGCAGCAAAAAGAACTGGAGATTAGGGAAGCAGAAGTTTTGCGGAAGAAAGCCAAAGACGAAGCAGATGTCAAGCTGCGAGAGGCAGACCTTGTCGCAAAAGATCAGCGCGAACGCGAGCGTATCGCCTCTCAAGAGCGCATTGCTGGGGCAAACATTGGCGCAAAGGTCATGGACGCCAACAAGGCAATGGAAGTCAAGCAACAAATTGAAGGCTTGAAAATAGGAGCAAACATTGGCACTAAAGGACTACCTCCTCGATGAGCTTAAAAAAGAACAACAGGCGCTGAAAGAGAGAATTTCTTTCAGTGCTGTTGAGGACTACCCTGCTTACCGAGAGGCGGTGGGGGAAATCCGAGCATTCCAGCGTCTCATAAGAATCATTGAGGACTTACCAGATGAGTAATTTGCAACTGCCAGAACCAAAGGGATACCGAATCCTGATTGCCATTCCTAAAAAGGAAGAAACTTTCAAGGATTCTCAGATCGTTATTGCTGAATCTACTCGGCAAAAGGAAGAAACTGCGTCTATCGTGGGCTTGGTTGTCAAGCTGGGTCCACAGGCATACCAAGACCCTGACAAATTTCCTGATGGGGCTTGGTGTAAGGAGGGCGACTACATCATCATGCGGTCGTACTCCGGAACGAGATTTAAGATTTCTACCCCGCAGGGAGATCAAGAGTTTCGTCTTATCAACGATGACACCGTAGAGGCTGTCATTGCCGATCCACGGGTGCTTACCCGCCTATAAGGAGCTTTTATGTCCGAAAATAACCAAAATCTTGAGATTGAGATCGAAGGCGGTCCAGAAATTGAAATTGTGGACGATACGCCTGAGTCAGATCGTGGCAAACCTGAATCTCGCGGAGAGATTGAGGTCAATGACGATGAGATTTCTCAGTATTCTGAAAATGTGCAGAAGCGCATTCGCCAGCTTCGCGCTGGCTACCATGAGGAGCGCAGGGAAAAAGAGCGTCTTTTGCGCGAGCAGCAAGAGGCTCTCAACTACGCCAAACAGGTAGCAGAGCAAAATCGGATGCTCCAAGAGCGCCTTTCTCAAGGCGAGCGGGTGCTGGTAGAAACCAGCAAAGAAAAGCATGACGCTATTCTGTCTCAGGCAGAGCGCGACTACAAAGAGGCATACGAGGCTGGCGATACCGAGAAGATGATCGCCGCCCAAAAGAAGCTCTCGGAGGCGGTGGTTGGGAAGCGGGAAATTGAAAATTACCAACACAGGTATCAAGCCCCTTTACAACCACAAGAAATTCCAGTAGAAACCAAACAACAACCGCAAGTTGTTCCTGACGAACGGACCCGTCAGTGGGTAACAAAGAACCAATGGTTCAATGAAGACCCAGTTATGCGAGGTGCCGCCTTTGGTATCCACGATCAACTCGTCCAGAGTGGATATGTCGCCGGATCGGACGCCTATTTCGAGCAATTGGATGCTCGCATTCGGGATTCATTCCCGCAAAAGTTCAGGTCTAACAAGCCTGCCGCGAATGTCGTCGCTCCTGCTTCAAGGGGTACACCGGGATCACAAAAGGTCACGTTGACGAAAACTCAAGTTGCTATTGCAAAACGGCTGGGAGTTCCCTTGGAAAAGTATGCCGCTCAAGTGGCGAAGGAGATGACAAATGGCTGATCGCACCCCACGAGATCAAGAAACTCGTGAACAAGTTATCAGGAAAAGGGCTTGGACACCGCCCTCTTTGCTGCCCAAACCTAACAAGGAAGACGGTTATTCGTATCGCTGGGTTCGTAAATCGATCCTTGGACAAGCGGATGATCGCAACATGATGTCCAAGCAGGATGAAGGATGGGTTCCGGTCAAACGGGAAGATCATTCAGAACTGCAATATCCCGGCAAGTCCACTGGACTGGTCGAGATTGGTGGGTTGGTTCTCTCCAAAACTCCAACCGAGTTTGTTGAGCAGCGTGACGAATGGGTCCGTGCTCAAACAGACGCGCAGACGAGGGCTGTAGATGCCAATCTAATGAAGGAAAACGATCCTCGTATGCCTATGTTTAGTGAGCGTAAATCGACCACGAGCAGAAGCAGCAGATCATAAGGAGTAAGTAATGGCTTATCCGACCGTTGATGCCCCCTATGGCATGGTTCCTGTGAACCTGCTTGGTGGTCAGGTATACGCTGGTCAGACCCGTGAAATGCCTATTGGTCAGAATGAAACCACCGCCATTTTCTTTGGTGATGTTGTCACTCTGAACAGCGCAGGTAATATCACCAAGGTTACGACCACGGCTACTGCGACCACGATTGGTGTGTTTCTTGGATGCACCTACATTGATCCCAATACTTCGCAACCGGTGTTTAAACAGTTCTACCCCGGCGCTGTGAATGTAACGGGTATTCAGGCTTATGTACAAGACGATCCTGATCAGTTGTACAAAGTCGCCGTGGTTTCCGCTGGCACCACCATTGGCAACCTAACCCAAGCCGCTGTTGGCAAGAATGTGTCGCTGGTTCAAAACACCGGCAGTACCACCAACGGCAATTCTAAAAACGCTGTCCTAAACACTACTGATACGGAGACCACTCTTCCGATTCGTGTGGTGGACGTTGTTCCCGAGACTGCCATTGCTGGCTACCCGGGTTCTTATACGGAAGTGATTGTCCGATTTAACTTCGGCATTTCTCTGTATGAAAACGCTGAAGGAAGGGGTGCTTAAAAATGGCTATTTCTCGTGCCCAGTTACTCAAAGAACTCCTCCCGGGCTTGAATGCCTTGTTCGGTTTGGAGTATGAAACCTACAAGGAAGAACACAAAGAGATTTTCGAGACCGAAACCTCTGAGCGTTCTTTTGAGGAGGAAACCAAACTGTCTGGCTTCTCTGCTGCGCCGGTCAAAAACGAAGGCTCTGCCATCGCTTATGACAACGCTCAAGAGGCATGGACTGCTCGTTACCAGCACGAAACCATTGCCCTTGGTTTTAGCCTGACTGAAGAAGCCATTGAGGACAACCTCTATGACTCCCTGTCGTCTCGCTACACTAAGGCTCTGGCTCGTGCAATGGCTTTTACCAAGCAGGTTAAGGCTGCTAATGTGCTGAACAACGGCTTCTCGCCCTCCTACACGGGTGGCGATGGTGTCGAGCTGTTCTCGACTTCGCATCCTTTGGTCTCTGGTGGAACCAACTCCAACGAGCCTGCCACGCCTGCCGACCTGAACGAGACTTCGCTTGAAGCCGCCGTTATCCAGATCGCAGCGTGGACCGATGAACGTGGTCTGCTCATCGCGGCAAAACCGCGCAAGCTGATTGTTCCTCCGAGCTTGATGTTCGTAGCTACTCGCCTGTTGGAAACGGAACTCCGGGTTTCTACCAACAACAACGACATTAACGCCCTGAAGAGCAATGGGTCGATCCCGGGTGGTTACACCGTGAACCACTTCTTGACCGACAACAATGCTTGGTTCCTGACCACGGATGTTCCAAACGGTCTGAAGCACTTTGTCCGCACCCCGCTGAACACCTCGATGGACGGCGACTTTGATACGGGCAATGTACGCTACAAGGCTCGTGAGCGTTACAGCTTCGGCTTTAGCGATCCGCTGGGCATCTTCGGAAGCCCGGGCGCTTGATGAAAAAGGGGGGGACCGAAAATCCTCCCCTTTTTTGTTTAAACGCAGTATGATTCCGGCATCTAGGTTCCCACTCTTACCGAACTGACCTAGCAGACTTTGTAGAGACGGTAAGAGGATGTGCTACAACACGAAAGGTTGATCATGGCAATTTCTACTTTTGACGGTCCGGTTCGCTCGCTGAATGGCTTTTATTCGCAGGGCGCAGGCAATGTGGTCTCTCTGACCTCCAGCACCACCCTGACGGTGGCAGCACACGCTGGCAAGATTCTCAAAGTTGGTGGCGCTCTTGCTTCCAATCTGACCATCACACTTCCGGCAATCAACACTACGGCAAACGCCCCTGCGGCTGGCCCGGGCGCTGATCCCAACACTCAAAACAATCAAAGTGCGACCTTCACCATTTTGGTGGACGCGACGATTGCGACCTCTTCGGTCAAGATCGGCACGAACGGCACTGACAAGTTCATTGGTTCGGTTTTGTCGATTGACTCGGATACCTCTGGCGCAATGGCTGGTTTCATTCCTGCCGCTGCCAATGACTTCATCAATCTGAACGGCAGTACGACTGGCGGCGTGGTTGGCACTTGCATCACCATCACTTCGCTGACCACCAACAAGTACATGGTCAACGGCGTTATTGTTTGCACAGGCTCTCCTGCTACTCCATTTGCAGATTCCTGATAGGAGGCTGACATGGCTTCCATGCAATATGATGTATTAGCGTCCAAGCCGCGAACGACCGATGGGCAGATGAAAGATCAAAACGACAACAATTTACTTCGTTGTCGGATCAAGTTTGTCTATGGTGTTTCAGGTGCGAGTGCTGGTTCTGTTGTCTTTCGGGATGGTGGCTCTAGCGGTCCTATCTTGATGACCATGAACTCACCAGCAGCGGCAGCTTCTGGTACTTTCTTTCTCTCAATACCGGGAGAAGGTATTTTGGTTGAGACTGACCTCTATGTTGACCTAACGGATGTTGCATCCATCATGGTGATCTACGGGTGATGTTATGCAATCAGAAGCCTCTTTTGACCTGCATGGCAAGAAACTGTTCATCGGGTTGCCAGCGTATGACTTTAAGGTCTCGGTCAAGTTAGCGATTGCGCTCGCCGAGTTCTGCGTCAAGGCGCAGCAGCACGGTATTCAGATTCAGATGTCCAATGTCTCAGGATGCTCTGTGGTGTCCCGGGTGCGTAACATCATTGCCAATGAGTTTTTGAGTTCTGATGCCGATCATCTTTTGATGGTCGATTCAGACATGACATTCCAAGCCGACGACATCATTCGTTTGCTGGCATGGAGTCAACAAAAGCCCATCGTTGCAGGCGTTGGGGCTGCTCGAAAAAAAGAGAAGGTCTATTTCTCCTCTCTCGATCAAGACGCAGACGGCAATATCTTTATGGACAAGATGGGGCTGGTCAGGGTACTTAGGGTGGGCACTGGGTTCATGATGATCCAGCGCAAGGTCTTTGAGGTCTTGCGTGATGCTCACCCAGAATGGAAGTACATGGACCAGAACACCGGCAAGGTGCTTCAGTCCTTCTTTGACTTCAAATCCACTCCAGATGGTTACGTCGGTGAAGATTATGTCTTCTGCGACCGCGCCCGGGAGCATGGGTTTACGGTCTGGGTAGACCCCACGATCAAGCTCGGACACATGGGTGTCCATGAGTTTGAGGGTTCTTTTGGGGAAGATTTCCTGTATCCGCTGCTCAAGCCGCTGGATGAAGAGAGGAAGGTCGCCAATGGTTAAGCCCGTCAAGAAGTCGGAGATGCCTTGCAACAAGCCCCGATCTACCCCCACTCACCCGAAGAAGTCTCACGTTGTGAAGGCTTGCGAGAGCGGGAAAGAGAAGGTGATCCGCTTTGGAGAGCAGGGCAAAAAGGTAGGCACTGTGTCTGGTACGGCAGGCAAACCCAAATCGGGTGAGTCTGACCGTATGAAGGCAAAGCGCAAGTCATTTAAAGCACGCCATGCAAGCAACATCGCCAAAGGCAAGATGAGTGCTGCTTACTGGGCTGATAAAGTCAAATGGTGAAGAAGAATGGAAATGTTGGTCTGGAATGTGATTCTCACATCGATTGTTGCTCTGCTGGGATTTCTTTTGAAAGAGAAGTTTGCAGAACTCAATCGACTTGGGATTCTTTTGAACAAGACCCGAGAGGAGGTTGCGCGTGACCACATCACTCGTACAGAAGTTAGAGAAGATTTGGAAAAAATCCGCGAGCATTTTGATTCAGGCTTTGCAAGGCTTGAGACAAAAATTGATGACCTTGTTAAGTCGCAAAGGAGATAAAAATGGTCAACAAAAAGAAGCCTAAAAAGTACGCCGAAGGTGGCTTGGCTGGGTTGGCTGATAATGCTGAATCCCTAATGGGTAGGGTCGATGAAATGGCTAACGCCATTAATTATGGAATTACAACTCCAAATGGCGGTGTTACACCAGTTGGGTTTAATGCAATAACCGGTATGAAAAAAGGTGGTGTAGTCAAATCATCTGCTTCCAAACGTGCAGACGGCTGTGCTCAGCGTGGTAAAACTAAAGGAAGGATGGTGTGAAATGTTTGGCAAAGCACTAAAAGGAATTAAAAGACCAGCACCCCGTGTTCCGGCTAAACCTGCGACCAGCATCGAAGGACGAGGTGGTATTAGTATGCCTGCTATTCCGAACACGTCACCAAATAAAACCATTCTTCCGTATAACTCTGCTGGTGACGTTGGAACGACGGGGTTTAAATCTGGATCTGGCGGTTTTGCCAGCAATATGTTTAGTCATGGCGCCCCTGCTGGTAACGGTGCAACTTCTGTTAATACTGGTATGGGTCTAGCGGGGATGCGATCAATAGGTCTAGCGGGGATGCGACCAATTTTTGGTATGAAAAAAGGCGGTAAGGTTAAAGCAGCAAAAGCAAGCGCCCCGAAAGCATCTTCTGCCTCTAAACGAGGGGATGGTATTGCAATCAAGGGCAAGACCAAAGGGCGGTTTGTATGAAAGACAAAGTCGGTATGGTCATGCGCGAGTTCAAGTCAGGAGACCTCAAGTCGTCTTCTGGCAAAAAGGTCACCAATCCAAAGCAAGCGATTGCGATTGCGTTGAGTGAGGCAGGCAAATCCAAACTGAAAGAAGGTGGTCACATGAAAGAGTCCAAAGAGATGATGAAGAAGGAAGTGTCGTTCATGAAAAAGAAGGGCGCTCCCGCTTCGATGGTCAAACACGAAATGGCTGAAGCCGGTATGAAGCACGGCGGCAAAGTCAAGAAAATGGTTATGGGCGGCTACGCAGGCGGTGGTATGCCTATGGTTATGAAAGACGGCAAAAAAGTCCCTGCATTTGCTGCTGATGGCGAAGGTAAGATGAAAAAAGGCGGCATGGCTATGAAGAAGATGGCTGGTGGTGGTTTGGCTGCTGGTCACAAGTCTGCTGATGGGATTGCCATGAAGGGCAAGACCAAAGGCAAAGAGATCGTCATGAAGAAGGGTGGCATGACGAAGATGAAAAAAAGCAGGTACTGCTGACATGATGCCAAGCCGTGGTATGGGGATCATCAATCCCGCTAAGGTCAAAACGATCAAAAAGCGGGATGGTGATGAGCCTGTCAAGATGTTTAAACAAGGTGGTCAAAGTCGTGTAAACGAGTCTGGCAATTACACCAAGCCCGGTATGCGGAAAGCCTTGTTTGAACAGATCAAAAGCTCTGCCACGCAAGGTACGGCGGCGGGGCAATGGTCAGCCCGCAAAGCACAGCTTCTTGCCAAGCGTTACAAGGAAAAAGGCGGCGGTTACAAGTGAAGAACCCGCAGAAATCGCTCAAGGCTTGGACAGACCAGAAATGGACTACCAAGTCTGGAAAACCGTCTTCCAAGACGGGGGAGCGATATTTGCCCGAGAAGGCTATCAAGGCATTGAGTCCTGCTGAATATGCTGCTACAACTCGTGCCAAGAGGGCTGGTAAGGCTTCTGGCAAGCAGTTTGTGCCACAGCCACCAAAGATTGCACAAAAGGTGGCTAGACACAGGAAGGTGACATGACAACCTCTGGAGCCTCATCGTTCAACCTCGACCTCAACAACATTGTTGAAGAGGCTTTCGAGCGTTGTGGAAAGGAATTGCGAAGCGGTTACGACCTGCGTACCGCTCGGCGCAGCCTTAACCTGTTGACGGTGGAATGGTCCAACCGGGGCGTCAATCTGTGGACCATCGAGCAGGGGTCCATTGCCCTGACCCAGAATCAGATTGCCTATCCCTTACCTATTGACACCATCGATCTTCTGGAACACGTTACCCGAACGGGAACTGGGCAGAACCAGCAGGACTTAACCATCACTCGGATCAGTGTTTCTACCTATGCGACCATTCCCAACAAGAACGCTACGGGCAGACCGATTCAAGTTTGGGTGGATCGTCAGTCTGGTGCTACTTATCCTTCCGGCGGGAGACCTGCTGGCACCAACCCGACGACCGGGGTGGATCATCCGCAAATCTATGTCTGGCCCGCCCCGGACCAAAGCAACTACTACACCTTTGTGTATTGGCGCTTGAGAAGGATTCAGGACGCAGGAAACGGTATCCAGACGCAGGATATACCCTTCAGGTTCCTCAATTGCATGATTTCTGGGCTTGCCTATTACCTTGCCCAGAAAATCGCTCCTGATCGCATTTCAGTGCTCAAGGCTCAGTACGATGAGCAGTGGAAGTTTGCCACCGAGGAGGACCGCAGCAAAGCCGCAGTTCGTTTTGTTCCCCGCAGATACTTTGTTACATAATGGGAAACAAGTTTGCCTCCGGTAAGAATGCGATTGCTGAATGCGACCGCTGTGGGTTTCGTTTTCAACTCAAGCAACTCAAGGGCTTGGTAATCAAGACCAAAAATGTGAACATCTTGGTTTGCCCGGAGTGTTGGGAGCCTGATCAACCGCAGCTTCAGTTGGGTATGTATCCTGTGGATGACCCGCAGGCTTTGAGAAATCCAAGACCGGATAAGAGCTACCGCATATCTGGTTTAAACGGCTTGCAGTTGTTTGACACAACGGGACCAAGTCAGAATCAGACTGGAACCCCGGAGGGTGGCAGTAGGATATTTCAGTGGGGGTACGCTCCCGTTGGTGGGTCTAGAGCCAATGATGTTGGTCTGACACCCAACAATCTGGTTCTAGGAATTCAGTTGGGAACAGTAACGGTTGCAACCACATAGGAGTAAAAAATGGAAAATGGCAAGATGAAAAAGATCGCCAAGGATGAGGTCAAGAAGCACGAGAAATCCATGCATGGTAAAGGTTATGCAAAGGGTGGTGTGACCTCCGGTGCGATGAAGCAGTACGGACGCAATGTCGCTCGTATGATGAACCAACGCTCGACCTCGCGGAGCCGCTGATGAACACCGACAAATTTGAATACTTCCCGGCTGACACGAAAGACCCGTGTGAGAAGTATGTCCAGCCCAAGCCATACACCCAGCCCGTGCCCAGTGCTGGTTATCCCAATGCAGTGCCCAATACGCAGACCCAGCGTACTCGTGGCACCAAGAACACCAGCCGGGGCTTTGGACACAGCAGCAAGATGGGGTAATCGGTGAATTACACTGAACTGAAAGCTCGGATCAAAGCGTACTGCGAGAACGATTTCCCGCAGGCGGTTGGTGCTGGTGGTCTTACTTCTGATCAGCAGGTCAATACTTTCATCCAACAGGCTGAACAGCGCATCTACAACTCAGTTCAGTTTCCTCCCTTACGGAAGAATGTTACCGGCTTAACCACGATAAACAACAAGTATCTGTCATCTCCCGGGGATTTTTTGGCAGTCTATTCAATGGCTGTCATTGATCCTGTCTCGGGTGAGTACTTGTATTTGTTGAACAAGGATGTGAACTTCATCCGAGAATCGTTTCCAAGCCCGACAGACACCGGCAAGCCTTATTACTACGCTCTATTTGGTCCTACAACGACCAATGACACGCCTCCTGCCATCACCAACGAGTTGACTTTTTTGTTGGGTCCAACGCCCAATGCAATTTACGATGTGGAGTTGCATTACTACTACTATCCAGAATCGATTACCACGGCAGCAAGCGGACAGACTTGGCTGGGTGACAACATGGATTCTGTGCTGCTGTATGGCGCGATGATGGAGGCGGCTGCATTTATGAAGTCCGAGAAGGACATCGTGGACCAGTACATGGGTAGGTATAACGAAGCTCTCATGCTTGCCAAACGGTTGGGTGATGGCATGGAGCGTCAGGATGCCTACAGATCGGGTCAGTTCCGGATGGAGGTCAAGTAATGGCTTTTACCGGCAATTACACCTGCAATACGTTTAAACAAGGTCTGCCTAGCGGAAGTTTTAACTTTGCAACTGGAACGACTAATGTATTCAAGATTGCCTTGTACACCAATGATGCTACCTTGGATGAAACCACTGCGGCGTACACCACGGACGGCGAGGTGTCGGCAAGCGGCTACACGGCTGGGGGCGAGGTTTTGACTCCGTCTGTTTCTATCTCTGACGGGACATCCTTCATTGATTTTGAGGATGTTTCTTGGAGCGGGGCATTCACTGCTCGTGGGGCGCTGATCTACAAGAATGGTGGAGCGGCAATTTGTGTTTTGGACTTTGGCGCAGACAGGACTTCCATCAACACCTTTCAGGTGCAATTTCCTGCCAACACCAATCTTTCTGCCTTAATTCGGATTTTATAAGGAGTAATCATGTTTACCGACAAAGCAAAATCCACCGATATAGTTTCCGCTGCCATGACTTTTGGCAATGGTTCTAAAGAAACCGCCCGTGGTGGCGGCGTGTTCCGTTTTGAGTGCTATGACAAAGATGGCAATCTTAAATGGAATGAGGAGTCCAATAATCTTGTGGTCAATGTCGGCTTGAAAGACATGAACGACAAGTATTTCTCTGGCTCGTCCTATACCGCCACTTGGTATCTTGGGCTGATTACTGGACCCGGCTCTGGTACGACCATCGCCGCTGGCGACACGATGTCATCCCATGCAGGTTGGTCTGAGAACACTTCTTACAGTCAAGCAACTCGCCCTGCGTGTACTTTTGGTGCTGCAACCACGGCTGATCCTTCGGTTATCAGCAACTCGGCTTCTGTGGCTGTGTTCTCGATCAACGGCACGGCGACAATTGCTGGCGCTTTCTTGACCAGTGACAACACCAAAAGTGGCACGAGCGGCATCTTGTTCTCAGCTTCTGATTTCCAATCCCCCGGTGATCGCGCTGTCGTTTCTGGTGACACGCTCAATGTCACCTACCAGTTCAGCCTCGATGCAGCGTAAGGAGTTAGCATGGCTACAAAATACACCAAAGGTCAAAGCGTCAAACTCAATGCGCTGGTTCCTCAAGGACCGGTACTTGCACTTCGCATGGATGAAAACGGCACATTCTTCTATCTGATCGAATGGACGGACTCATCCGGTGTTAAGCAGCAGCGTTGGTTTGAAGAGTCTCAGTTGACCGCTGCGTAAGGAGCACTTGTGCTCGGGCTGCTGCCATATTCGACCGCGCCATATTCATCGCTTTCTGGTGCTGTTTATGTTGCTACGGTCGCAGAATCTGCTAATGCCTCAGACATTCTGAGCGCACTGGCTAAGTTCGCCGTTCAAATCAATGAGTCGGCGACGGGGGCAGACTCCATCTCCGCAAGGGTCGTTTTCCAAAGCACGATTATCGAGTCCGCAACAGCAACCGATTCCATCTCTGGCAGCGTCACCTATGTGGTGTCTGTCATTGAACTGGCTACCGCAGCAGATTCAGTTTTAGCAAAAATTGATTTTGGCGTAAGTGTTTCTGAAAGCGCCACCGGCTCAGATACGATCAGCGCCAGCGCAACCTTTGCACCTTTAATTGCTGAGTCTGCAACCGCATCTGAAACGGTTGTGGCTCGCGTGGTCTTCGTTTCAACGGTCAGTGAGACAGCAACTGCAACAGATTCCATCTCTGCCGGGACTGTCTTAAACTCTATCACCGCAGAGCAAGCGACAGGATCAGATGCTGCATTTGGAGCCGTAACTTTTGGCTCCAGCGTTTCTGAGTCGTCATCTGGCGCAGATCAAATCAGCGGCGCTGTAGATTTCGGTGGTCTTATCACTGAGTCTTCAACCGTTTCAGAGTTGGTCTCCGCAATCGCTACTTTTGTTGCTACCGCATCCGAGACCGCAATCGCATCAGAAACAGTTGCTTCGTCCTTCGCATTCCCGGCAAACATTGCTGAGTCTGTTACTGCCTCTGATTTCCCATCTGGCGGCGTAGTTTTTATCGTCAGTGTTGACGAGTCTGCCGTGGTGAGCGATTTGATCAGCGGTGCTGTGGACTTTGGGGCGTTGATTGATGAGAGCGCAACCGGTGCTGATACCCCCTCCACTCTGCCAATTTATGCGGTCAGTGTGGCAGAACTTGCAAGAGCATCGGATAGTCCCTTGGCTCGTTTGCTTTGGGAGATCATCAATGACAGTCAATCTGTGACTTGGAATGTCATCAACGCTCAGAACGGCACCTCTTGGTCTGTGATCAATACCTCGGCGTCCACAAATTGGAATGTCATAAAAACATCAAACTGATATGCCACTTGTCGTTAAAGATCGCGTCCGAGAAACCACGACCACTACAGGTACGGGGACAGTCACGCTCGCAGGAGCAGTGACGGGGTTCCAGACATTCGCAGTTATTGGAAACGGCAACACAACTTTCTACACCATCGCGGGTCAGGGAACCAATGAATTTGAGGTGGGGATTGGAACCTACACATCCAGCGGCACGACCCTTTCTCGGGATACGGTTCTAGAATCTTCCAGTGGCGGCTCTAAGGTCAGTTTTTCTGCGGGGACCAAAGATGTATTTGTAACCTACCCTGCGGAAAGGACGGTTACTGGGGGCGGGGGTGGAATTGGGGCGCTGGTTGTCAATGCCACCACAGTAACGGACAATTACACCGTAGACACGGGTACGAACGCCCAGTCTGTTGGTCCAATGACCATTGCAAGCGGTATCACGGTGACCGTGGCTTCTGGTCAAAGATGGATGATTGTGTAATCATCTGACTTGAGGAAAAGAATATGCCATCTACATACTCATCCAACCTGAAGATAGAACTCATCGCATTGGGCGAGCAGGTTGGTACTTGGGGCACAACGACCAACAACAATCTTGGTACGGCGCTGGAGCAGGCTATTGTTGGGAGGGTTACCGTCACATTTACCACGGACGCCAACAAGACCCTGACGCTTTCCAACACAAACGCCGCTCAGGATGCCCGGGCGGTGTTTTTGAATGTCACCTCCAGCGTGAGCCTGACGGTGACTCGGGACTTGATTGTTCCGGCGATTACCAAGAACTATATTGTCAAGAACGCCACCACCGGATCTCAGAGTATTCGGGTCATTGTGGCGGGGGTAGGGGTGATCATACCCAATGGTAAGACGGCTCTGATCTACAACGATGGTATAGACATTACCTATCAGTTTGATCACGCAGGATCATTGGACCTGACGGGCGTACTGACCGGCACGACCTTTACTTTCACAGGCGACGGAACCTTCAGCGGCACGGGTCAGGTCAAGCTCCCGGCAGGCACCACGGGTCAGCGCAGCGGATCGCCAACCAACGGCATGATCCGGTATAACACCTCTTTGAGCCAGTTTGAGGGTTACAGCGGAGCCGTTTGGGGTGGGATTGGTGGAGCGCAGGCTGGTGGCGCAATCATGACCAACAAGGATGTTGCTTCCGTCGATTACACCATTGCCAGTGGTGAGAATGGTTTGAGTGTGGGACCGATCACAATTGATTCGGGCATCACAATTACCGTTGCATCGGGCCAGCGTTGGCTGGTGCTGTAAGGAGAAAAGATGAGCAAAGTAACCATTCAGGGTGATGCAAGCGGAACCGGCACATTTACCATTGCCTCGCCTAATTCAAACAATAACCGCACGCTGACGCTGCCTGATGAGGCGGGGACGGTCACAACCAGCAACTCGCCATACCTAACCTTCCGAAACCGCATTATCAACGGTGCGATGGTGATCGACCAGAGGAATGCTGGGGCGAGTGTGACGCCAACTGGCGGCTCTTATACGCTTGATCGCTGGCGTTCAGAAGCATCCGCAGCGTCAAAATACTCTGTTCAGCAA
>Ga0194129_10003787_pt1 | contig 20774 bp, 17 predicted proteins | sample TA2KigCa35mmetaG_FD_150862 | JGI IMG/M metagenome (GOLD analysis project Ga0194129, IMG submission 150862) | Freshwater microbial communities from Lake Tanganyika, Tanzania - TA2015038 Kigoma Deep Cast 35m | ecosystem: Environmental > Aquatic > Freshwater > Lake | place: Tanzania: Lake...
AAGCGCAACAAAACAGGGGGCTACAGGCTGGATTACAAACTCAACGCCTTGGTCAAGAGGCTGGAGCGCAAAATCTGGCTGCTCGGCTTGGTGTTCAACAGTTAGGTGCTCAACAAGGTCTTGAGGCACAACGTTTAAATCAGTTGGCTAATTTAGAGTCTCAACGTATGGGTGAGCAGTCTCGTCAGTTTGGTGCTGGGCTTGGTTTACAAGGTGCACAGGCTGCCACACAGGCTGCGGCTACATTAGGACAACTGGGTATTGGTCAGCAACAACAGGCCCTTAACTTGGCTAGAGCACAAGAAGCCTTTGGTGGTCTTAGCCGTGCTGATCAACAGGCTAAACTGGATATTGACTATCAAGACTTTTTACAGCAACAACGTTATCCGTATGCTCAACTTGGTTTCATGTCAGATATTTTGCGTGGCTCCGCTAACTTAGCAGGGACCGGAGGTAAAGCAGTTTATGAGGCCGCTCCTTCCACAGCCCAAAGTGCCATACAGTCAGGGCTTGCTGGATTGAACTTGTACAGAGCATATGGTTAAGGAGTAAAACATGGCACAGGCTAGTCGTTCCGTACAACCAAGCGCCGACTTCATATCCATGTTGCGGCAGGTCCCGTTTATGGGGGACAGAGAACTCGCTGCATTGACTTCCTCTCCCGCTTTTGGATCGTTAGCCCTTACGGAAATATCTAAGCGCGAGCGTATGCGCCTAATGAGTGAGGCTAAAAAGCAAGCGATGACCGCTGGTAAAGAGGATGAAACGATTGCCGATAAAAAACTCGCCTCTCTTGCCCAACAGAAGTTTATGGATAAGTTAGCCGCAGATGACCGCATGGGTCTTAACAACCTTGTAGCGCAGGCCGAGCAGGGTGCGCTTGAGTTTGGCGAGCCTGTCGAGGTGGCTGGTGGTGGAATGATTGCCTTTGATCGTGGCGGTGAAGTGCCGGGGTATGCGGTTGGTGCGTTAATTCCTTTGGCTGCTCGCGCTCTTTCCATGTATGGACCTCGGATTCTTCCAAAACTTGGTATGGAAGCCGGAAAACGAGGAATTGGCGCATTAAAGGCGCATCCTTATATCACAGCAGGTGTTGGAACTGCCGCCGGAATACCGTTTGGTCTTGATGCACTAGGTGATGACGAAGAAGGGTTTAGTTCAGAAGAATTACAAAAACAATACGAAGCCCAAGACAGACAAGAAGGTCGTCCTAAAGTAGATAGAGACATAACCCGTGGTGCTGGTCGTGGCGAAGGAGCAGGTGCAGGCAGACGTTCTGGCACATCTGGACTAGATCTAGACACTGACGTGGAATCAATTTTAAGAAAACGCCGTGAATTGGAAAAAGAAGCCGGACTCGGTGAGTTTGGAGCCAAAGCAAAAGAAATTAGAGAGTCACGCAAGAAAAAACTAGAAGAGACATTTGGTAAGGCTCTTGATAGCGAAGTTCTTTCGGCTGGCTCTGAAGCCGCTGGTAAGGCCAGACCAACTGGACGCCGTGGGTTAGTGGGATTGCTTGATGTTGCAGCGCCCACGTTATCTGCTATGAGTAAAGCGGCCTCGAACGTACAACGTCAAAAGACCGAAGCCTTGGATAAACTGGCTGAAAGTGAAGAACGGTTTGCTCTGGCCCAAGAGCAGTACATGCGTGGTGATATTAAAGACGCAGAGACGCAGGCTAGGGCGGCTAAGAAAGATATATTTACAGCCAACAATCAGTTGCGTGGGCTTGACCTTAAAGAAAAGCAAATAGAATATCTTGGTCTTGCGGCTAGGGCTAGGGCTGCAGGTGGTGGCGGTCCAAGAATTGACCCTGTAAAGGCTACTATGGAGTTAAATAGTTTTCAGCAGCAATTAAGTGATCTTGATCCTAAAGATCCTAAAAATAAAATCAGAATTGCCGAACTACAGACAAATATCCGAATGCTTAGAGGTCTCATAGGTATGTCTATTGCTCGGGGTACTGGCGCAAGCATAGAAGATACTGAAGACTAAAAATGGCTCGGGTACTTAGACACCCAGCGTTAAAAGAGCCGCTGGTGTTCCCCAAGGGGACACCCGACTTTGAGATGTATGCTGCCTTGGCGGATAAGTTGTTTCCCGCCGGAGAGATGCCGCCTATACCAAAAGAAGAAGCCGGGTTTACTGGTGGATTTGGCGAAGGCATTTCGACTCTAGGTGGTTTGCCTGAAGCCGTTCAATATCTTGCTAGACCAACTGGAGAGCGCCGCAAGGCTGCTGCCGAGGCTGGTGAGTCTGAATACGAATATCAACGTGTTAAAGATATTGAGGGGTTAGGAGGCTTAGGTAGATTTGTTAAAGAGCAGGCTGGTTCTGCGCTTGGCTTTATTGCAGCCCCTGTTGCCGCTTCTGCCGCTGCTGCTAAATTTGCTCCTGTACCCTTAAAACCCTTTGCTGCCACAGGTGCGTTCCTAACCGCCGCTGGTGCTCAATATCTAACTAACACAACAACTCGTCAGGCAGGAGTACAAGAGACTAGAGTTAAAGAAGGTAAGGCACCTGAACTGCCTGATGCCACCAAGATAGGTCTGACTTCTATGGCGCAGGCTGGACTGGATGTGGCTGGATTCCGTCTATTCCGCCCACTGGGCGAGATGATTGGTCTGGCTGGCAGGGAGAGTGCCGAGAAGGTTGCTAAAGAAGTTGCTGAGATTACTGCTAAGGAAGGGCCAGAAGCAGGTGCTAAAAGACTGCTTGGCAAAAAGAGTATTGCCGCTGGTGTTGCTACGGGTGCTGCGTTTGAAGCCGCCCAAGAGGTCGCGCAGCAAGCGTTGGAGAGATTTGGTGCTGGCCTAGACTTGGCAAGTGATGATGCGCTAGAAGAATACTTTGAGTCTGCGGTAGGCGGTGGCCTGCTTGGTGGTCCGATTGGCGGTGCTTCTACCTATGCTGGCAACGTACGTAAAGGTGTTTACAACAAAGACTATATCAAGCAGGTTGCTGATGCCGTCCAAGGTAAGTCGGTAAACATCGGGCAAGAGTGGGACAACTACAGTAAACAGATCCAGATTGACGCTCCCACGTTTGACCTGACAGACGACCAAGGCAACTTTTTAAAATACACACCTGACTTGTTAGACCGTCTTGGGATTGACCCAGAGGCCAAGTCCATCAACATTGGTGGCAAACAACGAGTCAGTATCCCAATGAAGGACGTGCTTGAGGCTGATACCGGCAACGAGACTATTGGCACGGCGCTTCTTAGTATGTTTAGGAATGATCGCCTTAAGTTAGGCGAAGAGATCAAACGTGACTCTAAGTTGATGGAGCCAGATACGCTGGCTAACAAGATCAAAGAGTACGAAACGCTAACGGCTGCTTTAAAAACTTACGAGGCGTTCTTTAATCCAAAGCAGGCTGTTAACTCACCGACTAATTTTGTGGTGCAGCAGTCCCCCACCGATCCCAAAAAGTTCGTGGTGTTTAATCCTGTTACGGGCAGAAACGCCGTTGATCGCAACTTTGCCAGTGCCGAGAACGCTCAAAAGCATATCGACAGGCAACTTGAGCAAGAGAAAAGAGGCAACGCTGGTCCAGAAGTGCTTATGCCTGAAGACTTAGAGATTCAGTCTGACCCAATGAAGCCCGAGGTGTTTACCGTATTTAACAAACAGACTAGCAAATACGACACCAAAAAAACGTTTAAGACTGAGGCAGAGGCACAGGAATACATAAATAAGAAACTAGGCGTGCCCCCGGCTAAGGAGACTGTCGCTGCCCAACAGGCTCAAGATGTTCGGACGCAACTCTATAAAGACTTGGCTGCCCGGTACCCGAATAACCCCGATGCCGTAGCCGAGATTACGCAGGCTGCTGAAGACTTGGAGACCACTATGTCTCCAACGGACGCTTTGGCTCAGGCAGAAACAACTTATCTACAGACCCAACAGGCTGAAGCGCAACCCCCTGCGCCCGAAGCCACAACAGAAGTTGCCCCAACCCCTGAACCAACTGCCGCCGCCCCTGTAGCGTCTAGCGCTACACCAAAAGCCGGTGAGCGCAGCGAAGCCTACATGGCTATTAAAGCCATGAAAGATAAAATTGACGATTTAATGCGTCAATCTGCTGAAGCCCAAGAAGAAATAATGACTCTTCAACGGGTGCAATATGGGTCGCCTCGTTATAAAAGAAAACAAGAGTTGTTAGAAAAACGGCAGATGCTTGACGGAGAGGCTGGTGGCTTGCTATTTGAGTTTGACAAGGCTAAGGCTGAATACATAAAGAATAACCCAGAAGAAGTAGCCCGCATACAAGCAGAAAAAACCGCTGCCGCACCCACACCAGCCCCTCCGCCCAAAGCACCTCGTTCACGCAAAGCACCTACGGGTCAACCGTACGAAAAATACACGGCGCAGATGCGGGATATGCTGGCGGGGGTTGACCCAGAAAGTGGGCTGGCCGAGGATCTAAACGAATTTATTAACTTAGCTGAAGAGTCTAAAGATACAACCATATCAAAAGAACTTTCTCAGTTAGCAGGTGCTTATGCTCAAGCAACTAAGGACTCAACTAATCCTAAACTGTCACAAACTGAGCAAGACTCAGCACTCCAGCGGGCTAGTAATATATTTGAGACCTTAAAAGATGTGCGTGAGCGGGCTACCCCCAAGAACGCTGCCGAGATGAAGGCGGCTAAAGATGCAACAGGCAACGCTGATACGGGCAATAAAGTAGCGGCTAAAGTTACAAAGGACGTTTGTGGCTAAGATACCTAAATCCTACTGCGCTCTAAGTGGCTCAACTCCTAGCGTATCCCGCCCTCGTCAGGCGGTGGGAGAGTTTCTTGCTGGCCCAATCCAGACTGCTCTGGATATGTCCTCGGATGCCTATAACAAATTTAAGAATGAAAGTCTACAGGCTCTTAAGTTCACGTGGCACATTGTTGAGAGGCTTGAGCAGTTGGGTGTGCCAGAGGCTGGACGCATCAATGAGTACCTAAAAGAGCAGCGAGCCTATCGTGAGAAGATGATGCGCTACGCCGAGACCGTGATTGGTCCGATGGTGCGTATGCACTCGGTAAGTAAAGAGGCTGCGGCTAAGTTAGATGAGATTGGTGCTATCGCCACGATTGCCGAAATCAACCCGTTTAACTCTAAAAGTCGTTACGCAGCAAATAACAAAGACCTAAGTGAAGAACTTCGGAAACTTAATCTTGATAAGGTCGAGATTGATAACGTCAAGATGTCTAAAACTGAGGCTTGGGATCTACTTAATGCCGAGTTAAAGCAGGCTGATGCCATCTTTGAAAAGGATTGGAAAGCCCAGAACGGCGCAAAGCCCATCCCGCCAGAGATCATGCCCTCGGCAAACCTTAAGTCTCTGTTTGATTCCTATCAATACTTCCGCCGTCAGTTGTTGCGGGGCATCATTCAAGCCTACAAAGATCGGGCTGGTGAAGGCAACTTAAAAGATTCGCAGGTTTCGCCTGAGTTATTTGAGACGATTGAGAAAACAAAGGATGAGTTTGCCAAAGCAAATAATGATGCCTACCTCAAGTTGCTGCGCTCTGGTCGCTACGTGGTCAACACTTACGAAGTTACTGGAACTGACCCGGATACAGGTGAGCCACAACTTACTGTAAATGAGTCTAAGTTCTTTGAGAGCCGTGCCGAGGCTAGAAGGTACGCTCAAGATCAGGAAAAGACGTTAGGTAGAGATTTTGTTAAGGCATTTAAGAAGTCCAACATAGAACAACTCCTCTATACCCCCGGGGGTCGCGCTCCGGTCAATGCGTTTTTTGACAAGATCAAGCCTGCGCTTGCGGCAATCAAGCCAATCTCAACTCCCGGCAGTAGCACTTATAATCAAGAAGTCGAGATGATCGACAACCTGCGGGACAAAGTGCAGCAGGCGTCTTTACTGCTATTCCCAGAAACCTCGATTCGCCGTGACCTAATAGCCAAGCGTAAAGGCACTGAGGGTTTTATGCGGGACATGCTCAAGGTTTATAGCGTGATGGCGGATCGCTATTCCAATCAAATCTCGCAACTGCAATATAGTGGTGCAATAAGCCGTGACCTAACAAACCTACGTAACATCGTTGAAGAAAAGGGAGACAAACGTTTCCGTTCTCGGGATGAGCAAGACGAAGCCATTGAGTTGGCTACAGAACTTACACGCCGTGTTATGCGGGTACAAGAGCCGCCCACACTGGGCGATCAACTGGCTAACAATATCAATCAGTTAGGATTTTTATGGTATCTGGGTCTTAATCCAGCCTCGGCTTTGGTCAATATGCTGCAGGTACCGGGTGTAGCCCTGCCTTGGTTAAGTGCAAGATTTACAGGACAGGTTAGCAACTTTACGGAACTTACCCGTGCTTATAGAACACTTAGCAAGTTTGGTACAAGTTATATATCAGAAGGCACTGTTAGTGAAAGACTTGATCAACTAAAGACGCTAAACCAAGCAGAACTCAATAAGTTCTTTGGAGACAAAGCAGTTAAAAAAGGCACGGCGTTAACTGTTGATGAAATTGAAATGCTTACAGCGTTAGACAACGTTGGTGCGCTGCGGTCTGGCATGCAGATTTACGACATTGGCAGTATCGCTAACATTGGCGGTGCATACCCCGGATCTTTTGCTCACGCCATGTATCTATTTCAAAAGTATGCGGGTACAGCATTTCAAAAGGCTGAGTTAGTTAACCGAGAAACCACAGCATTGGCTGCTTATCGTCTTGCACGATCAAAACCTATGATTGGCAAAGATAAGCCAATGACTCACGAAGAAGCCATTAAGTTTGCTGAACAGGCAGTAGAGAAGTCTCAGGGTGCGTATGCCTCTGACCAAGCAGGTCGTGTCTTTATGAACCCGGCTATTCGGGTCATCTTGATGTTTAAAAAGTTTCCGGCTCACATGGCGACTATCTACATCAGGATGTTCCAAGAGATGTTTGGGAAACTTGATCCAAATTTGACTCCTGAGCAACAAAAGAATATTAGGACTATTGCACGGCGGCAGTTTACTTACATGATGGGCGGATCTGCTCTTATGTCGGGCGTAATTGGCATGCCGTTTTACTACATCATCCGTGACGTAATGAACACAATCTTTGGTGATGAAGATGAGCCTTACAGTTTTGACTTAGAACTTAGAGATTTCTTAATTGATAACTTCGGCAACACGGTTGGCAACGCGATGTACCGGGGTTCTTTGGGCGTAGCCGGTGCGGATATTGGCTCGCGGGTGTCCTATGAGTCCTCGTTCCTTCTTGGCGGCACAGAGAAACTGCCGTTTATCGGGGGTGTGATGGGCCTGCGGGACATAAAACAGGGCAAAGATGCTCAAGAAACTGTCCGAAATGCGATGGTGGAGTCCCTTGGAGCCGGTGCTGGCATCGTGGATGGGGTGTTCCGGGGTTATGATCAAATGGTAAAAGGAGAAGTATTTCGTGGTATTGAAGCGGCCACCCCTGCTTTTATCCGAAACCCCATGAAAGCCTATCGCTTTAGCACTGAAGGGGTTCTGACTTCTCGGGGTGATCCCATCATCGAGGACATTACAACTCGTGAAATTATCTTTCAGGCACTTGGCCTAACTCCTCAGCGCCTCTCTAGCCAATACAAGATCAATAACCAGATCAAGGACATTGAACAGGAGATATTGCAGCGCCGCATGAGTTTGCTTGATCAGTATGCCAAGGCAGTGCGGGAGCGAGACCGAGAGGCTCGCTCAGAAGTCATGGAGGAAATCCGTGAATTTAGTAGACTTAATCCCTATAAGGGAGTGGCAATCGACTCTAAAACTATTCAGCGATCCTTAGCCAAGCGGGAGTCAGTCTCCCAAGAGACCGAGAAAGGCATCTTCATAGCCAAAGGCCTGCGGTCTAAGTTTGCTCCCTATCAAGACATTGAAGACCTGCTGATCGAACAAGACCTATTTGACGAAGATTAAAAAAGCCCCAGCAAGGAGAGCAGCCGGGGCAAAGCCCGGAGGAGTACGGGCTAGAGAAGCCCCTTCATTGTGGTCTACGTTCTCCATACCCGCAAGCCTTGCACCCCGTTTTCTACGGTAACCCTATAAACATAGGTGATAGATCGTTCGTCTGCCTCCCTCTTAAAAGATCTCAGGGTATCGTAGGGATTCATGGTGGGGATAAAGACAGACATCCCTGTCGTGAAGTTGTCCCAAGGAATGACAAACTCAATCCGATCCGACCACATTTTGTGGAATCTCAGTAGGAATTTCAAAGCCCATCTTTTCCGCATCTAGCACTAACGCATTGACCGGCGGGGTGCCGATCAGTGTCCCTTTAGACATACCCTTGGGCTTGACTCCCAATAGATAACCTTTTGACTCTAAGTCTTTTATTACATCTTTATAAGTGACCTGATTCTTAGCGCATTCCTCTTTGAGCCTAGATGACACTATGTAGATGCGCTTCGTGTCAGGCTCCATGCGGATAAACAACTCAGCGCGGGGTGTCTGCTTACTAACTGCGCCAGTGCGGGCATCGCAAGCATCGTCAATGATGAGCGAGTTTTGAGCCATGTACTTAAGGATAAACATCGAGATAAAGACTTGAGAGTCCTGACCCTTGCTTAGTGCGGTCTCGGTTATCTCGCCAATCTGCTCGCAGTAAAAGTCAAAGAGCCGCTGCAGGGGGTAGTCAATAAGCCCTAAGTCTTGAGCAATCTTGCCACCCGCTAGATTGACTGCGCCCAGTGCTGAATAAAAACGGTAGGATGGTGATAGGTTAAGTTTATCGGTAATTGCGTTTGTATATTTTTTAACTAAATCAATGACTGCGGCTTTCTGAGACTGGATTGCCGTGATGTACGGATACCAAGCGTGGCCGTAGTTCTGCATGAGGGTCTCGTCAAATAACTCCACACCCTCTTTGGTAGAGATAATGTTGGACAGACCAATGTTAAATTCAACGCATCGGAAGATCTCGCCTTTTGGCAAATCCTTAAGCAGATAAAGTTTGTCGTGAAACGATGAATTACTTGTGGCTACTCCCACCGTGCGCCATGTTGTGGTGTTGATACGCAGAGTATTGGAGTTAGCCTGCATGCGGTCTCGGCCCCGCCCTTGGGTAATGCCGTATAAGAAGTTAGAGACTTCCTCTGGTTTGGTGTTGGTCATCTCGTCAACAGTTAACGGGATATTGTTTAGCACTCCCATCCGCAGAACCAAAGAAGCCTTAGTATCGTCTGCGCTACGCAACGGATCTTCAGGGTGACCCCAAATGGAGTTGATCATCCGAAGCACAGTTGTCTTGCCAGAACCGGAGTCTTTGTGAATCAGGTTTAGCAAAATACCTTTATGGGCGGTAGCAATCTGCAGCAGTGGGGCGCCAAAGCCGGTTAATGCAGAAAATGCTTGTAACTCCATACCCTCTCTGCCGTACGCATTGAACACCCGCTTCCACTCTTCAAGGTTGCCCTTCTCGTGATACCAATCCACCATGTCTGAGGTGGTGACTGTGGGGGGTACGTACTTTCGCTTGCCCCCTTCTAACTCCATGTCTCCAACTACAAAGGAGCCACGCTTTGTCCAACCAAATTGATGATGTGCAACTTCCGCTTGTTTTTGCACTTGTAGTTCACTCGCTGATCTTATTAAGTAGTTTTGAATCTCTTTCCAAGCCATAGAGATAACCCCACGCTTGGCAAGTTCCGTTCGCATAGTGTCTGACCCGGACAAGGCAGCCATGCTTACTGTGAAGTTTTTAACACCGTCTTTTGGTAGGTGCAGTCTTATCCACGCACTCTCGCCCTCGTTGGGGTCATAGATCCTCTGCACTACGTAGAGGTCATGCGGGTAGACTAAGACTTGATCTTCGTCTTTGGCTCGGCGGTACACGCCACCGTTGCGACCACGGAAGTATGGATCTGGATATTCTGGGATCTCATAGGTTATTTCATTGACGACCCCGACCGACGACTCTTCTTTAACTACGACTTCGGTTTCTTTTGACTCGACAATTTCTCTAGCCAAGATGATAGGGCTTTTAATTTTTCCGGCGTTAGGGCAGTTGTCGCATCCGTTCGGGTTAAATTCAGCAAACGTAGTACAAAGATAGGGACCCTTCCCCTCTCCCCGAGTATCAGATGCCTTGTTTTCTGTTTCCGTAGGATCATAATCTGGATGCTTATTGGATAACTTATGGATTGCCGTATCCCTGTCCTCGCAGTGTTCCGCGATTGAGAGAGCCGCTCGCCACATGTTGTAGTCTACCTGAGAACGATCATGTTGGTTTTTATAAATGTGAACTAATTGTTGGCAGCCAGTGCCTTTGGCTGAACGCAGCATGATATTTTTGAAGTAACATACTTGATTACCCATTAGCGCCTTAGTTAAAGCACTGACAGATTTTCTATTGCTAGAAGGCGCAAGCAGTCGAGGTGCTATCTCAGGCAGTACCGACTTTAGTATGTCTACGCTATACGCTACGTCAGGAGGAGACAGGAGCCGAACCTGCCTCGGCGTCTCCTCTTTAAAGTTGTAAGTGTCGGGAACCCGAAGAATCCGTGCCGCATCAGCCGTGCAGGCGGGGTCAATTAGTAAACCCTCTTTGGCACATAACTCTTTTAGTCCATCGGCAAGGGGCTGCCACTCCTCACGGGATAACTCCCGATCCAGCACCCAGTACGCATGTATCCCACCACCCGAATCTACCAAAGCAGGTTCTGGCAACTTGGTCTTATCTAAGAACTCTTCTAGCGCAAGAAGCGCCGCTTCTTTATCGGTGTAGCCTTTTAACGCTCTGGCTTTCTCTTCACCGCAGTCTAGGTCAACCCATAACGACTTTATGCAAACTACGTTTTCCTGAGCGCGAGGCTTGGCCGCATTAGGATCTTTGAATGTAGCCAACGCAAAGTAAACATCTCTCCGTTCTGCGAGAAAGGTTTTGATTGCTTGGTCTGTATCTTCTAACTTGTCAAAAAACGACTGTATTGCTGGATGCGGATCGTTCTTCTTCAGACCCGTAATGCAATAGTGTCCTTCCCCGGCAAGAATGGCTCGTAAAAATTCTTGCATCTCATCACTCGGCTAAATTTTGTATGAAGTCTTTTATCTCTTGCGCCGCCACTTTTCTAGGTTCTCGTTCCCCACTGAACCAGTAATACACTCCGCTTCTCGTCATACCAAAGTAACTAGCCACGATCTGGACAGGTACGTTTTTGGATATGCAAATCCTGCCTAACTGAACACCAATCTTGGATTGGTCAGCCTCAGCATTTTTATTAATAATTGATAAGGTATAGCCAACCACGATATATCCCCAGTAAAAGAAAAAGTGTCGGGTTCCACTAACCTCGCCCGACGCGAGTTGAGCCGCACCTAATGGATGGCGTTCCTAGGGGTAGGAAGGGGGAGGGGTACTAGCAGGTGTACAACAACCAAATCTCATGCTCATAACACAAGCGAGTTGTTCTGCTTTCCCCCAAAACTTAATTGTCGTCCCACTCATCCACAAGGGCTGCCGCATCTTTGGCGGGCACTTCCTCTTGCTTCTTAGTAGGTCGCTTAGTTGGTTCTGTTACTTCTTCAGTCTTAGCCACGGCCTTGGGGGCAGCAAGACGCTTTTCTACTACGCCATCAGTTTGCGCTACGGTCATAGTGATAGCGTTCTTGGCTTCTTGAGTCTGTGCCTTGAGTGAACAGATATTGTGCTCGTGCTCTTCCAGAGGACGCACCGGAGAGAAAGTAAGTTTGGGTGTTGCGCTGTCGGTATCAAAACGCATCTCTGTAACAACATCTTCCACGTTAACGCCGTGTGCAGCCAGATATTTCACGTAGGCTTCAAGCGGCATCTTATTGTTGTCGGCTTTACCAAAGATAGACTTAGACGGCAACACCAATTGAAACACGTCACCGTTAAAATCATTAGCCAACACAACGGCAAGGCGGCGAGAAAAACGACAAGCGCGAGAGTCACCCTGACCAGAGCCAGCGATGTTCTGCGGGCAGTTTGCACAGGTCTGTGACTGCGGGGTTTTAATGTTTGCATCAGGGCGAATCCCGTCAGCCGACCAACAAGCCGGAGGAACTTGCTCACCCTCTTCGTACTGCCCTTCGTAGTATGTACGACCAACATGTTCAGCCGCCGCTACAATAACAACTTGCATTGTGCGCTCGTCAGACTTGGCAGTCTCTTGACCACCGACCATCATGCGGAACACACCGCCACGGATGGAGATACGCTTATTCTGGGACGTACCCATAAGCGCACGGGTTGTAGCCGAGAGGCTACGGTTCTTGAGATACTCAGGCAGATTGCCCTTAAAAAGCGTCATTTCTCCGCTCATTTGCTTCTCCTTACGGTTGCAGAATAACGGGACTCGTTGTTAAGCCCCTGTGGCAAGAGACCGGGATTATCTTCAATCCAAGTCTTCATGTTGGTTTGATGGATGCGCCGCTCCAGCAGATCGGGTACTTTGTGGTCCTCAATAAACCGATACATAGACTCCCAATCGTTAGTCCAGTAGCGGGTCTTGACCGACTTGATGATCGTGCCAAACTGGGTCTTGATACTGTCTGCGCCCGTGACTTTGCAGACTTCAAGCATGGCCCTCTCAATCGTTTCCATCTTGTTTTTGAGATCGGCTTCTTGGGTCTCAAACTCGTGACGCATCTCTTCCAGTTTGTCTCTCATCTTGAGGTACGTCTTTGCTAGTTTGTCGGCTGCGATGTTATCCATTTGTTTCACCATTTTCATTACTGTTGTTTACTTTGTCAACAGCATTGTAAAAAAGTTCCACGACTTTTGAATGAATATCTTCTTTTCTTCGCAGAGCGTTGTAGACCTGTGCCTCTACCCCCGATCCTTGGAGATGCACCACGGTTGTCTTATTGACCTGTCCCTGTCTGTGTACCCGGGCGTTTGCCTGTAAGTAGGTCTCCAAACTCATGGTCGGGCCGAACCAAATCACGGTATCTGCGGCAGTCAGGGTCACCCCGTGAGCCACCGCTTGGGGCTGGATCACCAACACACGGGGGTCTTGCTCTTGCTGAAACTTCTTAAAGATCTCTGCTCTTTTGGTGGCGCTGACGGCGCCTGAGACTATCTCGTTGCTGATGCCTTCCTTGGTCAGAGTCTCCGACACCACCTCGATGGCGTGCCTAAACGGGACAAAGATCAACACCTTATTAGTAGTTTCCCTAACTACCTCTATCATCACGTCCAAACGGTTCTTGCCATCAAAGGCAATCGCTTCACCACTATCGGAATACACCACGCCGCATGACAACTGTAGGAGTTTGTTCATAACGGTGGCAGCGTTAACCGCCGTGATCTGCTCGTCTGCGGTCTTGACCAGCATGTCAGTCTTAATGCGTTTGTAGTAGTGGGACTGCTGGGCGGTCAGGGGGATTATTCGGGTTGTGTAGACCATATCGGGTAGGTCTAGGCACTGATCCTTGGTGAATCGAATAGCCGGTTGTAGGGCATCGTGGACCAGCGACACGGCGTTTTTGCGGGGTATCCAAGAGAACTGAGAGATCTTTAGCATAACCTGATCTTTCCAAGCCCCCCTGAACTTAGGCACACGCTCGGGGCAGACTAATTTAGCCAGCCCAAAGGCATCCTCGGGGGACTGTGCCGCCGGGGTTCCGGTAAGCATCCATAGCCAAGTCTTGGGCATGACCAGATTCCAGAGGCACTTCCACCTACGGGTTGAGTTGTTTTTGTAAGCATTGGCCTCGTCAACAATGATTAGGTCAAAGTCGGCTTCCTGTAACTCCTTTTGAACAATCTCAACGCCATCGTAGTTAATCACTACGCACTCAGCATCGCCCTGTATGATCTTCTTGCGCTTCTTGGGTGTGCCGTACGCTATGTCTACCCGGCGGTGCATGGCAAACGTAAACAAGTCAGAACGCCAAGCGGAGTCCATGATAGATAGGGGACAGACAACCAGCACCCGTTTGATCAGCCCAATGTTCATCAGGTAATCAGCCGCCCATACACAGGAGGCCGTTTTGCCCGTGCCTTGCTCGTTAAAACAAAACGCTTTCTTATGTAATGTTAAGAAAGATGCAGTTCTTATTTGGTGCATCATGGGTTTGTGGAACCCGGGCCATTTGTAGTCCCTGCGGATTGGGCTAGGGACATTCTTGATTCGTAGTTTGCTTAGGAGTTGGGACTCCTCTAAACCCCACTTGACCAGCACGTGACTGATCTCTCCCTCTTGGGATAGCAACTTACTCTTGGGTATCGTGGCTAAAACGGGGTCAGGATTCTTGAGCCTTAGAAGCAAGGCTCGATTGTTTTCAACAAGTTGCATAGGCTCTCAGCATGGGCTACCCGCCCAAGGGGGTTGTTTTAACGGGACTTGCGTTCTTTGGTACTTACTTCAGACACCAATTGGTGGTTGGAGTTCCTCTTAAAGGATCGGTTCTTACTAGGGGAAACCACTACTACGCCATCTTTATTAGAACCACCTTTGGACAGGGCCTTGCGGTGGTGAACATCCTTACCCTCCCGGGCATCCGCTTTACCGTTGCCGTTTCCGTCTGTGCCTTTTTTATCTAAAGACCTCCGGGCTCGTTGCCGCTCCATACGTTTCTCGTGCTCGCCCCGGGCGAGTTGTTGTTGGTATTCTTTCTTATACGGTCTGGTTTTGTTTACGTAAGGCATGGCTAGTCCCTATACATTTCTACCGTTGTGAACGCAACTCAATACTGGACAGTAACTCCGGCACGAAAAATTAGGCCGTGGGTTCCAAACGTTTTCTTGAAAAGTCTTTGATAACCAAGAATAGTTAGAAGTCCAGTCTCTCATTATTCCAAAAACATCTTCTCTTGTATAGGATCTTTTGATGAGATCGTGGCAGACCAGAAAGAGCAGCCCACCCTTTATCTCGTTGACCTGTGGAAAGTGGGCAAAGGTGCATAACGCCATCAAATCAAGTTGTTTAGTGTCAGCGTACTTTGCGCTTTTCCCAGTCTTATAGTCAACAATTCGTGCCTCGTCCCCATTCACGATGATCAGGTCAGCCACCCCACGCAGCCAAACGTCAGGACTAAAGAACCCTGTCGGGTCACCGCGCTCCGTGATGCCCATCTTGTGTTCGCAATACTTCTCTCCCGGCATCTCGGCTAACTTCTGTATGACCGGGGCAAATTGCTCAAACTCAGGGGGTATCGGCTCACCATCCCGCACGTGCTTCTCAGCCGCCTCATGGACTCGCTTGCCATAGAGCAGTACCTCAGTCTCAGGCTCGGTAATGTCCTTGGCTACCCGTAAGTGGTAATACTTCTTAGGACACTGTTGGAAAAGGGAGATGCTGCTGTAAGACCAAGGTATCGTTTTGCTCATTCTTTAATGTGGCTTTTGACCGCGTTACGCATGAGCCTTAATTCTACAATCGCTACGTCAATAGTGGAAGCGGCTAGTAAAAATTCACCCTTTAAAAGCAAATCGTGGGCCTGCTTCACAAGGTGTTTTGCCTGTAATTCATGGGCTGAATAATCTAATTTCTGATCGACCTTCATCAACAATCTCCATAACTTTTACCTGATCTAACTTCGCAACCTACGGGCAGGCCCTGCGCCCACTCAGGCACTTGGGTCATACACCAATTAATATAGGATTGAGCAACCTCGACTTGGGCATCGGGAACGGCACACATAATCGCATCGTGAACAGTTAGGACAACCCTGTATTTCTTGGCGATCAATAGCATTTGCTCACCTATGATGCACCGCGCAAGAGCCTGCACCACATTCTCCACGACCTTGCCGCCGTAGATATAAATGCCTTTCTCCCGGCGAGAATCATACGTGTAGACGTTGCGACTGCCACCATTGGGTAAACCCTCAGTCCGTACTGATAAGTTGTTATAAAAAAGATTTAAATCGCTTGGTAGCGTGAAACCTCCCTTAATTACGTCCACCACCCCCTGTTTACCAAAAGTGCTTTTACTGCCCGTCAGCATGGAGCCTAATGCATCGTTGCCTTGCGTCCAAAGGTTAGAGATACGTGGGTAAGTCGTTCTATAAATTGTTATTATACGTTCGGCTTCTGAATCACTAATGTTTATGTTCTGTAAACGGAGCATCAAATGGAACTTCTTAGCCCCCATGCCGTAGCCAGCACCAAGAATCACCGTCTTGCCAAAGAATCGCTCGTCTTTGGTTATTTCTTCTACGGGTTTGTTATAGATCTTTCCCGCCATAATCTTGTAGACATCCTCGCCGTTCGCAAATGCCTTGATCAAATCTTCCTGTTGGGAGAGCCACGCTAGGGTTCGTGCCTCAATCTGTGAGGAGTCAGAGTCAATTAAAGTAAAGCCGGGCGGCGGAACAATTGCCTTTTTAATCAAAGACTTACTATCTCGGGAGGGCAAGTTTTGTAAGTTGACTTTATCCGACCCACCCCATCTGCCCGTATGGGCGGCATAGTATTTAAGGGGAACCGGAAGTGAGCCACGCTTACCAATATCAATAAACCTTTGGGTTCGGGTTTCTTCAATCGTTGTCTTGACACCTAACCGTGCGGCGACCAAGTTCTGCACTTCCTCCTTGGGGTGTTCAAGTAACGCTTTAAAATCCTCGTCTACCTTTGAGAAAGCCCACGTCATATTTCCAGTGCGTGGTGATTTCTTTCTAGGAGGATTAACACCTAAAGCAGTCAAGGCTGCCGCAAACTTATCATTGGACATGATAATTTCTTTATTGGCTTCTGCTTCTTTTAGTAGTTGTTCCTTCCGTTGTACCACTTGTACCAGATGTTTCTCCAGAACCGGCACGTCAAGCCTTAACACAGGCTCAGAAAACATCTTAATCGTTAGGTCGATTAGTTTGAGTTCCTTGACAGGAAACCCTTTTTGTTTAAGCAAGTTAAACAGTTTGTAGGTAAGGGCCACATCGTTTCTGCAATACTCGCCGTATCTAGCCAACTCGTACGCATCAAACAATGCCCGCCGTTTACCCAAGGCGTTCACAACTTCTGTGCCTTTTTCACCTAACTCGTACCGCTCGGCTAATGCTTTTAACGAACCACCGGCATCCACCCCATGAATGGGTCGCGCCATGCTAAGAGTGTCTAGCCAACCCTTGGGAGTTATATCAAAGATCCAATTAAGAATCGCCGCATCAAACATCGCATTGTGTGCTAGCGCCAAAGAGTTCTGCCAATTAAACTGCAGAAGAAACTGTTGGATCTCTTTGTGTGATCCGCTAAACCACTCAGGGTCGCCGTTGTCAATCTGCACGGCAACCCCTATCACCTCAAACATCGGATGACGGATGTATTCCTCAGTGGTGTATTTAGTTAGACTAAAATCTCTGTCGTAGTAGGTCTCAAAGTCTATGGTTAGAACATGGCTCACTTAAGATTACCACCCGACTTTACAATGTCGCCTGTGTAGACATAAGTGCCCACATGATCTAACTTAATGAACGGATTGGCATAGATCTTGCCGCCATGTTTTTTCCATAACTCACAAAAGTGATAATCCTCAGACAGCAGAGCCCCGCTATCATCAATGCTTGTGGCAAAGAACTCATAGGTTAACGGCTTATAGTATTCACCCGTCTCTGGGTCTTTAGTGCTTGAGACTCGGTACTGCGGCACGTGAGGCATAAGTTCTTCAAACACGTGACGTTTGATTAACATAAACCCTGTCCCGCCATGACGCACTTCGATAACGTAATCATCATCGGACTCTTGAACTTTACCTTCCATATTAAAAACAAACGCTCCGCCGTAATCGGCTAGATTATCTTTACCTTCTTTTGCAGCCTTGGCGACTTGTTTCCAATCTATTTCTTTCTTAGGGTAGATACCACAAACGATGTCTCGATCTGCCGCCATGAGTTGTGCCACCGCCATACCATCAAAGGATATGTCAGCGTCAATAAACATCAGGTAATCAAAATCTTTCTCCAAGAAGATTCGCACTAACTCGTTGCGGCCCCGGGTGATCAAACTCTCGTTGGTAATCTGTGCCCAATAGACCGGCACACCGACTTTTCGCATCTTGTTTAAAGTACCCAACAGACCCGAAACATAGTGACCCGAGCATAAGCCACCGTACATCGGAGTGGCAATCATTATGCTAGGGCGTTTGTCTCCGTCTTTAACTTGAATATTTTTAACTTCACCCTCGGGGTACATAGGTTTTTCTTCCCAATCAGTCATTTTATTTTCCTTACGATAAGTTGATACCCAGTAAAAGCAATCACTAATTCGTTTTCAAACAGACAAGTAAAAACATCTATTGCAAACTTGGGACGATTGAGTAAAGTAAACCCCGGCGGTTTCCATGCGTAGTCATCGAATACCATGAACCCGTTATGCTTTAACAGCGGCCAGGCCATGCAAGCATCTGTTAAAACATCTTTAGCCAAGTGCGATCCATCAATGTAGATGAAGTCAAATTTATAGTGTTGCTCATGGGCAAGTAATCCAAGGGCTTTAATCGACGTACTCTTTTCTTTTATGACACTTCGATTGGGGAATTTTTCTTTAACTGTAAATATGTTTTTGTCAAACCTTAATTCAGCACCATCCATTTCATTGTTAACATGTTCGGCTCCACCCTCCCATGTGTCAATACACACAATGTCACCGCCGTCTTCCATCATGTTCTCAACGATCCATACAGCAGACATCCCCTCAAACGACCCGATCTCTAAAAAACTTTTACGCTCAGGCAGATGCGGGATTAACTGCTTCCATACATCAGGAGCCCAGTTAAACCAATCTTTTGTAAACTGATATTCGCTCATTACTTCTCCTAAGTTATTAACCTAAACTGCCCGACCATTCCGCGCCCGACCGTATCTCTCATTTCCCCGCCTGTTCACACCGTGCCTTAACTGCCATAACGTACCAAACCAGACCATGCCAATTAAACCGTTAAGATCCCAACCCAACCGCGCCGCTGTCTGCACCACCTAGACTGCCTTACCCGACCCCACCTCTCCTCGCCGTTCTCTATCGGACCCCGCCGTAGCAAACCTGCCAAACCTCAACTGACCTGACTGATCCAAAACTCGCCAGACCTATCCGCGACTGCCTCAACTAACTTCACCTCACAACTACGGAACTCACCTATCCAGAACTGCCATACCAAACCACTCCCGGCTCAACCGAACCCATCCCGTCCGTTCCCCACCCTAACTGCCCTACCAAAACGTACCATGCCAAACCATAACGCACCGCACAATGCCAGTCCGGACCCAACCTGCCTTACCAAATCCGACCCCACCACGTTACACCTGTACTCGCCACAACTGCCAAGAACCACCATACTGCACCCTGTCGTAACAAACCTAACCCGAACTGCCATACCAAACCAGTCGCCACCATTTAGCACCTTGCCCCGCCAGTCATCGCCACGCCTGCCGCGCCTCATCCAACCTTTACGAACCTAACCCAAACTGCCGTGCGGGGGGCCGAAGCCCCCCTCCTAATTACGCTTTAACTTCTTGCTTAAAACGCTCAACATCAGCAATCAAAGCATCAACGTCATCCTCCATACCCAACGCCTCGGCATGGGTTCGTGCTCGTTGCAGATAAGAAGCCGCTCGTGAAAACTCCATCACGATAGATTCTCTTGCTAAGTCTGAGTTTGATCTAAGTTTGTTGATTGACACATAACCCTGCTCTGTCGCATCGGCCTCGGGATCACGCACGTAAAATACAGTGCTAACCGATTTGTGCTCAGTCGTGATAACAACTCGTACAGAAGTTATTACTTGACGGGCTTGTTCGATCCGATACTTATGCCCTGCAACGCCGTCGTTCCACTCAAACAACTCATGCAGTGGACTGTCAGGGTTCTGAGCATCTTCTACAACTAAGTCAGGGGTTAGTCTCCCATCGTTGGCGGAAGCAATCTCAGCCAACCGCTTCTCTACAACTTCTTTATCTTTGATAATCTTCATGCTACCACCTTAAACCCACGCCGCTTGGTCTCAGACTCAAACCATGACAGCAACTCTTCGGTCTCCTGATCGTAATACTCAGGATCTTTCATCGCTTCAACCTGTGCTTTGCGACCCATTGTTTTAGTGATACGCACAAAATCAGGATCATCGGCACTAACTAACTTAAAGCAACCAAAGTTACCCGACCCTTTCTCTTGACGCCAATCACCAACGCCGGACACCATACCACCAGCCGCTAACAAGTTAGCCACTGATTGTTCCTTTAACAAAGGCATCGTGAACTCAACTGTCAGTCGGCAGGCCCACTCCGGCATCACTGCCCGGGTTCTTACATCCGGTGTGCGATTGATGTCGGCACTGCGAGTTACCGCGCACATCACTTCAGGGATACCGTAAATCTCAATGTGTTGACCTTCCACATACACATGCTTCTTAATTTGTGTACGTGCGACTCCCGGCATATCCAGCGCCGCTGTCATCATCGTGCCTTTAAATGCAGTAGGTAGGATTGAGATCAAGGTGTTTGCTTTATCGTCAGGGATTGTATAAGGCGAATCTCTGAACTCTTGCATCGGGTTGTGTTTCATAGTCACTGCTTTCTCAGCCGCGTTCTTACGGCCCTTTGGAAACAACAACTCCTGTAAAACTTTTTGGCTCATCCGATTGTGGATAAGCGGTGTAGTACCAAGAACGCAGAAATCCATCTTGCCACGTGTCTGCTCAAAAATAATAATCTCACCTGTTGACGCTGTTGCTTTAGCCATGTTCACTCTCCATGAAGTTAATTAAAACGGTGCTTTCTCTAATGATTCCAACAACTTTACTTTTACTGTACGGTTCTTTTTGTTTAGAAATTTTTGTATTGCCCTCCTTTCTTCTTCAGTTTTAAAAGGCCATGCGAG